>Ga0207715_100004_pt1 | contig 356937 bp, 345 predicted proteins | sample A23M3SouthBayCA_FD_187732 | JGI IMG/M metagenome (GOLD analysis project Ga0207715, IMG submission 187732) | Aerobic enrichment media from Eden Landing Ponds, California, USA - A23 M3 (SPAdes) | ecosystem: Environmental > Aquatic > Marine > Unclassified | place: USA: Emeryville, California... | reverse complement strand
GGGTGGGCAGTCAGACCAGCGCGCAGCAGTGGCTCGCTGTCTTCGTCAAGTATTATAATCGACAGCGACCGCATCAGGCACTCAACCACCACACGCCGGCTGAGGAGGTACTAAACTAGACGGTGCCGCGCTCATCGAACGCTTGATCGAATTACCAGTTCGAGTTGCCACTTCGTCCTTTGTTAAGTGTGGAGGCGTTATCTGACAAGTCGATTCTACAGCATGCGATCGAATTCCTGCTTTGCCAACAAATATCGCCTTGCACTCATTACACTCGAAACTGTAACTTGACGATTCTAAGAACCCGTCTGGGTCGGGACGATCGGCTATTTTCAGATGCTCGGGCTTCGGCAACGTGTCATCAACGTAACGAGGTAATGGCGCGCCATGGTCAATCGCTCGTTCGTATGCTTCGATAAAGTCCTCACCGGAGAGTTCGTCATACGGTCTATCGATTATTCCCTGTTCGGCAGCGAAAATGTCAAGAACGCCAAAATATGACGGGGTCGGGAGGTCTTCTCGATCAAAGAAGGGACCATCTGTCAATCGGGCTAAACTACAATGAGATTTTGTTTCTCGATAGCCGGCAGGATCCCAATTTTCTATGTCATCTGTCCCTGTGCCTTGATAGCTTGCCTCTAAGGTGGGGATGTCTGCCGGATCGAGGTAATGTAATGCGTCATAACAATCAGAGAGATGTGGTGTTTCAGCAATCTCTTTCACTTCCTGTCGTGGCTTAGCAGGCTCATATTCTTGAGGGTCAGGCACGCGCTTCTTGCTACTTCCAGATTCCTTATAGATCGGTGTATCCTTTAGGTCGCTTTCAGTGATTGGGATGGGCTGAGTATTGTTTAGTAGCTCGTACTGCTCCGCAAATGGGGCTTTGACGTATCCTTTTGCTGCGCACCCCTTTTTGTCTACATTGTTAACAAAATCCGGCAAGGTGTCGCCCTCCCAGAAAAAGTATATATGCTTACCACCACTTCCAGTCTCGACAAGTGTTGTTTGTTCTATCTTATCGCCCAGCTTGGATGAAGTTATCTCGGCCCAGATGCCCTCTGGATCATCGAACTTGTATGTGTCAACGTCAATAACAAGTAGATCACGATCTCTGTGTCCCACGATTGCCCAATCGCAATCCCAGTGCTTGGCCTGTTCTCGGGCTTCTTCCAAATCATATACGTGTTCCTCGTTCGGATCAATTGGCCAGCCGTTCCACGACCGAATTGGCTTCTTGTCCCGTGGATAGAGTGGAATATAGTAATACTCTGATAGGTCAAGATGATCCTCGTTCTGGAGTATTCGTTGCTTCCCTAATTGGTTCTTGTATGATGAATGGGATATTGGTCGAGGGACCCTTCGCCAAGTTGGTGTGCTCATCGAGCACTCCTAGGTCGAGCATGGCAATAAGACATCCGACTGCTGACATGAATTTCAATATGAGGAAAACGGAATCCAACGATTTAGAGGACCACATACCCGGGGTTCATCGCCCTGTTAGCAGTGTCCTCATAGAAATCATGAAATCGAATTTTGACCGACCAGGTATGTGATAGGCGAGAGTCTGTTACTGATGCCGCCGTAAATTGTCTATTGACCCGATCACACGGACCGACTGGAGAGTTCGTTTTGAGGTACACGATTACGAGGGGTGAAGTTCTCAAGAACGAGTTCGATTCAGGAATCTAAAAATGAGAATCAGGCTATAAGCATCTGGCACTCATCAGACGCTTTTCACCCCATTTTGTCGAGTGTTTTACGTCTATTCTCGATCAGAACGTTATCATACTGCATAGTTATTTTGACCGACTTGTGACGGAACTGGGGCCGTCGTCACGGATCTATCGTGCAACAGATGGCATCCGATTATCGACCCACTGGGTTTATTTCGTCGGGTGAAGGAAGCTTCAAGTAGACGCCTCAAACGTGTGACTTGGAGGTGAATTCCTGAGAATGACCGTCCCAGCCTCCAATTTCGGAGTTCTGGGCCGCTCTGCCACCCCACCTCGGATACGACTACGCGCGTCCGTCCTTAAGAACTAACGGAAATCGCCCGCCCGGTCAGTCCCGGACGAGCGTCGGCTCGCCGTCGTCCTCGACGCGCAGTCCGAGATCGTCGATCAGCTTCGTCGTGAACTCCGGGACGATCCGGCCGGCCGTGACGCGGGAGCGCAGCATCGTGACGAGCGTCGTCAGTCCGTCGGCCGTGTCGACTGTCGGCAGCAGCTCGGTGTACTCGACGTCGTGGCCGGCGTCGACGGCGCGGGTCGCGAGCGTCTCCACGGCGGGCGGTTCGTAGGCGCCCTGGAAGTCGATCGTATCGGTGAAGCCCGCGTAGTACACCTCGCCGCCGAGCGAGGGGCCGAGCACGACGGGGTTGTTCCGGAGCTTCATCGCCGCGCCGTCGATGTGCGTCCGGGCCATCAGTGGTACCGTCGGCGAGACCGCGGCCGCGGACTTGACCTCCTCGCTCTCCAGCAGGTGGGTGATCGTGTTGCCGACGCGAGCCGACCGCGAGGTGCCGACCTGCACCTCGAAGCGGGCGTCGTCGACGTCGTCGACTGCCTCGCGAGCGAGCTCGCACAGCTCGTCCTCGGCGCTCTGCTCGCCCTTGTGCTCGTCGGGAAGGTCGACGTCCGAGCGGTAGTTCACCAGCAGATCGCCGCCGCTGGCGTCGACGGCGCGAAGCACGTCCTTGTACGCGGCGGCGTACAGGTCGGCGGCCTCCGCGGCCGACAGCGGCGTCGTCTCGGCGAGTTCCTGCAGTACGAGCCCCTCGCGCGGCGGCTCCGCGACGACTGCGACGACTGTCATGCCGTTAACTCCCGGACGCGGGCCCTTCAACCCGCCGTTTTATTGGCCGCTGGCCGGAACCTATCCGGCGTGAGAGTACAGCGACCGATCGCGGTTCTGGCAGTGCTGACGGTTGTTGCGCTCGCCGTCGGCGGCGCGTGGAGTCTGGCGTCGACCCTCGGCCAGCCCGAAGCCGCCACCGCGGCGTTCGGCGCGGCGGCGCTGCTGATCGTCGGCGTCGTCGGCGTCCGATCGCGGCGCTCGATCGAGAACCCCTACTGGTGACCGCGCTTCGGCGTCTGGCGACGACCGCGCGTCGGCGTCCACCGGCTATCGCCCGCGGCGTCCCTTCGTCTGGCGGTAGTCCGTCGCCATCAGCTCCGCGAACGCCTCGACGAACGCCTGGGTCTGCTCGTCGGTCTGCTCGTCGGGCGCGATCATCGGTACGATCTCGAACCCGCGCCCGCGAATCCGCTCGCCGTGGTCCGCCGCGACGTCGAGTTCCTCGACGGGCGTCGTCGTGTACTCCGCGCCGATCTCTTCGAGCGCGCGCTCGCCGACCGGCACGAGAATCTCGGGGTTGATCATCCGGATCTCGGCGTTCAGGTACGGCTCGCAGCGGACGATCTCCTCGTCGGTCGGCGCGCGGTCGGGATCGCGACAGCGCGTCAGGTACGTGAGAAAGGCGTTCGACAGCTCCGGCTCCGCGCTGTCCGGCTGAGACGCTGAGAGGCCGATCCGCCGGAGGATCGAGAGCAGCTGTCGGCCCGCCTCGTCGCCGGTGAAGGGGACGCCCGTCCGGTCGGCGCCGGGGCCCGGCATCTCGCCGACAAAGAGGAAGTCCGCGCCTACGTCGCCGTACCCGTGGGCGATCGTCGAGCGCGTCTCGCAGAGCTCGGGGCAGTTCCGACACTCCTCGTCCATCCCGAACGGGTTCGACAGCTCCTCCTGGTTCGCGTCCACACGCGACGTTGGCCGCGGACCGTAATAAGCGGCCGGCACTGGCGTCGGGGACGCCGCCTGCTGTCGAGGACGCCGCGTGACGGGTCCGCCCGAGCGTGCGTCGTCGTGCGCCGATCAGGACTGCCTGCGGCGCCGAACGATCCCGGCGTTGTTCGCGACGTTCGCGGCCATCTCGCGGAACGCTTCGCCCGTCTCGCTGTCGTCGTCGAGCACGATCGGCTCGCCCTCGTCGCCGCCCGTCCGGACGTCGGGATCGAGCGGGATCGAGCCCACCAGCGGCATGTCGTGTTCCTCGGCGAAGCGCTGGCCGCCGCCGCTGCCGAAGATGTCGTGCTGGCCGCCGCAGTCCGGACAGCGGAACGACGCCATGTTCTCCGCGATGCCGAGTACCGGCGTGTCGTGCTTGCCGAACATCTCCAGGCCCTTGCGCGCGTCGTCGAGCGCGACGTCCTGGGGCGTCGTCACGATGACGGCGCCGGTGACCGGCACGGTCTGGAGCAGGGTGAGCTGCGTGTCGCCGGTGCCGGGCGGCAGGTCGATCACCATGTAGTCGAGATCGCCCCACTCGACGTCCTCCCAGAGCTGGGTGAGCACCTTGTGGACCATCGGGCCGCGCCAGATGACGGGGTCGTCCTCGCCGACGAGGAACGCCATGCTCATCAGCTTCATGCCGTACTGCTCGGGAGGAACGAGCGTCTCGTCCTTGGTGGCCTGTGGCGGCTCGTCTGCGTCGACCATCCGCGGGACGTTCGGCCCGTAGATGTCGGCGTCGAACAGCCCGACGCGCGCGCCGAGTTCCGAGAGCCCCGCCGCGAGATTGACCGCGACCGTGCTCTTGCCGACGCCGCCCTTGCCCGAGGCGACGGCGATCACGTTCTCGACGTTCGGGAACACCTGCTCGTCGGCCGGAACATCCTCGTCCACGCGGGCCGACAGCGAGACCTCGATTCCCTCGTCGCCGAGCACCTCGCGCACCTCGTTCGCGATCGCGGTCTCGTTCGGCGAGTACGGCGCGCCCAGCGCCAGCGAGACGTGGACCGAATCGTCGCCATCGAGCTCGACGTCGTTGACGAGCCCGAGCGAGACGATATCGTCGCCGAGATCCGGGTCCTCGACCTCCCGCAGGAGATCGAGCACGTCGTCTTCGTCCATGCCCTACGATAGGCGGTGACCCGGCGAAAAGAGTTGTGAAGGGGCGACGCCGCATTCGGCGTCGCGACGGGCGAGCGATTTTTGGAGGACGCCGCGGAACCGTCGCGCATGAACGGCGAGCGCGTCCCGGATTCCTTCGCCTCCCACGCGCTGGTGGTCTCCCGGTCTGTGGACACCGACGCCGGGGTCGACGTCCACAACGCCGCGCTGGCCGCGATTCTCGACCGAGCCGACGCCGTCGACCTGTGGGCTGACACCGAACTCGTCGCCGACGAGTACCCAGGCGTCGCGGCGTCGATCCGGGAGGCGTTCGACCGGATCGATGAGGAGCGATACCGCGCCGCGCTCTCCGACTGCCGATCGGCGCTGGACGCGCTGCTAGCCACCGAGGGCGTCTACCGCTTCGTCGGCCTCGAACGACTGGACGCCCGAGTCGACGATCGGTTGATCGCCCGGTACGTGCCCGATCACTCGAAGTTCCGCGTCGACTGCACGGCCGTCGAGGGGCTGGACGCGGAGCTCCGGCGGACGCTCGCGGACGCCGAAGCCGCGATACTGCCGACGCGAACGCTCGCGGAGTGGTCATGTGACGGTACCCGGTACGAACTCCGTCCTCCGTCGCTCTGCACCGATCGCAGTTGCAGGAGTCTCTCCGGCATCACTGCCGTGCGGCTGGACGACGCCGAGCGCCGGATCGAACTGGAGTGGGCGGGGCCCGACGGCGTCCTGCAGCGCGCCGTCGATCTGTTGTTCCCCGACGTCCCGGGGACGTTCGACTTCGACGACGAGTCGGCGTATCGCGACGCCGCCGACGCCCTGAAGGTGGTCGCGATGCGCCTCGAAATCCCGATCGAACGCGCGTCGGCGTGAACGGCGCGCGCGGACGGAACGCACCATTTATTACGCCGAACGGACAAAGCGGGGATACGACTATGCCAAACTCTAATGGACCCCGCCAAGGCACTCGTAACAAACTCGCCAACCATCCGCGAGACAGCGGCGCGTCCCCGCCCCAGCGCTCGATCCAGGAGTTCGAGGAGGACTCGAAGGTCCACCTCAAGATCGACCCCAGCGTCCCCGACGGCCAGTTCCACCCGCGTTTCAACGGCCACACCGGCACCGTGGTCGGCAAGCAGGGCCGGGCGTTCCAGGTCGAGATCAGCGACAAGGGCAAGACCAAGAAGCTGATCGTCAACCCGGCGCACCTGAAGGCCCAGGAGTAGCATGACGATCTTCAAAGAGAAGATCGACGAGGAGTACCTGACGCTCTCGGAGACCAAGGAGCTGCTCGCCGACGTCGAGGCCGATCGGGCCGCCGACGAGGACCGCGAGATGCGCTACGAGCTCGCGCGGGCGATCGAGCACGTCAACCGCTTCGCCGTGCTCGAGCCCGAGGAAGCCCAGGAGCTCGTCGACCAGCTGCTCGACTTCGAGAAGGTCGACGAGGCGACGGCCTACAAGATCGCGAATCTCCTCCCCCAGGACCGGGACGAGCTGCGCGCCGTGTACGCCCAGGAGCGGTACTCGCTGTCGGGCGACGAACTCGACGAGATTCTCAACGTCGTCGCGCAGTACGCCTGAGGCGGGCGACCGTTTAAGTGTTCGCTCGCCGTAACGTAGAGGTACGATGAGCCACGCCACCGGCGACGAGTCGACGCTCCGTCGAGCGGTCGTACTCGACACGCTTCCACACGGCCGCTCGGACGACGACAGGCCCCAGTACCAGAAGCCCCCGCTCGCGTACGCCGTCGCCGAGGACGACTTCCGGCTGTACGAGATCGTCTTCGAGGAGGACGCCGAGGTGAGCATCGGCGACCGGGTGACGGTCGCTCCCGCCGACGAGCGCGTGGCGATCGACGAGCTCAAGCGGGTCGAGTACGGCGACCTCTCGGGCGGCGCCCAGTCCGAACTGGAGTACGTCGTCGAGGACGTCGTCGAGGAGAACCCCCAGCGGTTCGTCGACTTCTACAACGAGGCCCAGCCGATCACGCTCCGGCTCCACCAGCTGAACCTCCTGCCGGGCATCGGGAAGAAGCTGCGCAACTCCATTCTCGACGAGCGAAAGCGCAAGCCCTTCGAGAGCTTCGAGGAGCTCGAAGAGCGCGTCAGCGGGCTCCACGATCCCGACGAGGTGCTGGTCGAGCGCATCATCGAGGAGATCCGCGAGGACGACCTGAAGTACCGGACGTTCGTGGACGGAGACAGTTGACGTCACTCCCGCCCGAGTCGCGCACCGACACCCAGGGCGGGCGTGTCCGACGATCCCCGACCGCAGGTCCGCCGCTACATGACCCCGGCGCCCCTGTTCTGTGAAGCCGATACTACCGGTATCGAGAGGAATTATTCGAACAACTGCGCGTCGCAATTATAGGTATCGATCGGCCAACAACGATTAATGCCGGAGTGGTGGTGGCCAGTATTACGAGAGTATTGTTACCATACCACGTCGATGCGGGGTCGTGGAAACCAGCCGCCACTAAGACAATGAGCGATTCTCACCAACCAGAGCACGAGGCGCACACTGCGCACGAACACGGACACGAGGCGCACGGACCGGGCTACCTGACACCGCAAGCCGCGATCGAAGAATCGTCCCACGAGAAAACGGCGTACGTTCTGGGGCTGCGGGTCGGAACGGACGTGGACGCGCCGGACTTTCTGGCCACGGTCGATATAGATCCCGACTCGGAGACGTACGGCGAAATCGTCGATCGACTGGAGATGCCGAACCGCGGCGACGAGTTACACCACTTCGGCTGGAACGCCTGCTCGTCCTCGTGTCACATCGAGGGGTTAGAGCGGCGCTACCTCGTCGTCCCGGGCAATCGGTCGTCGCGACTCCATATCATCGACACGGAGGACAGACGGCAACCCGAGATCGTCTCCGTGATCGAGCCCGAGGAGGTTCACGAATTGGACCTCTCGGCACCGCACACGGTCCACTGTCCGGCCGGCGGCGGCGTCATCGTCAGCATGCTCGGCGACGCCGAAGGCGATCTGCCGGGCGGCTTCCTCGAACTCGACGAGGATCTGAACGTGGCCGGCCGCTGGGACCCACCGGGCGAGATCGACATGAACTACGACTTCTGGTACCAGCCCAGACACGACGTGATGATCTCTTCGGAGTGGGCGGCGCCGAAGATCTACCAGCCGGGGTTCGACATGGAGGACGTCGAGGCCGACAAGTACGGCCACCGGCTCCACTTCTGGAACTGGAGCGACCACACCGTCGAGCAGACGATCGACCTCGGTGAGGAGGGGCTGGTGCCCCTTGAGTGCCGGTTCCTCCACAGCCCCGTCTCGACCCACGGGTTCGTCAACGCTGCGCTGTCCTCGAACATCTTCCACTTCTACGAGGACGGCGAGGAGTGGCACGCCGACAAGGTCATCGACTTCGAGGGACGCGACCACGAGGGCTGGGACATGCCGGTGCCGGCGCTACCGACCGACATCGTCGTCTCGATGGACGACCGCTACCTGTTCGGCGGCAACTGGCTCCACGGCGAAGTGTGGATGTACGACGTCTCCGATCCCGAGAACCCGCGCCGCGCGGACTCGATCTCGATCGGCGGCTACTTCGGGGATGTCCAGAGCGTCGGGGACCGGGAGATCGTCGCCGGTCCGCAAATGGTTCAGTTGTCGCTAGACGGGGAACGGCTCTACTGGACGACGTCGCTGTACTCCTCGTGGGACAACCAGTTCTTCCCCGAGGAGGCCGAGCGCGGGTCGGTGATGCTCAAGGCCGACGTGGATCCGCGACGCGGAACGACGAAACTCGACGAGGAGTTCCTCGTCGACTTCGGCGACGTGGAGGGCGGACCGGCGCGGGCCCACGAGATACGCTGGCCCGACGGGGACTGCACAAGCGACGTCTGGCAATAGATGGACGCCATGATCCGCAGAGATGGCCACCCCACGGCGACGATAGACGTCGTCACCGGCGAGACGCTGCTGGCCGCCGCCGATCGGGCCGGCGTCGCCGTCCCGTTCGGCTGTCGCACTGGTGCGTGCTCCACGTGCGCCGGGAAGTTGCTGTCCGGTTCCGTCGAGCACGTCCGGCCGCCGCGCGCGCTCAAGGAACGACACCTCCGGGCGGACTACGTGTTGACCTGCATCGCGACGCCGACGACCGACTGCGAGGTGGCGCTCGGCCCCGCCGTGCAGGCCGAACTCCACGAGAACCCCTGGAAGTGATGGCCGGGACGCCGCGGCGTCGTCCCGTCGCGCTCCGTTAGCGGCGCTGTGGACCGCGATCCCGACTCATGTTCGATAGAACCACCCGGCGATCGGCCGATCGCTCGTTTCCCGTCGTCGTCCTTCTGACGTACGCAGCCGCCGGACTGGCGTGGCTCTCGTTCGCCGGCGGAGCGGTACCGATGCCGGGCGAAACGGCATCCGGTTCAGGATCGACGGCGGGCGCGAGCGGGCCCCACAGTCACGTCGACCATGCGGCGGGCGGGACGCCGTCGACGGGCGAGGCCGGAATCGCCATGTCGGCGCCGGGCGGACCGGAGACGGCAGCGCTGGCCGACGGAGCCCTCGGCGTCGGCCTCTATCTGTTCGCCTGGACGGTCATGATCGTCGCGATGATGTACCCGTCCTCGGCGCGCGTGTTCCAGTCCTACGCCGACACGCTCGACGATGTCTCGCTCGGCGCTCGGATTGCCGGCGTCGGCACAGCGGCTGCGACGTACACGGCCGGGTGGACGCTGCTCGGAACCGTCCCGCTGGCGGCGAGCGCGATCGTACCGATCGCGTCCCTGTTCGGCGAGTGGCGGTCGCCGACGTTCGGACTCGCGTTGCTCCTGCTCGGTGCGTACCAGCTCTCGCCGATCAAGCGTCGGTCCCTCCGGCACTGCCGAGCGCCACGGACGAACGTCGGGGACGCGTCCGGAGGCGTCCGACACGGGCTGCGTTTCGGTTCCCGCTTCGGCCGCCACGACGTCGGTTCCTGCTGGGTCTGGATGGGCTTTCTCGTGCTCGTCGGTTCGATGAACCTCCTCTGGATGGCGCTGATCACGGGACTACTCTCGTTCGAGCAGTTGGCGCCCGAAGGAGAGTTCCTGGCCGGAGCGATCGGCGTTGTCGCCGTCGCTTCCGGGGCCGGTATCGTCGTTTTCGCCGCCATCTGAAGGATTTTCACGTCGAGGGAACCGCCCCGACTCCGAGCCGGTGCGTTTACACGAGTCGGCGACAAACCGGCGACAACTGATGAGAGATCCCGACGGGCTGCTGCGACGGGCCGGCGTGCGGGGGAACCCGGACCGCGATCAGCACTTTCTGGTCGACGACCGCGTGCTCGATCGCCTGCCCGACTACCTGGAGGACGCCGGAAGAGCAAGCGCTTCCGAACCTTCGGTCGCTAACGCTCCCGAAGATGCAGATCGCAGTCACCTACTGGAGATCGGCGCCGGTACGGGCGCGCTGACGGATCGCCTGCTGGCGATCGCCGAGAACGTCACCGTCGTCGAGCGCGACCCCGAACTCGCAGCGTTTCTTCGCGAGGAGTTCGACGAGGAGATCGCGGCCGGCGAACTGACGGTGATCGAGGGCGACGCGCTGGACGTCGACTTGCCTGACTTCTCTGCCTCGGTCTCGAACCTCCCCTACGGCGTCTCCAGCGAGATCGCGTTCCGCCTGCTGCCCGAGGGGAAGCCGCTCGTGCTGATGTTCCAGAAGGAGTTCGCCGAACGGATGGCCGCCGAGGCCGGCACCGACGACTACGGCCGGCTCTCGGTGACCGCCCAGCACTACGCCGACGTCGAGGTCGTCGAACCCGTCCCGAAGGAGGCGTTCTCGCCGCCGCCGGAGGTCCAGAGCGCCGTCGTCAGGACGACGCCGCGGACTCCCGACTACGAGGTCGACGACGAGGCGTTCTTCTTCGACTTCGTGAAGGCGATCTTCACGCAGCGCCGGAAGACGCTGCGCAACGCCATCCGCAACACGGCCCACATCTCGGGACTCGACGACGCCTCGGCCGTCGTCGATGCGGTCGACGAGGAACTGCTCCGGCGCCGCCCCGGAACGCTCGAACCGTCGGAATTCGCCGAGCTGGCGGTCCTCGCGGGCGAGCACGGCTTCGAGAGAGGTGAAACCGGCTGATGGCCGGGGCGCTGGAGGCGGTATCAATGCTGGATGCGGCCCAGATCGGCGTCGATCGCGTCGTGACGACGACCCAAGGAAAGCTGCTCGTCTCCGTGGCCGCCCTCGCGGTGGCGGTCGTCACCGCCTGGCTCGCGCGTCGGGGGCGCGAACGGCTCGCCGATCGCGTCCGGCCGGCCGTCGCGGACGTCGTGGTTCCGATCGTCGTCATCTCCGTGTTCGCCGCCGCGGTGACCGTGATCCTCGACGCGTGGGAGCTGAGCGGCGACGCGCTGGAGGTGATCGGCAGCCCGAGCGGGCCGACGCTGGGGCGGCTGATGGTGACCGGCATCGTCATCGTCGGCGGGTACGTCGTCACGAGCGCGGTCAGACGGCTGTTAGACGACCTCATCGGGCGGAGCGACGCCGTCACCGACCACCAGCGCGAGGTCACGTTCCGGCTCTCGCAACTGGTCGTCTGGATCGTTGCGTTGATCACCGTGCTCGGCGTCTGGCGAGTCAACCTCGAAGGCCTGCTGATCGGCGCGGGGTTCCTCGGTATCGTGGTCGGTATGGCCGCCCGCCAGACGCTGGGCGCGCTGCTGTCGGGGTTCGTCCTGATGCTCTCCCGGCCCTTCGAGATCGGCGACTGGATCGAGATCGGCACCCAGGGCCAGGAGGGGATCGTCACCGACATCACGATGATGAACACCCGAATCCAGACGTTCGACGGCGAGTACGTGATGGTTCCCAACGACGTCATCGGCGGCCAGTCGATCACCAACCGATCGCGGAAGGGCCGTCTCAGACTGGAGATCGAGGTGGGCGTCGACTACGACGCCGACGTCGATCGGGCGGTCGAGTTGGCGGACGGCGCGGTCGAGGAGATCGAGGAGTCGCTCGACGTGCCGAGCCCGGAGACGGTGGTCAAACGCTTCGACGACTCCTCGGTCGTGCTCGGGGTCCGGTTCTGGATCGACAACCCGAGCGCCCGACGACGGTGGCGCGCTCGCACCGCCGCCATCAGCGCGGTCAAAGGCGCCTTCGAAGACGCCGGCATCACCATCCCGTTCCCCCAGCGCACCGTCGGCGGCCGCGGACAGAGTGGACGGGACCCGACGCTCGGCGCCGAAACGCCGGTCGCCGAGTCGCCGCCCGGAGGTGACGAGTAGGTGGACCTCGCCGAGCGCCGCGGCGTCGAGACCGACGTGTACCAGCCCGCCGAGGATTCGGGCCTGCTCGCCGCCGAAGCCGAATCGCGCGTCGACGCCGACGATCGAGTGCTGGAAGTCGGTACCGGATCGGGCTACGTCGCCGAGCGCGTCGCCGAGGAGACGGGCGCGAGCGTCCTCGCGTCGGACCTCAACCCCCACGCCTGCCGGCAGGCCCACGAGCGCGGACTCGAGGTCGTGCGCGCCGACCTGACGACGCCGTTTCCCGAGTCGGCGTTCGACGTCGTCCTCTTTAACCCGCCGTACCTTCCGGTCGACGAGCTGGCCGAGCGCGACGACTGGATGGAGATCGCGCTGTCGGGCGGCGAGACGGGTCGCGAGGTGATCGAGGCGTTTCTCGACGATGTCGGGCGCGTGCTCACGCCGGAGGGCCGGATCTTCCTGCTGGTCAGCAGTCTAACGGGGGTCGACGAAGTCGTCGACCGTGCCGCCGATGCGGGCTTTAGCGTCGCGGCGCTCCGGGACGAGTCGTACCCCTTCGAGACGCTGACGGTGCTGAAGCTGGTTCGGTGAGCGCGGAATTACTGCAGAGCATTAATCCGAATAGGAAATATTAAAGCCCGTCATTTCGTAGCCAGTGGTGATGACAGAACTCGTAGCGACGTCCCCCGGCCTCTATCCGTTGCCGGACTGGGCGAAAGAGGAACTCGCCGACCTCAAGGGTCGGCAGAAGCACGACCTGATCAGCGGCGACGAGGGCGAGGAGATCGTCGACGCGTACGAGCGCGCCCGCGAGGAGGTCGTCGGCGTGCAGGAGTCGGCCGGCCTCGATCGGATCGTCGAGGGGCAACTGCGCTGGGACGACATGCTGGCCCACCCACTTGCGGTCCACGACAGCGTCGAGACGCGCGGGATCGTCCGCTACTACGACAACAACAACTTCTACCGCGACCCCGCGGTGCAGGACGAACTGGACTTCGACGGCGACGTCGCCGCCGAGCTGGAGGCGACCGCCGAGCTGACCGACGAGTCGCTCCAGGCCGTGCTGCCCGGCCCGTACTCGCTGGCCGACCTCGCGACCGACGAGCACTACGGCGACGACGCCGAGTTCCTCGCGGCGATCGGCGACTTTCTCGCCGGCGAGGTCGACGCCTTCCCGGACGTCGAAACGCTCACCCTGCTCGAACCCTCGCTCGTCGAGAACGCGCCCGAGGACGGCGAAGACGAGCGCGCCTCCGAGGCCATCGACGCCGTGGCGTCCGCGATCGACGCCGAGGTCGTCGTCCAGCCCTACTGGGGCGCTCTCGAGGAGAAGGTGTACGCCCACCTGCTCGACGCCGACGTCGACGCGGTCGGCTTCGACTTCGTCGCGAACAAGGAACAGAACATCTACAACATCAACGAGTACGGCGCGACCGACGACGTCGCGCTCGGGCTGGTCGACGGGCAGAACACGCTCGTCGAGACGCCCGAGACGATCCGCGAGCGCGTGGAGTGGATCGACGACCAGACGCCCGGCGCCGACTTCGAGCGCGCCTACCTGACCTCGAACACCGAGCTGTTCTACCTGCCGGTCAACAAGTTCGAGGCCAAGCTCGAGGCGCTCGGTGAGGCAGCCGACATCGCGGAGGTGAAAGCATGACCAACGAGAACAAGGATCAGTTCAAGCCCGCGGATCACCCGAACGATCACTTCATCATGACGACCGTCGTCGGCTCGTACCCGAAGCCGAAGTGGCTCAACCGGATGCAGGACCTGTACGAGGAAGACGACGGCACGGTCGACGAGGACGATTGGCAGGAGGCCCAGGACGACGCCGCCCGCCTGATCACCGAGGAGCACGAGCGATCGGGCCTCGACGTGATCGTCGACGGCGAGATGCGCCGCAACGAGATGGTCGAGTTCTTCGCCGACCGGATCGAGGGCTACGAGTTCAACGGCCCCGTCAAGGTATGGGGCCACAACACGTTCGACAAACCCAGCGTCGTCGAAGACGTCGAGTACGACGAGTCGTGGCTGGTCGACGAGTACGAGTTCACCGCCGACGTGGCCGACAAGCCCGTGAAGGTGCCGATCACCGGCCCCTACACGCTGGCGTCGTGGTGTTTCAACGAGGCCTACGAGGACGACGCCGCGCTGGCGAACGATCTCGCCGACCTCGTCAACGAGGAGATCGAGAAGCTCGTCGACGCCGGCTGTCGCTACATCCAGATCGACGAGCCCGCGCTCGCGACGACGCCCGACGACCACCAGATCGTCGGCGACGCCCTCGAACGCATCGTCGACGACATCCCCGAGGAGGTCCGGATCGGCCTGCACGTCTGCTACGGCGACTACTTCCGGATCTACCCCGAGATCCTCGAGTTCCCGGTCGACGAGTTCGACCTCGAACTCGCCAACGGCGACTACGAGCAGCTCGACGTGTTCAAAGACCCCGAGTTCACGGCCGACCTCGCGCTGGGCGTCACCGACGTCCACGTCGCCGAGGCCGAATCGGTCGAGGAGATCAAGGAGAACATCAAGAAGGGCCTTGAGGTCGTCCCGCCGGAGCAACTCGTCGTCTCGCCCGACTGCGGCGTCAAGCTGCTGCCCCGCGACGTCGCCTACGGCAAGATGGAGAACATGGTGAAGGCCGCCCGCGAGGTCGAGGCCGAACTCGACGCCGGCGAGATCGACGTCGAGGCGGCGCCGGCCAGCGCCGACGATTGACGCGCGGTTCGGAGCGAGTGCAAACGAGCGAGAACCGCGAAAACGCGAGCGGGGAGGAACGACCCGCGAGCGAACCGGCTGAACGTTTCATCGCGAAGCCGCGATCTCGGCGCTGATTAGCGCCGACGACTGACCCGAGAACGAACCCACCTTTTCTGCGGTCCGACCGACGGCGTCATCCGAGTACGAGCGATCGGGGGTCGATCGCCGGATTGAACCCCGGCGCGTAGATCGGCCGCACCTCGGCGTCGACGTAGCCCGTCCGCATTGGCGTGACGAACAGTCGAGAGGGATCGTCGGCGTCCCGCCGAACCCGCCCGTCGTCGTGATCGAGGCCGACGTTGTGGCCGACCTCGTGGACGGCGGTGCTCAGCGTCCGGCCGTACGCGCCGTGCCGACGGCTCGTCGCGGCGTCCAGCTCGTTTTGCCCGAGGCCGAGGCCGTCGAAGACGGCGGCGACGTTCGCGTCGCTCCCGCGTACTGCCTCCTCGTCGGGCTGTTGGGCCAGCCCTGCCGAACCGGCGTCGGGCGCCTGGGCGATCAGGAGATTCGAATCGGTCGCGACGGCGTCGACCGGCGCGCGCTCGTCGAGGTAGGTATCGAACGCCGAGAGAATCGCGTGGGCGTCGCCCCGCTCGACGGCGTCGTCCGGGACGGGCTCGCCGACGACTCGGACATCGGCTTCGACGTCGAGATGCTCGTCCGAGAGCGTCGGGACGGCGTGCTCCAGCGCGGCTCTCGCGAGTCGCGCGCGATAGCGCGGCCCGGCGTCGCGACCGGGCGGCGCGCGCCACAGGCGGTCGACGGTGAAGATCGAGACTTCGACAGCGTACGAATCGGGCTTGCTGGCGATCGGTGCGGGGGCACTATCGGTCTCCGATCGGGCGTCGATCGCGCGGTCGAGCACGGAGCCGCCGGCGAGCGCGCCGCCGAAGGCAGCTAGCGTGTGTCTGCGTGAGCGGGGCACTGTGCGGTCGCTGTCAGAGCACCTCCGGAGTACTACAAGTGCTTTCTGTCTCGTCGCGCGCCGGCGCTAGCTCGGACTCGATCCGTCGGCGAACGGATCGTCGACGTCGCCGATCGCGTCGGCGTCCGGATCGGAGTTCTCGATCAGCTCCGCGTCGTCGATCCCGTCGGCCGCCCCGTCGTCCTCGCTGTCCGCGCGCGGGAGCCGCATCGTGACCGTCGTCCCGTCGTCGACGTCGATCGCGAGCGATCCCCGCGAGGCACGGATCGTCCAGCTGACCAGCCAGAGGCCGAGCCCGCTGCCGTGTTCGAGCGGCGTCTCGCGGCCCCGATCGAGGACGATCCGCTCGGGTTCGGGCAGGCCGGCGCCGTTATCGCCGACCGACAGTTCGATCCACTCGCCGTCGCGTTCGAGGCGGATCTCGACGCGCGGCGCCGCCGCGTCGTTGTGTTCCAGCGCGTTCTCGACGATCTCGAACAGCGCCTCCTCCAGCGAGACGTGGGCGCTGGCGACCGCCGCCTCGGGGAGGTCGGTGTCGATCTCGGCGTCGGGGTACGAGCCCCCCAGATCGTCGAGCACCGACTCGATCGCGCGGACGACGTCGACCGGTGCGTCGCTGCTGTCGGCCGGCGCCAGCGTCCGCTCGATCGACCGGGCCTGGTTGCTCCAGTCGACCAGGTCGCGGGCGGCCGACTCGATCGCGTCGGCGTGTTCGATCGAGTCGTCGTCCGAGACCGTCGTCTCGAGGAAGTCGGCGTGGCCGAGGATCTTGTTGGTCTCCTGGCGGACGTTGTGGCGCAGCACGCGGTGGAGCACGTCGAGGCGCTGCTCGCGGAGCAGCCGGTCGGTCACGTCGTGGAACGTGATCAGCCGGCCGAGCTGGTGGCGCCGGCCGCGTTCGATCGGTCGCGACGTGACCTCGAAGTACCGCTCGTGGCCGTCGACCGCGAACGCGATCTCGTCGACCGTCTCGACCGGGCCCTCGATCGGTTCGAGTCGCTCCGCCAGCGACGGGAACAGATCGACGAACGGATCGCCCCGCGGGTCGACGCCGTCCTCGAGCAGCGATCCGGCCGCGCCGTTGTAGTCGACGATGCGGCCGCCCGCGTCGACGATGAGGACGCCGTCGGTGACCTGCTCGAACGCGACGCTGTGGGCGATCGTGGGCGCGATCGGCGGCACCTCGAACAGATCCTTCTCGAAGAGAGCCCACACGAAAACCGCGCCGGAGACGGCGTAGGCGTACGGCGTCGGATCGACGGGCAGCGGGATCAGGCCGGCGATGTACGACAAGTTCAGCACGACCGGCGCGGCGATCGAGACGAGCACCGCGACGCTCCGGGATCGGTACTGATCCGGCACCGTCAGCATCAGGTGCACCAGCATCGCCGTCCCGAGGACTACCAGCGCGTAGCTGTACGCGGTGTGGACCCAGAACCCGAATCCGGGCAGCAGCAACACCGTCGTGACGTCGCCGACGGTGAACAGCTCGTCGTACGCGTAGAAGACGTGATTGCGGTGGGACGTCCAGACGAGCCCCAGCGCGACGAGGGGTTCGATCGCCAGCGCCGCGACCGACTTGCGAGTGAGCCACCTGTCGCGGCCCGTGTAATCGAGCGCGAACGCGAACCACGCGGTCGGCACCAGCAGGATGCCGAAGTACTGGGAATAGACCCACGCGTACGACCACGTGGTGCTCTCGCTCGCGGCCGCGAACGCCGCGGCCGTCGCCCACACCGCGGCGCCGAGGTTGAACACCGCGAACGGGACGGCGCCGGGTTTCGGCCGGCTTCGCCACCCGTAGATGGCGACGAGCAGACAGATCCCCGCGACCGGGAGCAGCGTCAGCGTGTAGATGTTCGTCAGTGTCATAGAGAGCTCCCAACCAGCGCTTAATTCGGCCGTTCGTAGCTTTCCGTCCAAGAGTAATATAACGTTTCTGGGCAAAAGCTTGGACTGATGTAGGGGCGAAGCGCCGCTCGACGACGACCGCGTAAGCGACAACGGGGAAACGTCGACCGGAGATCTCCGGGCGGGATGAACGCCCAAAACACCTCGATAACTGCGCTATCCGCCGTTCGCGCCGTCGCCGCCCTCGACGCCCATCGCGTCGAACAGCTTGCTCTTGACGGCTTCCTCGGTCAGTTGCAGCAGCGTGTCGCGATTCTCCTCGTTAGTTTCGATCCCCGTGAAGATGCCCAGCGGGATCTCGGCGCTGGCCTGCGTGGAGTGCCCGGCGGCCTCGCCGATCTCGCCGTAGGCGTCTTGCAGCACCTTGCCGATGTTCATCCGGATGTCCTTCGAGCGCGCGGCGAGGTAGATCGTGTCGTCGGCGATGCCGAACACGCCCGTCGTGGTGATCCCCTCAAGGTTCAGGAGGTGCTGTGCGGCCTGGGCCAGCGCGTCCCGGTCGCGGATGAACCCGGCGTTCGAGACGAGGTGGCTTCCCTGGACCTCGCGGCTCGTGATCGCCTCGGCGAGCACGTCCAGCGTTTCGGGCGACATCGAGGGCGACTCGACCTGTTCTAAGGTGTCGTGGTTCGCGAAGGGGTAGAGGTAGGCGGCGGCGGTCAGGTCGGCCGGGTTGGTGTCGCGCTTGAAGTCCAGCGTCTCTGCGCGGATACCGTAGAGGAGGGCGGTGGCGACCTCCTCGCCGACGTTCATGTCGAACTCCTGAATGTACTTCGTCATGATCGTCGACGTCGAGGACATGTTCGGGCGCACGTCGACGAACGCGGCGTCGTAGTCGACGTCGGGCTCGTAGTGGTCGATCAGCACGTCGATGTTCAGGTCGACCTGGAACTCCGCGGACTTGGCGTGGTCGACCAGCGCGATCGTGTCGTACTGGTCGACGTCCTCGACCTCGTCCCAGTCGTTGAGTTCGATTCCCAGCAGGTTCGCGAACGCGCGGTTCTCCTGGTGGCCGATGTCGCCCATGTAGAAGATGTCGGCTTCGACGTCGAGATGGGTGGCGACGGCCTGCAGGGCGGTCGCGCTGGCGATCGAGTCGGGGTCGGGGTTGTCGTGGGTGAGGATCGCCATCCGGTCGCGCGTCTCCTCGATCACGTCCGAGAGCTGCCGGGCCTTGTGTTCGAGCTCGCCCGACTCCAGCGATCGCAGCGCGAAGTCGGCGATCACCGACGACGGGTTGATCACGACGTCGGCGCCCAGTTCGCTGAGCTCGTCGCCCGAGACGGGATCGCTCGCGCGCACGACGATGAACTGATCTTCGCCGTCCTCACGGATCCGCTCGACGGCCGCCTTGTTCGCCTCGACGTCCGAAGACATGATCAGCACGACCTCCCGGTCGGCGATCTCCTCGACGATCGACTCGTCGCGGATGTCGGCGGTCATCGCGTTCAGGTCCTGATCGCGCAGGGCCTCGACGCGTCCCTCGTCCCGGTCGATGATGAGGACGTCTTTGCCTTGCTCGACCAGCTCCTCGGCGACGACGTGCCCGACGCTGCCGCAGCCCAGAATGGCGTAATCCGACGTCGAGGAGATCGTGACCCCTGTACTCATGTGAACGACACCTTGCGGGGGGCACTACTTAACAATCCCGAAGAAGGTGGCGCCCGCGCAACCGACCTCACACGGTGAACAGGTGGCCTTCGGTCGGCACGTCGAACAGGCCGATTCGAGCGCCGGCGTCGAGCCACGCGTGACCGTAGGAAAACGACGCCAGCGCGTTCACGAGGTCGTCGTTCTCGCGGAAGTGCCGCCCGTCCTCGAGGTACGACGCCGCCATCTCGCGACACTCCAGCGCGGCGTCGTGCAGCGGCGTCCCCTCGGCCGGCGCGATCTCGGCGGCGTCGAGCGCCTCGGCGAGCAGGCCCTCGTACCGGTCGGTCTTCTCGTCGATGTCGGCTGCCATGCGAGTGTGGTGGACGCTCGCGGGGGAAAGCGCTTCGACTGTCGGGTCGCGGACCGGAGCGCCGCCCCGTTCGCTCCGTCGCGCCGATCGCTCCTTCGGCCCGTGGACACCGTTACCGTGCGTGTACGGCGTCTCTCCCCGCTCCGAAATGCGGCCCGATCGCACAACAACGCAAGCTAAATACCCCCAGCGTAGCAACGTCTTGGCATGAGCGACGAGCCACGGGTGGAGATCTATACGAAGGAAAACTGCTCGTACTGCGAGAAGGCCAAGGACCTGTTCGACGCCAAGGGCGTCGACTACGAGGAGTACAACGTGACGGGCAACGACGAGCTGTTCGAGGAGATGGTCGAGCGGGCCGACGGCCGCAAGACCGCGCCGGAAGTGTTCGTCGACGACGAACTGATCGGCGGCTGGGACGACACGAGCGCGCTCGACGAGACCGGCGAACTCGACGAGAAGCTGCGAGTCGCCGACGACACCGACGACGAAATCGTCGAACACCGCACGCTCGTCGTCGCCGGCACCGGGATCGCCGGCCTCACCGCGGCGATCTACGCCGGCCGGTCGAACAACGACCCGCTGGTCATCGAGGGCGACGAACCCGGCGGCCAGCTCACCCTGACGACCGACGTGGCGAACTATCCCGGCTTCCCCGAGGGGATCAGCGGCCCGGAGCTTGTCAACAACATGAAAGAGCAGGCCCGGAAGTTCGGCGCCGACCTGAAAAACGGCGTCATCGAGTCGGTCGACGACTCCGCGCGGCCGTTCCGCGTCGAGCTCAAAAACGGCGACGTGTACACGGCCGACGCCGTCATCGCCGCCAGCGGCGCGAGCGCCCGGACGCTCGGCGTCCCCGGCGAGGACGAGCTGATGGGATACGGCCTCTCGACGTGTGCGACCTGCGACGGCGCGTTCTTCCGCGACGAGGACATGATCGTCGTCGGCGGCGGCGACGCCGCGATGGAGGAAGCGAGCTTCCTGACGAAGTTCGCCGACACGGTCTATCTGGTCCACCGCCGCGAGGAGTTCCGCGCCGAGGACTACTGGGTCGACCGCGTGCAAGAGCAGGTCGAAGACGACGACATCGAGATCCTGCGCAACACCGAGGTCACCGAGCTTCACGGCAGCGAGGAGGCCGGCGTCGAGGAGGTCTCGCTGGTCGAGCACCCCGAGGGCCACCCAACCGACAAGCTCGACGACCCCGAGTACGCCGACGAGGTCGACGAGTTCGAGATGGACGTCGGCGCGGTGTTCTACGCCATCGGCCACACGCCCAACACCGGCTACCTTGAGGACACCGGCGTCGAGATGGACGAGGACGGCTACCTGAAGACCAAGGGCGGCTTCGGCGGCGGCCAGACCGCCACCGACGTGCCCGGCATCTTCGGCGCCGGCGACGTCGTCGACTACCACTACCAGCAGGCGGTCACCGCGGCCGGCATGGGCTGTAAGGCCGCGATCGACGCCGACGTCTACCTCGAAGAGCAGGCCGAAGCCGGCGACGCCGAGGCGTCGACCGAGGACGCCGCGCTGGCCGAGTCCGACGACTGATCGATAGTTCCGGCACGGCGTCAGAACACCTACCTTTTACGCCGCGACGCCGAAGCGACGGTATGGCATCCGACGAAACGACGTTCACGATCGAGTCCGACGACGGATCGAGCGACGAGCTGTCCATCCCGACCGACATGCTAGAGCTGCTGGCCGAGGAGGACGACGAGTCCTCGGCCCAGATCGTCGGCGACCTCGCGCTGATCAGCTGCGCCCAGCGCATCCACGGCGCCGTCCACCACGGCCAGGGCCAGGCCGGCCCGGAGCTCGAGGAGATCGAGGAGGCGACGCTGGACCGCTTCGAGGAGCGGTTCGGCCAGACCTTCGGCGAGATGACCGGCCACGACCACTGATCGACGCCGAATCGAGGAGCCGTTTTCTTCCGATGGCGGTCACGCGCTCCAGGTGAGCACGACGCCGTCGTCGAGCCGCTCGACGCCCTCCAGCGTCAGCGCCGGGAACTCCTCGACGAACCCCTCGCCGTCGGCCAGCGTCGGCGCGTCCCGGCCCCCGATAACTTTCGGCCCGACGAACACCGATAGCTCGTCGACGAGCCCGACGTCGAACAGCGAGAAGATGAGCTCGCCCCCACCCTCGACCATCAGCCGGTCGACCCCCGCCGATTCCAGCTCCTCGAACGCCGCCGGGAGCGCGACGCGCTCCTCGCCCGCGCGGACGATTTCCGCGCCGGCGTCCCGAAGCGCCGCGGCGCGCTCGGCGGGCGCGGCGTCGGCCACGAGAACGTAGGTCGTCGCCCGATCGTCGAGAATTCGGGCGTCGGTCGGCGTCCGCGCTCTTGAGTCGGCGACCACGCGGGCCGGGTTCGCGGCCGCTCCCGCGTCGACCCGGCGTTCGCGTCGCTCGGGATCGTCGAGCGTCAGGCTCGGGTCGTCGGCCAGCACCGTCCCGACGCCGACCATCACGGCGTCGCTGTCAGCCCGAATGCGGTCGACCCGGTCGAAGTCCTCGGGCCCGCTGATCGCGATCTGCTCGCGACGGCGCGAGGAGAGCTTCCCGTCGGCGCTGGTCGCTGCGTTGACGACGACGTGCACGTCCGGACGCTCTCGCTCGGCGACGAAAACAGCTTCGGGAGCGGGACACGGTCGCTCGCCGTCGGACCCGCAAACCGCCCGTCAGCGAATCTTCGCCAGCAGCTTTCCGAACCGGGACTGTTTCCCGATCGCGCTCAGTTTCTGCTTGGCGTCTTCCTCCTCGCTCAGCGTCTCTTCGAGCGGCTCCGTGATGTCGTCCTCGTAGTCGAGTTCCTCGGCCATCCGGAGCAGCGACTCGTAGGCCTCGATCTCGACGGCCTCGATCCGGCGCCCGATCGCGACCGAGTGAGAGTCGACCAGGTCGGGATCGTGGGTCGCCTCAACGACCCGCTGGCGATCCTCGACCAGCCCGTCGAGCGTCGAACTGCGTACCGTGTGGCTCGACGCCCCGATCTCGCGAAACACCTCTTCGAGCCGGGCGGCGTGCTCTCGGGTCTCGTCGCGGTGGTCGGCGAACGCCTCTTTGATCTCGTCGTTCCGCGATTCGAGGGTCAACTCGTCGAGCACGTCGATCAGTTCCGTCTCGACGTAGTACAGCGCGGCCAGTTCGTGCTCGAAGAGGGCTTCGAGCGTGTCGACGTCGCTCATAGCGGACCCTACGGCGTCAGGACAGTAATAGCTGGCAGAAAAACGCCCGGTGTTGGTGGCGGACTCCTACTCGACGATGATCGTGCCGGTCATCCCCGAGCCCTCGTGGGGCTCGCAGACGTACTCGTAGGTGCCCGCGACCTCGAACGTGTACTCGTAGGTGTGCCCGGAGTCGAACGTCTCGGTCTCGCCGGACCAGTCGGCGTCGCTGGGCTGGGACGTCGGGACGACGTTGTGGAAGTTCGAGTCCCACTCGAAGGTGACGGTGGTTCCCGTCGACACCGTCAGCTCCTCGGGATCGAACGTGAAGTCGCCGCCCGGACCGACGATGACGGTCGAACCGCCGCCGCCACCGCCGCCACCGCCGTCGCCGCTTCCGTCGCTGCCGTCGCCGCTCCCGTCGCTGCCGTCGCCGCTGCCGTCGCCGCTCCCGTCGCCGCTTCCGTCGCTCCCGTCACTGTTTCCGTCGTCGTTGTTTCCGTCGGCGGGCTCGGCGTCGTCGCCGCTACTCGTACAGCCCGCCAGCGCGGGCACCGCGGCCGACGCCGCTGCGATACTGACGAACCGCCGTCGGGAAACCCCGTCCGTTCGATCTGTCATTGTCTCCACCTGAGCGTAGCCACCGGACACTGTTAACGGGGGAAGCCGATTCTCACGGCGTAGGAATCGGCCCGGCAGTCGCACTTAAACGACTACAATGTGAAGGGTAACGGCTACAGGGACGGACGAACCGGCCGATACGGCGGCTCCGTTTAAGTAGAAACGTGGCGGTCGGACGCGCGATACGCGCGGGCGCTCACCGCGTGTACAGCGAGTACGCGATCACGAGAAAACCGGCCAGTACGAGCACGCTCTCGGTGAGGACGCCCACCGCGAGTGGCATCCCGATCACGTCGGCGACCACGCCGGCGAGGAAGGTGCCCATCGTTATCAGGCCAAAGCCCAGCGCCAGCGCTCCGAGCGATCTGCTGTCGGTGCGACGGTACGCCCTGAGCGCGAAGTACGTGATGACTCCGCCGGTGATCAGTATCAGCGTCTTGACGACCGCGATCCCCATCTGTACCGCAGGTCCCGCCGTTGAGTGTGGGCTCATAGTTCCTTGCTCACCTCCGACCACATGTCCGCGAGCCGCTCGTCGGCCGTGCGCGCCGGCCGGCTGACGTCGACTTCGAGGCTGCGGTCGTCCTCCAGGACGAGTCGCACCTCGTCGAACGCGATCTCGTAGCGCGTCGTGTGGTGCCCGTCGCCGCGCACTTCGGTCAGCTCGTCGAGCAGCGTGGCGTCCGACATGGTGTCGAGTTTCCTGTAGATCGTCGATAGGGGAATCTCGCACTCGTCGGACAGCTCGCTCGCGGTCATGGGTTCTTCGAGTCGCCGAATGATCGTCCGGCAGTCGGGATCTTCCAGCGCCCCGAGGAGCTCCTCGACGTCGGGGACGTCCTCGTCGGCAAACGGATCCCGTACCATCCTATCGACCATGGTTGACTCGGCTACATAAATGGTCTGTTGTTGTGACGCGGCGGCGACGGCGTCGTCGGTCGCCGCGGACGGCCCGGCGGGAGTCCGACGCGACGACTGGCTCGAAGACCATGTCGCCGGCTATGGGCCTGCCGCCGGTAGGACGCCCGCCGAACATGTTCGCTGCCGCGACGGGCCGACGATTCCCGCGGCGTGAAAATTCGCTGCCCGGTTTTTACGCCCTCAGAACGCAGGGTCGGGTATGAACGGCGGCGTACGCGCGCGGATCGAGATCGAATCGCCCGGCGACTGTCCGGTCGCCGCGGCGTCGGCCGACGCCGACGCCCGAATCGACCGTATCGACCGCGCCACGGGCGGTCGCGATGGCGTCGTCTCCGAGGAGTTCGCCGTCGACGGCGACGCCGAGGTGTCGGTCGACGCGACGCCGATCGCCAGCGAGGGCGACCGGACGGTGTACCGCTTCGAGCGCGAACTCGACGAGCTCTGCGCGTGCGACCTCGTCGAACACACCGGGCCGCCGCTGGCCGACATCAGCGCCGCCGACGGCGGGCTGGAGATCTCCTTCCGCGCTGCCGACGTCGCCGAGGTGCGGGCTGTCGTCGCCGCACTCGACGACGCGTTCGACGACGTCCACCTGCGAGCGCTCTCGCAGGGCGATGAGGGCGACGACGCCGACGCGGTCGTCGTCGACCGCTCCGCGCTGACCGAGCGCCAGCGGCGAGTTCTCAAGCGCGCCCACGAACTGGGATACTTCGAATACCCCAAGGGCGCCAACGCCAGCGAGGTCGCCGAGGATCTGGACATCGCGCGTTCGACGTTCACCGAACACCTCGCTGCCGCCCAGTCGAAACTGTACGACGCGATGCTGGAAGGCGGCGTCGAGCCCTGAGACTCGGCATCGAGCGTGACAGGGAGGGATCGAAGCGCAAGAGATTACAGCCGCTCGGCGTACTCGAAGTCGGCGGGCCCGGCCGTCGGCGTCTCGCCGTCCAGCCGAATCTTCCATCCGTCCAGCACGGTCGGATCGTTCAGCGCGTTCGTGAGCGTCGTCCGGACGTCCAGCAGGTCGACGCCGTAGTAGTCGTTCGGGACGCCCTGCAGGTACTGGAGTGCAGTCTCGAAGAGGCTTCGCATCCCGGCGTCGTTCTCGAAGTCGAAGTGCTTGTACGCGCCCGCGGCGACCTGGACCATCCCGTGGGCGAACGCGCTCTCGGTCGTCCCGCTCCCGTAGTTGTACCACTCGATTTCGAAACAGTCGTGGGCTTCGTGGAACTCGCCGGCGTTGTAGAGCCGGACGCCGTGGACCACCGCGCGCCGCAGGGTCGCGTGCTCCCACGTGCCCGGCCCCCCGATCGCGTCGACGCCGTCGCCCGCGCCGTCCGGTCGCCACCCGGTCGGATTGCCCGCGGGCGGTTCGACGGTCGGGTCGCGGGTGTGTTCGTCCATGTCCCCACGGAGGGCCGCGAGGCGTGTAACTCCACCGCACCGCGGAAAGCGTCGCGTCGCGGGCGATACCCGCCTCCCGTCGGACCCGGGGCCTGTCACAACCCTTATTCGGAATCGGGAGAGATGCACGTGGTATGACTATCGACCCCGGGACGCTCGGCCTCGCGCAGTTACCCCCGAGGGTCACTACGGTGGTCGACGCCGTAGCGGAGCCCGTCCCGGGGGAAGTCTGGATGGTCGCCGAGGCGATCCTAGTGCTGATCCTCGGGTGGTACGCGTCCAAGCTGATCGTACGATCGGTCGGCCGGATGATCGCCCGACAGTTCGCCCGACCGAGCATCACCCAGACCGTGCTGCGGGGGATCCGCGCTGGCGTCCTCCTGATCGCGGTGCTGATCGCGGCCCGGACGCTCGGCTTCGACCAGAGCAACATCCTCCTGTCCGGCGTCGTGTTCTCTGCGGTCGTGGCCGTGATCCTCGCCCCGATCGTCGGCTCGGTGATCAGCGGCCTGTTCGTGCTGGCCGACCAGCCCTTCGAGATCGGCGACATGATCGAACTGCCGGACAACAACGGCGGCAGGAAGGGGTTCGTCGAGGACATCACGCTGCGGTACACGAAGATGTTCACGCTGGACAACACGTTCATCGTCGTTCCGAACTCGACGATCCGCGAGCGGGACGTGATCAACTACTCCGCGGAGGACGAGCGGACCCGCCAGTCGCTGCCGATCCTCGTCACCTACGAGAGCGACATCCCGGAGGCACGGCGGATCATCGAGCGCTCGGCGCGCCAGGTCGACAACGTGATCACGGGCGGGCCGGGCATCCGGGTCGGCAGCGCGCGATACAGCGCTGCGCCGACCTGCTACATCGACGAGTACGCGGACCACGGCGTGCTGTTGACGCTGCGCTACTGGCTGCAGGAACCGTACAAGCTGCTGGTCGCCCGCTCGAAGATCCAGGAGCGCCTCTGGGACGAACTGGAAGACGCCGACGTCGAGATCGCCTACCCGCACACCCACCTGATGTTCGACGACACGAGCGGGCAGGCCGACGTTGCGGTGACTCACAGGCGTCCCCGACCGGAGGGAACGGGATCCCCGCCCGAACAGCACCGCGCGGCCGATCGCGGCGGGCACGCGACCGCCCAGAGCGAGGAGGCACCGGCGGACTCCGTTCCGCAGTCTGACGATGTCTCACAGCCTACCGACTCCGTTCCGCAGTCCGAGGACGCCGACACGGAGTGATACCGCTCGTCGGACTGATGCCGCCCATCGGAGTGACGCCACCTGTTGGAGTGATGCCACCTGTTGGAGTGATGCCACCTGTTGGAGTGATGCCACCTGTTGGAGTGACGCCACCTGTCGAAGTGACACCGCTTGGTGAGCGGTGTCGCACCCTACAGCAGAACCCGACGATGCACGGCTCAGTTCGCCCGGACGGTGACGAGTTCGCAATCGACGCGCTGGCGAAGGTAGCTCTCGACGTCGGGATCGTCGACGAGCTTGCGGATCATCCGGCGCCAGCGGCCGGCCTGTTTGTGGCCGATGACGACGACGTCGGCGTTCTCGGAGGCGACCTCCTCCAGAATCGTCTCCTCGACGAGAAACGCCTTCCTGACGGCGTAGCGCACCTTCTCGGGGACGTCGAACGCCGACTCGACCGAGCGCTTGAGCTCCGAGCGGGTGACGTGGTGGCTGTCGTGGTACAGATCGACGTGGAGGACGGTCAGCTGGGCGTCACGCTCGCGGGCGATCTCGATCGCCTTCCCGAGCGTGTTCTTCGAGTGGGTCGTCAGGGGGTACCGGACCGGGACGACGACGTGGCTCATCGTTCGATCCCAGCGCTGCGTCGGGCGTAAGTGTTCGCTCTCACGCCGATCACTCGTCGTCAGCCAGGCTTGGCGAGCCTGCCCCGGACCGCTCCTCCGCGCTGCCATCCGCTGGCGCCGTGGCGTCGACCGATCCGCTCTGCTGGCTGGTATCGACCGATCCGCTCTGCTGGACGGTATCGACCGACCCGCTCTGCCGGCCGGAGTCGAGCCCGAGCCGGCGGATCCGTCCCTCGATCTCCGGGTCGACGCCGCGCTCGCGGGCGAACTCGACGAGCACGTCGTACTGAATGTCGAGCGTCGCCTCGCGGTGGGTCGGTTCCAGCGTCGGGAACTCGTGGTCGGTCCCCAGCAGGTACTCCGAGGTCGCGATCGTGTAGGTCGCCGACGGATCGACGGGCTCGCCGTCGACGCGGACGGTCTCCAGCGCGGCGTCGGCGCCGTCCCAGACGATCTCGGCGCCGCTGACGTGGGCGTGCCACCACTCCGGCTCGCCCAGTTCGACCGTCGACCCGCTGGCCTGCCGGCAGATCGCGCGCAGTTCTTCCCCCGTGACCTCGGCGACGACCACCGGCTCCTCGAATGGGACGACGCTGATCAGATCCGCGACGGTGACCTCGCCCGAAAGCGGTTCGCCCGCGCGGATACCGCCGCTGTTCTGGAGTCCGACGTCGGCGCCGCTGGCCCACCGGTAGGCGTCGGCGACGAAGTTGCCGATCCGGCTCTCTCCGCGGAACGCCGTCTCGTGGGTGCGCTCGACCGGCCGCTCGACCGTGTCGACGGTGGTCTCTAAGTCCGCGGCGACCTTCCGCTCGCGGAGCGCCGCGGCCACCTCGGCGTCGACCGGCGCCTCGTCGATCGGATGGCGGGTCACCGTCGGCTCGCCGCCGTCGAATTCGATCTCGTAGAGGGACTCGCCGTTCGCGGCCGGCCGCGTGAGGACGGTGCCGCCCACGCGGGCGGTGCGCTCGGTGTGGGTGTGCCCGCCCAGCACGGCGTCGACGTCGCACTCGGCGGCGATCCGCTCGTCGTCAGCCATGTGCGCCAGGACGACGACGTAGTCGACGTCCCGCCGGCGCAGGCCGGCGACGGCGTCCGCGACGGCGGGGACCGGCTCCGTCACGGTGAGATCGGACGCCGTCGGCGTGATCGAGGGGGTCGTGGGCGTCGTGACGCCGACGACGCCGATCTCGTGGCCGCCGCGCTCGACGACCGTCCAGGGCTCCGCTCCGGCGTCGTCGGCGAAGCGCCGCCCGTCGAGTTCGACGTTCGCCGCGACCCACGTCTGGGGCGAGTCGTCGACAACGGATCGTAGAGCGTCGTAGCCGTGATCGAAGTCGTGGTTCCCGAACGTGTCGACGTCGGGGTCGACCGCATCGAAGAAGTCCAGCGCCTGGCGACCGTCGGTCACGAGCGACAGCACGCCCGGGGCGGTGTTGTCGCCGGCGCCGGCCAGCAGCGTCTCCGCGTCGCGGCGCTCGCCGATCGCGCCCGCGAGGCGCCCGATCCGCTCGGGCGCGTCGTAGGCGTTCTCGACGTCGGAGTAGTGGAGGATCCGGAGGGCCATACACCGGTAGTGAGAACGTCGGGGCTAATATATCTACGACCTGGCCGGGGTCGACCGGCGACGGCGCCCCGCTGCGGGACGCCGACGCGGCATCGCACGGCGGGACGCCGATGCGGCATCGCACGGCGGGCCGATCGAGCCCCACCGCGTCGTCTCCGCCGTCGCCCCGTGTCGAATCACCTATCCTCCCGGGGTCGCTACGGAGGCGTATGGAGACGCACACGACGCCGGACGGCGAGACCGTCTACGTCGCGACCGACGAGGGCGACCGCGGATCGAAGGCGCCGTTTTACGTCGCCTACGTGACGCCCGACCGCGAGCGCCGCTACGGCTGGTTCTGCGCGGAGTGCGAGACGGTCGACAACGCGATGGACGCGATGGGCCGGATCCAGTGTAACCGCTGTGACAACCTTCGGAAGCCGACCGAGTGGGACGCCGCTCACGAGTAGCGTGTCGCCTTTCTAGCAGTTGTATCGTCCGTGGGTAACTTTATCACGGTGGCCGGCGTAGCGACTACCGAATGGGTACTGTTAGCACCCAACTGGACGACGAAGCCAGATCGATTTTTACCCGCCTGGGGTACACCGTCTCGGGGGACGGCGCCGAGTTCACTGCCGAGCGCGACTGGAAGGCGGTGCGGGTGACGACGATGTCGGAACCCGATGATCCGCCCGAGTCGGGCGGCCTTCGCTGTTTCGTGACGAGGCGATCGCAAGCCAGCGAAGTCAGACGACGACTGGTGCGCACCGACCCGGACTACGACTGGGCGATCATTTCCGTCGCAAACGACGACTACGAGGTAGTCCGCGCCCCGCCGGGGGCGGAAGCCAGCGCGTAGGTGCCACTGGACGGGGTGCGGAGCAGCGCCGGTCACTTCTTTGGTACACGGTACTTCAGAACACGATCCATTCGGTAACTTGTAAGGCGACGCGAAATCAAAGAGGGGGTATGCCCTCTCCCAGCACCGGCCTCCGTCGACGGGAGATGCTCGCGGCGCTCGGAGCGACGGCGCTCGGGGCGACCGCGGGCTGCACGGACGCCCTCTCGCGGTTCGCCTGGTCCAGCCCCGACGGCGTCTCCCTCACCATCGCGACGGTCCCCGCCAACGTCGACACCGCGGCCACCCAGATGGCCCGCCAGCTAGAAACGAATCTCGAAGCCGCCGGAATCGACGCGAGCTACGAACCCCAGAGCGAAGGATCGCTGCTGCGCACGGTGCTCATGGAGCAGGACTTCGATCTGTTCATCGCCCGGCACCCGGGCGTCAGCGACCCCGACGAACTTCGGGGGCTGCTCCACACCACGTTCAGCGAGGAGGCCGGATGGCAGAATCCTTTCGGCTTCAACGAACCCCGTGTCGACGAACTGCTCGAAGCCCAGAAGACTCAGAACGGCAACGAGCGCTTGGGGACCGTGACCGACCTGCAGACCCAGTTACTCGAACGACAGCCGTTCACCGTCCTCGCGTATCCGGATCAGATCTCCGTCGCGCGCCCGGAGCTGAACGTCGAACGGACGTCGAGCGGTCTGATCGAGGCACACGACTACCTCCGGCTGGGCGACGCGAATCCCGATATCAGCCGACTTCGGGTCGGCCACCTCGGCGGTTCGATCACGCGCAACCGGAACCCGCTGGCGGTCGCGCACCACAGCCGAACGGACATGCTCGACCTCCTGTACGAACCCCTGGTCAAGCGGGTTGACGACGAGTACCTCCCGTGGCTCGCGGAGTCCGTCGACTGGCTCGACGACGCCGCGGAGACGACGGTGCGCGTGTCGCTCCGAGACGATCTTCGGTGGCACGACGGCGAACGCCTCGACGCAGCCGATGCCGAGTTCACCTACCAGTTCCTGCAGGACACCGCGATGGGCAACGAGTCGACGCCGATTCCGGCCCCGCGGTTCCGCAGCGAGTCGAGCGCGGTGACCTCGACGTCGACGCCGTCGAACTACGACCTCGAACTGACGTTCGGCGACGCGACGCGCGGCGTTGCGATCCGGTCGCTGACGGTGCCGCTGTTGCCGCGACACGTCTGGATCGAACGGACGGGGCTGGTACGGGAGTACATGACCCGAGCGCTCGTCTGGGACAACGAGCCGACGATCGGCTGTGGCCCCTACCGGATCGAGAACGCGAACGTCGGGAACCGGCTGTTGCTCTCGCGAAACGAGGATCACTTCCTCTTCGACGGGCGCGAACTCGACGAGCGGTACGAGCAGTTCGCCGGCGAGGGCGCGTTCGACGAGATCCTGTTCGACATAACCGAGCAGTCGCTCCTGCTGATCAGCGGCGTCAGGGAGGACGGCCTGGACATCAGCTCGTCGCCGATTCAGCCGGAACACGCCGCAGCGGCGGAAGACGCCGACGGCGTCGAACTGCTCGTCGGCGACAAGGGCGAGTTCTACGTGCTCGGGTTCAACACCCGACGCCACCCGATGGGCAACTACCAGTTCCGCGCCGCCGTCGCGCGACTGATCGACCGGCAGTACTCCGTCGAGGAAATCATGTACGGGTACGGCCATCCGTCGGACTCGCCGCTCCTGCGGACCGACTTTCTCGCCGACGAGTTCGCCTGGGACGAGGAGGGCAACCTCGGGCCGTTCCCCGGCGAGGACGGCGAAGTCGACCAGCAGCGAGCGAGAGACGTGTTCCGCGAAGCCGGCTTCCGCTACAGCAACGGCGGCAATCTCGTCACTCGGAACTGATCGGGCGACGTGTCCGACCCCTGACCGGGACGGCCACCGGCGAACTCGCCGTGCGGGTCGACCGTGTCGCGGCGTACCATTAAGTTCGTCCGCGCAGAACCGGTAACTGTCATGGTTTTCAAGAAGATCACGCTGATCGGAACGAGCACGGAGAGCTTCGAGGACGCCGCCGACAACGCGCTCGATCGGGCCGAGTCGACGCTCGACAACATCCACTGGGCCGAGGTCGACGAGCTCGGCGTCGAGATCGCGTCCGCGGAAAACAGGGAGTACCAGGCCGAGGTCGTGGTCGCGTTCCAGCTCGAGGAGTAGCTACGTCCGGAACGACTCGCCGCAGCCGCACTCGCTGACGACGTTGGGGTTCTCGACGTGGAACCCCTCGGCCTGCAGTCCTTCCTCGAAGTCGACGACGCTGCCCTCGACGTAGTTCATGCTGGCGGGATCGACGAACACGCGCAGTCCGTGGTGCTCGTAGATCGTGTCGTCTTCGTCGGGCGCGCCGTCGAAGCGCATCCCGTAGGAGAGCCCCGCGCAGCCGCCCTGCTGGACGAACAGCCGGAGACCGGCCTCGTCGGTGTCCATCTCCTCCTGTTCGAGCAGCCCCAGCGCGCGCTCGGCCGCCGCCTCGGTGACCTCGATCGACGGCTGGGCGTCCCCGCCGGACGCGGCGTCAGTACTCATGGGTACGTGTAGTGCGGTCACGTAGATAACAGTGACGCCGCCGGGAGCGCCGGCCGGTGAAGCCAAGCGGGTCGACGCCGTACCGGACCACGTATGAGCGTGCTGATCGACATCGCCTGCCCGGAGTGCGGTCGGACCCAGTCGGTGCGAAAAGTCGCGCTGGGCCGGTACCGCTGCGAGGAGTGCTGCGTCGAGTTCTCGCAGGAAGACGTGCTTCCCGAGTAAGCGTTTTCTCGTCGCTTACTCGTCGTCCAGACGCCGTCGGACGCTCTCGGCGTGGGCTTCCAGCCCTTCGGCGTCGGCCAGCGTCGTGATCGTGTCGCCGAGACTCTCCAGAGCGTCCCGGTCGAGGCGCTGGACGGTCGTCGACCGGACGAACGTATCGACCGAGAGCCCACCGGTCAGCTTGGCGCCGCCGCCGGTCGGGAGGACGTGGTTGGTGCCGCTGGCGTAGTCGCCCGCGGCGACCGGGGTGTAGGGGCCGAGGAACGCGCTGCCGGCGCTCTCGATCCGGTCGAGGATCGACTCGTCGTCCTCGGCGACGATCGAGAGGTGTTCGGGGGCGTACGCCTCGGCGAACGAGATCGCCTCGCTCATCGAGCGGGCGTGGAACACGCCGCTGGCCTCGGAGTCGAGCGCGGCGCGGATCACGTCCTCGCGCTCGCGACCGTCGGCCTGCCGGTCGACGGCGTCGGCGATCTCGTCTGCGAGGTCGGCGTCGTCCGTGACCGCGACGACCGAGGCGTTCTCGTCGTGCTCGGCCTGCGCGACCAGGTCGGCGGCGATGTACTCGGGATCGGCGGTCTCGTCGGCGACGACGAGGATCTCGCTGGGTCCCGCCAGAAAGTCGATCTCGACGTCGCCCCGAACCTCCGCCTTGGCGGCGGTCACCCAGCGGTTGCCCGGGCCGACGATCTTCTGGACGCGGTTGACCGACTCGGTGCCGTAGGCCAGCGCGCCGACCGCCTGCGCGCCGCCGACGCTGTAGACGGTGTCGGCGCCCGCGGCGTGGATCGCCGCCAGCGTCGCGGGGTTGATCTGTTCGGCCGGCGGCGTCGCGACGGCGACCTGCTCGACGCCCGCGACCTTCGCCGGAACGACGCCCATGATCGCGCTGGAGGGGTAGGCCGCGGTGCCGCCGGGCGCGTACACGCCGACGCGCTCGATCGGCCGAAAGCGGCGGCCGAGTTCGCGCCCGTCGAACGACTCGCGCCAGTCTTCGGGCACCTGGGCCTCGTGGAACTCGCGGACGTTCTCGACTGCCGCGTCGATGGCGTCGCGGAGATCGTCGTCGATCTCGTCGTAGGCGCGTTCGGCCTCGTCGGTGATCTCCAGGCTCCCGACCTGTACGTCGTCGAACTTCTTGCAGAACTCCCTGACGGCCACGTCGCCCTCCTCGCGGACCCGGTCGACGATCTCGCGGACGTCGTCGCGCACCGCGGCGACGCCGGCGTCGCGATCGAACAGCGCGGCCCGGTCGTCGGGGCCGAGGTCGGCGACTGCGCTCTCGTTCATACCCGCACGTGGGAACGGCGCGAACAAACCGTTTCTGGATCCCCGCGCGGGGCCGACGTATCGCCAGAACGTTTCGTACTCTTCACACGGGCAATTTTCGGCATTGATTCCTTAGAGATCGTATGGTAGAACACACCCGAACGCTGGGATTCTGGGTCGCGTTTGCGCTCGGACTCGGGACGATGATCGCGGCCGGCATCTTCTCGCTGTCGGGGACTGCGGTCGCCATGGTCGGGAGCAGCGCCGTAGTTGCGTTCGTGCTCGCGGCGCTGATCGCCGGCATCACCGCGGCGTCGTACTCGGAGTTCGCGTCGATCTACGCCGAAAACGGCGGCGGCTACCTCTTTAGCTCCCAGACGTTCGACCGGGACGCGCTGGAATACGCTGTCGGGATGTCGCTGTTTCTGGGCTACACAGGGACGACGGCGTTCTACCTGGCGACGATGGACGAGTGGTTCTTCGAGTTCATCATCCCACACGGGGTCCCGCTGCCCCACGGTAGCGTCGGCGTCCTCGCAGCGATCCTACTCGGCGCGCTCAACGCCCAGGGGACAGAAGAGAGCGGAACCTTCCAGTTGCTCGTCACCGGTGCCAAGGTCGCAGTGCTGTTCGCCTTTATCGGCGGTGCGTTCGCGTACAAGGCGCCGGCCGCGACGGTCGGCACGTTCACCGCGGGGTTCTCGACCGACGTCGTCGGAATCGCGTCGGTGGCGGCACTCGCATTCATTACGTTCTTCGGATTCTCTGCGATCGCCGCCAGCGCCGGCGAGATCATCGAGCCTCGCAAGACGGTGCCGCGCGCGATCGGAGCGAGCATCGTCACGGTGACGATCCTGTACGCGCTGGTCATCGTGGCGATGGTGAACGCGCCGATCCCCGCGTCGGTGGTCGCCGAACAGGGCGAGACGGCGATGGGGCTGGTCGCGGCGGCGTTTCTCGGTAACGTCGGAATGGGACTGATCGTGGCCGGCGCGATTTTCAGCATGGTCAGCGCCTCGAACGCGAGCGTGCTGGCCGCCAGCAGCATCGGGTCACTGATGGGTCGACAGGGGCAGGCGCCCCGGCCGTTCTCTCGGATCCACCCAGTGTACGGCACGCCGTTCTGGAGCGTCGTGACTGCGACAGCGACGATCGTGACGATGATCGTCGCGTTCATCGCCGTCTTTCCGGCCGAAGGCGGGTTCGCGGGTCTTGATCTGGGCCTCGAAGCGCTTACCGGCTTCGCGACGTTCAACCTGCTCGCGCCGTTGTCGGTCGTCAACGTCGCTCTGATCGTCTCTCGACGACGGTACCCCGACATCGACAGACCGGTGCAGGTTCCGCTCGTGCCGTTCGTTCCGATTCTCGGCGTCGTCGCAAACCTCGCGCTCATCACGAACCTGCCGCTCCGCGGCGTCGTCGCGGGTGTCGTGCTCACCGGCGCGCTGTTGGCCGCGTACTTCGCGTGGGGCGGCGCACCCAAAACCGACGAACTGTTCGAGCGCGTCGTCTCGCCGTACTCGCCGTCGGAAGCCGGCGCCGCGTCGACCGCCGGCGGTGCCAGCGCGTCGGGCGATGCCGAGGCAGTCGAGCCGGAGGTCGGGTCGAGCGTGACCGACATCGACGAGGACCGGTTCCGAATCCTCGTGCCCGTCGCCCGCCCCGTCAGGGCGCCGGGCTACGTCCGACTCGCCGAGACGATCGGTGACCTGCTCGGCGACGACCCGATCGTTCAGGTTGTCAACGTGACCAACATCCCCGAGCAGACGCCGGCCGAGATGGTCGTCGACACCGCGGAGCGAAGCACCGATCGGATCGCGGAGACGCTCGAGTCGCTCGATCCGGATGTCGACTACACCGTCGAAGCCCACATCTCGCGCGACATCGCCTTCGATATCCTACAGACTGCCCGAGACGATCGGGCTGACCACATCCTGATGGGGTACCCGGAGGAACACCCCGAGATCGCGGAGAAAGTCGAGTATGGCGCCCCGTGTGACGTGACGTTCGTCAGCGGGTTCGCCGATGCCGACCGCGGTCTTCCTGCGGTCGTCAACGTCGGCGCCGGCGGCGGGCCCCACCACGGCGCCTCGATGAATCTCGTCGGCGCCATGGGTGACGCCGGCGCCGACCTCAACGTCGTCTCGGTCACGCCGGGCGGCGAGGGGACGGCGGAGGACCCGTCGGGAACACTCGAGGGACTGCCGCAGGAACTGCAGGTGAGCGTGGACGAGATCGCGGCCGAATCAGTCGCCGCCGGTCTGGTCGAGACTGCGCGCTCGAACGGCGGCATCCTCGTTATCGGTGCCTCGCGCGATCGTCGGCTTAAGCAGTGGGTGTTCGGTTCAACGCCCGACCGAGTGATCGAGCTGGCGAAGTCGGCCGACGTGCCCGTGATCGTCTACGCGAGTTCGACCGGGGTTACTGGTCGCCTCGAAGACTACATCTTCCCCTTCTACCGCTACTACCTACGTCTCAGATCGGACAACCGTCCAATGGATTCGGGATCGAGAGAAACCGAACGGACTCCGAACAGCTGATCCGCCGACGTGACACTGAAACGTCGGTGACCCTCTGCGACTGCGCTCTCGTTCGTACCCGCACGGGAACGGCGCGAACAAACCGCTTCTTGATCGTCGGAGCTCGAACGATCTGAAACGTTCTCCGCCGCTACGAGGTATTATTCTATCGACACCGAAACCGACGTTCGTGATTCCATAGCTTTTTTTGGTTGTGGCGGAAAGCATCGGCCGAGTTGACAACACAGATGCCACGAAGCAACCACGACTGGTGGCCGAACCAGTTGAACCTGGAGGTACTCGATCAGAATGCTGCTAACGTCGGTCCGTACGAGGAGGACTTCGATTACGCCGAGGAGTTCCAGACACTCGATCTCGAGGAGGTGAAAGCCGACCTTAAGGACCTGATGACGTCGTCCCAGGACTGGTGGCCGGCCGACTACGGCCACTACGGACCGCTGTTCATCAGGATGGCGTGGCACAGCGCCGGCACGTACCGAACCGTCGACGGCCGCGGCGGGGCGTCCGGCGGGACCCAGCGCTTCGCGCCGCTCAACAGCTGGCCCGACAACGGGAACCTCGACAAGGCGCGCCGACTGCTGGAGCCGATCAAGCGGAAGTACGGCCGCAAGCTCTCGTGGGCCGACCTGATCGTCCTGGCCGGGAACACCGCCCTCGAGTCGATGGGCATGCAGACGCTCGGCTGGGCCGGCGGGCGCGAGGACGAGTACGAGCCCGACGAGGCCGTCTACTGGGGGCCCGAAAGCGAGTGGGAAGCGCCCCAGGACGAGCGCTTCGACGAGGACGACGAGCTCGACGAACCCCTCGGCGCCACCGTGATGGGGCTCATCTACGTCGACCCCGAGGGGCCGGACGGCGATCCCGACCCGCTCAAGTCGGCAAAGCGCATCCGCCAGGCGTTCGGCCGCATGGCGATGGACGACGAGGAGACGGCCGCCCTCATCGCCGGCGGGCACACGTTCGGCAAGTCCCACGGCGCCGAGAGCGACGGCATGGGCCCCGATCCCGAAGCCGCTCCCATCGAGGAGCAGGGTCTGGGCTGGCCCGACTCCGGCAAGGGGTCCGACACGACCACCAGCGGCATCGAGGGCGCGTGGAACCAGTGGCCGACGATGTGGGACACGTCCTACCTCGACAACCTGCTCGACTACGAGTGGGAGCTGACCGAGAGCCCCGCCGGCGCGAAGCAGTGGGAGCCGGTCGACGAGGAAGCGAAAGACACCGTGCCGGACGCCCACGACCCCTCGGAGAAGCACTCGCCCATGATGATGACGACGGACCTCGCCCTCAAGCGGGATCCGGAGTTCCGGGAGACCATCGAGAACTTCCGCCAGAACCCGCCGGAGTTCCTCGACGCCTTCGCCCGAGCGTGGTACAAGCTGATCCACCGCGACATGGGGCCCGAAGAGCGGTTCCTCGGTCCCGACGTCCCCGAGGAGACGATGCTCTGGCAGGACCCGCTTCCCGACGCCGACTACGACCTGATCGGCGACGAGGAGGTCGAGGAACTGAAAGCCGAGATTCTGGACTCGGAACTGACCGTCTCCCAGCTGGTCAAGACCGCCTGGGCGGCGGCGTCGACGTACCGCGACAGCGACAAGCGCGGCGGCGCCAACGGCGCCCGCATTCGACTGGAACCCCAGCGGAGCTGGGAGGTCAACGAGCCGGCGCAGCTGGAGACGGTGCTGTCGACCTACGAGGAGATCCAGGCCGAGTTCAACGACTCGCGATCCGACGACGTTCGCGTCTCGATCGCCGATCTCATCGTGCTGGGCGGCAACGCGGCCGTCGAATCGGCGGCGGCCGACGCCGGCTACGACGTCGAGGTCCCCTTCGAGCCGGGCCGGACGGACGCCACGCAGGAGCAGACCGACGTCGAATCTTTCGAGGCGCTCAAGCCGGAGGTCGACGCGTTCCGTAACTACTTCGGCGGCGAGTACGACGGCCCCGCCGAGGAGCTACTGGTCGACCACGCCGACCTGCTCGACCTGACGCCGTCCGAGATGACGGTGCTCGTCGGCGGGCTCCGCGCGCTGGACGCGAACTATCAGGACTCCGATCTCGGCGTCTTCACGGACGAGCCGGGGACGCTGACGAACGACTTCTTCGCGAACCTGCTCTCGATGGACTACGAGTGGGACCAGGCCGACGGCTCGGAGGAGCGCTACGAGCTGCGCGACCGCGAGACGGGCGACGTCGAGTGGGAAGCGAGCCGCGCTGATCTCATCTTCGGCTCGAACTCCCGCCTTCGAACGCTGGCCGACGTCTACGCCAGCGAGGAGGAGAAGTTCGTCGAAGACTTCGTGGACGCCTGGCACAAGGTCATGAGTCACGACCGCTTCGACCTGGAGTAAGCTCGGTCAAGAGCCTCAGGTTCGGCGCGCGGAAGCGATCGCCGCGTAGCGCTGACTTCTTTTCGTTCTGCGTCGCGTGGAGAACTCGTCCGACACGGACGCCGATATCGCGCCGTCTAGCGCCCAAACGCTTATCATCGACGTGTTACTATCGGTACGCAGAGGCGACCGATGACCCGTTCTCTCCATTTCTGAGCCGATCGCGGCCTCGAAGGCGCGCGGCGACCGGTTCCACGCCATCGGCACCGACAGTCGACCGACCGCGACTACGAATCAACGATGTCGAGACCGACGTTCATCGATTGCGATCGCATCGAACTGCAGCCCCCGGAGGAAGACGACATCCGGTTCCTGCGAGAGGGCGTGAACCATCCCGAGGTGCGCCGATTCATCGGGGCGTTCAGGACCCCTTGCACCGAGGAGCGCTACCGCGAAGAGCTGTGGTCGGCCGAGACCGACGGGGAGAGCGCGTCACTGCTCGCCGTCCCGAAGGAGGGCGAGTTCGCCGGCGAACCGATCGGATCCGTGCAGCTACACCCCGTGGTGTCTGCGGACGGGTACGCGAACTTCGGCGTCTGGTTCCATCCGAAGGTCTGGGGCGACGGCTACGCGATCGAAGCGAGCGCCCACCTGCTCGAGTACGGCTTCCGCGAACTCCGGCTACACCGCGTTTCGGCGACCGCGGCGGCGCCCAACGTCGCCTCCCGGCGACTCTGCGAACGGCTCGGGTTCGTCCACGAGGGGACCGCCCGTGAGTCCCAGTTCTTCGAGGGCGAGCACGTCGACGTCGAGCGCTACGGGCTGCTGGTCGACGAGTGGCAGGGTCCCGACGAGGTGCTCGAACGGCGATAGCAGTACGACGGAGCCGCCGCTCCTCGAACGAAGAGTGTCGCCCGGAACACTAACGACCGGTATCATCCGCGGGCGGCAGGCCCTGTCAACCGGGAAACCCTCGTGCCGGGCGGGTCGAGTGACGCTCGACCAGATCAGTGAACCGCGTGTCGCGCACCCGGGTTCTCCGCGCTGTCATCGCGTCCTGGCGGACGTGCTCGGGCGGGGACTGAGGTACGCAGTCGAACGTAGGCGAGGGGGCCAAAAAAGGGCGTCGCCACGAGCACCGACGGCGTCGTTACCTCGACTTCGGCGTCACTCCTCGATCCTGACGACGCCGAGCTTCCAGAGCACGCCGACCACAAAGAGGCCGACCGCGATCGCAAAGCCCGAGAGAAACAGCGGCGCCGCGAGCGTGCGCGCGAGATCGTAGCCGATCGCGAGTCGCGAAAAGCCCATCGTGACGAACCCGCCGATCACGAGGACGGCGGCGAGGCCGACCAACTTCGTCAGCGTGGTGGCCCGCATCTCGATCGGCGCTTACAGCTGGTATTCCGACTCCCGGAGCTGGACGTACCGGCCGTCGCGGTAGCCGAACTTGCGCCACTTGTACTCGCCGACGACTCTGAGGCCCTCGATCCCCGACCGGAGCTGCCAGCGCAGCAGCTTGTCGTCCTCGGGCGCGAGCAGGTCGTTGGCGACGCCGAAGGTCCGGTCCCAGTCCGCCGGGCCGTAGTCGGCGACGATGTCGGCGAACGTCACGTTCCGCAGGAGCTCGTCGCCGATCGCGTCCTTCCAGGCGTCGTTGTACCGCCGGAGCTCGTCGCTCGCGGCGAGCTCGCCGGCGATCCGTCCCGAGCGGACGGCGACGTGATACCCCCCTTCGTGGAACGCCGAGGTGGTACCCATCGCGCCGCCGGCGACCGCGATGCCGGCGCGGGTCGGCGAGTCGATCGGCCGCGTCGAGGAGATGGCGTACGTCTCCGTGCCGCCGCGCTTGCCCCGGTCCTCGACGAGCGGGAAGTCCTCCTCGATGTCGTACTCGTCGCCGTACTCGCGTTCGAGCAGGCGTCGGATGTACTCGCTCCCCGAAGGGATGCTGTCGTCCTCGGGCTCCAGCAGGGCGTACTCCTCGCGGTTCTCGACCTCGTCGATGTCCATCCCGATCGGCATCGTCAGCCCGATGCGGGCGACGTTGCCGTCGTTGGGAAACACCCACGGGTAGGCCGTCTCGCCGGGCATGTACCCCCACCAGAACTTCAGCCGGTCGTCCTCGAACACGTCCTCGGGCACCTCTCGGTGCTCCTGGTAGGCGATGTGGTTGGCGTGGGTCGTCCCGACGTAGTCGGTGACCTCGACGTCCGCCGGCAGGAACCGGTCGAGCACGCGATTCGTGACCTGGCGCTGGGGGCCGTCGGCGAGCACGAGGTACTTCGCGCCGATGTCCTCGCCGTCTCGCAGGCTGAGTACGTGGCGCGGATCGCCCGAGAGGTCGGTCTCCACGTCGGTGACGCTGACGCCGACGCGGTAGTCGGCGCCCGCGCTCTCGGCTTCCTCGCGGAGCCAGTCGTCCATCCGGGCGCGCTGGAACGTGAAGCCGAACCCGTCGTAGCTGGCCTCCATTCCGGTGGTGTCCAGCGAGAGCGTTTCGCTCGGGCCGACGAAGTCCGTGCCCGAGAGCTCCCGGAGGATCGCCTCCTCGGGGATGCGCTCGTAGTCGATGTCCATGATGTCGACCCAGTAGTCGAGCATCCCCGCCGCGTCAGTCGAGTCCGGGCCGAGTCCGTCGCGGTCCTCGCGCGGGACGCCCTTCTCCAGAACCACCGCGCTGGCGCCGCCTTCGGCGGCCTCCCAGCCGGCACACGTCCCCGCGGGACCGCCACCGACGACGGCCACGTCGTACCGCTCCATACACCGAAGGGTCCGTGCCAGCGATATTAATGTCCCGATAGCTTGCGGTCGCTCGTCGACGGGGCAGCTTCTGGTGGATCCGGCGTGACGGGAATCCGTGTGGTTCCGCGCTAGATTATTTCAGGGAGGGCCGCGCAGTTACCCGCATGGAATCCGACAGCTTCGAGGCCGGCAGCGAGCACGTCGACGTCGAGCGCGACGGGGCGGTGGGCTACATCCGGATGGATCGGCCCGATGCGTACAACGCGCTGAGCGAGGCGATGGCCGGCGACCTGCGCGACGCCGTCATCGAGCTCGCCGACTCGGACGACGACGTGCGCTGTATCGTGCTGACGGGCGCCGACGACTGGTTCAACACCGGGGCCGACCTGACGGACCTGGAGGGCGACGAGTCGGACGGCCGGCGGCTGCGCGCGCTGGCCTCGCGGCTCCACACGGTAATCCGTCACATGGCGACCGCGCCGAAGCCGGTGATCGCGGGCGTCAACGGCACCGCGGCGGGCGCGGGCTTCGGCCTGGCGATGGCCGCCGATCTCGTGGTGGTCTCCGAGGACGCCCGCTTCGAGTACGCCTACCCCCGGCTCGGGCTGTCGGGCGACGGCGGTATCACGTATCTCCTGCCCGAACTTGTCGGGCATCGCCGCGCCCGCGAGATCGCGCTGCTCGACGCGCCGATCGACGCCGAGCGCGCGGTCGACTACGGGCTGGCGACCGAGGTCGTCCCCGCGAGTTCGCTGGACGACCGACTCGGGGAACTCGCCGACGAGTTGGCTTCGGGCCCGACGCGGGCCTTCGGCGCCACCAAGCGCCTCATGGCCAACAGCCACGGGCGGACGTTCGAGGAGCACCTAGAGGCAGAGACCGATACGATCGCGCGCCTCGCTGGCACCGACGACTACGCGCGCGGTCACGAGGCGTTCTTCGGCGACGAAGACCCGGATTTCCAGGGCGAGTGAGCTAGTTCTCACCGGCGTCTCGGTCGGTTTCGGGCTCCTCAGCGTCAGCGTCGGTCGACGCCGGGGGGTCGTCGGGCGACATCGGACCTTCGTCGGGCGACATCGGACTTCCGTCGGACGACGCCGCTGCCGCATCGGCGTCTGATGCGGCCTGCGCGTCGGCGTCCTGCTCAGTTCCGCCGTCGTACGCGATCGCGTGCCCGCCGCCGGACATCGGCATCCGGTTCTCGCGGAACCAGTCCCACTCGCGGGTCTTCATGCCCGTCTCGTCGAGGTCCCAGGGGTCGTCGTCGTCGACGATGGGCCCCTCGAACGCCGAGGACAGGAAGTTGTACGCCCAGACGAGCTGGCCGACGAACAACAGCAGCGCGCCCAGCGTCGCGATCTGGTTGAGCGTGGTGAACAGCTCCTGCGGGCCGACCGTCACGTCGTAGTTGGCGTACTTGCGAGGCATGCCGGCGTAGCCCAGCAGGACCAGCGCGAAGAACACGACGTTCGTACCGACCATCGAGAGCCAGAAGTGCCACTTCGCCAGGCGCTGCTGGTACATCCGGCCGGTCACGAGCGGGAACCAGTAGTAGAACCCGGCGAAGAACGCGAAGCCGATGGCGCCCATCACGATGTAGTGGAAGTGCCCGACCACGTAGTGGGTCTCGTGGAGGATCAGGTTCACGGGCACCGCGGCGAGGAACACGCCGGTCACGCCGCCGATGATGAAGTTCGAGATGAACCCGATGCAGAACAGCATCGGCGCCGTCAACGTGATCGACCCACTCCATATCGTCGTGATCCAGTTGAACACCTTCACGGCGCTCGGCACGGCGATCGCCAGCGAGACGGCCATGAAGGCGCCCTCCATCCGCGGGTCCATGCCGGAGGCGAACATGTGGTGGGCCCAGACGCCGAACGATAGCACCCCGATCGCGAGCGTCGAGTAGACGACGAACTTGAACCCGAACAGCTTGCGCCCGGCGAACCTCGGCAGGACGTAGCTGATGATCCCCATCGGCGGCAACACCAGAATGTACACTTCGGGGTGGCCGAAGAACCAGAACAGGTGCTGCCAGAGGATCGGATTCCCGCCTTCGGGGGCGAAAAACAGCGTCCCGAAGTTGCGATCCGCGAGCAGCATCAGCAGCGCGCTGCCCAGCAGCGGGAACGCGAACACGATGATCGCCGACTGGGTGAGGATCGTCCACGAGAAGATGTCGAGGTTGTGCCAGCCGACGTCCTCGCCGCGCTCGGTGAAGATGGTCGCGATGAAGTTGATCGCCCCCATCGTCGCCGAGATCCCCGAGAGGTGCAGCCCCAGCATCATCATGTCCGCGCCGGGGTTGACCACTCCCGAGCTGCCGGCCGGCGTTCCCATCGCTGTACTCGACGTGGACAGCGGCGGGTACATCGTCCAGGACGTCTGCGCCGGTGCGACGTTCTCCACGATCGGCCAGAGGAAGAAGCCGCCCCAGATCAGCATCGCGCTCACCGGCAGCAGCCAGAACGCGATGGCGTTGATCCGCGGAAACGCCATGTCGTCGGCGCCGATGAACAGCGGGATGAAGTAGTTCGCGAACGCCGCGATGAACGGCGTCCCGAACAGGAACAGCATCGTGATGCCGTGGTTCGTCAGCAGGGCGTTGTACGTCGACGCGCCGATCAGCGTCTCGCCGGGCTGGAGCAGTTCGAGGCGCATCACCGTGACCATCAGGCCGCCGACTACGAACGCCGTCACCGAGAACAGCCCGTAGAGGATCCCGATGTCCTTGTGGTCGACCGTCGTCAACCAGCGCATCAGGCCGCCGGGCTTCTCCGCGGTTTCGCGGCGATCCTCCTCGACGGCGCCGCCGCCGACGGTCGACGGTCGCCAGTCCGATTGACGGCCGAGCCACGCGGCGACGCCCACGAGAAAGAGCCCCATGAGGACTGTCAGGACTACCTGGCCAGCTACCATACGTACCTATGCTCGTGAGGATTTATCAACGGCCGGGGTGCCTCTCGGTCGCGCTGACCTGTCTCGCCGCCGATCAGGGGCAACAGCGTCGAACACACTAGCACGGCGCCACCGGAATGCGTCGCCGGATTCCACGCCTCGGCCGCCGATACCAGCAGCGTTCGCCCCCGGACCCGGACTTATGTCGCCGTCTACCGATCACGGGTACATGAACGACCACGACGTGCTCGTGTTGCGAAAGGGCACACACGGAATCCCCGTCGAGGAGTACGCCGACGCGCTCCGGTCCCGGCTACCCGACAGCGACGTCACGCTCGCTCGGACGCCGGCGGTCGAGCGCGAGGAGATCGAAGACGCGCGGATCGTGACGGGGATGGTTCTGGACGAGGCGCTGCTCGATCGGGCCGAGGAGATGGACGTGTTCGCCTGCGCGTACGCCGGCGTCGGCCACCTCCCGCTCGACCGCCTGCGAGAGCGCGGCGTCACGGTGACCAACGCCTCGGGCGTCCACGGCCCGAACATGGGCGAGCACGTCCTCGGTAACATTCTGACGTTCACTCGCCGGTTCCACGAGGGGTTCCGCCGCCAGCGGCGCAACGAGTGGCGCCACTACAAGGCCCACGAGCTGCAGGGCAGCACGGTGACGGTCGTCGGCCTCGGCGCGATCGGGCAGGCCGTCGTCGAGCGCCTGGAGGGGTTCGGCGTCGAGACGATCGGGGTCCGGTACTCGCCAGAGAAGGGCGGCCCGACCGACGAAGTGGTCGGTTTCGACGACGACGCGCTCCACGACGCCCTCGCGCGCACCGACTACCTCGTGCTCGCCTGCCCGCTGACCGACGAGACGCGGGGGCTCATCGGCAGCGAGGAGTTCGTCACGCTGCCGCCCGAGTCCGTGCTCGTCAACGTCGCCCGCGGACCGGTCGTCGACACCGACGACCTCGTGACTGCGCTGCGCTCGGGCTGGATCCGCGGCGCCGCGCTGGACGTGACCGATCCCGAACCGCTGCCTCAGGACCACCCGCTGTGGAACCTCGGGAACGTCCAGATTACGCCCCACCACGCCGGCCACACGCCCGACTACTACGAGCGCCTCGCCGACATCGTCGCCGGGAACGTGCAGCAGATCGCCGAAACGGGCGAGTACGACGGGCTGGAGAACGAGGTGTCGCTGAGCTAGCTGCAGTCGCTCCCGCAGTAGCACTTCCCGTGGCAGTAGGTGGTGTCGACGCCGCCGACATCGACGCCGAGGCTCGCGAGCGCACCTCGGAACCGGGAGAGCGCGTCGCTGTCGGGCCGGATGCGACGCGCGGTCGCCCCGACGGGCGCCGATCCGACCCCGATGCGCCCGGCAATTTCGCCGACCTCGTGGTCGATCACCGCGACCTCGTCTACGTTCTGGACGGGCGCGTACAGCTTCTCGCGGTCGGGATCCCACGCGCCGACCTGCGCGCCACCCCCGAGATCGAGACGGCCGACGACCTCGCCGCTGGGAACGTCGATCACGGTGACGTCATCCGAACCAGGCGTGAACACGTACAGGGTCTCCGAGTCGGGGCCGACCTCGCTCGTGAGCGGCTGCGCACCCAGTCCGTCGTCGCGGGTGAACCGGCGAATCTCCTCGGGCGATTCGGGGTCGCTGATGTCCCAGATGCTCTCGGTCCCACGGTCGCCCTCGGCGTTTTCGACTGCGAGCCACTGGCCGTCCCACGCGGCGGTCCCCATGTACGGGCGGGCGCGGTTGACGCCGTCCAGCACGGGCACGACGTCGACCTGCGCGGCGACCTCGAACGCCTCGACGTCGACGACGGTCAGCGTGTCGGCGCCGATGTCGGGGACGTACGCGTACGTGCCGTCCGGCCCGATCGTCACGTCGCAGGGGCCCGCGCCGTCGCGATCGATCTCGCCGGTCACCTCCCCGAACGTCTGGGAGTCCGGGTCGGCGTCGATCCGGAGCTGTGCGTGGCGCGGCTCGCGGGCGCTGACGACGAGGTGCTCGCCGCCGGGCGTCACCTCCTGCCAGTTTGCGGCCGCACCGGTGTCGATCGATGCGACGCTGTCGAGCGAGTCGGGCGCGATCCCGCGCACCCCGCCCTCGACGTTGAGCCAGAGCGTCTCGACGTCGTCGGACACCGCGGCGTACTGGTTGGCGGGGTAGGACGACGTCGCGCCGACGTGGACCGTCTCGATCACTTCGTCGGCTTCGGCGTCGACGACGCTGACCGTCGCGTCGCCGGTGTTGAACACGAACACGGTGCGCGAATCGTTGCGGTCCTCGCCGACTCCGTCGTCGCCCGAACGTTCGGTACAGCCCGCGCCAGCTACGCTCGCGGCGGCCGCGCCGGCGACGGTCGAGTTGCGGAGGAATCGGCGGCGTTCGACCTCGCCGTCGGGTGATCGCCGCGTTCGCTCGAGTCGCTCGGGAACCGGCGTGTCGTCGCTCATTCGTGTTCCGATAGGTTGCCCAGTCCCGTCATTCTAGCCAAGCTACGGTAGCTGCAATCCGCTCCGTATTCGGGCCGCATCAGTACTTCTGGAGGGCGGCGGCGACGCCGCCGAGCACCGCGCCGTACAGAACGTGCCCGAGGCCGCTGACCGGGTTCAGTGAGGGTAGCGCGGGCGGCGCCGTCGTGGAGACGGCCTCCAGCCACAGCGGCATGACCACGCCGGCCGCGAGGAACCAGAGCACGACGCCCCAGATGATACCGATCGTGACGCTCGCGAGGATCCGGTCGCGGAACACCTTGAGCGGCGCCCACATGTAGAACCCGCCGAAGATCAGCGCGAACACGACCGCGTGAAACAGGTGGGCGATCCAGCCGGGGCCGGTCGCCGCGAAGCCGTAGAGGCTTCCGACGGCCTGCATGATCCCCATAACACGGAACATCACGATACCCATCAACAGGCCGGCGACGAGCCCGGCGATCGTGATGTTCATCCAGTACGTCGCGGTCAGTTCGGGATACTCCGCCTCGTGCGCTTGAACTGTCATCGATGCGACCTTCAGCGGGACGAATAATAGTTCCGGCCCGGCAGTGCGCGCTGCTCACACGGATGCCGCAGTTTTATATGTCGGTTGGCAAATAACAGCTCGTCGAGCGGCTGCGAGAGAACGGTCGTAGACGGCGTCTACAGGTAGCCTTCCTCGACCAGCAGCTCGCCGTTCAGCACGCTGGCGCCCGCGGCGCCGCGGATCGTGTTGTGCGCGAGGCAGTCGAACTGGACGCCGTCGCTGGTCTCCTGGACCGGGCCGGTCGCGATGCCCTGGCCGTCGTTGAGGTTGCGATCGAGGCGCGGCTGAGGTCGGTTGGGGTCCTCGAACACCTTGATGAGCTCGTCGGGCGCGCTCTGGAGGTCGATCGTCGGCGCCTCGCGGAACGCGGCCTCGACGTCGGACGCCGAGGCGTCCTCGCGTAGGGTCGCGAACACGTTCTCGAGGTGGCCGTCCAGCGTCGCGACGCGGTTGCACGAGGCGGAAACGTCCACGTCGTGCCAGCTGAGCTCGGCGCCGTCGAACTCGCCGAGCAGCTTCCGGGACTCGCTTTCCATCTTTTCTTCCTCGCCGCCGATGTGGGGCAGCACGTTGTCGATGATCTCCATCGACGTGACGCCGTCGTAGCCCGCGCCGGAGACGGCCTGCAGCGTCGAGACGAACACCTTCTCGAGGCCGAACTGGTCGAGCTGGGCCAGCGTCGGCACCATCGTGATAGTCGAGCAGTTGGGGTTCTTGATCAGCGCGCCGTCCCAGCCGCGCTCGTCGCGCTGAACCTCGATCAGGTCGAGGTGGTCGTGGTTGACCTCCGGGATGACGAGCGGGACGTCCTCGGCCAGCCGCGAGTTCGAGGAGTTCGAGGAGACGACGTAACCGTCCTCGACGAAGCCGGGCTCGACCCGCTCGCCGACGCTGGAGGGCAGCGAGGAGAAGATCAGGTCGACGTCGTTGGGAACCTCCTCGGGATCGGTCGCGGAGACCGTGATGTCCGCGACGTCGTCCGGGATCGGCGTGTTGACGCGCCACTTCGCGGCGTCGCTGTAGGATCGGCCCGCGCTCGATTCGCTGGCGGTCAGGGCCGCAATCTCGAACTGCGGGTGGGGCTCGAGTAGTTGGATCAGGCGCTGTCCGACCGCGCCGGTCGCTCCGAGAATACCGACTCGTACTGACATTGTGGTGGGAGTGGTATCGGGGAGCAAAAACGGTTTGGATAGCGCGGCGGCCCGGCGCTCCGGCCGATCTTCGGCGCCGCTCGGGGACGAGCAGCCCGATGCAGCCGCTGTCGGCGAGCGGGCTGTCGCAGAACCGGCGAGAACGAGCTTACGCTTCGGCGGCGTTGCCGCTCTTCTTCCGCGAGATGAAGCCCGCGACGCGGTTGCGGACGTCCTTGGACTCGATGTTGGTCAGCGTGTCGACGCCGTCCTTGTTGTGCTCGAAGTCGTCCGAGAACGCGTCGGGATACCGCTCGAGCAGGATGTTACCGGTCTTCTTGACGTACCCAGGTTTGATTGGCATGTTCGAATCGTTGTCCGACCGGCGCCTAAAAGGGTTCGATGTTCGACGGGCCGGCCGGCGGCTACCGCCCACCGTTCCGTCGTCAGCGCCGGTCGCGCCAGCAGGTCAGTTCGGTGAGCCGGTCGAACGCCGCGCGCTCACGATCGCCGCCGCAGGTGTCGACGACCTCCGCGAAGTACGCGAGCCGATCGAGCAACGTCGCCGTGTCGTAGGCGTCGACGTCGAGCCGCGAGGCCGCGACGGTCGCCTCGATCACCGCGTAGTAGCCCCGGTTCGTCGTCGCCGGGTCGCGCTCCCGGCGAACTGCCTCGACCGGCCGGAGCGCCCACTCCTCCCAGCGCGTCTCGCCGTCCCGACCGGCGTCGATCTGCTCGACCTCGACGCGCGCCCAGGCGTCCGCGGCGTCCGCGACCGGCTCGTCGCGCTCGCGGATCGAGAGCGCGCTCTCGACGAACGTCAGGGGGTCGCGCACGAACTGAACGTACCCCTCGCCCTCCCGGTGGAAGTTGCGCCGCGTTCGCGTGTTCCCGTACGTGCGGGCGGTGACGGGGTCGCCTGCGTGCAGCCCGAGGGCGGCGTCGTTCCACAGATCGTTCGGCCCGAGCGTCGCGACGACCGATTCCGTGACGCCGCGGAGTTCGACCGGCCACTCGACGGTTCGTGCGGCCGTCGCGTCGCTCGTCGGGGTGTCGGCGTCGCTCGGCCCGGCGTCTTCCTCAGTCGAAACCCCCTTCTCGTCGCCCACGCTCACACCTCCAGCCCGTCGCGTTCGAGGGCGACGAACAGCGCCGCGGCGACGATATCGGCGGTCGTCCCGGGGTTGATCCCCGACTCGACGAGCGACTCGGAGAACGCGGCAACCAGATCCGGACCGCCCTCGCGGGCCTCCTGGGCTCGAACCATCACGCTCCTGGCCGTCGAGGCGCCGTGCTTCTTCGCGACGTGCGTGTCGGGCCGGCGAGCGAGCAACCAGAGGAACGCGTCGGCCGCTCTGGCCGGCAGCGGTCCGTCGCGATCGACGATCCGGTCGGCGAGCGCGAAGGTTCGCTCGAAGTCGTCGGTCCACTCGCGGGCGACGCCGTCGCGTTCCGCGCTCTCGGCCATCAGCTCTTCCAGTGTCAGCCCGCGGTCCCGCACGGCGTCGGCGGCGTCGCTCCCACGCCGGACGTCGAGCGGTTCCATCTCGTCGGGCGGGTCGCCCGCGCGGACGTCGACGTGGTCGAACGCCCGGTAGAAGTCGACCGCGTCCTCGACGGTCGTCGCCGCGACCGTCGCCGCAGCGGCGTCCGGCGTCAACGCCTCGACCTCGGCGTCGCCCGCAGTCCGGACCAGCGGCGTCAGCAAGAGCAGTGCGCCGAACTGGGTGTTGCCGCCGCGCTGCTCGGCCATCCCCTCGACCGACCGCTCGAACGCGGCGCCGACGCGCTCGCCGCGTGCGGCCGCACGGAGACCGTCCTGCGCGCCGACGGCGCCGGCCAGGAAGTGCTCGAACCGGAGGTCGGGAAGGTCGCGTTTGCGGTCGACGTTTCCGGGCTTGGGCGTCCCGGCGACCTCCAGCAACAAGGCGAGCTCGGCGTTCTGGGCGGGCGTTCGCATCGTCTATCGAAGAGTCGACGCCGCGGGCACTTAGGACTGGGGCTCCGGCGTCGACGCCGACGCGTCCGCGGCCGTTCCGGCGCCGCGCTCGCCGGCGTCGCCCCCGCCCTCGAACCACTCGTCGACGGCTCGCCGGACGCGCCGGAGCACCGCGGACTCGTCGCTCGGTCGGCCGACGCTGACGGCGTCGGCGCCGTAGCCCAGGTACTCGCGGACGGACGCCCGGTCACGGACCTCGTTGTTGGCGATCACGAACAGGTCCGCGGCGGCGGCCACGTCGGAGATCGTCGACTCGCTATCCATCGCGTCGACGTGGATCGCGTCGGCGCCCGCGGCGTCGATCCGACGTGCCGTCTCCGGAAGATCGACGCCGTCGACCTCGGCGCGGGCCTTCACGCTCACGGTCGCGCCCGCTCCGGACGCCGCGGCGACGTACTCGCAGAGCCGGTCGGCGTCCGCAAGGAGGGCCTCGCCGCAGCCCGCCGCGCAGAGTTCGTCCTGCCTGCAGTGGGCGTTGATCTCCAGAACCGCGTCCCGGTCGGCGCAGATCTCGGCGGCTTCGCGAACCGGTTCGACGGTCGCGCTGCGGACGTTGAACGCCGCCCGGATCGGGACGTCGTCGAGCGCCCGTAGTTCGGCGTCGACGAACGCCAGCGGATCGTCGGGCAGAAACTCCTCGCGGTCGCGCGCGACCAGTTCGCGGGCCGCCCGGCGGGAGCGCTCGTCGAGCGCGATGCCGCCGAGAAACGCCGCGCCGACGTGCTCGGCCGCGGCTTCGGCCCACGCCGCGTCCGAGCGCCCGCTCAGACTCGCGATCGCGACGCGCGGGCCGAACACGGCCTACCGGACCTCCTCTAAGGCGGCCTCGACGGCCTTCGTGACGCGCGCGGCGTCCTCGCGGTCGTCGATCTCGATGTCTGTCTTGACGACCGGCACGTCGAACTCGGTGTCGTCGTCCTCGTCGACGATCAGCGCGTCGGCGAAGGGGTAGGCCGTCTCCAGGCCCGCCGAGTTCGGCTCGGCGCCGACGGCCTCCATGAGCTGGGCGACCGGCCCCGAGAAGGCTTCGCCCTCGACGAACGGCGAGACTGCGACGACGTTCGTCTCCCACAGCGCGTCGGCGATCCCGGGCACGGCGAGCATCGGGCCGATGCTCGTCACCGGGTTCGACGGGCCGATCACGACGTCCTCGGCGAGGGCGTCGAGCACGCCCGGCGCGGGTTCGGCGCTCGACGAGCCGCGGAACTCGACGCTCTCGACCGATGGCTCGGCGCCGCGGGCGACCCAGAACTCCTGGAAGTGCATGACGCCCTCGTCGGTGTGAATGAGGCTGGCGACCGGATCGTCGCTCATCGGCAGCAGGTCGATCGTCAGGCCGAATCCCTTCGCCAGCTCGTCGGTGACCTCCGAGAGCGTGTGGCCCTGATCGAGCAGGCTCGTCCGCGTGATGTGGACGGCGCGGTCGCGGTCGCCGATCTCCATGAACTCCCTCGCGCCCGAGAAGCGGCGCCACTCGGCGATGTCGCGCCCCTCGGTCTGTTTCTCCTCGGGGAGAAACGTCGGGCCCTCGTCGAGCCCCATCGCCTCGCCGATGTCGTGGAGCGCAGTGTTCGTGCGGGTCGTGTCGCCCTTGACGCCCCACCAGCGCTCGCGGTCGAGCACGCCGCCGCCCTGGAAGATCAGCGTGTCGACGTCCGGCGAGATCAACAGCCCGCCGAGTTCGACGTCGTCGCCGGTGTTCGCGATCACCGTCGTCTCGTCTGGCGAGAAAGAGATCGCGGCACCGTCCAGGAGCTTCGGCGTCCCGGTGCCGCCGGAGAGGAACGTGACCATACCTCCCATACTGGACGGGGGGACTATAGTACTGACGAGGATTCTCGAAGGGGAGAACGGGCCGCAGCGTCCGGCGGGAAGCCGATCGACGGACGACGGCGGAGCGACGAAGCGGCCCCGATTTCGACGCCTGACAGCCCGACCGTCGGCGTCCCCTCGAACGGCCAGCCTACCACTCCCGGTCGTCGAGCCAGTCCGTGAAGCTGCCGCCGATCAGTGAGGCAGACGGGAGCTCTGGTACTGCCTCTCTGGAGAGCGCAGGTTGTCGGCGAACTGTTTTTATCGGTGGCGTCCGTCTCCACGGATATGGGCGTCTACGTCAGCGACGTATCCGAGTTCGTCGGTTCGGACGAGGGCGACGAAGATCGGGAACCGCTCGGTGATCGACTCCGGGGGATGGCGGCGGAACTCGATGTCGATTCGGTCGAAGAGGTCCGCGAACTACGCGACCGGACATGAGGTTGTTTCTCGACACGAACGTTCTCGTGGCTGCTGTAACCGACGAACCTGAAACGGGACCAGTCGCAGCGAGCGTCCTGAACGCCGACCACGAGTTTCTAACCTCCACGCTCAATCTGATGGAGCTGCGGACGGTTCTGACGAAGAAACAGCGACTCGAACAGGACCGGGCGGCCTCGATACAGGGCGAGATCACGTCGGACGTCGACGTCGTGATTCCGGACGCGTCCGACATGACGGACGCGAACCGCATCCAACGCGAGACGCTGCTGTATCCGATGGACTGCGTGATCTTCGCCTGTGCACAGGGTCACGAGGCCAGCCTCGTTACGTTCGATTCGGAACTTCAGGAGGCCGGGGCAGTTTCGCCGCACGACCTGCTCTGATCGCTACCACTCCCGGTCGTCGAGCCAGTCGGTGAAGCTGCCGCCGATCAGCGAGTCGTGCTGGCGTTCGAGGTACCGGCGCTGCATTCCGTACACTGCGTCCTCGAAGCTCGCGCCGTCGTCGAGGCGCTGCTTGACCTCGCGGCGCTTCCAGCGCGCCGGCGTCAGCTCGTGGCGCGCCCGCTGGCGGAGCGGCCAGAGGTAGTTCTCGATCTCGGTATCGGAGAGCCCGCGCCGCTCCAGGCCGTCGGCGGCGTGGTCCAGCAGGTCGGCGTACAGCGTCTCCGTGTCGGTCGTCTCCTCGCCGGAGTTGGTGATCCAGCGCAGGTCGGCGTCGAGCCCCTTCTGCATCGCCGCGTAGAAGTTCTCGCGGGCGTCCGCCCAGTCGAGGTCGGCGACGGGGTGCTCGACTCGCGGGAGGCTTTCAAGGAGGCCAGCCAGCGCCGCCTGGAACGCCACGGAGTCGCTGACGGTCGGCTGAGCCGGGAGCGGTCGGAACTCGATGCGGGCGTTAGCCTGCGAGCGCGTCCCGCCGCCGAACACCGGCCGGACCCAGCGCCAGTAGGTGCCGTGTTTGAGCCGGAAGTGGGCGAACTCGTCGTCGAACCCGTTGCCCGGGTCGACCGGCATCGGCACGAGCGTGTCGTCGCGGGCGATCCGGTCGACCGCCTGCTCGACGTGCTCCAGATCGTGGGGGAACCGGACTTTCCCCTCTCCGCGGTCGGCGTCCGGCGGGTTCAGCGAGGTCTCGAACACGCTGATCCGGTGTTCCATCCAGCCGTCCGCGAGGATCTCCTCGGCCGTCGCGTCGTCGTCGTACAGGTCCGGCGGGAAGAACGGCGAGTTGACGCCGAGCGCGAGGAGCGGCCCGGCGATCCGCAGGGCGTACCGGAAGTACGTCGGCAGGTCGATCGCCTGGGGCACCTGATAGTGGGGCTGGATCGACGTGATGAGGCTCTCGGGCATCACCGTGTCGTCCTGCAGGCTGACGTGGGGCGCGTCGATCCGAAGCCCGACGTCGTCTGCGGCCTCGGTGTTGGCCATCGCGTGGTAACGCACGGAGTCGCTCATGTTCGAGGCGATCCGGACGCCCCGGTCCTCGATGCTGTCTGTGAGGTAGCTCCGGGCGCTCTCGCCCTCCGGCGGGATCGTCCAGAGGCCGTCGCTGACCAGTTGCATCCCCTCGGCGCGGGTGCGCTCCTGGGCGGCCGAGAGCCGCGCGTTGACTTCGGCTTCCTGCGCCGCGAGCCCGTAGGAGTTGAGCGGCTGGGGGCTGAGCGTCATCTCGGCGTTGTGCAGCCCCAGTTCCTTCTCGAACCCGATGAGTTCGAGCAGCCGCCGGGGGACGCGCTTGAGCGTGCCGCCGTCCTCGGCGCCCGTCGTCCAGGGGTCCTCGGCCGGGTTCGCGACCGCGTAGAACTCGTACTCCAGCCCCACGATCGCCTGGGAGTTGTCGAACGTGCCCTCCCGAAGCCCGGACTTGATCACCTCCGCGTCGGCGTCCACGGCCGACTGGAACTCCTCGGGGTCGATCGACAGCACGTCGTCCACCGCCGCCGCCAGGTCGGCCTCCGGCATGTGTGTGGCTCACTGCGCGGCCGAGTTCCTTGAAACCGACGACTGCATCGAGACCGTGTCGTTGAAGCCACGCCGCAGCGGGTCGACGGAGCCGGTCCGGACGGTTTATTGACCCCACCGCCGTACCGGCGTGCGATGGAGTTCCGGGAGTTCGCCGAGCGCGCCGCGGAGATCGAGGCCGAGCCGGCCGATCTGGAAGTCGTCGCCCTGGTCACCGACCTGCTCGACGCCGCCGACGAGGACCTGCCCGTCGTCGCGCGGTTCGTTCAGGGCCGAGTGTTCCCCGACCACGACTCGACGACGCTCGACGTCGGGCCGAGCTACCTCTACGATGCGATCGCCCGCGCGGCCGGGCGGAACGTCGACGCCGACGACGTCGAGGACGACCTGGCCGAGCGCGGCGAGATCGGCGAGGTCGCGGCGAGCTACGATCTGGGCGGCCAGACGGGGCTGAGCGCGTTCGGCGCCGGAGCGGGCGGTGGTAGCGACGACCTCACGGTTGGGGACGTTGCGGAGAAGCTCGAAACGCTCGCGGAAACCGAGGGCGAGGGGAGCCAGGACGCCAAGATCGACCTGCTGTTCGGGCTGCTCAATCGGTGTTCCTCAGAGGAAGCGAAGTACCTCGTCCGGATCGTCCTCTCGGAGATGCGCATCGGCGTCGGCGAGGGCGCCGTGCGGGACGCCGTCGCCGAGGCGTTCGACGTGCCCGTCGAGGACGTCGAGCGGGCGCTGCAGGTGTCGAACGACTACGGCCTCGTCGCCGAGGTGGCTCGCGACGACGGCGTCGACGGGCTCGCCGAGCTCACGCTGGAAATCGGCCGGCCGGTTCAGGCGATGCTCGCGCAGGCGGGCAGCGTCACCGACGCCATGGAGGAGTGGGACGAGGCAGCAGTCGAGTGGAAGTACGACGGCGCGCGGGTCCAGCTACATCACGAGCCAGAGGGGCTCACTCGCGTCTACTCCAGGAACATGGAGGACGTCACCGACGCGCTCCCGGAGGTCGTCGAGTTCGCCGAGGAGCGAATCGACGTCCCCGCGATCCTCGACGGCGAGGTCGTGGCGATCGACGACGGCGGCGAACCGCTTCCCTTCCAGAACGTCCTGCGACGATTCCGGCGCAAGCACGACGTCGCGGCCGCGCGCGAGGAGGTCGCGGTTCGCCCCGCGTTCTTCGACTGCCTGCACGCGAACGGGAAGGATCTGCTCGACGAGCCGCTGGTCGAGCGCCACGAGCGACTGACCGAGGTGCTCGACGACGGCGGCGAGGCGCCGACCGACACCGCGGCCGACGTGGAGGGGCTCTCGAAGCTCTGGATCTCCGACGACGCCGACGATATCGAGGCGATCGACGCCGACGCGCTGGACGCGGGCCACGAGGGGATCATGCTCAAGAACCCCGAGTCGACGTACTCGCCGGGCCGCCGCGGGAAGAACTGGCTCAAGCGCAAGCCCGACGTCGAGACGCTCGATCTCGTCGTGACGGGCGCGGAGTGGGGCGAAGGGCGACGGGCGACGTTCTTCGGAACGTTCCTGCTGTCGGCCCGCGTCGACGACCGCGGCGAGTACGAGACGATCGGCAAGGTCGCGACGGGGATCACCGACGAGGAACTGGAGGAGCTGACCGAACTGCTCGAACCCCACGTCCGAGCGGAGGACGGCCAGGAAGTCGACGTCGAACCGGAGATCGTGTTCGAGGTCGGCTACGAGGAGATTCAGGCCTCGCCCACCTACTCCTCGGGCTACGCGCTGCGGTTCCCGCGGTTCGTCGGCGTCCGCGAGGACCTCGATCCCGAGGACGGCGACACGATCGAGCGCGTCGAGCGGCTGGCCAACAGACAGTAGCCGGGAACAGAACCCTTGAACCCGGGGAGACCGAACCAACATTCATGACGATCAGCCACGGCGACCTGACGATCGACTGGCTCGGCTACGCGACCGTGCGGATCGAGGACGGGGACGGCACTGTGGTCTACCTCGACCCCGGCCGCTACGGCACGCTGACCGGCGAGTGGACGCCCGACACCGAGGGCGTCGGCCACCCGCCGGCCCGCGACTACGACGCCCGGGACGGCGATCTGGTGCTGGTGACCCACGACCACCACTACGATTCGGACGGGATCCGACGGGTCGCGCGCGAGGACGCGACAGTCGTCGTCTACGACGCCGTCTACCCGCCGGGGATCGAGCGCGACGTCGAACCGCTCGACGACCTCCCCCAGAACGTCGTCCGCGTCGACGAGCACACCGATCGACTGTTCGAGGACGTGATCGTCCGGACGATCGCGGCGTACAACGAGCCCGACGGCCCGCACGTCGACGAGCAAGGGGAGCCGTACCACCCCGAGGGGATCGGGGTCGGCTACCACCTCACGATCGGCGATACCACGCTGTTCTGGCCGGGCGACTCGGACGCGCTGCCGGGTCACGAGGAGCTGGACGTCGACGCGTTCCTGCCGTCGATCAGCGGCAACTTCACGATGGACCGCCGCGAGGCCGCCGACCTCGCCGCGGCGCTCGATCCGGATCTGGTCGTTCCGATCCACTACAACACGTTCGCGGGGCTGGAAGCCGATTCCGAAGCGTTCGCGCTCGACCTCGCCGGTCGCGGCGTTCCCGTGGCGCTCGACGAGTAGGTGATTCCGCGCCGCCATCCGTCGTCCCGGGCGAATACTTGAACCGCGAGAGCGTACGGTTGCCCATGCAGATCCGAGACCGAGTCCATCGCGCCAAGCGGGCAGTTCTACGAGCACGATACGCCGGCATCGGCGGCGGGGTCGGCGGCGCAGTCGGCGGCCTCTACGGCTTCAAGGCCGCCACCGCCGGGGCGGCGATCGGCGGCCTCGTCGGCGCCGTGGTCGGCGAGTTGCGAGCGGACCCTGGCGAGCGACTCGTCGCGGCCGCCGCCGAGCGGAAAGAACAACTCGAAGAGCGCGTCCCCGCCCGGGGGTGATCCCGCCGGGCATCCTCCGGGCTGATCCGGCCGGGCGTCCTCCGGGCCGATCGATCCGTCAGAACTCGACGGTCCGCTCGATCGCGGCTTCGATCCGATCCGCGTCCGGCAGGTAGTCCGCCTCGCGAGCGAACAGCGGGTAGGGCACGTCGTAGCCGGCGACCCGTTCGACGGGCGCTTCGAGGTAGACGAGCGCCTCGTCGTTGATCCGCGCGGTGATCTCGGCGCCCAGTCCGCCTGACTTCGGCGCCTCGTGGGCGACGACGCACCGGCCCGTCTTCTTGACTGAGTCGACGATCGTTTCGGCGTCCAGCGGCGACAGCGTCCGGGGATCGACGACCTCGACGTCGGCGTCGACCGACGCCGCGGCGCGGCGGGCGTCCCGAAGTAGCGCGCCCCATGCGATCAGCGTCACGTCCTCGCCCCGCTCGACGACCGCCGCCTCGCCCAGCGGCAGCGTGTGCTCGTCTTTCGGGACTTCCTCGCGGACCGACCGGTAGATCCGCATCGGTTCGAGGAAGACGACCGGGTCGGGGTCGCGGATCGACGCCGCGAGCAGCCCCTTGGCGGTCGCCGGCGAGGACGGGACGACGACCTGCAGCCCCGGAACGTGGGCGTACCCCGCGGCGAAGCTCTCGGAGTGGTGCTCCAGCGCGTGGATGCCGCCGCCGAACGGCGTCCGGATCGTCATCGGGCAGTTGTGCCCGCCGCGCGAGCGGGCGCGCAGCCGCGAGACGTGCTGCTGGAGCTGGGCGAACCCCTGGAGCAGGAACCCCGAGAACTGGATCTCCGCGACCGGTCGCTTTCCGTACGCCGACAGCCCCACGCCCATCCCGACGATGCCCGACTCGGCGACGGGCGCGTCGTACACCTGATCTGGGTGGCGGTCGATCAGCTCGTCGGTCGCGCGGAACACGCCGCCGGCGACCCCGACGTCCTGCCCGTACAGCACCATCTCCTCGTCGCGACCGAGCTCGACGTCGAGGCCGTCCTTGATCGCCTCGACGAGGGTGAGCTCACTCGGCATCGCCGCTCACCCCCTCGCCGCTGTCCGCCTCGTCGCGCTCGAACGCCGCGCGCTGGCGCTCGATGCCGGACGGCAGGTCGGCGTAGACGAATCGGAACATGTCCGCGGGATCGAGCGCCGCCTCGCGCTCGCGGGCCTGCTCGATCTCGGCGGCCAGCTCCTCCTCGATCTCGTCTTCGACCCGCTCGATCGCGTCGTCGTCGAGCAGGCCTCGATCCGTCAGGTATCGCTCGAACCGCCGGATCGGATCCTTCTCCTCCCACTCTTCTTCCTCCTCGGCGGTGCGATAGCGAGTCGGATCGTCGGAGGTCGTGTGCATCAGCCGCCGGTAGGTCAGCGCCTCCAGGAAGACGGGATCGCCCTCGCGCGCGCTCTCCAGGGCGTCCATCGTGGCGGCGTAGACGCCGAGCACGTCGTTGCCGTCGACCTGCCGCCCCTCGATCCCGCCGGCGATCGCCTTCTGGGCGAGCGTCTCGGCCCGAGTCTGGCCCGACCGCGGAACCGAGATCGCGTACTGGTTGTTCTGACAGAGGAAGACTGCGTGGGCGTCGTACACGCCGGCGAGGTTGAGCGCCTCGTAGACGTCGCCCTCGCTCGTGGCGCCGTCGCCGAAGTACGTCAGCGCGGCGGCGTCGGCGCCGTCGATCGCCTGCCCCCATCCGATCCCCACGGCGTGGAGCGGCTGGCTCCCGACCGCGATCGACGGCGGCAGGTCGTTGCTCCCGGCGGGGATTTCGGCGCCCTCCTCCATCCCCATCGCGTACAGCAGGATCTGGTGAGCGGCGGTGCCCCGAGCGAGGTAGGCGGGATGCTCGCGGAACGCCGGCACCATCCAGTCGGTCTCGCGGAGCGCCAGCGCGCTGCCGATCTGGGCGGCCTCCTGACCCATCGCCGGCGCGTACGTGCCGAGTTCGCCGCGGCGCTGGAGCGCCACGGCGCGCTCGTCGAGCCGGCGCGATCGTTTCATCGTCCGGTACATCGTCTCCAGCAGGTCGTCGTCGACGTCCGGCGCCAGCTCCTCGTCGACCGCGCCGTCGGCGTCGAGCACCTGCGTGTACTCGACGGAGAAGTCGGCGACCCGTTCCCGGGGCATGGGACGTAGTTCGCTCGCTCGACACTTAGTCGTCACAGCGCCGGATACCGCTCCGCACGACCCGCACCGCGGTCAGTCCCACTCGATCGAGAACCGTCGCTCGTCCCGGGAATCGTCGTCGAGTTCTTCGGCGACGTGCTCGCGAAACTCGTCGTACGTTCCCTCGAAGATGAGCCGCTGGTGGGCGACGCTCCCGCTCGCGTACGTCGAGTGCTCGCGCGCCTCGTCCAGATTCTCCGCCGGGATAAAATCGCAACTACCGGCGTACCCGTTCTCCTCGCACCAGTAGATCACGTACAGCTCCTCGCCGCCGTCCGTGCCATCTGGTGACATCTGGCACGAACTTCGGCTTCGACCACGATAAAACGTGCGGGCGGATCGCCGTCGGACGGAAAGCTGCGGACACCGAACGGCGCGGCGCTCAGGATAGGTCGTCCGCGCCGTCGGCGCCGTCGTCCGCCGCGAGCTCGACGTCGCGCCCGCAGTGCGGACACTCCATCGCGTCCCGACGGCGCCCGAGCTCCTCGCGAAACCCCTCGACGAGGATCGCCGTCGGCAGCGCGTAGATGGCGATCCCGAGCACCGAGACGACGCCGCCGAACAGGCGACCGAGCGGCGTGACCGGGGTGACGTCGCCGTACCCGACGGTCGTCAGCGTGATCACGCCCCACCACATCGCCGCCGGGATGCTGTCGAACGTCTCTGGCTGGGCGCCCCGCTCGAGAAAGTACATCGCGCTCGACGCGACGAGGAGGAGAGCACCCATTCCCAGCCCGACCGCCGTCAGCACCATTCGCTCGCGGCGAAACACGTCGACGAGCAGCCGCAGCGACGCCGAGTACCGGACGAGCTTGAGTATCCTGAACAGCCGCGCGAGCCGGAGCAGTCTGGGCGCGCCCGGCGACCCCACCGCGACCGGCAGGAAGAAGGGGAGAATCGCCAGCAGGTCGATCAGCGCGTAGGGCGAGAAAATGAAGCGGATCCGGCCGCGCACCGGACCAGAAAAACGCTCGTCGGCCGTACACGACCAGACCCGAAGCAGGTACTCGACGGTGAACACGCCCACGGAGACGACGTCGAACGCGCGGAAGTACGCGCCGTACTCGGCCGCGAACTCGTCGACCGTCCACAGGACGACCGCGAGGACGTTCAGCAGAATCAGCCCGGCGATCATCCCGTTGACCGCAGTCGACAGCGGATCGCGCGCGTGCCGGGCGTCGAGCACGTCGTGCGTCCGGTCGCGGACGGCTTCGTACGTTCCTGCTCCCGAAACGACGGTCCCCATACCCCATACGACGGCGTCGTCGCTAAAGTCCGTTTGACCGGATCACTTCTTGCGCTTCCACTCTCCGACCTCCTCGCCGTGGAACTCGCCTTTGGCCTCGCGTTCGGACGGCCAGTACGCGATCGCGACGATCGCGACGTAGAACAGGACGACCCCGGCGATCACGTACTCGCCGGCGAGCGCGGGGAACTCGGCGGCCTCGATCGCCGACCGGTCGGGCGCGAACAGCGTGATCTTCACGACCCACGCCGCGCCGAGGACGGCCAGTAGCGGGCCGTAGACGCGCCGAAGGCGTCGGGTGAGCGCCTCCCAGAAGGTGATCTTCAGCGTCGGACGCCGGAGGTCGTCGCTGAGTTCCGTCCGCCAGTCCTCGATCTCGACGCCCGACGGATCGAGCGCGTTCGCGAACAGGTTCTCCTGCAGCATCCGGATGCGCGAGCGCCAGGCGTCGTAGGTCCGGTAGCGCCGCGCCTCAAACACCAGGAAGACGCAGGTCGCGGCCATGCCGACGAACAGGAGATACGAGGGCATGTTCCGCCCGGAGAACGTCAGCGTGATGATCGCCGCCATCACCGCGACCGCCCAGTCGCTGGACTGGTCGATCCGCCGGGACTCGTTGGTCAGGTGGGACACCTCGCCGCGGTAGAAGTCGCCCAGCAGCGAAAAGAGGTTCTGGTCGTCGTCGATCGCTCGCTGTGCGACCTCGCGCTCTGTTTCGCTGTCGGGATCGAAATCGTCGGCCATACGGACCGTACCACGAACGTCGAGAAAAACGGCTGACGCGGGTCAGCGTCCGACGCCGACGATCCGTTACGCTCGAGAGGGCAAAATTTTCGACACCGTGACGAGTACCGCGAGTGTGACCGACCCGATCCTCGCGCCCGCAACGCCCACTTCCAGGGAGGCGAGTCTCCCGTGACCCGCCTCCTCCAGTACACCGATCTCGAAGACGTCTACGACGATCCCGAGACGTTCGGCCGCCTCGTCGGCTGTCTCGACGCGCTCCGCGGGGACGATCCCCCGGACGATCCGCGGTCTCACTCCCAAACGGGCCGAAAGGACGACGCGCTCGTCCTCGGCGCGGGCGACGACGTCGCACCGAGCGTCTCGACGACCGTTCTGGGCGCCGACGCGCCCCTGAAGGCCCTGAGCGTGCTCGCCCCCGACGTCGAGACGTTCGGCAACCATGACTTCGATCACGGCGCGGACCTCGCGGCGACCGCGGCGCGCGAGTCGCCGGCGACGTACGTCACGGCGAACCTCCGAGTGGACGGCCGCCGCTTCGGCGGCGACGACGGCGTCCGACCGTGGGTCGTGCGGCCCGTCGACGGCACGCGCGTCGGCGTCGTCGGCGTCACGACGACCGAACTCGGTGCCGTATCGGGCGGACCGCTCCCGTTCGAGGTCGTCGACCCGGTCACCGCCGTGCGCGACGCCGCGGCCGCGGCGCGCGAGGCCGGCGCCGACGTCGTCGTCTGCCTCGCTCATCTCGGCGAGGACCGGCGCATCGCGCGGGAGACCGACGTCGACGTGATCTGTGGCGGCCACGTACCCCCGTCTCGCACGGATCGGATCGACGGAACCCTGCTGGTTCGCCCGGAGCTGGGCGGTCGCTCAGTCGTCGAGATCGACCTCGACGAAGACGCGGTCGTTCATCACGATATCGACGATTTTCCTGCCGCCGACCGCGGTGTCGAGGCGATGCACGAGCTACGGCGGACCGCCGGACTGGACGAGTCGGTCGGCCGCCTGACCGAGTCGATCGCGTTGCCCGACCGAAACGGTGCCGGCGAGACGCGCATCGGAAACCTCGTCGCCGACGCCGTTCGCTGGGGCGGCGACGCGGACGTCGGCGTCTATCACGACGGCGGCCTGCGTGGCGACCGGATCGCCGCGGGCGAGGTGACGGCGTTCGACCTCGCCGGTGCGGTGCCGTTCACCGACTCGATCCGCGTCCTCGACGTCTCCGGCGAGCGTCTCCGGGCCGTGCTCGAACAACTCGACGGGCGGTGTCTGGGGCTAGCGGACGAGCGCTCGTGGTTCGGCAACGTCTCGGGCGCACGCGTCGTCCGCGACGCCGCCGACGGCTCGCTGATAGAGGCGACCGTCGGAAACGAGCCGATCGACGACGCCGATCGGTACTCGCTGGCCATGCCGAGCTACCTCGTGACGTCGGATCACGTGATCGACGCCGTCGGCGAGCGGCAGGCGGTCGGCGGGACCGACCGGCCGGTCTACGAGTCGGTGATCGAGTACGCCCGCGAGACCGGCATAGACCCGACGGTCGAGGGGCGGTTGCGGGAACGATAGGAAAGCGGGCAGCGGCGGCGGTCGGATGCCTCTCTACAGGACGCCCATCTCGCTGAGACGCTCGGGAAGATACGTCTCGGTCACGAAGTCCAGGCCGTGAGAGGCCAGGGCCTGCTGCTCGGACTTCTTGCCGATGTCGAGCTGGAGCTCGATCTGCTCCTCCCAGTAGTCGGTCTGGTAGCGCGGGTCTTCGAGTTCGCTCTCCAGCGCGTTGATGTCGGAGTCGCTGAGCGGGTCGGTCGGCAGGTCGTACTCGACGATGTCCTCGGGCTGGACGCCGATGAACTGCGCTTCCGGGGTCGCCAGATACTCCGAGAGGTGCGCGGACTTGATCGACCCGTACGCGACCGAGCCGTAGATCCGGTAGGACCAGGGGTCGCCGTCGGTGAACACGGTGACGGGCAGACCGAGTTCGTCGTGTAGCCGGCGGGTGAGCCGGCGGGTCGCGCGGGCGGGCTGGCCCTTGAGGTGGACGACCAGCGCGTTGTGCTCCTCGTCGAAGCCGTTCTCGACGAGCCGGTCGCGCATACCGCCGGTCTCCACCGCGAGGACGAAGTCGGCGTCGCAGTCGAGGAACTCGATCGTGTCGGGGTTGTTCGGGATCTGGTAACCGCCTTCGCCGACGTCCTCCTGGCAGTGGATCTCGCGCTCGCCGCGTCGGGTCTGTTCCCGGAGGCGCAGCGGGCCCATCACCGTCGCGCCCGACTCCTCCGGGCGCATGTGGAAGTCCTCGCGGGTGACCTCCGAGACGATTTCGAGGTCCTCGATGAGCTGATTGGACTCGTCCTGGTCGTTGAACTGCGCCTCGTTCGAGTCCCACGACTCAGAGAGGTAGTACAGCTCACGCAGGGTCGACGAGCGGTCTTCCTCGAGCTGGTTGTCGAGGAACTCGATGGTGTAGATCGCCTTCAGCAGCTTGCGGGCGCCGCGGATGCTGTTGGCCGAGCGCGTGCTCTCGCGCTCGCCGTACACCCAGACGTCCTCGTCCTCGTCGAAGACGATGTTGCTCTTGGTGCGGGTCGGGATGGACATCTCGGGGATCTCCCCGCGGTCCATCTGGTCGTAGAACTCCGCCGCAAGGTCGATCAGCTTCTGCTGGGCCTCGGAACTGGTGTCGCTGCTCATTGTTTGATGGTGAGTTTCGCGTCTTCGACGCCCTCGACGCTCAGGTCGAACTCGGCGTCGTCAGCCGTCACGTACGACAGCGTCGCTTCGTCGTCGCTCGATACGTCCGCGGACCACTTGACGAACCACTCGCCGTCCATCTCGACGACGGTGGCGTCGTCGGGAAGGTCGGTCGGCTCGGTCGTGACGATGTCGGTCAGTTCGAGCGACTCGTTGGTGCTGGAGTTGTTCTCGACGGTGACGGTCACCTCGCTGCCCGCGCCGTTGGCCTTGATATCGCGCTCGACGAGCACGTTGTTCATGATGCGCGCCAGCGCGTCGTCGAAGTTCGGCTCGTCGTTGTCGGTGACCTCCGCGACCTTCTCGGCCATCTCGGGGAGGATGTCGGCGAGCACGTCCTGCTTGCGCTTGCGCTTCTCCAGGGACTTGCGCTTCTTGAGGTAGCTCTTGAGCTCGCGGGCGGCTTCGCGGATCGCCAGCTCGATCTCGTCTTCGATCTCCGGGACGTTCGCGACGGCGTCCTTGGACTCGCTGGTGAACGGGACGTTCGTCGACGCGACGTGGACCATCAGCACCGCGGGTCCGTTCGGGACGCCGCTGCCGCCCGGCTGGTCGAGGTTGTAGTTGCGCCAGCCGATCCGCTTGATCACGTCCGTCGTCGCGCAGGCGCCGCGCTGGTACACCAGCGGGACGCGGTTGGCAAAGCGGAGCACGTCGGCTTTCCCTTCGGCTTGCAGCTCGCCGCCGTAGGCGATGCCCGCCTCGACGATGAACGGATCGCCGCCGTGAACTTCGGCGTCGCGCGTCGCCGCCGCGTAGAAGTCGGCGTCGAACTCCTTCCGGAGTCCGGCTTCGACGAGGTCGGCTTCGATCGGCGCGAGGCAGTTCGTCGGCGGCGCCATGATGTCGCTCGTCCGCATCGCCTCCAGCAGGTCGCTGGCGGCGTCGCGGTCGTCGGCCAGCTCCCGGACGAGCGGCGGGTCGTCGGGGACCGTCCGGGCGCGGGTCCACAGCGCCTCGACGACGTTCTCGCGGGCGGTGTCGCCGAACGTCACCTCGTCGTCGGTCTTCTGGAACATCTCGACCGAGCGGTCGAGGTACTCGCGAAGTTCGGCGCGCGTCACGCGGTCGCGCTCGTCCTCGGCCGCCTCGAACTTCTCGGCGAGGCGCTCGGCGACGCCCCGGACCGTCGCGTCGTCCTTCCGGGTGCTCGTCGCCTCGTCGACGATGCCGTGAAGGCTGTCGGCGCGGCGGCCGCCCGCGGTCGTCGCTTCGGCGTCGGCGTCCTCTGTATCCCCGTCCTCAGCGCCCTCGGTGATCGCCGTCCACGTCGCGTCGACGGCGTTCTCTCGGACGGTATCGCCGAGCGTGACGCCGTGTTCCTCGGCGACCTCGTCGGCCGCCTCGCCGACTGCGTCTTCGACGTGGTAGTGAGCGACCCGGTCGAGTTCGTCGAGCTGGGCGACGACGGCGTCGCCGAACGCGGCGGTCGCCTCGGGGCCCTTGCCGTTCGTCGCGTCGGCGACGGCCGCGGCGACGTCGGCGTCCTCGTGGGGTCGCGGAAGCGTCCACGTCATCTCCCGGCCGTAGTGCTTGTCGCGGAAGTTGTCGACGACGCTGTCGGCCGTCTTCTTCCCGACGCGGGTGAACTCCTCCTGCATGAACCCGGACATCGAGTGCGAGTCGGTCGCCGCCAGCATCTTCAGCACGGTGCCGAGCTCGACCCCGTGCGGGTGGGGTCGGATTTCCTCGGTCTCGGCGGGGAGCTCGGCTTCCTCGGCGCGTTCGCCCTTGAAGTGATTCTTCGGCTCCTTGAGTTCGATGCGCGCGTGAGGGTTGACGACCGCGGTGTGCTTGATGTAGTCGTGGAGCTGACTCCGGGCGCGCATGTTGGCTTCCATCTCCAGCTCGATCCGCGTGCCGTGCGTGCGATCCCAGGAGGTCGTCTCCTCGGTCCGAATCTCGGGTTCGTTGGTGTCGGTGTCGATGATCAGCTCGAAGTACTGCGCTTCCGAGGAGCCCTGCGTGCGCGAAGTGATCTTGGCCGGCTTCCCGCTGGTGAGCTGGGAGTACAGCACCGCGGCGGAGATGCCGATTCCCTGCTGGCCGCGGGACTGCTCGCGGGCGTGGAACCGGGACCCGTACAGCAGCTTCCCGAAGACTTTGGGGAGCTGCTCCTTGGTGATGCCGGGCCCGTTGTCCTCGACGATCAGCGTGTAGTAGTCGCCGGACTCCCGGATCTCGACGTAGATGTCGGGCAGGATCCCCGCCTCCTCGGCGGCGTCCAGCGAGTTGTCGACGGCCTCCTTGACGGCCGTGACCAGCCCTCGGGCCCCGCTGTCGAACCCGAGCATGTGCTTGTTCTTCTCGAAGAACTCGGCGATGGAGATCGCCTGCTGGCTCTCGGCCAGCTCCTCTGCGATCCCCGCCTCGTCACCGAGCGTCGACTGAAACGAGGTCATTACCGAATCCGTAGCGCCGGGGGACGTAAAACCCATTCGCTACCGGAGTGAAAGTGAAACTCGCCCCGTCGTCCGGCGGTCGGAAGCCGCGAATCGGCGGGCGAGTCGTGTCACTCGACGGTCCGGATTCGGCGCCGCGACGACGAGTAAGCCCCGCCAAACGCCCGAATCTGTGCGCTCAGCGGCGGTAAGCCATCCGGCCGTTTCTCGCGGCTCGCGCGCGGCGAAGTAATCTTTCCCTCGTAGTGGTACGGTTCGCTTACCTATTCGCGCGCTCGCGCGCGTACGTGACCTTTATCAACCCGGGTGGCCTACGTGGAGACAGATTTTATGTCCGAGGAAACGGAGTACGGTGCCGGACAGATCCAGGTACTCGAAGGACTGCAGGCGGTGCGGAAACGTCCGGCGATGTACATCGGTTCTACCGACTCTCGGGGACTGCATCATCTCGTCTACGAGGTGGTCGACAACTCCATCGACGAGGCGCTGGCCGGCCACTGCGACTCGATCGGCGTGACCATCCACGAGGACGACTCGGTGAGCGTCTCCGACGACGGCCGCGGGATCCCCGTGGACACGCACGAAGAGCACGACAAGCCCGCCCTAGAGGTGATCATGACGGTGCTCCACGCCGGCGGGAAGTTCGACAACAAGTCCTATCAGGTCTCCGGTGGGCTCCACGGCGTCGGCGTCAGCGTCGTCAACGCGCTCTCAGAGGAACTTGAGGTCACGGTCCGGCGCGACGGCGCGGTCTGGACCCAGCGGTTCGTCGAGGGCGAGCCCGCGTCCGAGCTCGAACGCGTCCGGGATCTGGGGCCCGACGAGTCGACCGGGACGGAGATCCGGTTCTGGCCCGACGGCCAAATCTTCGAGACGCAGACGTTCGAGTTCTCCACCCTCGAAAGTCGCCTCCGCGAACTCGCCTTCCTCAACTCCGGCGTCGAGATCGCGCTCGCCGACGAGCGCGACGACACCGCCGAGTCGTTCCGCTACGAGGGCGGCATCAAGGAGTTCGTCGAGTACCTCAACGAGACCAAGACGGAGCTCCACGGGGACGTCATCTACTTCGAGGACGCCGAGGAGGGGATCCAGGTCGAAGTGGCGATGCAGGCCACCGACGAGCTTCAGGGCTCGATCCACGCCTTCGCCAACAACATCAACACGCGCGAGGGCGGGACCCACCTCACCGGGTTCAAGACCGCGCTGACGCGCACGGTCAACGACTACGCGACCGACAACGGGCTGCTGGGCGACCTCGACGAGAACCTCAAGGGCGAGGACATCCGCGAGGGGCTCACCGCGGTCATATCGATCAAGCATCCCGACCCGCAGTTCGAGGGCCAGACCAAGACGAAACTCGGCAACTCCGAGGTCCGGGGCATCGTCGAGGGCACCATGCACGAGGGGCTGGGCACCTTCTTCGAGGAGAACCCGGACACCGCCGAGGCGATCGTCTCGAAGGCCGTCGAGGCCGCGAAGGCCCGCAAGGCCGCCAAGAAGGCCGAGGAGCTCACCCGCCGGAAGAGCGCGCTCGAATCGACGGCGCTGCCCGGCAAGCTCGCGGACTGCCAGACGAAGGATCCGAGCGACTCCGAGCTGTTCATCGTGGAGGGCGACTCCGCGGGCGGCAGCGCGAAGCAGGGGCGCAACCCCGACATTCAGGCGATCCTCCCGCTGGGCGGGAAGATCCTCAACGTCGAGAAACACCGGCTCGACCGCATCCTCGAGAACGACGAGATCCGGAACATGATCACCGCCATCGGGACGGGGATCGGCGACGAGTTCGACATCGAGGACGCCCGCTACGAGAAGATCGTGATGATGACCGACGCCGACGTCGACGGCGCGCACATCCGGACGCTGCTGTTGACGCTGTTCTACCGACACATGCGCCCGCTGATCGAGGCGGGCTACGTGTACGCCGCCCAGCCCCCGCTGTACCGCATCCGGTACCGCGGCGAGACGTACGACGCGATGACCGAACAGGAGCGCGAGGAGATCATCGCCGAGAAGTGCGACGGCAACCCGACCCAGGTCCAGCGGTTCAAAGGGCTGGGCGAGATGAACCCCGAGCAGCTCTGGGAGACGACGATGAACCCCGACAACCGCGTGCTCAAGCAGATCGGCATCGAGGACGCCGCCGCCGCGGACAAGATGTTCTCGGTGCTGATGGGCGACGCCGTCGAGCCGCGCAAGCAGTTCATCAAGGAACACGCCCCCGAAGCAGAGTGGGTCGACATCTGATGGAGGTATCTACATGAGTTCAGACGTACCCGATCCGAGCGACGTCGACGCCGCCCGCGTGAAGCGGGTGCGCGTCGAAGACGAGATGGAGCAGAGTTACATCGACTACGCGATGAGCGTCATCGCGGGCCGCGCGCTGCCCGACGTCCGGGACGGGCTCAAGCCCGTCCACCGGCGCATCCTCTACGCGATGCACGAGATGGGCGTCACCAGCAACACCAGCCACCGGAAGTCCTCCTCGGTGATCGGGGAGACGATGGGTGACTACCACCCGCACGGCGACAGCGCGATCTACGACACGCTGGTCCGGATGGCCCAGCCGTTCTCGATGCGCCACCCGCTGGTCGACGGCCAGGGGAACTTCGGCTCGATGGACGGCGATCCGGCCGCCGCGATGCGTTACACCGAGGCCCGGATGAGCCCCATCGCCGAGGAGCTGCTCGAAGACATCGAGAAAGACACCGTCGACTTCTCGGCGAACTACGACGACCGCCTGCAGGAGCCCGACGTGCTACCCTCGGCGTTCCCGAACCTGCTGGTCAACGGTTCCTCGGGCATCGCTGTCGGGATGAGCACGAACATCCCGCCGCACAACCTCGGCGAGGTGATCGACGCGACGATCGAGCTGATCGACGACCCCGAGGCGACCGTCGAGGACCTGATGGAGCACGTCAAGGGGCCCGACTTCCCGACCGGCGCGAACATCGTCGGCCGGGACGCCATCTACTCGGCGTACTCGACGGGCCGCGGTCGCGTCCGCGTCCGCGCCGAGTACGAGACCGACGACGACCAGATCGTCATCACCGAGGTCCCCTTCCAGCAGAACAAGGCCCGGCTCGTCGAGCGCATCGCCGACGACGTCAACGAGGGCAAGATCGAGGGCGTCCGGGACCTGCGCGACGAGTCCGACCGGAACGGCGTGCGGATCGTCGTCGAACTCAAGCGCGGCGCCAACGTCGACGTCGTGGAGAACCAGCTTCTGGAACACCACCTCGAGAACACCTTCGGCGTCATCAACCTCGCGCTGGTCGACGGCCAGCCCCGGGTGCTGACGCTCAAGGAAACCCTCGAACACTACGTCGAGCACCGCAAGGAGGTCGTGCGCCGGCGCAGCGAGTACGACCTCGCGGAGGCCGAGGATCGGGCGCACATCCTCGAAGGTCGCCTCACGGCGCTGGAGAACGTCGACGACGTGGTCGAACTGATCCAGGATTCGGAGGACCGCGACGCGGCGAAGGAAGCCCTGATCGAAGCCTACGACTTCTCGACCGACCAGGCCGACCACATCGTCCGGATGCAGCTCGGCAGCCTCACGTCGATGGAAGCCGCCGAGATCGACTCCGAGTACGAGGACGTTCAGGAGCGCATCGAGCGCCTGGAGACGATCCTCGAAAACGAGTCGGAGCTGCTGGCGGTCATCAAGGAAGAGCTCCGCGAGATCAAGGCGGAGTACGCCGACGATCGGCGGACGAGCATCATCGAGGATCAGGGGACGGTCACCCACGAGGACCTCATCGCCGAGGAGGAGGTCGTCGTCGTCGTCACCGAGGACGACTACGTCAAGCGGATGCCCGCCGACCGGTTCGACCCCCAGGGTCGGGGCGGCAAGGGGATCATCGGCGCCGACGTGAAGGAGGGCGATCGGGTCTCGAAGGTGTTCCGGGCGAACACCCACGACTACCTGCTTTGCTTCACGAACCACGGTCAGGTCTACCGCCTGAAGACCTACGAGATCCCCGAGATGAGCCGCACCGCGCGGGGCAAATCGGCGATCAACCTGCTCGACTTCGACGACGGCGAGGAGATCACCGCCGTCGTCGCGACCGACGAGTTCGAGGACGGCGAGTGCGTGACGATGGTCACCCGCGACGGCTACGTCAAGCGCACCGAGGGCGAGGACTTCGAGAACATCCTCTCGACGGGGATCATCGCGGCCGACCTCGAAGACGGCGACGAGCTGATCGACGTCGAAGTCACGGACGGCACCAAGGACCTCGTGATCGCCACCGAGGGCGGCATGACGATCCGGTTCGACGAGTCCGAGGTGCGCTGCATGGGCCGGAACGCCCGGGGCGTCGGCGGCATCAAGCTGCAGGACGACGACAAGGTCGCCGGGCTCGTCGCGACCGACGAGGACGACGACAACGCCCTGCTGACGGTCACCCGCAACGGGTTCGGCAAGCGGACGAAGCTCGCGGAGTACAGCACCCAGTCGCGGTACGGCATGGGCCTGATCGACATCAAGACCGGCGAGCGCAACGGGCCGGTCGCGACGGTCAAGTCCGTCGCCGAGGACGACGGGCTGGTGCTGATGAGCGAGAACGGCCAGATCATGGTGACCCGCGCCGCGGACGTCTCGACCGTCGGCCGCAACACGATGGGCGTGACCGTGATGGACGTCGAAGCGGGCGACGCCGTCGCCAGCGTCGACGTGCTGCCCGCCGCCGAATCGCCGGCCGACGAGGAGTAGCCGACGACGAACTCGCGCGGTTGCGGGCGCCGCCGCTTCGGTCGGATCGCGTTTTTGCGCCCTTCCGGCGATTTAACTTTTTGCGATCGGAACCGGTTCCCGTGACTGACACCGCAGAATCAGATGTGGACAGCGCCGCGCTGGTCTACACCGCGGTCGGGATGGCGCTCGTGACGATCGGCGGATTCGCCGACGCCCCGCTCCAGTACGGACTGCTGATCGGCGGGGTTCTCTTCGCGACGGTCGGCGTCGTCGCGGCGTGGCAGGCACACCGAGACGAGGAGTGATCCGGCGCCGTCGCACTGACCGCCGCTCGTTCTCGCGGCGCTACCGACGCGCTCGCTCGATCGCCGCTTCCAGTTCGTCCGCGCGCTGCGATCCGATCAGCAACTGCCTGTCGTCTCGCCGATCGACGCGGACGCCCTCGCTGCCGCTAACGTTGTACGCTTTGCCGCCGGCGGTCCAGCGGATCCCCCATCCGCCGTAGTCCCGGATCGGACTGTACTCGACGACCTCCGAGCACTCGATATCTTCCAGTGGTATCCGCCAGGGGGAGAGGTGAAGCGGGAAGAACTGGATCCGGACGCCGTCCTCGCGAACCTCGACCGTCAACTCGGCGACGGCGAACAGCGCCAGCACGGCGACCACGACGGCTAGTCCGATCACCGCACCGAGTCCGGACGCCCCCTCGACGTACAGGCTGCCGCCGACCAGCAGCGTCACTCCCAGCAAAAGCCCCCAGAGCCACGGCTGCCTGAAGCGCTGCGTTTCACGGAAGCGAGTTTCGGTCGCTGTCTCGCTCACAGTACGACGTAGAAATTGTCAGAGCATTTTTCTTTCGCTCCGACGGAGACGAACGGTTTTCGGCGCGGCGTCCAAACCACGAACGATGCTCGTACTCGGCGACGCCCACGCGAGCGACCCCGAGAACCGCCGGGCGCTCGCGGCGGCGTACCGCGAGTCCGATGCCGACGCCGCGCTTCACGTCGGCGATCTCGAACACTACGACCTTCCCATCCCGACGTGGTTCGTCGCCGGTAACAACGAGGACTTCGACGCGATAGAAGGGCTGCGCGGGAACGAGACGCTCGATCGGTGGACCGACAAATCGACGGCGCAGGCGAACGCGAACCTGCTCGCGAGTAGCTCGGCCGAGGTCGAGGGACTGCGGGTCGCCGGCCTGTCGGGAAACTACGCGCCCACGCAGTACGAGAAGCCCCGATCGGAACTGACCGGCGATCGGCGTCGTCACTTCGTCCGCGAGGACGTCAAGCGCGCGAAACGACTGGAAGACGTCGACGTCCTGCTCGCACACGAAGCCCCCCGAGCGCTGCTGGGCGGGCTCGGCTGCGAAAAGATCGACGAGGTGATCGAAGCCGTCGGCCCCGACCTGTGTTTGACCGGACATCACCACCGGCACGCCGAAGGGGCGCTGAGCGAGGCGCAACTCGTCGGCCTCGCCCCGGTTTGGGAGAGCTACTACCGGCTCGATCCGGAGACGCTGGCGCTGGACCGCAGATCGACGTTCGGGGGAAACGGCGTCTGATCGGGTGCGATCCGATGTAACCGGCGCTAACGGATTCTCTCGGAGTCTCGAACGTCCCTAAAAAACCGGCAAAACCTACACACTTTGGTACAGAACTGAAAGCTCTACGCAACCTCACGTAAGAAAATGGGACGAAACGGACGCGGCGATCGACCGGCGACCGACGGCGGTGCGGAGGTCGTCGTGGAACGGGGGACCGACGAATCCCTGACGCGCGCGATACTCCGGGGCGTCGCCGCGCTGAAAGGGGTCGCGGAACGCGACCTCGATACGCTGTACGAGAGCGTCGACGTGGAGGCTCTAGAATCGCTGGTACGGCATGCCCGCGCCCACGATAGTCGCGTACGCGTCGAGTTCTCCTTCCAGGGGTGTACCGTCCTCGTCCGGGGCGAGAAGACGATACGAATCACCGAGCATCGACTCCCGCAGAGCAAAGAGCACCCGGGACAGTCGTAGCTCCGGACTACAGGATTCGCTTGCCGAGCGCGCTCGCGGCGAGTTCGGTCGCCAGCTCGGCCGTCTCGTTGTGCTCGTCGAGGATCGGATTGACCTCGACGAGTTCCATCGAGCGGAGGTCGGCGTCCCCGTCGGCGTCGCGCGCGGCGACCCGCTCCATGGCGGCGTGGGCCTCGCGGTAGCTGACGCCGCCCCGGACCGGCGTCCCGACGCCCGGCGCCTCGCCGGGGTCGAGCCAGTCGAGATCGAGGCTGACGTGGAACTGATCGACGCCGTCGGTCGCGACGTCCAGCGCGTCCTCGACGATTGGCGTCAGGCCGCGAGCGTCGATATCCGACATCGTGTAGACGGTGACGTCGCTCTCGCGGAGCGCCTCGCGCTCGGCGTCGTCGATACTCCGCAGGCCGACGATCGTGACGTTTTCCCCTCGCAGTCCGTCCGACTGCGCCCACGCCTTCTCGGCGAACGATCCCTTGCCCAGCGCGGCGGCCAGCGGCATCCCGTGGACGTTGCCGCTGGGCGAGGTTTCGGGCGTGTTGAAGTCGCCGTGGGCGTCGAACCAGACGGCGCCGATCTCGGCGTCGCGGCCGGCGCCGGCCAGCGTGCCGATGGCGATCGAGTGGTCTCCGCCGAGCGCGAGCGGCAACTCGCCGTCCGCGACGGTCTCGGCCACTTCGTCGGCGAGGCGTTCGGAGACCTCCTCGACCTCGCGCAGGAACTTGGCGTCGCCGGCCGGCGCCACGGCGTCCGGGTCGCGCTCCTCGGCGCGGGCCACGAACATATCGCCGGCGTCGGCGGCGCTCGCGCCCGTTCCCTCGATGGCGTCGGCCAACCCGGCGTACCTGATCGCTGAGGGTCCCATGTCGACGCCGCGCCGGTTCGCGCCGTAGTCGGTCGGTGCCCCGATGATGCGGACCGTTCGCGTCATGGAGCGTGCTACGAGTAGCGCCCGCTTATTATCTGCGGCGTCGTCCGACCGCGGTAGATATACAAGTCCGCCCTCCCTACTCGCTGCCGAGATGATGCTCAGCGACGTGATGGAGGACTACCTGAAGGTTATCTACCACCTCCAGGGCGAGCGCGACGGACGGATTCGCACCTCCGAGATCGCGGAGTACCTCGACGTCACGTCGCCGACGGTCACCAGCATGATCGACAAGCTGGAAGAACGTGGGCTGGTCGACCGCGAGAAGTACAAGGGCGTCGAGCTCACTCCCGAGGGCGAGACCGTCGCGCTCGAAGTCGTCCGTCACCACCGGCTTCTCGAAGCCTACCTCACCGAGCAGCTCGACTACGACTGGAGCGAGGTCCACGAGGAGGCCGATCGGCTCGAACACCACATCAGCGAGAAGTTCGAACGCCGGGTCGTCGAGGCGCTGGGCGACCCGGAAGTCGACCCTCACGGCGACCCGATCCCCAACGAGCAGCTCGAACCGCCCGAAGCGAGTCAGAGCCGCCAGCTAACCGAGTTCGGCGAGGGCGACTGCGTCGTCGTCGAGCGGATCAGCGATCGCGATTCCGAGGTGCTCCGGTATCTCTCCGAGCGGGGGATCGATCCCGGCGTCACGCTGCGGATCGACGAGGTCGCTCCCTTCGGGATGATCACGGCGCGCCCGAAAGATCGGGATGCCGAGGTGTCGCTTCCGGAAAACGTCGCGGCCGACGTCCACGTCCACGACGCTGTCTGACAGTTTTCGTCCGTATCTCCGTGTGACTCCGTGCGTGGAAATCAGTATCACGCGGGCGAAAAGAGGTCCTATTCGCCGGATTTAAGACGTTCACCACCGAACGTTACACTAATGTCATCCATCGAACTCACGCCCAGCCAGAAGACCATCCTCACCGCTCTGATCAACCTCCACCGGGAGTCCGAAGACGCGGTGAAAGGCGAGGACATCGCCGAGGAGGTCGACCGCAACCCCGGTACGATCCGCAACCAGATGCAGAGCCTGAAGGCGCTCCAGCTCGTCGAGGGCGTCCCCGGCCCGAAGGGCGGCTACAAGCCGACCGCGACCGCCTACGAGGCGCTCGACATCCAGCAGATGGACGAGCCCGCCTCCGTGCCCATGACCCACGAGGGCGAACCGGTCACGGAAGGCAACGTCGAGGGGATCGATCTCAGCAGCGTCCACCACCCAGAGCTGTGCCGCGCCGAGATCCACATCCAGGGATCGGTCCGAGACATCCACGAGGGCGACACGGTCGTCGTCGGCCCGACGCCGCTCTCGAAGCTCAAGGTCGAGGGGACCGTCGACGGCAAGGACGACACCGCGAACATCCTGATCCTGAAGATCGACGACATGGTCGCGCCGGCCGAAGAGCCCGAGCACTGATCGGCGACTGACGCCGTCCGGTCCCCGCATCGGCGTCCGATCGCGGACTCGATCTACTCGCTCTGTTCTCGAACCGTCACCGCTATCGAGCGGTCGCTCGGACATCGCTCGTACCGCCCACGAGCGTGAGAGTGAACCGCTACCACACGCGTTGCGGTTTCAAAGGCTTTGTATCACAGGGTTGCGGAGTACCAGCCATGACAGCTACCGTCGTCGTTCTCGGCGCAGGCTACGCTGGCGCCGGCGCGGTCCAGCAACTCGAGGAGGAACTCAACGGCAGTACGGAGATCGTCTGGGTCTCCGACACCGACTACCATCTCGTGCTCCACGAGTCCCACCGCGTGATCCGCGATCCGTCGGTCCAGCACAAGATCACGATCCCCGTCGAGGAGATCAAGTCGCCCGCGACGACGTTCGTCGAGGGCGAGGTCACAGGCCTCGACGTCGACGACCGCGAGGTCGAACTGGCCGACGGCGAGACGATCGACTACGACTACGCGCTCGTCGCGCTGGGCAGCCAGACGGCCTACTACGGCATTCCCGGCCTCGAAGAGCAATCGATGACGCTCAAGAGCCTCGACGACGCCCTCGAGATCCACGAGCGCGTCAAGGACGCCGCCGAGGACGCGACGCGAAACGATCCCGCCGAGGTCGTCATCGGCGGCGCGGGCCTCTCGGGCATCCAGAGCGCCGGCGAAGTCGCCGAGTTCCGCGACCGGACCAACGCGCCGATCGAGATCACGCTCGTCGAGGCGCTCGAAGAGATCTTCCCGCCGGGATCGGCCGAGATCCAGGCGGCGCTCCGCGAGAAGCTCGAGGACGCCGACGTGAACATCCTCACCGACGACCCGATCACCGAGGCCACCGCGGAGGCCATCGAGTTCGACGAGCGCGACGCGATCGACTACGACGTGTTCGTCTGGACCGGGGGTATCACCGGCCGCGACGCGATGGACGGCGTCGAACTCGACAACGAGCACAACCGCGTCACCGCCTCCTCGACGTTCGAGACCAGCGACGACCGCGTGTTCGCCATCGGCGACTCCGCGGTGATCGATCAGGGCGACAACCCCGCGCCGCCGACCGCGCAGGCCGCCTGGCAGGCCGCCGAGGTCGCCGGGGAGAACGTCGCCCGCGCCATCGACGACCGGCCGCTGAAGACCTGGACGCACAAGGACAAGGGGACGGTCATCTCGATCGGCGACGAGGCCGTCGCGACCGAGGTCGACCCCGGCTTCGGCGCCGGCAAGCTGTTCGAGACGCTGGGCACGTTCGACGGCAAGCCCGCCGAGACGCTGAAGAAGGTCATCGCCGCCCGCTGGATCGCCGACATCACGTCCTGGAACCGCGCCCGGAAGGCCTGGGACGCGCTGTAGTCCGAACCGCCCGCTTTTCCTACCGCTTTCTCACTCTCACCTCGACGGCGCCGGGATCGAGCGTCACGCCCATCGACGGGTCGAGCGACTCGGTGACGCGATCGAACTCGACGCGCCGCGCCAGCGCCGCCAGCGCGATCTGCAGTTCGGTCATCGCGAATCGCATCCCCAGACAGTGGCGCGGCCCGCCGCCGAACGGGAAGTACGCGTACTCCGGCCGCTCGCGGTCGTCGAGCCAGCGCTCCGGCCGGAACGACGCCGGCTCCGACCACCAGCGGCCGTCGCGGTGGATGCCGTAGGCCGACAGCTGGAGTGTCGCGTCCGACGGGATTCGGTAGCCGCCGAGAACCGTCTCCTCGAGCGGTTCGCGGTACAGGATCGGGGCGGGCGGGTAGAGCCGCATCGCCTCGCGCGCGATCGCCTCCGTCTCGTCGAGCGCAGGAACGTCGCCGAACGCAGGGTCCCGGCCGTCCAGTTCGGCATCGAGCTCGGCGTCGAGACGCCGGCGCGCATTGGGGTGGCCGGCCAGCAGCCAGCACGCGTAGGTCAGCGCCGTCGCGGTCGTCTCGTGGCCCGCGAACAGGAACGTCACGAGCTGGTCTTTGACTTCCTCCGGCGTCATCCGCTCGCCGTTCGGGTACTCCGCGGCGGCCAGCGTCGAGAGGAGATCGTCCCGATCGGCGGCGTCCCCGGCGCCGGCGTCGCTCCGACGCTCTTCGACCAGTCGCTCGACCAGCGCCGAGAGGTCGTCCATCGCCAGCTCGTATCGCCGGTCGTCCCCGATCGGAAGCCAGGACGGGACGACCGAGCGCAGCGCGTACGCGCTCGGGTCGGCGACGTCGGCGAGCGCGCGGGTGGCCTCGCGCACGACGGCCGCCCGTTCGTCGCCGAACTCCAGATCGAACAGCGCCCGCGTCAGCACGCGGAGCGCGAACGTCGATAACGCGTCCCGCAGCTCGACGACCTCGCCGTCGTCCCAGCCGGACGCCAGCGCCGCCGCCTCGTCGGCCATCGCGTCGGCGTACGTCCGGACTTCGGCGGGCGCGAACGCGGACTGGAGCAGTCGGCGCTGGCGGCGCCACTGGTCGCCCTCGGTGAACGCGACGCCCTCGGGAGCGACGAGTTCGCCGAACGCGGTCTCGAAGTCGCCCTTGTGAAACTCGTCGTTTCGAGAGACGAGCACGGTCTCGACGAGATCGGGGTCGAAGACCGCGACGAACTCCTGACCGAGCGCCCGGTAGCCGACGACGTCGCCGTGCGGGCGGAGCTCGTCCGTGAAATCGATCCCCCACCGGGCGAACGAGATCGTGCTCCCGAGCACCGGGAGCCCCGTGCGTCGAGGCGGCGTTTCGGCGTCGACACCGGGGGAGCGGCCGGCTTCGGCGTCGGCGCCGCGCGCTCCCTCGGCGTCACCGCCCGGCGCTTTCCCGGCTGCGGCGTCCTCCTCGAACTCGCTGTCGACGTCGGCAGGTCGGTTTGCCATCGGACGAACGTAGGCGCCGCGCGCCCGTCGGCGTTCGCGCGAAGCAGTGAACGTTTTTATAAATGGGCGCGCAACTGGGGCGCGTGCAATCGGTCGACCTGACCATTTCGCTTCCGGAGTCGATGCAGTTTCCCACCCCGGACTACGAGGACTACGTCGTCCGCGAGGAAGTGCTCTCGTGGCGGATACTCCCCCGCGAGGGCGTCGTCTGCTTTCTCTCGTTGATCGTCGGCGACCGTCGCCGGTGTCGAGAGGTCGCCGAGGGGATCGACGCCGTCCGCCGGTTCGACGTGGCTCCGATCGACGCCGACCGGTTCTACGGCTACGCCGAGATGGCCCTGCGCGACGCCGACGCGTCGCTGATGGAACCGTTCGACGACCGAGGGCTCGTCGTCGTGCCGCCGATCGTCTACGAGGACTCGTCGAGGGTTCGGGTGACCGCGCTCGGCACGGACGAGTCGCTGACGGGGCTGTTGGACGGGTTTCCGGACGGCGTCGAGATCGACGTCGAGCGCGTCGGCGATCACGATCGGCTCTCGGGATCGCTGGCCGGGCGGCTCACTCGCAGACAGTTCGAGGCGCTGTCGGTCGCCCGCGAGGTGGGGTACTTCGACGTCCCGCGGAGCGGGACCCTGGCGACCGTCGCCGAGGAACTCGGCTGCTCGGAGAGCGCGGCGTCGACGCTCCTCCGGAACGCCGAGGCCCGATTGGTCGACGCCGCGATCGCCGAGTGAACGCGGCGCCGAGCGGCGCAGTTTACCAGAACTTGAGGTTTCGCTTCACCGCTTCTCGCTTGAGTTCCTGAATGTGTTCTGTCAGCGGGATGTCCTTCGGGCACACCTCGGTACAGGAGAACTGGGTCTGGCAGCGCCAGACGCCGCGCTCGGACTCCATGATCTCCATGCGGTGCTGCGTGATCTCGGGGTCGTCCTCCCGCTCGTCCATGATGAACTTGTAGGCCTTGTTCACGGAGGCCGGCCCCAGGTACGTGCTGTCGGCGGCGATGTTGCAGGACGAGGTGCAGGCGCCACACCAGATGCAGCGCGTCGACATCTTGACGTGCTCGCGATTCTCGGGGCTCTGGCGCTGCTCCTCTAGCTCCTCGATCGGCGGCGTGTCCTCGTCCTGGAAGTACGGCTCGACGGCCTCCATCTGCTCGTAGAAGTCCTCCATCTCCACGACGAGGTCCTTGACGACGTCCATGTGGGGCAGCGGCTCGACCCGCACCGGCTCCTCCAGCGCCTGGATCTGGGTCTTGCAGCCCAGACGCTGGCGACCGTTGATGAAAAAGGCGTCAGAGCCGCAGATCGCCTGCCGACAGGAGTGACGAAAGGTTAGCGACGAGTCGTAGTGGTCCCGAGCGTACATCAGCGCGTCGAGCACGGTCATCCCCTTCTCGAAGGGGACGCGGAACGTGTCGAAGCGCGGTTCCTGCTTCCCCGCGACCTCCGGATCGTACCGGAACACCTTGATGCCGGCCGTCTCGACGCCTTCCTCGGCCTCGCGCTCCCGACGTTCGGCGTCCTCGCTCGCCCGGCGCGTCTTCTCGGCCATGCGCTCCTGCTGGGGCGACTGCTCGCCGTACATCTCGCGATCCGGCACGCCCTCTTCCCTGTCGGCTTCCCCCGGCTCCTCTTGCTGTTGCTGGCTCACGTGGTTCTCCCCCGTCGGCAACGACGGCCGCCGCGTCAATAAGCGGCGGTGGGTGTCAGAGTTGCGAGCACGTACGTCCAGCGGCGTCCCGACGCCCTACTCTAGCGACAGCCCGGCGTGCCACCGGTCGACGCCGCGCTCGCGCTTGATCTCGTCCATCCTCGCGAGCAGTTTCACCGCCAGCGACGCCGTCTCCGCGGCCCGCTGCTCGCCCTCGGTGCGGAACTCGCCGGTCTCTCTGTTCGCGTAGACCGTACACACCGCCCCGGCGCGCAGCCCATAGAGGTTCGCCAGCGTCAGGATCGCGCTGGCCTCCATCTCGATGTTCGCCACGTTTGCCTCCCGGAGATCGTCGACGAGTTGGTCGCTCCCGGCGGCCTCGAACCCCTCGAATCCGGGGCGACCCTGTCCGGCGTAGAAGCTGTCCGCGCTCATCGTGATCCCGGTGTGGTAGTCGTAGCCCAATCGTTCGGCGGCCGCGATCAGCGCCGAGACGACCTCGTGGTCGGCGCCGGCGGGGTAGTCCTCGCGGACGTACTCCGCGCTGGTGCCCTCCTGACGGACCGCGCCGGTCGTGATGACGAGGTCGCCGACCGACATCTCGGGCTGGATCGCGCCGCAAGAGCCCACCCGAAGCAGCGTGTCGGCGCCGACGCGGGCTAGCTCCTCGACGGCGATCGCGGCGGAGGGCGACCCGATGCCGGTCGACGTGACGCTGATCGACGCTCCCTCGTAGGTGCCGGTCACCGTTCGGTACTCGCGGTGGCGTCCGACCTCCTCGGCGTCGTCCCAGAACGCGGTGATCTTCGGGACGCGCTCGGGGTTGCCCGGCAGGAGCACGGCGTCGGCCACGTCGCCCGGCTCGACTTCGAGGTGGTACTGCTCGCCCTCGTTCGGATCCTCGCTGTCGCCCGGGACGTCGGTGTCGGCCCCAGCTTCGGCGTCCGCCGGCCCCTCGGCGTCGTCTCGCTCGGTCATGTCCGGTCGTTTGTCAGCCGCCGGTAAATAGGTCGTCGCCGAGCGGCCAGTCGAGACCCTGCAGTGACTCGGTCACTCGGCAGGATCGATCCGGTAGACCCGACCGTCGCCGCCCTCGATGCCGAGGACGTACAGCTCGCCGCCGCGTCCGCGCCCGAGCGAGTAAATCTGCCCTGGCACCCCGCCGTCGGCGTCCATCTCGACCGTTCCCATCGGCCAACGCTCGTCCGGTCCCGAGGGATCGGCGACGAACAGCCGACCGTCGGGCTGCAGGTCGGCGAACACGTACCGTCCGTCCAGATCCGGAAGCGCCGAGCCGCGGTAGACGTACCCGCCGACGACGGCGACGCCGCCGACCGGGTCACCCCCGTGGGCGTACTCGACGACCGGGTCGATCAGCGGCTCGCCGCCGCGGACGCTCTCGGGCGTCGAGGAGGGGCAGTCCTCGGCGCGGAAACACTGCGAGCCCTCGCGGACGTTCCAGCCGTAGTTGCCGCCCCGCTCGACGAGGTTGACCTCCTCGCGCTCGGACTGGCCGACGTCGGCGACGAGCAGGGCGTCGCCGTCGAACGAGAAGCGCCAGGGGTTCCGGAACCCCCAGGCGTACTGCTCGGGTATCCCCTCGGCGTCGGTCAGGGGGTTGTCGTCGGGGATCGAGTACGAACCGCGCGCGCCGTCGACGTCGATGCGCAGCAGGCTTCCCAGAAGATTCTCGGTGACGTCCTGTCCGTTCCCTCCCTCGACGGCGTCGTACCAGTCCTCGACGTGCCCGGTTCCGGCGTCTCCACCGGCGCCGCCGTCGCCGACCGCGACGTAGAGGTAGCCGTCGGGGCCGAAGGCCAGTGCGCCGGCGTTGTGATTCGACTGGGGTTCGGGGATTTCGAGAAGCGTTCGCTCGCTCTCGGGACGGGTCCGGAGCCCGTCGTCCTCGACCAGAAACTCCGAGAGGACGAACGTATGGCTGTAGTTCGCGGGCGTCCCGTCGCGCGACGGGGCGCTGTAGCGGACGAACAGCTGCCGGGTTTCCTCGAAGTTCGGGTGGAGCGCGACGCCGAGCAGCCCCTTCTCGCCGCCGAATTCGACGGCGTCGCCCAGTTCCAGCAGCGGTTCACCGCGGACGCCGTCGGACTCGATGACCGAGACGCTGCCCGACTGGTCGGCGACGTACCGGTGATCGGCGTCGGGCACGTCGACGAGCGCCAGCGGCGCGTCGAAGCCGCCCGCCACTTGTCGAAGCCGTACCGAGTCCGGCAGCGAGCCGTCGATCAGCGGCTGGTCGGCGGCGTCCGACGACTCGATCAGTTGTCCGCAGCCGGCGATCCCCGCGGTCGCGCCCGCGAGTCCGGCGCCCAGGAATTGGCGTCGACCGACGCGGTCGTTCATACGTGGGACTGTGACGCGACGGGGAAATACGTGCTCCCAGCGATACGCACGTCACGGTAGAGGACAAAGTATTTGACACTATAGCAACAGGTAAACCGTATGGCAGCTGGTGGTGCAATCGTCCTGATCGGCCTCCTGATGTTCGTCCTCTTCGCGATCGTCATCCCGTTCTGGGTGTACAACGACGCGCAGCAGAACAGTTCACACAGCGCGCTCCTCTGGGCGCTCGTCGCCTTCTTCGGCGGGCTGCTCGGTTTGCTGCTGTACCTGATCATCGGTCGCGATAGAACCGGTGGAGGCGGCGGGCGCGGCGGCCGAGGTGCGGGTAGCGGGCCCGGAGCGAACGACGGCTGGAACGATAGCAACAACGGAAATGGTGGGTGGGACGACGGCAATGACGGCTGGAACGACGGAAACGACGGGTGGGGCGACGACTCGGACGAACCCGAAGTTCGGCGCTAACCCGCTAGCTCAGGTCGTCTCGCGAAATCGTGTTCGGTAACAGTTCGCCCAGCGTGTACTCGCTGTTCTCCTCTCCCTCGTCGCAGACGACCGGAAGATCGTCGTCACAGAACTCCGTCAACGACTGGCGACACATCCCGCAGGGCGTCTGGCCGTCCAGTTCGCTGGTCGAGACCGCGAGCGCGTCGAACGAGCGGTGGCCCTCACGGATTGCCTCCGCGAGCGCGACTTCCTCGGCGTGGAGGCTGTTCGAGAAGTTTGCGTTCTCGATGTTGCAGCCGGTGAAGACGGTGCCGTCGTCCGCTCGCAGCGCGGCGCCGACCTCATACTCGGAGTAGGGAGCGTACGATGCTTCGCGCGCCTCGCGAGCGGCCTCGATCAGATCGTTCACGGCAGCGTGTTCGACCAGGGGCCACAAGTAGCCGGCGCTCGGCGTCGTCTCGAATGACCCACACCTTTGGGCCCCTGCCGACAACGTTGGTTCGATGACCGGTCTCCTCGTTGCCCTCGGGCTCGCGATCGTCGCGACGGGCGTCATCTGGAAGGGCAGCGAGTACCTCGAACGGTCGGCCGAGCGCCTCAGCCAGTACTACGGGTTGCCGGTCGCGGTCCACGGCGCCGTCGTCGTCGCGATCGGGTCCAGCTTCCCCGAACTCAGCTCCGTCGTCATCAGCACGCTCGTCCACGACGAGTTCTCGCTGGGCGTCGGCGCCATCGTCGGGAGCGCAATCTTCAACCTGCTCGTGATCCCGGCCGTCTCGGCGCTCTCGACCGACCAACTGGAGGCGACCCGCGATATCGTCCACAAGGACGCGCAGTTCTACATCATCAGCGTGCTCGTGCTGTTTATCGTGTTCGCGCTCGGCGCGACGTACGTCCCCGGCGGGACCAACCGGGAGGCGATCCTGACGCGCCCGCTGGCCGTCCTCCCGATCGCGACCTACGGCATCTACGTCTTCCTCCACCAGCAGGACGCCAGCGAGTACGTCGCGCCGGAAGTCGACGTCGATCACCGCAGGGAGTGGGCCGTGCTCGCGGTCGCGCTCGTGCTGATCGCCGTCGGCGTCGAGGGGCTCGTCCGCGCGGCGCTCACCTTCGGCGACACATTCGGCACCCCCTCGTTCCTCTGGGGGCTGACCGTGATCGCCGCGGCGACGAGCCTCCCCGACGCGTTCGTGAGCATCAACGCTGCCAAGAACGGCGAGAGCGTCACCAGCATCACGAACGTCCTCGGGAGCAACACGTTCAACCTCTTGGTCGCAATTCCCGTCGGCGTCCTGCTGGCCGGGGAGGCGACGATCAACTTCCTCGCGGCGATCCCGACGATGGGGTTTCTGGCGTTCGCGACGCTGGTGTTCGTCGTGTTCGCCCGCACGGATCTCGAACTCACTGACCTCGAAGCCTACGGATTCCTCGGGCTGTACGGGCTGTTTCTGCTCTGGATGACGCTGGAGTCGGTAGGGCTGATCGACACGGTGCGAGGGATCTAACAGGCCGCAAACGGTTCGACACGCCGGGACCCGATCACCGACTGGCTGTGACGGCCTTCTCCACTGCGTCGACGGTCTCCTCGACCAGGGCGTCGATATCCTCGCTCTCGGCGTACACCCGGACGTACGGCTCGGTGCCGCTCGGTCGGACGAGCACCCAGGCGGCGTCGGGCAGCTCGATCCGGACGCCGTACTCCGTCGAGACGTCGCCCTCGGGGAACAGTTCGGGGAGCTCCGTCTCCAGGTGCCGCATCGCGGCGTCCTTGGCGTCGTCCGGACACTCGACGTTGACCTGCCGATAGGGGCGCTCGGCGACGGGCGCGCGAACCCCCTCGACGTCGTCCGCTTCGGCGACCAGCCCCGAGACCATCGCCGCGCTGACGATGCCGTCGATCCACCCGCCGAAGTTCGGGTGGATGTGCTTCCACGGCTCGGCTGCGAAGACGATCTCGGTCTCGTCCCCGCCCGCCGTGCGCTCGCGGGCCATCCCCTCGTGGAGCGCGCCGAGGCGGACGCGCTCGGTGCGGCCGCCGGCCTCGCGGACCAGCTCGTCGATCCGCGCGGAGGTGTCGGGCGTCGTCACGACGACCGGGTCGGCGGCGTCGGACTCGCGGGCGTACCGCGCCGCGAGCACCGCCAGCACGGTGTTCTCGTCGACGACCTCGCCGTCGCCGTCGGCGACCACGATCCGGTCGGCGTCCCCGTCGTGGGCGACGCCGAAGTCGAACTCGCCGTCCGCGAGGAAGCCGAGAAAGTCCCCGAGCGACTCCCGGGTCGGCTTGCTCTCGCGGCCGGGGAAGTGGCCGTCGACGTTCGCGTTGAGGGAAACGACGCGGGCGCCCAGCTCACGGAGCACCTGGGGCGTTCCCAGACTCGCCATCCCGTTGCCGCAGTCGACGACGATCGACAGGCCGGACAGCGGCGTCGCCGCGCCGAAGAACTCGCGGGCGTGGTCGACGACGTCGTCGCGGTAGACGCCGATCACGTCGACCGAGCCGGTCGAGCCCCACTCGTCCCACGGCGCCGAGTGCTGGTGGTCGGCGACCAGCGACTCGATCTGCCGTTCGGCGGCCCGATCGTACTCGACGCCGTTGTCGAACAGCTTGATGCCGTTGTCCGTCGGCGGGTTGTGGCTCGCGGTGATCATCACGCCGCGGCGTCCGCGGGAGGCGTACGCCAGCGCGGGCGTCGGCACGACGCCGACGCGGCGGCAGTCGGCGCCGGCGCTTTCGAGGCCCGCCTCGACGGCGGCGGCGAGCCCGTCGCTGGTTTCGCGACCGTCCTGGCCGAGGACGATCGTCGGGCGTGACGCCGCGGCGGCGTCGGCATCGCTCCCGCCGGTCCCGTCCCCGCCGGCGTCCCGCGCGTGGGTGGCGACCGCCCGTCCCACCGACAGCGCCAGCTCCGGCGTCACTCGCTCGCTGACCGGGCCCCGGATCCCGGCCGTTCCGAACAGGTTCATACTGAATGGACCGGGCCGGACGACCGTAAATGCATCCGAACGGACACGAGAGGATCGGCGGCGCCGAGGCTGTGCGAAGGCGAGCGACGGTCGGCGCCGAGGCTGTGCGAAGGCGAGCGACGGTCGGCGTCGCGACTGGGTGAAAGCGAACCCGAACGGAGGCGAGAATCGAAAGAAAACGAACGAAAGCGTCGAGTCCGGTTACAGCTCGACGCCGCTCGGAATGAGGCTGTGGTTCCGCAGCAGGTTCCCCTCCTCGTTGTACACGAGGAAAGTGCGCTTGTCGTAGGTGACGAGCTCGTCGCCCTCGATGTGGATCCGGACGCCGTAGCGGCCGTCGGAGTCGGGGTCGTGTTCGCCATAGCGGCGGGCGGCTCTGATGAACTTGAGCACGTCGTCAGCGTCCTCGTTGAGTTCGAGCACGAAGTCCCCGGTGATCCGGTTGGTCACGCTGACGACGCCGGTCGCGTCGTCGTCGAGCGACGTCTGGAGCCGGTAGGCGACGTCGGTCTGGTCGGCGTCGAGCAGTTCGTCGTCGGTTCCTGTGAGGCGCTCGCGGAGCGTCGAGGCCGGGCCCTCGAAGTCGATCCGTACCGTCGGCTTCGCGGGCTCGCCGTCGTCTTCGACCCAGTCGACGTTGCTGACCTCCAGTGTGAAGTAATCGCGCCTCATTCCCTGTGTGAATCAGGTTGGGGCTCACGGGCAATGAACGTAACGCCTGAAAGCGTCGCGTTCGGCGGGCGCGAAGCGAACGACGCCGAGCCGGAATCTTTTAGCCGCCGGGGTTCGCGCTCGTCAGGTATAATGGCCTGGGTTCGCTCCGAGTACGCCGGCGAGCTGGCGGTCGTGTCGGCCTGGCTGGCGGCCGTGTTGCCCTGGAACGTGACCTACACCGCGATTCCGGGCACCGAGCTGTCGGCGCTGTTCCTTCGATTCCCCTTCCTGCAGGTCCGGTACATCTTCGGGCTCCCCAGGGATCAGCAGCGGCTGTTCCGTCATCCGATCGCGGCGCTGGATCTGGTCTCGGGCGTCTCGGAGACGCTGTACTACGTCTGGATCGCCGGGGCCGCCGTCGTGGGACTGGCGGTCCTGCTGTCGTTCGCGATGTACGCCGCCGAAGACGCCGTCGAGGAGCGATCGCCCGCCCACCCGGTGCGCGTGATGGGCGGACTGCTCGCGCTCGCGACCGCGCTGCTGGCCGCCGCGACGGTCGCCATCGCGACCAACGGCGACTTCGGCGGCGGCGTCCCGATCCCGATCGGCCTCGCTGTGCTGGGGCTGCTGGCCGGCGTGTTGCTCCGCGCCGATCTCGTCTGAGTCGGCCGCCCCGACTCACTTTCCCTCGCCCCGACCGCCTCGCCTCCCTCTGCCTCGCTCCGGTCGCTCTGCTTCACTCTCCCTCGCTCCGATAACCTCACCTCGCCCCGGCCGCCCAATTTAAGGGTCCCGACTCCGTTAGCTCGGTTACATCAGCGTACCGACCGTAAGGCGTCCCTACCGTCGGTGTGCACCCATCCATGACGGACACAGACACGAACGAACCGCGTGGGATCCAGCTGGGCGCCGACGGGCCGACGAGCGACGACGAAGCTCCGGAGACGCGGATCGACCGGCTCAAGCGTCGTGTTCGCCGCGCGATCGAACTGCTGAAGGGATCGACCGTCCCCGGGGAGCTGTACGCGCCGGGCCGCCACGGCGAGATCGTCTCGTTCGACGGGCTGGAGGGGTACGAGGAGATCGACCGGTACTGGGTGAACGCGCCCTTCGCGTTCGTCTCGATCAACTACGACCCCGAGGAGAGCGAGCACCTCTACTACGTCGTCGAACCCGAGCTCGCGGCCGACGAGTACGAGCTACTGGAGCTGCTGTTCGAGGACATCCGCGACCCGCTCGTCTACCGGCCGGACGTCCGCGACGAGGACGTTGAGTCCGTGCTGCGCGACGAGCTGCGCGAGCACCTCGAACGCTACGGCGCCGAGATCGAGGGGGCGACGTTTCACCGCCTCTTCTACTATCTCTACCGGGCGTTCCGCGGCTTCGGGAAGATCGGTCCGATCATCAACGACCCCCACGTCGAGGACATTTCGTGTGACGGCTACGACCTGCCGATCTTCGTGTATCACGACCAGTACACCGACGTGAAGACGAACGTCTCCTTCGAGCAGGAGGCGCTGGACAACTTCGTTGTGCGGCTGGCACAGCAGTCGGGCCGCCATATCAGTGTCGGCGAGCCGATGGTCGAGAGCACGCTGCCCGACGGGAGCCGCGCCGAACTCGCGCTCGGCGAGGAGGTCACGCCGCGCGGGTCGGCCTTTACGATCCGGAAGTACTCCGACGAGCCCTTTACCCCGATCGACCTGATCGAGTACGGGACCTTCAGCGTCGACCAGATGGCGTACCTCTGGCTGGCGATCGAGCACAACAAGTCGCTGATCTTCGCCGGCGGGACGGCCTCGGGGAAGACGACGTCGATGAACGCCATCTCGATGTTCATCCCGCCGCGCTCGAAGGTGCTCTCGATCGAGGACACCCGCGAGCTGACGCTGTACCACGGCAACTGGCTCTCCTCGGTCACCCGCGAGCGACTCCACGAGGGCAACGACATCACGATGTACGACCTGCTGCGGTCGGCGCTGCGCCACCGCCCGGAGTACATCGTCGTCGGGGAGGTCCGGGGCGAGGAGGCGATCACGCTGTTCCAGGCGATGAACACCGGCCACACGACGTACTCGACGATGCACGCCGACTCGGTCCAGACGGTGATCAATCGATTAGAGAACGAGCCGATCAACGTTCCCCGGGCGATGGTCCAGTCGCTGGACGTGCTCTGCGTCCAGACGCTGACCCGCTTCGACGACGAGCGCGTCCGCCGGAACAAGACGATCGCCGAAATCGAGGGGGTCGACCAGCGCACCGGCGAACTCGACTACTCGACGACCTACTCCTGGAACGGCGACGACGACTCGTTCGCCGACAACGGTAGCAGCGCCGTCCTCGACGAGATTCGGGAAGATCGCGCCTGGACGCAGGCCGAGCTCCTGTCGGAGCTGCGCGATCGGCGGCGCTTCCTGCGGTACCTGCGGGACAACGACGTCACCGACTACCGCCGGTTCACGGCGCTGGTCAACGAGTACTACGCCGACGCCGAGGCCGTGATGGACCGGATCGACGGGGAAGACGCGGCGCCCGCGCCGACGGTCGAGTAGATGGCGCCGTACGATCTCGTCCCGCTGGCGATCGCGCTGGCCGTCCTCCTGCCCGTCGCGCTCGCGCCGCTGAGTACGCGCGTCGAGCGTGTCGTCTCCCGGCTCTCGCTGCTCGCGTTCGGGGACTTCGTCCACCGAGTCGGTCGCAATCGTCAGACGCGAAAGCGACGACTTCGGACCGCGCACGTCCCGACGACGTACCGCATCTACGCCGCGCGGACGCTGTTGTACGCCGTCGTCGGGGCCGTCGTCGGCGCCGCGGCCGGGCTGTACCTCCAGTGGGGCGCCGTCCGTCTGCTACGGACGCCCGAACGAACGGTCAGAGCGAGCCTGCCCAGCACCGTCGAATTCGTCGCCGGCGCGTTCGGGCAGCCACAGCCGACCGGGACGACGCTACTTGCCATGCAAGTCGGCTCAGCGGTAGCGGTAGCGGTCGCCGTCGCGGTCGCCACGTACTACCTCCGGTGGTGGTACCCCACCTACCTCGCGGGGCGGCGCCGGCGCAACATCGAGGCGAACCTCCCGGAGACGGTCTCGTTCATGTACGCGCTCTCCCGGAGCGGGATGGAGTTCCCGACGGTGCTGCGGATCCTCGCCGACCACGAACACGTGTACGGCGAGCCGGCGGCGGAGGTCGGCGTCGCAGTCCGGAACATGGACATGTTCGGGAAGGACATGGTCACCGCGGTCCGGACAATGGCCCGCCGGACGCCGAGCCCGAAGTTCAAGGAGTTCGCCGAGAACCTCTCGAGCGTCCTCCAGAGCGGCCAGAGCCTCGCGGAGTTCCTCGAACAGCGACACGCCGAGTTCCAGCAGGACGCCGAAGATCAGCAGGACCGCCTGCTCAACGAACTCGCGACGCTCGCGGAGGTGTACGTCACGCTGCTTGTCGTGTTGCCGCTGTTTCTGATCACGATTCTCGTCGTCGTCGGCATCTCGATGACCGACACGCTTGGGCTGCTGAGAGTCACGGTCTACGTTCTGTTGCCGGTCGCGAACGTCGCTTTCATCCTCTATCTCGGCTCGACGATGGGCGAGTCGACCGGCGGCGAGCGGTTCGCCCCCGCGTTCGACCCCTCGATCCGGCTGTCGGGCGTGCGCCGCGCCGAGGACTGGGAGATGCGATCCGACGGCGGAACGACCCGCTCCGACGGCGGAACTGCCCGCCCCGACGGCGACGTCCCCGCGAATTCGGCGTCCGACCGCCGGACGGAGAACCTCGAACGCCTGCGGCTCTACCGGCAGTTCAAGTGGCTACAGGATACGTTCGGAGATCCGGTTGGGACGATCGTCGAGCGCCCGAAAACGCTGCTCTGGGCGACGATCCCGGTCGTCGGCATCCTGACCGCGCTGCGGTTCGCGGTCGCCGTCCGGCTGGGCGTCCCGCTGCGGCTGATCGTCGACGACTTCCTGCTCCAGGCGACGCTGTTCGTCGTGGGTACCTTCGCGATCGCCTACGAGGTCCACCGGCGCCGGATCGAGACGATCGAGGCCGCGGTGCCGGACTTCCTCGATCGGCTCGCGAGCGTCAACGAAGCCGGCATGACCGTCGTCGAGAGCATCGACCGCGTGCGCAAGAGCGACCTCGGCGCGCTCAACCCGGAACTCGACCGCGTCTGGGCGGACATCCGGTGGGGCGCCGACGTCGAGATGGCGCTGCGGCGGTTCGAGCACCGCGTCCGGACGCGGACGATCTCCCGGGTCGTCACCCTGATCACGAACGCGATCAACGCCAGCGGCGACCTCGCCCGCGTGCTGCGGATCGCCGCCGCGCAGGCCAAGTCCGACCGTCGCCTCAAGCGCGCCCGGAAAGACGAGATGCTGACCTACGTCGTGGTCGTCTACGTCGCGTTCGGGGTGTTCCTCTTGATCGTCGGCGCGCTCGACACCGTTCTGATCCCGAATCTCCCCGACGAGAGCGTGCTGCCCGAGGCCAGGGGTGCGGCGGGGCAGTTCGCGATCACGCAGGTGCTCGAAGATCTCGGGTCGATCAACCAGTCGGCGTACACGGTGATCTTCTTCCACACGACCTCGCTGCAGGCGCTGTTCTCGGGGCTGATCGCCGGGCAGATGAGCAGCGGCCGGCTGGCCGACGGCGCCAAGCACGCCGCCGTGTTGCTCTCGGTCGCGTACCTGACGTTCCTGTTCATCTGAGCGCGCTCGGATCGCCGCGACTTTGGTCGCCGCGGTACTCCGGACCGGCATGGACCGGGCGCCCGACCGCGTGCGCGACACGTACGACGACATCGCCGAGCACTTTGCGTCGACACGGGAGTACCCCTGGCCGGAGGTCGAGGAGTTCCTCGACGGCGTCGACGGCGCCCTCGGCCTCGATCTCGGCTGCGGCAACGCCCGGCACGCCGAACCGATGGCCGATCGCGTCGACCGGGTCGTCGGCGTCGACGTCAGCCGCGGGCTACTCGAAACCGCACGCGAGCGCCGCGGCGAGCGCGCCTTCGACGTCGACCTCGTGCAGGGCGACGCCGGACGGCTCCCGATCGCCGACGGCGTCGTCGACGTCGCGGTGTACGTCGCCACGCTTCACCACCTCCCGGATCGCGCTGCCCGACGCCGAAGCCTAGACGAGCTCGCTCGCGCCCTGACGTCGGACGGTCGCGCGCTCGTTTCGGCGTGGAGCACGGCCCACGACCGCTTCGACCGCTCGGAGGGGTTCGACACGACGGTCGACTGGACGCTCCCCGGCGGCGAGACGGTTCCGCGATTCTATCACGTCTACGATCCCGACGAGTTTCGCGCCGATCTCTCGGCGAGCGACCTTGCGGTCGAGGATGCGTTCCTCTCCAGCGGCAACTGTTACGCGGTCGTCGGAAAAGGGAAACACCCTTAACCGGCGCCGGTAAAAGACAGGACGCACGCTGGTGTGGGTCAAATGGCCCACCGGCGGATCGCGGTCGCGCGATCCCCCGGGCGATCGTTCGGTCGCCCGGTTTCAGTACACGCCACAGCACGCGCCAAAGCGCGTCGTGGGGTGTGACGCGCCGATATGCGGCGCGAAAAACTAGCGCCGGTGGTGAGCGATTCCGAAGGAATCGCGACCCACGGTGCGCGAACGAAGTGAGCGCGCCGGTGTTGAGACGGACGATGTCCGTCGATGCACGGCGCGAGTGAGCAAAGCGAACAAGCGCCGGTGGTCTAGTGGTAGGACCTGAGCCTTCCAAGCTCATGGCCCGGGTTCAAATCCCGGCCGGCGCATTTCTGGATTTTAGGACCTCTAGTGGCAGTTTTGCCGATCTTCTCGAAGCCGCTACGACCGCCAGTACGACGGCGTCAGCAGCACCAGCACGGGGATGATCTCGATCCGGCCGACCCACATCAGGATGATCATCGCGACCTTCGTGCTCTCGGGGAACACCTCGTAGGTCTCGTAAGGGCCGGCGACGCCGAACCCGGGGCCGATGTTGAAGAAGGTCGCCGCCGCGGCGCCCAGCGCCTCGAACTCGGTGAGCTGGAAGCCGACGCGGGAGCTGTCGAACACCAGAAAGACGGTGGTGGCGATGAAGACGACGAGGCTGATCAGCGTGTAGGCGTAGACGTCGCGGATCGTCTGTTCGTCGACGACGTCGCCGCTCAGGCGGACCGGCTTGACGGCCGTAGGGTGGCTGGCGACGAACAGGTCCCGGCGGAACCCCTTCAGGACGATCAGCCAGCGCAGCGCCTTGATCGAGCAGGTCGTGGAACCGGCCATCCCGCCGATGAACATGCAGATGAAGAGGAGATGCTTCGCCGGCGAGGACCAGACGTTGAAGTCCGTGCTCGCGTAGCCCGTCGTGGTCGTTATCGAGACGACCTGGAAGACGCCGTGGCGGATCGTTCTCCCGACGTCGCCGGCGTACGTCCCGTCCGAAAAGAGGATCGCGACGACGCCGACGCTGAAGAAGACCAGAACGCCGAGGTAGAAGCGGAACTCGTCGCTTTCCGTGAGGCGTTCGGTGTGGCCCTGCAGGACCAGATAGATCAGGACGAAGCTCGTCGCGCCGACCGCCATGAACACGGTCGTGACCCACTGGACGATCGGCTCGAAGGCGCCGAGACTCTCGGGCCGTGGCGAGAACCCGCTGGTCGAGATCGTCGTGAAGGCGTGGGCGACGGCGTCGAACAGCGTCATGTTCGGCGCGGCGCCGACCAGCCCGAGGCCGTAGAGGATCCCGATCAACAGGAGCGTTAGACCGACGTACAGGCCCCACAGCAGCTGCGCCGTGTTCGATATCTTCGGCGTGAGCCGGTTGACGTTCCGGGTCTGGCTTTCCGTCTCCATGAGCTGCGCGCCGGCGACGCCGAGCTGCGAGAGGATCGCGGTCGCGAGGATGAGGATGCCGAGCCCGCCGAGCCACTGGATGAGCTGGCGCCACAGCAGCACCGCACGCGAGTGGACCGAAAAGTCGACCGCCGCGGTCGCGCCGGTGGTCGTGATGCCGCTCATGCTCTCGAACAGCGCGTTGATCGGGTGGGCGAGCGCCCCCTCGCCCGCCGCGACGAAGGGGATCGCGCCGACGAGCGCGACCGCGAGCCACGTGAGCGAGACCATGAGGAACGCCTCCCGATTGCCGAGATCCCGCTCGTCGGTGAGCCGTTCGAGGAGCGTCCCGACCGCGACAGTGACCGCGATCGTCACCAGAAACGGCGCGACGTCCTCGGCGTCGTACAGCGCGAGCGCCAGCGGGAGCAGTAGCGGGACGGCGAGGGCCTTGAGAATCGTCCCGACGAGGCTACAGCTGGTTCGCCAGTCGACGCGGAGTCTCATGGACGCTGCGGATCGATCGGATCCGGCGCGGAGTTCTCTCGAAGTGACGGTTCGTACATCGGTCGTGCGCAGGTCCTAACTGTGTGCTCGCGTGGGATGTCTGTACTGGTTACTGGCCACGATTTGCCCTGCCACTCCAGCGATAGCTTCGAGCGTTGTCGAATCAGTCGGCGTCCAGATGCTCACTGCGGGTGAAGCCCGTAGAGCAGCGAGCGGCCGAACACCAGCACCGGGATGATCTCCAGACGGCCGATCCACATGTTGAAGACGAACATGAATTCGGCGAGGGGATTCATCGAGGGGCCGGTGATCCCCGACGAGAGGCCGACGTTGCCCTGCGCGCTGGCGACCTCGAAGACGGCGTCGGCGAGACCGAAGTCGGGGCCGGCGACGTTCACCAGGACGATCGCGCTCGCGACGAGCAAGGCGATCCACAGCAGGCTGACGATCGCAGCCTCGCTGAACTCCCGTTCCATCTCGGTGCGAGAGAGGGTGCGGCCGTCGATCTTCGCCGTGACGACCGCGCTCTCGGGGAGGAACACCCGCGCGAACTGCCAGACGATGCCGCGGCCGATCGTGTACGCCCGGACGATCTTGATGCCGCCGACCGTCGACCCGGCGGCGCCGCCGATCACCATCGGCAGCGTGAGCATGAGCTTCCCGCCGTCGCTCCAGCCGCCGATCGACGACGACTGAAAGCCCGTACAGGAGAGGGCGCTGATCCACTGGAACACCGAGTCACGGATCGCCGTGGTCTGGGCCGCCGACAGGCCGACCGCCTGCAGTCCCCCGTAGTCGGTCGGATCGAACACTTCGGTGATGGCGACCGCGTTCTGTAGCGAGAGGACCACGACGCCGGCGCCGAACAGCACGAACAGCCACCGCGTCTGGAGGTCCTCCCAGAGGAGGCTAGTCTCGCGGTTCGCCAGGATGCCGTAGTGGATTGGGAACGCGATGGCGCCGAGCGTCATGATCGGTAGCAGTACGGTTTCGATGAGCGTCGAGTCGTACGTGCCGATGGAGTTGTCCGTCACGGAGAACCCGCCGGTCGACAGCCCCGTCATCGCGTGGTTGAGCGCCTGCCAGAACGCCTGCCACGCCGGGAGCTGCGACCCGTAGTCCGACAGCGAGATCGCGACGAACATCGCGGCGACCGCGAGCGCAGTGTAGAGCACGAAGATCTTCCAGACCGTCTGGACCGTGTCGATGATGCTCGGGTGGATCTTCTCCTCCCGGGCCTCGCTGCGGTAGAGCGCGTAGCTCCCGCTGCCCGGCCGGGCGAGGATCGCCGTCGTGAGCACGATCACGCCGACGCCGCCGACCCACTGCATCAGCGAGCGCCACCACTGGATCGCCCGGGGAAGCGTCGGCTCGTGGACCGCCATCGTCAGCCCGGAGCCGGTCCAGCCGCTCATGCTCTCGAACAGCGCGTGAAGCGGGTTCCGGAAGTACACCAGACTGGATTGCGACTGCATCCCGAAGACGGTGACCGCCTCGTAGTCGTCGGGACTGGGCGCCGAGAGGACGTACGACTGCATGGCCTCGGCCGGCGTCAGATACGCCGACAGGAGGAACGGGATCGCCCCGAAGACGGCGACGCAGAACCAGCCTGCGGCCGCGATCACCATCCCGTGTTTCATCCGCGGGTTCGGGGCGTCTGCGAACGCGCGCCGCGCGCCCAGCCCGACCGCGGCGGTGACGCCGCCGGCGACGAGAAACGCCAGTGCGGGGTACCACTCAGTGAACAGGAGCGCGACGCCGAACGTGAACGACATCAGCGCGGCCTCCATCGCGAGCAGCGACCCCACGTCCCGCGCGATGATCGCGAGGTCCGTCGGAATCAGACTCTCGGATCGGTTTCGCGCCATGTCAGCGCTCGTCCGAAGCGACGTTCTGGTCCTCGAAGTGGCCGAACAGGTCCGTCACGTCGGGCGTCGCGCCGTGCCCGGAGTACACCGTCACGAGGTCACCACTGTGAATTTCCGTGTTCCCGCGTGGGGTGATCGGGTGGTCCGATCCCTCTCGCTCGATCGCGACGATGAGCATGTCGTCCTCAAGTAGCTCCTCCTGGGCGGCTTCCTGGATGGTCTTCCCGACGACGGTCGCCTCCTCGCCGACGCGGATCTCGAACACCTCGGCCTCCTCGCCGATGCGCATGTAATCGACGATAGTGGGGCGCTTGACCGCGCGGTAGAGGTATTCCGCGATGAGCCGCTGGGGGTTCTGCATCGTGTTCACCCCGATCCGGCTGAACAGGCTCATGTGTTCGGGGTTGTGGACAACCGAGACGATGTGGGGGACGTCGAGTTCCTTCGCGAGCAGGCTGACCATGATGTTGGTCGCGTCCTGGTCCGTCGTGGAGATGAGCGCGTCCGCCCGGTCGGCTTCAGCGTCCAGCAGCGTCTCCTTTGACGTCGCGTCGTCGTTGAGCACGAGGCAGTCGTAGTCCGCTGCCGCCCGTTCTGCCTTCTGTTCGTCTCGTTCGATGACGACGACGTTGTTGCCGCCCGTCGTCGCGATCTCGATCAGGGGGGTGCCGATACTCCCGGCACCGACGATGACGATGTACATTCTTAGATTCGTTATTCCGGGAGTGGTACGAAAAGATGCCGTTCTCGCTCCGCTACGCCTCCGAGTCGCGGTGTCGTCGTGGACATGATATCGCTTGAATAAATCAGATATCGAACGATTGGCCGTCGCTTCGTCGGCAGACGAGAACTGTGTTGTCCGCGCGGTCGCTGATGTCGTCGGTGACGGAACCGAGAACGAACCGTTTGAGCCGGCTCTTCTGTGGCTCCCCGATCACCGTCACGTCGTAGTACGCCGACTGCTCGACGATGGCGTCCGTGACGTCCTCGCGTTCGAGGTGCCACGTGTCGGCGTCAACGTCGTCCGGTAGTCGATCGTGCGCCCGTTCGAAAAGTTCGTCGACTCGGTCGGTATCGACGTCCGCGGACACGTGAAGCAGTTCGACGGCGGCGTCCACCCCTTTCCCGAGAGCGCCGGCAACCGACACGGCGAGCGGGGAGTGGGCGCCGTCGGCGATCGGCACCAGAATCGACGAGAGGCGGTCCTCGCCCGCCCGGTCGACGGATACCACGTCGCAGTGGACGCGGTCACTGATGCGATCCGGGATGTCGCCCCGGAGCGACCCAACGAGCGCGTCCGGCGTGTGGCGATCGAAGACGATCAGGCGCACGTCGTACGCGCGGGCGATTTGGGCAACGGTCTCCTCGGGGTCTGTCGTCGTCTCGATCAGCGAACTGACGCTGACGTCGTGGTGTTCGTCGAGCTTCGTCCGCAGAAGCTGTTTCCCGACCGAGTGAGCCTCTTCCGGAACCGCGTTTTCGTCGTGGACGAGGTCGAGCACGAGGAGTTCGGCCCCAGCGCCCTCGGCGATGTCACGCGCGATCTCGAAGGTTCGAGGGTCGTGTGTCTCGAAGACTGGGTACAGCACGGATTGCTTCCCGTCTCGAGGAGTAGCATCCAGATCTGGCCCCTCGTCGGACGTCATAGTAACGGAGTGGCGACCATCGATTATAAGACTAGTTTCTCGAGGAGGACGACGACTATCCATCACCATCGGCATTAGAACGCTCAACTGCTCTCAGTCCGTCAGAACGGAAGCCATTCGGACTGGTCGGGGCACAAATGCGCTCAGCGACGGCCAGCGGGAACCTCTCGACACGGTCGAATATGAAAGGGCTTATTCTGACGTTCGCGTTGCTCCCGAAGAGAGTGTCCGACCCGATGTAGATGGCGGCGTTTTTTACCGTTCTACCGGCACTTCTGGAGTAGATGCCGAGTCACGTCGACTACAGGTCCTCACTCAGCCTCGTTGGGACCGTTCTGAAGTATATTTCCGTTCCGTTCGTCTTTCCGTTGCTTGCCGCGCTGTGGTACGGTGAAAGCCCGATTCCGTTCGTGGCGACGATTCTGGTTGCGCTCACAGTCGGCGAAGTCCTCGAACGCCTCGAACCCGATCCCGATCTCGGCCACCGCGAGGGATTCCTGCTCGTCGGCGCGACGTGGCTCGCGGTGCCCCTGATCGGGACGCTGCCGTACCTCGTCGCCGGCCAGGGCACTGTCGCCCAGCCTGTGGACGCGCTGTTCGAGAGCATGAGCGGCTTCACGACGACCGGCGCAACCGTGCTCGGCGAGATTTCCTTCGAGCGCCACGGCCGCGCGATGCTGCTGTACCGCCAGCTCACCCAGTGGCTCGGCGGGATGGGGATCGTCGTGCTGATGGTCGCGATCCTTCCGGAACTTTCGGTCGGGGGGGCCCAGCTGATCAAGGAGGAGGCGCCGGGCTTCGGTATCGACCGACTCAAACCCCGAATCGCACAGACGGCGCGAACGCTGTGGCAGATCTACGCGGGGCTGACGCTGCTGGCTGCCGCCGTGTACTACACGCTGCACCTCCTCGGCGTCGCCGAGCAGATGACGCTGTACAACGCCGTCGCTCACGCGCTGACGACGATGCCGACTGGGGGGTTCTCGCCGGAAGCCAGAAGCGCCGAGGCGTTCGCGCCGATCGTCCAGTGGGCGATGATACCCTTCATGATCGTCGCCGGGACGAACTTCGCGCTGTTGTGGTACGCGCTCGACGGGCATCCGTCGCGCCTCCTCCGCGACTCGGAGTTCCGGACGTATCTCGCGGCGCTTACCGGGATCGGGGCGCTGATCGCGGCGCTACTGTACGCCGGTCCCGGCCTCGACTCGACGCCCAGCGAAGTCGCGCCGATCGTCGGCGCGGTCGAACCCGCGCTCAGGCAGGCGCTGTTCCAGGTCGTCGCCATCGTCACGACGACCGGGTACGCGAGCATGGACTTCAACACGTGGAGCGCGCCGGCCCAGACGATGCTTCTGTTCGCGATGTTTCTCGGCGGATCGGTCGGCTCGGCCGCCGGCGGGATCAAGATCGTCCGCTGGTACGTGATCTACCGGATGATCGACCGCGAACTGTACACGACGGTCCATCCCGAGGCGGTTCGGCCGATCCGGGTTTCGGGATCGGTCATCGACGAAGAGACGATCAAGGGACTGGTCGGCTTCACGTTGCTGTTCCTGTTGCTGTTCGCGTTCTCGACCGTCCTCATCTACCTCGACACGCTGCGGACGCCAGCCCTGTCGCTGAACGGGCTGGAAGCGATGAGCGTCACGATGGCGACGCTCGGAAACATCGGGCCCGGCTTCGGAGAGGTCGGTCCGATGAACAGCTACGGCGGCTTTTCCGACGCCGCGAAGCTGTACATGGTGTTCCTGATGTGGATCGGCCGCCTGGAGATCATCTCCGTTCTGGTGCTGCTGACGCCGACGTTCTGGCGTCGGTGAGACCCCATCCGGCCCGACGCCGGACAGCAATCAGCGGGTCGTTCGGCCGCGATCACCGGTTCGCACTCGCCCTGAACGCCGCGCCGAGGACGTACGCCACGAGCAGGCTTCCGACGAGCGTCCCACCCCGACCGACCGTCACCGCCAGCTCGACCGCAGCGACTGCGCCGACGACTTCGAGCGCCAGCCCGACCGCGATCGCCGCGATCGACGCCGCCGCCAGCCGATCGCCGGCGCCGGGGAGCCGTCCGACCGCGGGCGGGTAGAAGTGATAGAAGACGCCGACGATCGTCAGGCCGAGAAAGCCCAGCACGTTCAGTCGGGCGTGGACCGCCGCCAGCGTCGCCGTCGGCCCGGCGGTCGCGAAATGCAGCCCGAGCGATATCCCGAGAATCCCCGATAGGGCGCCGATCCCGACGCCGTGCCGGCCGACGCGTTCGCGGTCGGATCGGTGCAGAAGCGCGGCGACGGCCAACGCGAAACCGACGACCGCGACCGCCTCGATCGCGGCGCCGACGAGCAGCCGGGACGTTCCGATGCCGGTCGCCAGCAGCGCTGGACCCACGGCGCCGGTCGGCAGAACGAGCCACGCGAGGGGTCTCGGCGGCGTCGCGACGAGCAGGCGCGGGAGCAGCCGGAAGCCGATCGCGAACACGAGCAGAGCGCCGGTGCCGGCCGCGAGCAGGTGAACGGCCCGCGGTAGATACCCGTCGAGGAGCGGCGGGAGCGGCGTCGAGCTAGCGGCCGTCGCGTACGACCCGACCAGCAAGTACGCCAGTGCGATCGGGACGAACGCGTTCGCGAGGCGGTCGAGCGCCCGACGATGTGCGTTGTGATCGCCGGTTCCCGTCCGACGACCGGAGAGGTTGTCACGGATCGTCCACAGCAGCGTCGCGACGAAGACGGCGACGCCGACGAGCCACAGCGCGCCCCCGATTCCGGCGAGCCCGATCCCGGCGACTGCGATCGAGGGACGTGCGGCGGCCGCCGCCAGCAACAGCGTGCCGAGCGCGGTCGCCGGGAACTGCGCCGCGAGCGGCGCGGCGCTGTCCAGCTTAGCCTCGAAGTACGCCGGGACCAGCGAGTACGCCTGCCCGAACGCCGCGTGGAGGACGAAGCCGTAGACGCCGAGGCGGACGCCGACCGACTCGGGAAGCCCGGCCACCGCGGCGACCTGCCACGCCACGAGAAAGCAGACGCTCGCGGCGACGAACCAGCGGACGCGCCGCGAGACGTTCGCCTGCGTTTCCGACATCGAATCGACAGTTGGACTGGGCGACCTTTGCAGTTCGGCCCGAACGTGTTCGTGAGGCCTTCGAACCTCTCCAGGCGGCCCGGTAACGGCCACGAAATGCCGGCCGTAAGCCGGCATTACCGCCGGAAAGGTCGGGATAGGTGCGGGCAATCACAACTGTACGACGATCGTTCAGCATCGTTTGTTCGTACCCGGTCAGTAACTAAGCGGGTCCCACCCCCTGTGTACTCCCGTATGCCCACCTGCAACAACTGCGGTTCGTTCGTGACCCGCGACTTCGCGCGCGTGTTCGGCGATAATCAGGAGAACGTCAGCGCTTGCGTCGAGTGCACGACTGGGCGGGATCTCAAGTCGGGCGCGGCGAAACAGTAGCTCCGTGGCGAGCCGTCAGTTGGGTTCGGCGGCTTCCAGCGCCTCGTCGACGTACTGAGCCTCCCAGTCGCGTCGGGCCTCGATCTCCCGGCGGCCCCGGGCCGTCAGCGAGTAGTAGTTGGTTCGCCGGTCGAGCTGGCCCTTCTCGGCGAGCCCTTTTTCGACGAGCGTGTCGAGGTTCGGGTACAGTCGCCCGTGGTGGATCTCCTTCTCGTAGTACTCTTCGAGTTCCTCCTTGATGGCGAGGCCGTGGGGATCGTCCAGTCCGGCGATCACGTACAGCAGGTCGCGCTGGAATCCGGTCAGGTCGTACATTGCTCTGTCCCCATTATACTATCTGTTTTGTGTTAAGTCTATCGCTCCGCCGAACGAGCACCGGCTGTTCCGATCGAAGGTTTCGTCTCCCGTAGAGCTTCAAAATGGGCGGATCGGCGCTGGGAACCCCGTCGATCGGCGGACGGCCATCACCGTTCGATTCCGCGAAACGCCGGTCAATATCGTGACAACCCCTCGTTACGTCCCGCAAACCCCTCGATCGCGCGGACGTTATTCTAATCGATCGGCGTCGGCCGTCAGCTCGCGCAGCCGGTCGACCGGGAACGCGTCGAGCTGGTCGGCCGTGCAGCGCCAGTCCCAGTTGCCCGTGTCGGTCCCCGGGGAGTTGAACCGGGCCCACTCGCCCAGGTCGAACAGATCCTGGACGGGAACGACCGCGAGCACCGAATCCGAGTGCCAGGCCGCGTCGATCAGCTTCCAGTTGATCTCATCGCCGTCGGCGCCGAGATAGTAGTGCAGACAGTCCCGGGTCTCGTCGGAGAGATTCTCGTACCAACCGCGTACAGTGTTGGTGTCGTGGGTGCCGGGATACGCGACGGTGTCCTCGTCGTACGTGTGGGGCAGGTAGATGTGGTCCTCGGAGCACCAGTCGGCGTACTGGAGCACCTTCATCCCGGGCGCGTCGACGTCCCGGCGGAGCTGTTCGACCGACTCGTTGATGAACCCGATGTCTTCCGCGATCACCGGCAGATCGCCGAGCTCGTCCTCGAGCCGGCGGAAAAACTCCAGCCCCGGGCCCTCGTACCACCGCCCCGCCGACGGATCCTCGTCGGCGCCGATCGCGTAGTACTCGTCGAACCCGCGGAAGTGATCGATCCGGATCAGGTCCGACAGCTCCAGCTGCCAGGCGACCCGGTCGACCCACCACTCGTAGTCGTCGGCGACGACGGCGCCCCAGTCGTACACCGGCATCCCCCACTCCTGGGCGGGGTTGTTCGCGTCGGCGGGGACGCCCGAGATCAGCGCCGGCTCGCCCGCCTCGTCGAGCTCGAACAGTTCGGGGTTCGCCCACACGTCGGCGCTGTCCTGAGCGACGTAGATCGGCAGGTCGCCGACGACGTCGATGCCTCGCTCGGCGGCGTAGTCGTGGAGCTCGTCCCACTGATCGACGGCGAGGAACTGTCGGAACTTCCGGTAGCGGATCTCGTCGGCGAGTTCCTCGCGGTACTCGGCCATCGCCTCGGGCTCGCGCGAGCGGATCGGGTCGGGCCAGTCGGTCCAGGCGATATCGCCGAAGTGGTCCTTGAGCGCCCGGAACAGCGCGTAGTTGTCGAGCCAGTCGACGCGCTCTTTGAACGCGGCGAACTCCGCGGCGACGTCCTCGGGCTCCTCGGCGTCGAACCGCTCGTAGGCCTCGCGGAGCAGCGGGTACTTGAACTCGCGGACCGCCTCGTAGTCGACCCGCTCGTCGGGGAACGACCGGTCGGTCGCGACGTCGGCTTCGTCGAGCAGGCCCCGCTCGACGAGGTCGTCGAGGTCGATCAGGAGCGGTTCCAGCGCGAACGCGGAGTACGCCTGGTACGGCGAGAAGCCGTGGACCTCTGCGACGGGGCTCAGGGGACACAGTTGCCACAGCGACTGGCCGGCCTCGGCCGCCGCGTCGACGAACCGCTTCGCCGGCTCGCCGAACGATCCGATGCCGTGGCGCCCCGGCAACGCCGTCGGGTGCAGGTACACTCCGCTCTGTCTCGAAAAACGGCTCATACCGGTACTACGCCGCCCCTCGTTGTAAGGATGCTGCAACGACTCTGCAGGTAAGATACATCAACAGGTCAGCTGAGAGTAACGAACCCGCATCGCCGCCCCTTCTCAAACGAAGGAGCCGATCGCGACCGCTCAGTCGAACCGGACGCTCGTGAGCGTCGTGCCCACGGCGGCGAGGTCCTCCGCATCGGACGCCGCGATCACGGAGACCGTCTCCGTGCCGGGCCGGACCTCGACGGTCGCCTCGAATCGATCGTCCTCGACGGTCGCGAGCGCGGTGCCGTCGGCCGTCCAGAGCACGACTTCGTCGCCGCGAGTCGTCCCGGCGACGGTCGCCTCGCCGTCCGAGAGTTCCACGTCGTCGACCGACAGCGGCGGGCCGTCGGGGTCGATATCGCGGTAGCGTCGATCGAGGAACGCCGGCGTCTCGACGGGGCGGCCGGCGTCGAGGGCGTCGGCCAGGCGCACGAACTGCGCCATGCTCCAGGCCAGCGGCGTCGCCGAGCCGGTCCCCTCGCCGATCTCCCAGCCGAAGTCGGTCGGGTACTCGCGATCCCAGACCTGCTCGGGGATCATCCGGCCGCTGTTGGCGAACCGCTGCATCGTCTTGAGCAGCTCCGCGGGATCGTAGTTACCGATCTCGGCGTGGTCGTCTATGTCGGTGTCGGCGGCGGCCGCGGTAAGCTCGTACTCGCCGCGCTCGCCGGTGAAGATCGGCCACAGCCGACCGGAGCCGTTGCGGTCGATCGACCACGGGCCGCCCTCGTCGGGTTCGATCTCGCCCAGTTCGCCGTAGCCGTCGCCGTTGTAGCGGTACCAGCCGGGACCGTTGGGCGTGTCGACCTCGATCGTGTCGTCGGCGACCGCCAGCGAGTTGCGGATCAGATCGTAGTCGGGGTCGCGGATACCCAGCCGGACGAGTTCGAGGAACCCGCCGTCGATGATGTCGCGCTCGTCGAGCGTCGGCCCGTTGTTCGCCAGTTCGCGCTTGACGCCGCTGTCGGGGTCGCCGTTCCGGGACACTCGGATGTAGTACGGCGTCCGATCGTGGCGCTCGGTGCCCTCGCGGGTCGCACACCAGCGGTCGACGCCGGTGCGCCAGTAGTCCGCGAATCCGAGGTACGCCAGCGCGTCGGCCCGCTCGCCCTCGGCGGCAGCCAACGGCGCCGCGCAGGCCGCGCCGGCGATCTCGGCGGCGATCGTCGACGGCGAGTAGCCGGCCTCCTCCTCCCAGCGCTCCTGGCCGCTCCGGGGCCCCGAGCGCAGGACGTACTCGACCGACCGGCGGACGTGCTCGTAGTCGTAGCCCACGTCGTTGAACCCCACGCCGTGGCGGTTCCAGAGCTGGTAGGCCATCACCGACGGGAACGCGACGTTGTCGAGCTGCTCGCCGCCCCAGCGGATCCGGCCGTCGAGGAACGTGTTCTGCGAGATGAACCCGTTCGGTCGCTGCTGGTACTCGTAGATGTACTCGGTCGCCTCGGTGGCGCTGCGGACGTCGCCGATCGTCTCCAGGGCGGTAAAGACCTGATAGAGGTCCCGCGCCCAGGTGAAGTTGTAGCCGAAGTCCCGCGGCTCGGTCGCGTCGACGTCCTCGCCCCACGGCACCGACGGGCTGGCGATCCCGGCGCCGAGGAACGTCTTGTCCTCGACCGCCTTGAGCACCATCACCGCCGCGCGGTACTGGTTGGCGAGGTCGGGGTCGTCGCGAACCGAGTTCGGGAGTTCGACCATATCGAGGTACTCGCGCCAGCCGTCGACGTAGGCGTCGCGGACGCCGACGTACCCCCGCGAGAGCGCTCGCTGAGCTTCGGTCAGCGCCATCTCGGTGTCGGCATCCTCCGCGAATCCGAGCGCGATCGTGTCGGCGATCGAGGTCGCGCGCTCGCCGACGCGGCCGACGAGCACGCTGTGGCCCGGCCCGGCTTTCGGCTCGCCGTCTGCGGCCTCGCCCTCACCGAATAGCGCCGCGAGGTGGTCGTCGGTGGCCTCGCCGACCGTCGCCCAGTCGAACGATCGCTGGGAGGCGATCGCCGCGGCGACCTGGTACGGTTCCCCGTTCGGGTCGACGAACGCGGGGTCGTGGGCCGCGCCGGTGTCCCAGGCCGCGAGCGCGTAGCCGTCGCCCTCGTCGATCAGTTCGGCGCTCTTGTCGTCGATGTACCCCGAGAGCGCGGCGTCGCCGACGACGTACACGTCGTACTGGTTGTTGTCGTCGGCCGCGAAGTCGACGTCCATCACGATCGACTCGCTGTCGGGGTCGGTGACGTACTCGACGACGAGCTCCCACTCGTGGCCGTCGGCGCCGGTCTCGGTGATCGTCTGGCGGTACACCGGCGACTCGGAGCCGACCATCGTCGTCGAGCGCTCGATCGTCTCGATGGCGTCGTCGGTGCGCTCCTCGTTGTGGGTCCGGGCGGTGTAGCTCGACTCGTCGTCGGCGTCGACGACGAGGAAGTCGACCGTTCGGAAGTTCATCAGGTCGACCCGCGGGAACCGCGGCTCGGTCAGCGCGCCCTCGGTCAGCGTGAACCAGACGCGCGAGGAATTCGACTCCCAGTGGTCGGCCGCCGTGCCGACGCCGTAGGTCTCGCCGGTGGTCCACGTCGAGTGGGCGGCGGGCCCGCTGGGCTGCGTGAGTTCGGCCGAGGACTCCAGCGCGCCGTTCTCGTGGAGTCGGGCGACGACCGCCGACCGCAGGCCGTGGGCCCACGCGAACGGCGTCGCGCTGTCCTTGCGACCGTCGTCGAACACCTGCTCGGAGAGGTAGCCGCCTGGGCCGGAGAGCTGGCCGTCGGGCTGGATCAGGTCCAGGAGCATGCGGGCGCGCTCGAAGGCCGCCTCGACCGGCGACGCTTCGGCGTCCGCGGCGTCGCCGAGCGCGTCGAGATCGTACTCGTCGATCATCCCGGCGAGGTCGGCGTTGGCCGACGCCGCCCAGCCGACCGCGAGCGGCCAGATCTTCGGCTCGTCCTGGCCGCGGCGCCGCCACTCGTCGCCCTCGTAGCGGACGAGGCCGAGGAGTTCGCCGTCGCCGCCGTACCGCGAGAGCCCCTCGACGGTCGTCTCGACGTGTCGGCGGAGCCGATCGGCGCGCTCGGCGTCGAGCGAGCCGGTCAGGGCGACGTACGCGCGGTGGGCGCAGACGAGCACGAACGTCCCGACGTCGAGCCGGTCGTCGCCGGGCGCGCGCTCGAAGGCGCCCCGGTCGGACCAGCGCTCGCCGATCGCGTCGTACACCTCGGTCGCCAGCTCCTGCGCTCGCGCCTGGAGCGATTCGTCGACCGGCGCCCGGCCGATCGCCGAGAGCGCCAGCAGAACGGATCCCGCAGTGTGCGTGAACCGACCGGTGTCGCTCTCCCAGACGTCCTGGCAGGACTTCGGGAACCCGTCGTCGGCGATCATCTCGTCGAGCGCGTCGATGCCGTTCTCGATGGTGCCGGTGATCCGGGCGACCAGATCGGTGTCGGGCGAGCCCAGGCGCAGGTACCGCGCGAGATAGGCAAGCACGCTCGCGGTGCCGTCGGCGGGGTACTGCACGCTGTCGTCGCCGGCGATGCGGGCGTTGCCCCACCCCGGCGCGAGTCGGCCGTTGTGCGCCCAGACGCGCTGGGGCCAGGTGCCGTCGGGCAGCTGCGCGTCGGCGTAGAAGCGGGCGCTCGCGGCGTGCTGGTCCTCCAGATCGATGCCGAAGTTCGCGTCGACTGTCAGCAGGTGGCGGGCGACTTCGGCGTCGTCGCGGAACCAGCTGTAGCCGTAGCCGCCGGAGTAGACGTGGTGCGGATCGAACTCGGGGCCCTTGATCCGGGCGCCGGTCGGCGCCGTCAGCAGAGAGAGGGTCCGCAGGTCCGACACGACGGTCTGGCGGTGGGGAACGTCCGGGACGTCGAACCGGTTGCGCGACATCGCGCGGTTCCGGATCGCCCGATCGGTCTGATAGTGATCCGCGAACGCGTGGACGTGCGCGAGCGCGTCCGAGCGCGACGTCTCCTCGTGGTCGGCGACGAGCGAGACGAGCGTCGTCTGGGCGAGGCTCCCCTCGTCGTCGAGCGGGACCTCGGCGACGACCGTGTCCGAGAGGTCGTCGCTGGCGCCCTGCCCGGTCGGGAGCGCGTCGGGATCGTCGGCCAGCAGCTCGCCGAACCCGTCGCGGCGCTGACTGACCGCGCGTGCGATGCCGGTCGACGCGGTGAGGTAGTCGTGCTCGGCGTCGTGGAACACCTCGACGACGTCGTCGTGAAGCAGGTGCCCGACGCTGTCGGTCTGGCCGTCGGGAGCGAAGGCCACCGCGGCGATCAGGCTCGGTCGCTCCGGAACGTCGCCGCGGAGCTCCAGGTGGGTGAGGTGGGCTTTCTCCAGCGTGTAGTCGTACTGGTGGATCGAGTAGCCGTCCGCCTGATGGCGAGTGACGACCATCGTCGTCTCGCCCTCGTAGGCCTGGCGCGTCGTCTCCAGCTCGTCGAACCAGGTCACGTCGTCGCCCGACTGGATCCCGTACCGGGAGCTGTCGATCCCGTGCATGTCCAGCGTCGACCCGGAGTAATCCCGAACCGCCCCGGATCGGTCGACGTACACCAGTCGCCCCTCGTCGCCGGAGAACAGGCCGTCGGTCGACGGCCGTTCGCCCGGGTGTGAGTCGTCGCTTCGGTCCCGCTTGTACTCGTTGATCGCGATGCGCATCGTCATACTGTGAAGACCAGTCCCCCGCCTGCAAAGAAGGCGGAAATTGTTCGTCACGACTTAGCCGTGTGTGACATATAAACTTGCCTATGCCATCACGGAACTCGTCATTCATTCACAGGATAACGAACCTGGGACGACTTCGTTCGAACTACTAACTAACCGACGGCAGCATTTCGCCGTCGCGAACTCGCCGCGAATCTGTTGCGGTGGCGACAGTACGACGTATACGACCGTTGACAAACCGGATTGAATCTGTATGACAGAGCCTGACGATAACGTACCGGGGGCAAAATCGGGAAATAAAAGACCCCTCCTACTCGACATCTAGATAACAATGCACCACCCAGGCCCCCCTCGGTTCGAAGCAGTCGGATCGACCGTCGATCTGGCGCCGCGCGACCCCGACCCCGCCGGCGCCTACCAGTGGCGTCTCGCCGAGGCGCCCGAACGGAGCGCCGCGACGCTCGGCGACGATTCGGTCGAACAGTTCACGCCCGACGAGCCCGGTACGTACACGGTCGCGCTCGACGCTCCCGACGGCACCCACGAGCTGACGATCCGCGCGTTTCCGGCGTCGTACGCGCCGCCGGAACCCGGCCCGGCGACGTCCGATTCGGGCATCTCCGGGTCGGGACTGCGCTCCGGTTCCGGATTCCAGTCGGGCTCGGGCCTGCGCTCGGGCTACGCGAGCGGCTCGGCGACGACGGCGGCCGGCTACGACAGCGGCGGCCGCCCGCGCGTCCAGCTGTTCGCCCGCGTCGAGGGCGAGGAAGTCGTCTTCGAGGCTCAGCCCGCTTCTGCCCCCAGTAGCGACGTTCCCGCCGAAGATCTGGACGTGGAGTTCCACGCCGACGACCGCGACCCCCTCGACACCGACGAACTCGACGTCGACGACCACGAGGCGCGCGTCGCCCTCGATGCGCTCGGCGAGTACAGCCGCGTCCACGCGGTCGCGCTCGGCGAGACGTTCAGCGTCGCCGACACGGTCGGTGTGGCGGTCGGCGAGGACGTCGAGATCGAGCGGCTGAACGAGCCCCCGGAGTGGGGCAAGGAGGTCACGCTCTACGAGGTGTACGTCCGGACGTTCACGGGCGGCGAGGCCGCGACGTTCGACGCCATCGCCGACCGTCTGGAGTATCTCTCCGAGATGGGCGTCGACTGCATCTGGCTCTCCCCCGTCCTGCAGAACGACGACTTCGACCACGGCTACAACATCACGGATTTCTTCTCGATCGCCGACGACCTGGGCACGCGCGAGGAGTTCGAGGCGTTCGTCGACGAGGCCCACGACCACGGCATCAACGTCCTCTTTGACCTCGTTCTCAACCATTCGGCGCGCGAGCACGAGTACTTCGAGCGCGCCGAGGACGGCGACCCCAAGTACCGCGACTGGTACGAGTGGGACGACCCGGAGAACGACGTCCCGGCGACGTACTTCGACTGGCCCTACATCGCGAACTTCAACTTCGACAACCTGGAGGTGCGCCGGCACCTGCTCGACGCCGTCGACGAGTGGGCGCCCGTCGTCGACGGGTTCCGCTGCGACATGGCCTGGGCGGTCCCGACGAGCTTCTGGAAGGAGGTCCGCGACCGCGTGAAAGATCACGACTCGGAGTTCCTGCTGCTCGACGAGACGATTCCCTACATCGCGGACTTCCACGAGCTCTGCTTCGACGTCCACTTCGACACGACGCTGTATCACAACCTGCGCCAGATCGGCAACGGCGCCGCCGACGCGACGGCGATCCACGACGCCATCGACAACCGCGCGGAAACCGGATTCCCGGACCACGCCGGCTTCCTGCTGTACATCGAGAACCACGACGAGACGCGCTACGCCGAGGACTGCGGCCGCAAGCAGGCCTTTGCCGCCGCCGGCGCGCTCTTCACGCTCCCCGGCATCCCGCTTTTGTACGCCGGCCAGGAGATCGGCGAGGAGACCCGCCGCGAGAAAGTCGAGTGGGCGGCCGCCGACGAGGAACTGCGCGACCACTACCGCAGCCTGATCGAGACGCGCGACGCCCACCCGGCGCTGGGCTACGAGGGCGACTACGAGCCCGTCGAGGTCGAGGCGAGCCACGGCGGCGTCGTCGCGTACGCCCGCCAGGCGGAGGGCGAGCGCGTGGTCGTCGTGCTGAACTTCGGGCCGCTCTCCGAATCCGTCGCCGTCGACGCCGACGTCGACACGACCGACCTCGTCTCCGGCGACGACGTGAACGCGCCCGCCGCCGACGTCGAGGTCGAGGACGTCGTCGTCCTGCGGGCCTGAGCGCGGCGTCGAAAAATGACGGTTGCGAACCGCTTTTACGACCCCCGTTCGTTCCGACCGATTGAGCTGTGTCCCGCACGAGTGCGCTGATTCGCCTGGAGACGACTTTGTTGGTCGCCGTCGGCGGGGCCGGCGGCGCGACCTGCCGCTACGGCGTCGAGCAGATCGTCTCTTCGTCGCTGCTCGGGACGTTCGCGGTCAACGTCCTCGGCAGCTTCGCACTCGGCGTGATCGTCTACGAGGGCAGGCTGACCGGATCGTTCTCGAAACGGGCGCGGTTCGTCTTCGGGACGGGATTCCTGTCTTCCTTCACGACCTACAGCACGTTCGTCGTCGACACGCTGACGGCGACGCCGCAACTGGGGCTGGCGTACCTGTTTGCGAGCTACGCCGCGGGTTTCGCCGCCGTGGTAGCCGCACGCGGCTCGGTCGAGGCGGTCGCGAACCCCCAGGGCGAGGAGGTGGCCTGAGTGGAGCCGGTCGTTCTTGTGGGGCTGGGCGGCGCGGTCGGCGCCGTACTGCGGTATCTCGTCGGTGAGTCGCTGCCCGCCGACCCGTTTCCCTGGGGGACCCTCGCGGTCAACGTGCTGGGAAGTTTCGCGCTGGGGCTGGTCGTCTTTGGCGGCGTCGGCGGCGACGCCGGGCTGCTGGTCGGCACCGGCGCCTGCGGAGCGTTCACCACGTTCTCGTCCTTTTCGGTCGCCGGGGTTCGCCTCTGGGAGTCGGGCGAGCGGCGACTCGCGGCGGTCCACGCGATCGGGAACTTCGGACTGAGCGCCGCAGCCGTCGGGATCGCCCGGGGCGCTGCGACGCTGTTAGTCGGGTAGCGGGTAGCGAACGAACGAGGCGACGCTACGCGCACCAAGGTTGTTTTCAGGACGCCCCCACACAAGATTTTTACGCCCGGGGAGAGAACTCTGGAACCGCCGGGAAACTGGCGACGGAGCACGACAGGCTCATTTCGGGGGTGGCGATCGCCCCTGAACGCCGTCCGACGCGCGAGTCGGGGACTCGAACGCGTCGGTTCTCGAACGGGGGGAGAGCGCTCGTAGCTACGAGTTCAAAACAGGCGTCGGTACGGTCTCGTTTCTCAGACGGCCAGTGTCAGCGAGTCCTGCGAGGCGAAACGACACTACTCACTGCCTCGTAACCCGGAAGCAAGTATACGTAACGTTCCACCAAACATTATTAACAACACCTGTACATACTCTCTCCATGAGCTACCGACGGACGGACGCGTCACGAATTCCCGCGGGGAATGGCCTGAAGCGCTACAGCGGGGCGGAACGCCCGGCGGTGAGCGCCGAATGAGCGACGCCATCGAAGCCGACCCGTCGCTACGCGAAGCGGCGACGGAGCGCCTCTGCGAGTGGACGGGCGAACGGTTCGCGTCCACCGACGACGCGTTCGACGCCGCCCGCGACGTCGTGGAGAAGTTAGGCGCTCACTGGCAGGGCGAGCACGCGGAGTTCGGGTTCTGGACTCCGGAGTTGGTAGATCGGGCGGTTCCCGAGGAGGACGTCTTCGTAGAACTGATCACACCGACCGAGCCGGTCGACCTGACGGCCGACGAGACGACCGTACCGGTCCGTCGGGAGCGCGCGCCGACCATGCGAGAGGGAGAGTACACGTGGGCCGCGATCGACGGCGTCCGACCCGGCCGGCGGGATCGCCTCGGGACGCTGTACCGGCTCGTCTACCGGACCGACGACGGGTGGGAGACGATCCAGGATCCGCTCGCGTACTCGCTCCCATTCGGCGCGTACGCCCCGGCGGAGCTGTACGACGTAGATCGACTCGACGCCGACCGTCCGGACCGCGAGTACTTCGAGGCGCTCGGCACCGAGGACGAACCCGTCGCGACCGACGAGGACGGAGGGCTGCCGCGGATCGAGCCCGCGACGAACCTGCTCGAACTCCACCCCGGGACCGCGAGCGAGGCGGGGTCGCTCGCTGGGCTCGCCCGACGCTACGAGGAGATCGCTCGTAAGCGTCGCGAGGGCGAGGAGCTGACGCCGATGGAGCGCAACTTCGCCGGCTACGACGGCGTGCAGCTGATGCCGATCGCCCCCATCACGGAGGGCGAGTACCACCCGGACCACTTCGCGATCGACGACCCCGCACCGGAGCGGCGGTCGGTCGACGCCGAAGCGACGCTGCGCCGCCCCCGGATGATGAACTGGGGGTACGACATCGTCGTCTCGGGCTTCTCGGCGGTGAACCCGGCGGTCCTCGAGACGGGTCGGCCGGACGAGCTGGTCGACTTCATCGCGACGCTGCACGACCAGCCCGAGCCGATGCGAGTCGTCTTCGACATCGCGCTGGGTCACGCCGACGACGGCGCGCTGCCGCTGCTCAACGACGAGTTCTTCCAAGGGCCCGGGATGTACGGACAGGAACTCGACTACACGCAGCCGACGGTCAGGGCGATCCTGCTCGAACTCCAGCGCCGGAAGATGGACTGGGGCGCGGACGGCATCCGCGTCGACGGCGCTCAGGACTTCACCAACTGGGACCCCGAGACGGAGCAGGAGTACCACGACGACGCGTTCCTCGCCGAGATGGACGCCGTAACCCAGACGGTCGCCGACAGGGAGTACCGGCCGTGGATGATCTTCGAGGACGGCCGGCCCTGGCCGGAAGAAGACTGGGAACTCGCCTCGTCGTACCGCGAACTGATCGAGCAACATCCCCACTCCTTCCAGTGGGGGCCGGTCACCTTCGCACACAACACGCCCGCGATCCTGACGTTCTGGGCGACCAAGTGGTGGCGCGTCCGCGAGGTCGCCGAGATGGGCAGCCGGTGGATCTCCGGCGTCGCAAACCACGACACGATGCGGCGGGGCGCGCAGGTCGAAGTCGGCGAGAACTGGGACGCGACCCAGGAGAACCCCTACCTGGCGGACTCGCTCCCCGAGACGATCGAGCGGGCGTACGACAACCCGGCCTCCAACGCGCTGTTCTACTGTTTCCTGCCGGGCGTGCCGATGGACTTCACCCACGCGAACGCCCGCGCGCCCTGGTACTTCGTCCGCGACACGGATCCCGACTGGAACGTGAAGGTCGTCGGCGAGTCGGCCTACTTCGTCGACTGGCGGGTGTCCGACGAGCGCTACGACGACCCCGACCAGTTCACCCGACTGAAGGAACTCGGATTCGACGATCGCGAGGCGCTCGGTGCGTTCGGCCACGCGCTCGCGTCGGTCGGGGACGCCACGGACTACGACCGGGATCTGACGGCGGCGATGCTCGGCGCCATGGACTGGCCGCTGGGCGCCGACGTCGACGCCGCGGACCTCGAGCGGTTCGCGCTGGCGTGGATGCGCGACGTCGCGGACTTCTGCAACCTCGCGCACTACGAAGACGAGCAGGATCCGGACCGGACGGCGTTCGACCTCGACGTCCGCGAGTTCCGCCACGACCGCCCCTGGCTCCGTCGAGACCTGCGGGCCGACGACGAGTTCTCCTACGCTCACCCGACCGACCAGACGGTGCTGTACTACGGGCAGCGAAGCGACCCCGGCGGTTCCGAACAGCTGCTGTTCGTCGCCAACATGGAGGGCCGACCCGCGACGGTCGTCCCCGCTGACCTCGCCGACGTCACCCGAGGCGGGTGGGAGCTCGCGGTCGCGACGCCCGGTTGCGAGGACGCCGTCGCGACGGAGCCGATCACGCTGGCCGACAGCGACGCGGTCGTGTTCTCGCGAGGTGGACGATGAGCGACGGCGTCGACGCCGACCGCGAGTGGTGGAAGGAAGCGGTCGTCTACCAGGTGTACCCCCGCAGCTTCAACGACTCCGACAGCGACGGGAACGGCGACATCCCGGGCGTCGTCGAGAAAGTCGAGTACCTCGACGAGCTCGGCGTCGACGTCGTCTGGCTCAACCCCGTCTACGAGTCTCCCCTCGCGGACAACGGGTACGACATCGCGGACTACCGGTCGATCCGCCCCGAGTTCGGCACGATGAACGACTGGGAGCGCCTGCTGGAGGAGCTCCACGACCGGGACATGCGCCTGATCATGGACCTCGTGGTGAACCACACCTCCGACGAGCACGAGTGGTTCGAGCGCTCCCAGCAGGGTGACGACCAGTACGACGACTACTACCACTGGCAATCGGGCGATCCCGAGGGCGACGTTCCGAACAACTGGGACTCCTTTTTCGGTGGCTCGGCGTGGTCCTACGACGACGAGCGCGGCGAGTACTACCTTCACCTGTTCGACGAGAAACAGCCCGATCTCAACTGGCGCAACGAAGCGGTCAGGGAAGATGTCTACGAGATGATGAACTGGTGGCTCGACAGGGGAATCGACGGGTTCCGGATGGACGTGATAAACCTCGTCTCCAAGACCGAAGGGCTGCCCGACGGCAACTCGGCCGACGAAGTGACCGGCGTCGAGCATTTCGTCGACGGCCCGCACCTCGACGAGTACGTCACCGAACTGTACGAGCGCACGCTGGAGGGTCGCGACGTGATGACCGTCGGCGAGCTGATCGGCGGCGTCGGCGCGGAGGAGGCGGCCGAGTACGTCGGCGAAGACGGCCTGTCGATGATCATCCACTTCGAGCACGTTCACGTCGACGTCGGTCCGGGCGGCAAGTGGGACGTCGTCGACCTCGACCTCGCGGAGCTCAAGACCGTCGTCACCGACTGGCAAGAAACGTTGGCCGGCGACGGCTGGAACTGCCTGTATCTCTCGAACCACGACCAGCCCCGCGCCGTCTCCCGGTTCGGCGACGACGGCGAGTACCGCCGCGAGTCCGCGAAGATGCTCGCGACGTTCCTCTTTACGCTGCAGGGGACCCCCTTCGTGTTCCAGGGCCAGGAGATCGGCATGACCAACGCCGACTGGGAGCGCGAGGAGATCCGCGACGTCGAGGCCGAAAACTTCGTCGAGTCGTGCCTTGACTCGGACGAGTACGACGACTACGAGGACGTCCGCCCGCTCGTCGAGGCGCGCAGCCGCGACAACGCCCGGACGCCGATGCAGTGGTCGGCCGACGAGAACGCCGGGTTCTCGACCGGCGAGCCCTGGATCAAGGTCAACGAGAACTACGGGGACGTCAACGTCGAGGCGGCGCGCGCCGACACCGACTCGATCTGGCACTTCTACCGCGAGCTGATCGACCTGCGGGCCGAGCGCGACATCTTCGCCTACGGCGACTACGAACTCCTGCTCCCCGACCACGCCGAGGTGTTCGCCTACCGGCGCACGCTCGGCGACGAGGAGCTGCTGGTCGTGTGTAACTTCTTCGACGGCGAACCGGAACTCGACCTCGCGGCGTTCGCCGGCGATCGAGAGGCCGATCTGCTGGTCGGGAACTACGACGTCGACGAAACTGATCTCGCGGAGCCGATCCAGTTGCGGCCCTACGAGGCGCGCGTCTACGACCTCGCGTGAATGCGGGTGGAAAAACGAGAGTTACGGCCGCTCAGGCTAGCAGGAACGGGACCACGAACGCGACGAGCAGGCCGACCGCCGTGACGGCGGCGCCGATGCCGACCGCGCGCATCCCGTAGGGGCTCTGGGGAGCGGTCGTCCGGGCCTCGGTCGGGACTTTCTCGCCCTCGGCGTACTCGGATTCGGGGGCCTCGACGGTCTCGCCGTGCGGTTCGTCGGACGAGTGAACGTCCTCCGTCTCGTGGTCCGGAACGTCCTGATCGGTCATGGTCGAGGCTTTCCGCCGTGCGAACTTAAGCGATGCTGTCTTCGACGGTCGGTCGCGACGCCCGGCCGACGCTCGATCTCTCGGCCAAAGCGCCTACTGTAACGCGATCCGACGTATCGCGCCGCTTTTCCTTCTCGGCTGCGGACTATCGACCGATGACCGAGGCAGACGCGCCCGACGCCGACCGCGAGTGGTGGAAGGAAGCGGTCGTCTACCAGGTGTACCCGCGCAGCTTCAACGACTCCGACGGCGACGGGATCGGCGACATTCCCGGGATCGTCGAGAAAGTCGACTACCTCGACGAGCTCGGCGTCGACGTCGTCTGGCTCAACCCCGTCTACGAGTCACCGATGGCCGACAACGGGTACGACATCGCGGACTACCGGTCGATCCACCCCGAGTTCGGCACGATGGACGACTGGGAGCGCCTCCTGGAGGAGCTCCACGACCGGGACATGCGCCTGATCATGGACCTCGTCGTGAACCACACCTCCGACGAGCACGAGTGGTTCGTCAACTCCCAAGAAGGCGACGAGCGGTACGACGACTACTACCACTGGCGATCGGGCGATCCCGAGGGCGACGTTCCGAACAACTGGGATTCCTTTTTCGGCGGCTCGGCGTGGTCCTACGACGACGAGCGCGGCGAGTACTACCTCCACCTGTTCGACGAGAAGCAGCCCGACCTCAACTGGCGCAACGAGGCGGTTCGGGACGAGATCTTCGAGATGATGAACTGGTGGCTGGAGAAAGGCATCGACGGCTTCCGGATGGACGTCGTGAATCTCATCTCCAAAACCGAGGGACTCCCCGACGGCGACGAAAACGGCGGCCTCACCGGCGAGGAACACTTCGTCGACGGCCCCAACATCGAGCGGTACTTCGAGGAGATGTACGAGCGCACGCTGGAGGGTCGCGACGTGATGACCGTCGGCGAGATGATCAACGTCGACGCCGAGCGGGCGACCGAGTACGTCGGCTCCGAGGGGTTCTCGATGCTGATCCACTTCGAGCACATGGGCGTCGACACCGGCGACGGCGGGAAATGGACCGTCGACGATCTCGATCTCCACGAACTCAAGCGAATCATCACCGACTGGCAGGAGCAACTCGCGGGCGACGGCTGGAACTGCCTGTACCTCTCGAACCACGATCAACCCCGCGCCGTCTCCCGGTTCGGCGACGACGGCGAGTACCGACGCGAGTCCGCGAAGATGCTCGCTACCTTCCTGTTTACCCTGCAAGGAACTCCCTTCGTCTTCCAGGGCCAGGAGATCGGCATGACCAACGCCGACTGGGAGCGCGAGGAGATCCGCGACGTCGAGGCAGCAAACCACGTCGACATCGCCCTCGACGAGTGGGCCGACTCCTACGAGGGCGTCCGGCACCAGATCGAGGCGCGCAGCCGCGACAACGCCCGGACGCCGATGCAGTGGTCGGCCGACGAGAACGCCGGCTTCTCGACCGGCGAGCCCTGGATCAAGGTCAACGAGCGCCACGACGAGATCAACGTCGAGGCCGCCCGCGAGGACGACGACTCGATCTGGCACTACTACCGCGAGCTGATCGACCTGCGGGCCGAGCGCGACATCTTCGTCTACGGCGACTACGAACTCCTGCTCCCCGACCACGCCGAGGTGTTCGCCTACCGGCGCACGCTCGGCGACGAGGAGCTGCTGGTCGTGTGTAACTTCTTCGACGGCGAACCGGAACTCGACCTCGCGGCGTTCGCCGGCGATCGAGAGGCCGACCTGCTGGTCGGAAACTACGACGTCGAGGACGCCGATCTCGCGGAGCCGGTCCGGTTGCGGCCCTACGAGGCGCGGGTGTACGACCTCTCCTGAACGACGGCCGGGAAAGAAAGATACGGCCCCCTCACGAATCCCCGATAGTCGCGGGCGACGCCGCGGCGCATCGAAATGGCGACCGAAAACGAGACGACCGACGAGCCGCTGGGCGACGGTGACGCTGGCTCCGCGAGTCTCGGGTACAGCCGCGACGCCGTCGCGCTGGATCTGCTCGTCCTGCTCGCCATTCCGCTCGGGCTGCTGGTCGTCTACGCGCTCACGACGCCCGATCAGCGCGCCCGACTCGCGCTCTATCACGCCGATCCCGAACTGGCGGAGTTCCTGACCGCCGCGTACGTCCACGCGACGCCGCTGCACCTTCGCAACAACGTGATCGCCTTCCTCGCGGGCGCGCCGATGGCGTACATGCTCTGTCTCCGCGCGCGGCGACGCCGCTGGTTTCACGCGACCACGGCCGCGCTGCTCGTCGCGGTCCCCGTCGCGGTCAACCTCCTGAACTACGCGACGCTCCGGCTCTGGTACGCCGGGCCGGCGCCGACCAGCAGCGGCTTCTCGGCGGTCGTCGCGGCCATCGGCGGGTTCGTGTTCGTCGCGCTGCTCGTCTGGCTGCGGGCGCTCTACTCCCGCTCGACCGCGACGTTCGCCGGCGCGCTCGTCTGGCTCGCGCTCGCGACGACGTTCTACGTCGTCCACGCCGACGCCGTCGATCCGCTCGTGCTCGGGGCGGTCGGCGTCAGCGCCGGGCTGTGCCTGCTCGCGCTGGCGTCCGGCAGCGCCGTCCCGCTCCGGCCCGACGCCGGCCAGCTCCGTCGCGTCGCCGTGCGGGCCGTCCCGGTCGCGCTGGTCGCGGTGCTGCTGGGGACGTTCGTGATCGGCCTGTTCCCTCAGCAGACCGTTCGCGACGGCATGTTCGTCAACGTGTACGCCCACGGCGCGGGGTTCGTCCTCGGCGTCGCCATCGCCGCCGGACTGGAGCCGCTGGTCGAGGGATGACGCCGCCGACCGCGGGTCGGCGATCGTCCGGCGACCGACCGCGAGCGCCCGGTCAATTTCGCCCCGTAGCGGTCCCTTTGTATACCCCGGGCGAGTAGAATCCGTCAGAATGGGTCTCACGAAACGGATCATCCCCTGTATCGACGTGGACCTCGACGACGAGGGCGACCCGGCGGTCTACACCGGCGTCCACTTCGAGGATCTGAAGTACACCGGGGACCCGGTCGAGATGGCCAAGCGGTACAACGAGGCCGGCGCCGACGAGTTCGTCTTCCTCGACATCACCGCCAGCGCCGACGGTCGCGAGACGATGCTCGGCGTCGTCGAGGACGTCGCCGACGAGGTGTTCATTCCCCTCACCGTGGGCGGCGGCATCCGGACGCGCGAGGACATCAAGGAGACGCTCCGGGCCGGCGCGGACAAGGTCTCGATCACCACCGGCGCGCTCGAACGCCCGAAACTGATCGACGAGGGCGCGGCGGCCTTCGGCAGCCAGTGCATCGTGATCAGCGTCGACGCCAGGCGCCGGTTCGACGAGGGGGGCGAGCACTACTTCGACGTCGACGGCGAGTCCTGCTGGTTCGAGTGTACCAAGAAGGGCGGGCGCGAGGGCACCGGGATCGACGTGATCGAGTGGGCCAAGGAAGCCGAGTCCCGCGGCGCGGGCGAGCTGTTCGTCAACTCGATCGACAAGGACGGCACCAAGGACGGCTACGACGTCCCCCTCACGGACGCGGTCTGCGACGCCGTCGACACGCCTGTCATCGCCTCGTCGGGCTGTGGCGGCCCGGAGGACGCCTACGAGGTCTTCACCGAGGCCGACGCCGACGCGGCGCTCGCGGCGTCGATCTTCCACTTCGACGAGTACTCGATCCAGGATGTGAAAGCGTATCTGGACGAACGCGGTGTGCCGGTGCGACTATGAGCCCGACCGTCGACGAGTTGCGAAACGAGATCCGCGTCGCCGTCGGTCGCTTCGAGCGCGAGGGATCGGCAGGGTTCACCAAGGAAGATCTCGCGGCGATCGCTGAGACCGTCGGTCACGACGTTGGCGCGAAACCGTTTCCGCCGAAATCCGAGATGCGGGCGGCGATCCGCGACGGAGTGGCTGCGCTGGACGGCACGGTAGAGGGCGACCGCGCGCTCCGAAAGGCCGAGCTCGAACCGCTGGCGGCGGCGCTCGACGGCGCGTAGCGGCGGTCAGAAGAAAATTCTCGTCGATTACGCGGCGGCGTTGTAGGCGTCCTTGAACGCCGTCGTCTTGTCGCGGATGCGTCCGGCCGCGTCCTCGATCGCGTCGAGCGGTTCGATCGTCTCGTCGGTCTTGACCGAGAGAATCGGCTCGGTCTGGCCGCCGGACTGCTCGGGGTTGACGTCGTACGTCGCCGCGGTGACGCCCTCCGTCTCCAGCAGTGCGCCCTTCAGCACGTTCATGAACGTGTGGTCCTCCCCGCCGATCTCGATAGAGATCTCCTCGTCGCTACTCTCGATAACCCGCAGTTCCATGAGCGGGAATTCGCCCGTGGCTCGCTTGTAGCTTTCGATAGCGAGAGACGTTCCGGCGGGGGCGTGACGGTGATTTATGCCGCACGAGTCCTCAGAGGCCGGTATGCAACTCCACTGGCACCGGCGCGATCTGCGGGCCGACGACAACAGGGCGCTCGCGGCCGCCGCCGAGGACGGCCCGGTCTGTCCGGTGTTCGTGTTCGACGACGCGGTGCTGGACCACGCCTCACCCCCGCGCGTGGCGTTCATGCTCGACGCGCTGCTGTCGCTTCGTACCCGGTACTGGGAGCGCGGCGGGGACCTGCTGCTGGCCCGCGGCGACCCCCGCGAGGTGCTGCCGGCGATCGCCGACGCGCTCGACGCCGAGCGGGTCGTCTGGAACAAGGACTACTCGGGGCTGGCCCGCGAGCGCGACGCCGCGGTTCGGCGGGCGCTCGACGACGCCGACGTCGAGCGGGCGAGCTATCACGACGCGATCCTGCACGAGCCGGGGTCGATCACGACCAACGAGGGCGACCACTACTCGGTGTACACGTACTTCTGGAAGAAGTGGCGCGACCGGCCGAAAGACGATCCCTTCCCCGCGCCTGACGCCGACGCGCTCGCGTCGCCGGCGCCCGACGACCTGCCGGACGTGACCCTGCCGTCGCTCCCGACGCTCGAGGACCTCGGCTTCGAGGACCCCGAAGCGTCGATCCCCGACGCGGATCCCGCGGTGGCCCGCGAACGACTCTCCGAGTTCTGCGAGGGCGACATCTACCGGTACGAGGAGCGACGGGACTACCCGGCCGACGAGTGCACGTCGCGCCTCTCGGCCGATCTCAAGTGGGGCACCGTCGGCGTGCGCGAGGTGTACGACGCCACGGACGAAGCGAAGGCGTTCGCGGACGGCGAGGCCGAAATCGAGTCGGTCGAGGAATTTCAGTCCCAGCTCGCCTGGCGCGAGTTCTACGCCCACGTCCTGTATTTCAACCCCGACGTCGTGACCGAGAACTTCAAAACCTACGAGCGCCCGATCGAGTGGCGGGCCGATCCCGAGGGACTGCGGGCCTGGAAGCACGGCGAGACGGGCTATCCGATCGTCGACGCCGGGATGCGCCAGCTCCGCGAGGAGGGGTACGTCCACAACCGCGTCCGGATGCTCGTCGCCGCCTTCCTCACCAAGGACCTGCTCGTCGACTGGCGCGAGGGGTACGACTGGTTCCGCCAGAAGCTCGTCGATCACGACACCGCGAACGACAACGGCGGCTGGCAGTGGGCCGCCTCGACGGGTACCGACGCCCAGCCGTACTTCCGGGTCTTCAACCCGATGACGCAGGGCGAACGCTACGATCCCGACGCCGAGTACATCAAGCGGCACGTGCCCGAACTGCGCGACGCCGACGCCGAGCGGATTCACGAGTGGACCGACCTCTCGGACGCCGAACGCGAGCGGATCGCGCCCGACTACCCCGCGCCGATCGTCGATCACGCCGAGCGGCGCGAACTGGCGATCGAGACGTTCGAGTCGGCTCGCGAGGGCTGAGCAGCGACGGGGTGATCGGCATCCCGTCGAACTCCTGACAGTCGTAGCCGGCCGGCAGCTTTTTATTTTATACGTTAAATAAGATATAAAATATAGGCTCGACGACGATGATCCACTATCACGCGTCCTTGGCTGTCTCCGCGACGACGATCGCACTCTCGGGCTGGGTCGGCGCGTTAGCCTGGCGCCGACGACCGGAGCCGGGTGCGACGTGCCTGGCGGCGGCCATGTTCGCCACCTGCTGGTGGATCGCGGCACTCGGAATCGGAATGGGCGCCGACTCGCTGTCCGAGAAGCTGCTGTGGGTCAAACTGGAGTGGGTCGGCGTCGTCGTCCTGCCGATCGCGTGGTTCCTGTTCGCACTCGAGTACACCGGCCGATCCGACGGGTTGTCCCGCCCGTCGATGGGCGTCGTCGGCGCAGGCGCCGCCGCCGTCGTCGCGCTGGTCTGGACCAACCCGCGGGGGCTGGTTCGGCGCGACCTCGCGCTCGACGTCGTCGACGGCATCGCCGTCCTCGAACAGTCGTACGAACCGCTGTTCTGGGTCCTGCTCGGCGGGATGCTCACGCTGGCGTCGCTGGGGACCGCGATGTTGCTCGCGCTGGCGGTGCGTTCCCGCTCGCTGTACCGCGGTCAAGCGATTGCACTGTCGTTGGCGGCGGTGTTGCCGCTGGCCGGCACCGCCGTCTTTCTCGCCGACCTCCCGCCGTGGCCCTCGCAGAACGCCATCCCCGTCGCGTTCACCCTGTCCGGGATGCTCCACGCGTGGGCCGTCTCGCGCTACCGACTGCTCGAGCGCCTGCCGGTGCCCCGGCGGGTAACCCGCGATATCGTCATCGAGCAGATGGACGCCGGGGTCGTCGTGATCGACGCCCGAGGCGAGATCGTCGATGCCAACAGCCGCGCCGCGACGTTGCTCGGTACGACCGGAGCGCTCGTCGGGACCCACGCGACGGAGCGTCTCCCCGGGTACGACGCCGCGTGCGACGAGGGTGAGTCGACGGTCGTCACGTACGACGGCGGCGGTCGCTGGCTTGAGATCGGCGTCACGCCGATCCGAACCGGCCGCGACCGAGTCACCGGCCGCGTGGCGGTGCTCAGCGACGTCACCGATCGCCGCCACCGCCAGCAGCGCCTCGACGTGCTCGACCGCGTGCTCCGGCACAACCTCAGAAACGAGATCAACGTGATGCACAGCTACGCGGATCGGGTCGACGACGACGAGGTCGCAAGCGTGATCAAGGAACGGGCCTCGGACGTGATCGAACTGGCGGATACGGCCAGAGACGTCGAGCGGGTTCTCGAGGCGGCGAGCGGCGACGGCGAGCCGGTGGATCTATCCGCGGCACTCAAGTTCGCGCTCGCGGACGTCGAAGGCGAGAACGACGACGCGACGGTCGATCTCCGCACGCCCGACCGAGACGTGTACTGCCATCGGATCGTCGAACCGATCGTCGCCAATCTCGTCGAGAACATCCTCCGGCGCGCGGAGGCCGACGAGCCGACGGTCACCGTCCGGGTGCGGTCGACTGCGGACGACGTTCGGCTCGACGTCGCGGCCGAGGGCGCCGACATCCAGCGCGCGGAGCTGCGCGCGGTACGGGACGACAGCGAGACGCCGCTCAATCACGCGAACGGTCTCCGGCTGTGGCTCGTCGTCTGGGGAACACAGCGGATCGGCGGGTCGGTAACGTTCCACACGAACACCAGCGGATCGGTCGTGACGCTCCGGGTCGCTCGGCGCGAACGACCGCACGAGCCCGCTCCGTCAGGTGAGGGGTGACACGTTCCTGACAGACGACGGTCCGCCGACGGTCACCGTCAGCGTCTCGTCGGCCGATGCGTCCGCGATGGAGATGATCGTCGTCGAAGACAACGGGCCGGGGTTCGCCGAGGATCAGCGCCGCGTCCTGCTCGAGGACGCCGCGAGCAACCCCGAGCGGAGCGACGGACTCGGCCTCCGGTTGATCAACTGGGGCGTCCGGCAAGTCGGGGCCGGATCGAGTACGAGGAGAACGATCGCGGCGGCAGCGTCGTGACGCTGCGCGTCCCGAAACGAGACGGCGCCGCGGAAAAAGATCGCGCCGTGCGGTCGGTGACGGTCGCGACCGACTAACGGTCGATTCGGCGGTAGCGGCGTCGTCACCGCCCCACCGATCGTGTGACCTGTCAACGATTGTCTTCTAAAAGTTTAACAGCCGCCGCGGTGATATCTTTCACGAGGTCCTGAACATGCCTGAACAATCCGACGCCGAACTGCCGCCGCTGCCGTACGACTACGACGCGCTGGAACCGCACGTCTCCGAGCAGGTGCTCACCTGGCACCACGACACCCACCACCAGGGCTACGTCAACGGGCTCAACAGCGCCGAGGAGGAACTCGCCGAGAACCGCGAGAGCGGCGACTTCTCCTCGACGCCCGCCGCGCTCGAGAACGTCACCCACAACGGCTGTGGACACTACCTCCACACGCTGTTCTGGGAGAACATGGATCCCGAGGGCGGCGACGAGCCCGAGGGCGAGCTCCGAGACCGGATCGAGGAGGACTTCGGTTCGTACGAGGGCTGGGAGGGCGAATTCCGCAAGGCCGCCTCGGCCGCCGGCGGCTGGGCGCTGCTGGTCTACGACCCCGTCGCCAAGCAGCTCCGCAACGTAAAGGTCGACCGCCACGACGTCCACGCCCTGTGGGGCGCCCACCCGATCCTGGCGCTCGACGTCTGGGAGCACTCCTACTACTACGACTACGGCCCGGACCGCGGCGACTTCATCGACGCCTTCTTCGAGGTCGTCGACTTCGACAAGGTCGCAGAGGAGTACCAGAAGGTCTCCGGCCGCGTCGAGTAACGCGCTCTCACTTTTTCGGCGACCGCGCCGCGACGTCGCGGTATCCTGACTTTCGTCCCCGACCGGTCACGGAGCGGGCGGGCGCATGTCGATCCATCTCCGTAGCGCCCCCTGAAGCGACCAGTCACGGGGTTTAGTATCCGGACCAGAAAGGTCAGTGCCATCGAACAAATAATATGATACAGAAATTATGTTTATACAAACCTAAGTTCCTGAGATGTACGAAAAACCTCTTTCGGACCAGTATTGTAGGTCACTACGGTCGAAGAATAAGATAACTATACTGAGCAGTTAACGGGTTCCTGACCGCGATCCCCGACACATTTATCAGTATCATTGTCAGATAACAATGTGGGGGAATGCAATGCACGATCTAACTGGCTTCCAGCGCGACCTTCTGTACGTGATCGCCGGACAGGACGATCCTCACGGCCTCGCGATCAAGGAGGAACTCGAGGACTACTACGAGAGCGAGATCCACCACGGGCGGCTGTACCCGAACCTGGACGCGCTGGTCGACAAGGGCCTCGTCGAGAAGGGGGAACTGGACCGTCGAACGAACTACTACGCCCTGACACAGCGGGGCCACCGCGAGCTCGAGGCCCGCCGGGAGTGGGAGGAGCGGTACCTCGACGCGGAAGCGGCCGAAGTCTCACTGTAACGCGCGTCGTCGCAGAGACACCGCGCGAATCCGCGCACGAGAGTACCGGGTCCGACTATCGCGATCTCTTTCCTTTCGGTACGACGCCGCTACAGCGGGTCGACCAAGTCCTCGAGCGCCGCCTGGGGATCGTCGGCTTTGGCGACGCCGCTGGCCAGCAGGACGCCGTCGGCGCCCAGTTCCTCGGCGGCGACGACGTCGTCGCCCGTCGAGATGCCGGCGCCGCAGTAGACGTCGACCGATTCGTCGACCGCCGCGGCGGCCGCGACGGCGTCCTCGACGATCCCCGGATCCGCGGTCGCGACGGAGACGTCGCCGCCGATCAGCTCCGGCGGCTCGACCGCGACGGCGTCGGGGCCGAGCGCCGCGGCGGCGGCGATCTGCTCGGGGTTGTTCGCGCAGACGACCGTCTCGAGGTCCGCCCGCTCGGCGGCGTCGAGCGAGGCGTCGATATCCGCGAGCTTCATTCGGTTCTCCGAGTGGTTGAGCAGCGTCCCGGTCGCGCCGGCGTCGGCGACGGCGTCGGCCAGCGTCGAGCCGGTGTGGCTGCCGTGCTCGACGGGGCTGACGTGCTGGGCCCACGTCTCGACGCCCGTCTCCGCGACGGCCGGGAGGTGGGCGGCCTGGGGCGCGATACCGACGTCGACGCCTGAATCGTCCGCGACGGTGGCCGCCGCGGTCGCTACTTCGACCGGATCGCACGGGTACGCCTTGAGGTTGACGAGAACGAACATATCCGAAACCCCGTTCCGCCGGGACAAATAGGTTGTGAGAGGCCGCTAGTCTTTCCGCTTGACCACGTCGCCCAGCGTGTACTCGCCGGTCGACGATCCGCCGCTCCACTCCTCGTCGTCGCCGCCGGCGCCGCCCGACAGCGAGACCTCGAGGAAGCTCTCGAGCTTCGACTGGACGTCGTCGCTGGGAAGCGTGTCGCCGCGTTCGAGCTTGCGGATCAGGCTCGCCTTCTCGTTGAGCTCGTTGGCGAGGTCGGACTGCGAGAGATCCCGATCCTCGCGGGCCTGCCGAATGCGCTCGTCGTAGTCGGTGACGATCTCGTCCATGTCGTCGAACATGTCCGAGCGACGTCGCCCGCCGCCACCGCCGCCGCCGGAGCTCGAGGACCCGGAGCTGTCGCCGCCGGAGCTCCCGCCCGAACTCGACGACGTGGAGTACTTCGTCGACGTGCTGGAACTGTCCTGGGTCTTGACTTCGGTCCCGAAGCCAGCGCAGTCGTCACAGACGTCGAGCTCGGCACCCTCGACTTTGACCGTCTTTGGCGACGACACCTCGGCGCCGCACATTTCACACTGCACCATATGGTCAGACCTTGGCTCGCAGCACTGATAAATGGTGCGCCGGCGCCGGGATCGGCGTCCCGACGCCGGCGCCGCCGCGCCGCCGCGCCGACGCCGCCGTCCGACTACGAGAGCGCGCGCCAGGCGCCCCAGAACCGCTGAAGCGCCGTGACGTGTCCGACGACGGCGAACACGACGAGCAGCCAACCGACCAGCCCGAAGCCGGAGACGGCCACGTCGACGAACGCGGCGACGCCGGTGACGATGCCGATCAGCGCCAGCCGATCGGCGCGTCCGAGCATCCCGCCGTACACCCGGTCGAGCCCGACCGCCTGCGACTGCGTGCCGAGGTACGACGTCATCAGGACGCCCGTCACCGCCGCGAGACCCAGCCCGTAGCGGTCGAGTCCGGCGGCCAGCCCCGCGACGATCACGATGTCGGCGTACCGGTCGAGAACGTGATCGAGCAGGTCGCCGGCTTTCGAGTCGGTGCCCATTTCGCGGGCGACGGCGCCGTCCAAGATGTCGAGCCAGCCGTTCAGCGCCACCAGCACCGCGCCGCCGAAGTACCAGAGCGCGGCGTCGCCCGCGAGGTAGTACGCGCCGCCCGCCGCCGCCGCGACGACGAACGCGAGCGCGCTGATGGCGTCGGGCGTGACGCCGAGTTTCGTCGACAGCGAGACGAACGGGTCGAGCATCCGATCGGCCACGTGGCGAAACTGATCCAGCGTCATAGGTACTCGATGAAGGAGACGGTTCCGGCGCTCGGTTCGCGCTCGCCGCGGACGACCGCGTCGATCTCGTCGGCAACGGCGTCCGGGCTCCGATTCGTAGCGTCGATCTCGTACACCGATTCGATCCCGTGCTCGTCGACGGCCTCCGAGAGGATCACGTCGAGCGCCTCGCTCTCGGCGTTCTCCGTGATCGATGCTTCGCTCTCGTCGCCGCGCTGGCGCAGGCGCTCCTCCAGGCTCTCGGGATGACATCGCAGCACGACCACCCGGTCGACGTCGAGGTGGTGAGCGAGATGCGACTCGATCAGCACGTCGTCGCGGTCGCCCAGCCACTCGCCGGCGGCCTCCAGGTCGACGATCACGCTGTCGCGTTCCTCGTCGACGTCCTCGTAGAGGTCGTGCTCGCGCACGGCCTGGTTGAGGTGAACCACGTCCAGGTCAGTTTCGAGGCGCTCGGTCGCCGTCGTTTTCCCGGTCCCGGGCGTCCCGGTGACTGCGACTCTCATCGGTCCGCGAGCACCTCGTTGATCGCGTCTGCGGCCCGGCGCGTCTCCGGCTTCGTGCCGCAGGTAACCCGAATGCACTCGTCCAGCCCGAAGCTCGTGCAGTCGCGCACGATGATGCCCTTCTGCTTGAGCGCCTCCGCGACCGCGCCGGCGTCGCCGACCTCGAACAGGACGAAGTTGCCCTGGCTGTCGTAGGTCGGCGCGTCGACGGTCTCGGCGAGATACTCGCGCGCCCACTCGACCGTCTCGACGGTCTCGGCGACGTGTTCGTCGTCGTCGAGCGCGGCCAGGCCCGCCCGGCAGGCGATCTCGCTGGCGGCGAACGGCGTGTTCACTCGCGCGTACGCGTCGGCCCACTCGGCGGGCGTGATCGCGTAGCCCAGCCGCACTCCCGCCAGGCCGTAGACCTTCGAGAACGTCCGAAGGACGGCGACGTCGTCGCGTTCGCCGAGGAGTTCGACGGCGCTGTCGACGTCGGCGAACTCGCCGTAGGCCTCGTCGACGACGACCAGCGTCTCCTCGTCGGTGCCGGCCGCGATCCGCTCGACGTCCTCCGGGGCGACGACCGAGCCGGTCGGGTTGTGCGGGCTGGTCAGGTAGACGATCCGCTCGCCGTCGTACTGCGAGAGCACCGTCTCGGCGGTCTGGGCGAACTCGTCGTCCTTCGAGAGCTCGTACTCGCGGACGGTGCCGTGGTGGTACCGCGCGCTCATCGGGTAGTACGCGAACCCGGGAGAGGGCACGAGCACGGCGTCGCCCGGCTCGAGCGCGGCGCGCGCGAGGTAGTCCAGCGCGCCGTCGCCGCCGTTTGCCAGCCAGATCTGTTCGGGCGCGACGTCCCACCGCTCGGCGAGCCGCTCCGCGAGGTCGGCGTGGGACGCCTTCGGGTAGCTGTGGATCGATTCGGCGCGCTCGCGGATCGCCGCGACCGCCTTCGGCGAGGGGCCCAGCGCGTTCTCGTTGGAGGCGAGCTTTACGAGATCGTCTGGGTCCCGGCCGAGCTCGCGGGCGACCTCCTCGATCCCCCGGCCCGCGACGTACTCGTCGTGGGCCGACAGGTCGCGTGGTTGCATGTTCGGGCCAAGTAACCCGCGGCTCTTAAGCGTGCTCAAGCGCGGGCGCGGGCCACCTGAGCTGCAGAACCCGTGGTAACTGCGCTCCGACATTCCCGACGGCCACGGATCGGTCGGTACGACGCCCGTTTCGACTGGATCCACCGAAGAATGACACAATACTTATTATATGGAGCCTCCAAGAAAGAGAGGATGCGAGACGGTCCCGTCGGCGCGTCGGAGAGCTCCGCGTTCTCTCGGCAGCTGTCCGAGCTCAAGCGGGAGGGAAGCAACCTGCTCGTGGTCGGACAGCGCTCCGGTGAGGGCCACACCGGCGCCTGTCGACATCTTCTGGGCGACGACTGCGCCGGCCGCCGCCGCGTGTTCGCGTTCACGCAGGGCGAGAGCGTCTGTGGCTGTGCGCCCGACGATCTCGACGCCGACGGTCGCGAAATCGTCCGGCACGACGCCGACGGAGGGCCCGACGCGAGTGGGGCGGACGACGAACTGAGCGCCCTCGGCGCCGACGTCGTCGACGCCCTCGACGCCCTCGAAGCGCGCGCCGACGGCTTCGAGCCCGCCGAGCTTCGGCTCTGTTTCGACTCGCTCGGCCCGCTGTTCGTCGACCACGATCCCGAACGTCTGTTCCGCCTGCTCCACGTCGTCACGTCGCGCGTTCGCCAGGTCGACGGGATGGGCCACTTTCATCTCCGCGTCGACCGCGACAGCGACCACGTGAACCTGCTCGAACCGCTGTTCGACGCCGTCGTGGAGGTGCGCGACGCCGAGGCGGGCGCCGAGCAGCGCTGGCACCTGCGGGACGGCGGCGTGTCGACGGACTGGTTGCAGCTCTAACCGACGCCTACGGCCTCAGTTCGCACAGAATACCGGATAGCGCCCCGAGTCGTCGCGTCGTTTCGACCCGTTCGTCGCCCGAACCGCCGAGCCGTCACTCCCGCTCGGCCAGCTCCTGATCGCTCAACCACTCGAACTCGCCCGGGGCGTCACCCTCATCGGCGGGCGCGAGGGACTGTTCGTCCCCGTCGTCAGTAGCTGCGCCGGAATCCGCATCTCCGTCGCCGGCAGTCGCGAGGGAATCCGCATCGCCGCCCTCGGCCGCCGCGAGCAGTTCTTCCGGCGTCGGATCGTCTTCGTCCTCGCCGCGGACGCCGCGGTCGGCGGTCGGCCCTCCGGGGCTCGCGGCACCGGCGACGACGGCCGTGCCGCCGCCCGACGCGCCGCCGTCTCCCGTGATCGCTTTGCGCTCCAGTTCCTCGAACAGGCCGTCGATGGCGTCGGGCTCCTCGTCCGTGCCGTCGACCGGTCGGTCGGTCGCGCTTCCGCCGCTCGATCCGATCTCGTTCGACGCCGGGTCGGCGCCGGTCCCGAGTTCGAGCACGGGCGGATCGTTCGGTCGAAGGTCCCGGCCGGTTTCGTCCGTCACCGTCGGTTCCAGCGAAACGTCGGAGAGATCGCCGAACACCCGCTTGAGTTCCCGATCGCTCGCCTCGACGCCGGTACCGGAGGGGCCGGACGCCTCCGCGGCCCCGTCGGCCATGACCTCGGCCGGCGAGGCGTCGAGGACGGCGCCGGGGTCGGCGGTCGGCTCGGCGTCGTCGATCCGGGCCGCGTCGCCGTCCGCCAGCAGGTCGGCCGGGTCGACGGTGGCGTTCCGCGCGTCGTCCGCGGTCGTCGTCCGCTCCGGCCGGGCGGTCTCGGCGGGGGTTTCGGGGGGGTTGGGATACGCGTCCGCCGACTCGCCGCTGGCGTACGCCCGGGGTTGATCGGCCGCGAGAAGCGGGCGGCCCGCGAACTCGATCCGGTCGCCGCGGCGACGCCGCAACTCGGCCAGCCGATCGGATTCGAGCAGCACGACCCGCCAGCGCCGGTCGATGTCCGACAGCAGCGCGAACGCGAGATCCGTGTCCGCGAGCAGTTCACGTTCGACGGCGTCGAGCAGCGCCGGCAGGTTGTCGTCGCCCAGCGGCGTGTCGGGGTACTCGAAGCGCATCGTGTGACTCGACCCGCCGGCGTCCTCGAGGTCGATCTCGACGCTGGCGCCGTCGCCGCCGTGGGCGGCGTCGCGGAACGTCACCGAGCAGCCGTACGGCTCGAACACCTCGTCGAGGTGGACTTCGGGCGCGTAGTTCCAGTAGCTCGCCGTCGCGCTGATGCCGCGCCGGGACTGGGTCAGCGTCTCGACGAGGTCGGAAAACAGCGCCTCGCGGGAGCGACCGTCGACGCGGCGCGCGACGAACTCCCGCAGCGGCGCGTCGCTCGGCGCGTTCTCGTCGGCGTGCAGCTCCCGGACGTCCGCGGGCGGGAGCCCGAACTCCCGCAGCAGCGTCACGTACTCGTCCAGCAGGTCCGACGACGAATCCCCTGTCATTGGTGGCTCCCCTGGAATCGGTTTAATATATGTTCTGGCCGATTATATTTCTGTTCTTTCATGCAGGTTCGGCGATAGTCGGTCCAGGTCGGCGTCGACGGGAGGAGACCGGAAGCGGCGATCACGCGCCGAGATCGAACTCCTCCGCGGCGGTCTGCATGTCCTTGTCGCCCCGGCCGCTCAGGTTGACGAGGATCACGTCGTGCTCGTCGGCCAGCTCCTCGGCGAGCGCGATCGCGTGGCTGGTCTCCAGCGCGGGGATGATCCCCTCGGTCCGACTCAGCGTCCGGAACGCTTCGAGCGCCGCCCCGTCGTCGACGCCGCGGTACTCCGCGCGCCCGGTCGACCGGAACATCGCGTGTTCGGGGCCGACGCCGGGGTAGTCCAGCCCCGCCGACACCGAGTGGACCTCGACGTCGTCGTCGATGACGCGCGTCTTCATGCCGTGGATCACGTCGTCGGTGCCGGAATCGAGCGGCGCGGCGTGGCGCTTCGAGTCCGACCCCTCGCCGCCGCCCTCGGCGCCGTACAGCGCGACTTCCTCGTCGTCGCGGAACGCGTCGAACAGCCCCATCGCGTTCGACCCGCCGCCGACGCAGGCCACCGCGGCGTCGGGAAGCTGACCAGCCTGGTCGAGGATCTGATCGCGGGCCTCGCGGCCCAGCACCGACTGGAAGTCACGGACCATCCGCGGGAACGGGTCCGGCCCGACGACAGAGCCCACCAGGTAGTGGGTGTCGTCGATGTTCTCGATCATATCCTCCAGCGCGGCGTCGACGGCGTCGGCCAGCCCGGCGCCGCCGCGGGTCACCTCGTTGACCTCGGCGCCCATCAGGCGCATCCTGAACACGTTCATCTCCTGGCGCTCGACGTCCTTTTTGCCCATGTAGATCTCCGTGTCCAGATCGAACATCGCGCCGACCATCGCCGTCGCGGTGCCGTGCTGGCCGGCGCCGGTCTCGGCGATCAGCCGCTCCTTGCCCGCTTTTTTGGCGAGCAGCGCTTGCCCGATCGCGTTGTTCATCTTGTGGGCGCCGCCGTGGAGCAGGTCCTCCCGTTTGAGATAGATCTCGGCCCCGAACGCCTCCGAGAGCCGCTCGGCGTGGTACACCGGCGTCGGCCGGCCGGCGTAGTGTTCCAGCACGTCGCGGAACTCGGCCTCGAACTCCGGCGACTGGGCGATTTCCTCGTACCCCGCCGCCAGCTGATCCAGCGCGTCTTCCATCGGTTCGGGGACGTGGCGGCCGCCGTACTGCTCGAACTTCCCGTCGTCGTGCCGGGGGGTCTCCTTGGACATCGTTGCTCGAAGATTCTCCCTGTCGCACTTAGTTGTGACGCGATGTGTGATGTTCGTCCGCAAACGACAAGATCCGGTCGGCGCCACGCTTGTGGGCCGGGCGGTACAACGTCCGCACATGAAGTTCGAGGCAGTGCAGGGCGACATCGCCGCCCAGTCGGCCGACGCGCTCGTGAACGCGGCGGGGACGAGCCTGCAGATGGGTAGCGGCGTCGCCGGCGCGCTGCGACGCCGCGCGGGCGGCGAGATCGACGAGGAAGCGGTCTCGAAAGGACCGGTCGATCTGGGCGCAGTGGCCGTGACCGACGCCTACGATCTGAACGCCGAGCACGTCATCCACGCCGCCGCGATGCCGCACTACGGCAGCGGCGAGGCGACCGCCGAGAGCATCCGTTCGGCGACGCGCAACGCGCTGGAGCGGGCCGACGATATCGGCTGCGAGTCGCTGGTGATCCCGGCGCTGGGCTGCGGCGTCGCCGGCTTCGACCTCGCGGAGGGCGCGCGGATCATCGCCGATGAGATCGACGCCTACGAGCCCGAGTCGCTGGACGACGTGCAGTTCATCGCCTACAGCGACGAGGAGCACGAGACGGTGCGGCGGGTCGCCGAGGACGTGCGCGGCGAGTGAGAAGCGGCGTCACGGCGCCGCGGTGCGGAAAGTGAGCGGCGGCGGCCTCACGCCGATCCGAGCAACCGGTCGACGTCGACGCGCCCGACCGCGAACTGGACGCCGACGAGCGCCGCCAGCCCGATGCAGAGATAGCCCGCGACGGCGATCCAGGTCGTCTCGGCGGGGCTGCCGATCGCCAGCTTCGCGATCGTGTTCAGCGGATGTTCGGGCAGCAGCGTCGTCACCCCGGCGATCGCCAGGATGCCGAAGGAGTAGAGGAACTGCGCCTGCCGCCGATCGGCGGTGACCAGCGCGAGCGCGATCCCCATCGAGACGACCGCCAGCGAGAGCGCGGCCGCGACGGCGAGCAGCGCCGGCGCGTTCGCCACGGGCGTCCCGTTGGCCGCCAGCAACACCAGCCACAGCGCGGCCTGAACGGGCGCCAGTCCGGCGGCCGCGAGCAGCTTTCCGTCGACGATCTCGCGGAGTTCGACCGGAGCGACCGCGAGCAGCTCCAGCGTTCCCCGCTCTAGCTCCTCGGTGACGGCGTCGACGGCGAGGCTGCCGCTGATGAACACCGGCAGGAGGACGAGCAGCGGGACCAGCACCGTGTAGGTGAACCCGTAGTAGGGGTTCTCGAAGGGCACGTCGGGAACGCCGAGCGGGCGCGCGTCGAGGTGAGCGCTCCGCTGGTCCCGCTCGTAGCGCTCGTACTCCATGAGCGTCTCCTGGAGCGACACCACGACGAGCGTCGACTCGACGCCCGAATCGGGCGCGATCGTCTCGACGCCGATCCGCCCGTCGGACCGCTGGTTGGCGATCATCGCGGCGTCGACCGCGCGATCTCGGTACGCCTGGCGCGCGCTCTCGCCGGTGTCGTAGACTACGGGTCGAACGCCCTCCTGCCGGTTGGCGATCGCGGCGAGGTCGTGGCGCTGCTCGCCCGAGACGGCGACCGTCACGGTCTGGCCCTCGGCGCCGCCGGGATCGTACAGCGAAACGAGCCCGACGACGAGGAACGACGAGAACGCCGCGACGAACAGCTGGATCACCAGCGCGAGCACGATCGTCTTCTCGCTTTTGAGCGTCGCCAGCTCTCGCCTGGCGATCGTGAGCCGCGAGGACCACGGCGAGCTCTCACGCGACATAGCGGGTCACCCCCAGATTGTACAGCGTGTGAAGCGCGATCGCCAGCCCGAGTGCCGCCAGGTACTGCCAGCAGCCGCGACGCGCGCCGACGGCCGAGAAGATCGCCGTCACGGCGTGAAGCGCCAGCGGCAGGAAGAACATCGCGACGGCGACCGCCGGGTCGTAGGCCGTCGCGCTCTCGGGGAACGCGATCCGCCCCAGATCGAGCGTCGTGATGCCGGCGATGCTGACGACGTGGGTCGCCTTCTCGGCGACGAAGAAACCGGCGCCGCTTGCCGACCCGACGATCGCGGCCGAGCGCAGCGTCGGCGTCCAGCGGTTGTGCGCGAACCCGGCGTACACGTGGAGGCTCTTGGCGAGCTCCTCGATCAGCGAGATCGAGAGCAACAGCACCGGCGCCGACAGCTCCAGGGGCAGCGCGAACAGGATCGCGATCGCCAGCAGTTCCGCGAGCAGGACGAACGGAATCGACAGCGCCGTGACGGCGAACACGCTCCGCGGGCTCCGTGCGTAGTTCGCCAGCGCGTCCATCGCCTTGAGGAGGACCGCGCGCTGGCTGAACATGTCCTCCTCGCGGTAGACGCCGGCGCCGAGCCCGAACAGTAGCGCGCCGATCAACAGCGGCGGACCGGCCGAGAACGCGTACTCCGCGGCGGTGACGGCCTCGCCCTGAAGGTCCCAGACGACCAGCGTCAGCGGCGAGATCATCGCGATCGGCGTCACGTTCGTGAAGATCGCCGGCACGAACGCGTAGGAGCTCAGCCCGACGCTGATCGTCACGGTGACGAAGGTCAGCTCCTTGAACGACCGCGAGAACATCGCGCCGACGAACGCCGCCGACAGGAACAGCACCGCCAGCGGGACGACCGCGGCGACCGCGAGCCCGCCGCCGCCGATCGCCAGCGCGATGGCCGTCGAGACGAGCGCCAGCGCCGCGAGGTAGGGCAGCGTCTTGCCGGCCACGATCGCGCCGCGACCGACGGGCGCGACCAGCATGAGCTCGCCCCGGCGGTTGATCCGCTCGTTCATGATCGAGCCGCCGTACAGCTGGATGACGAAGTTCATCGGGACGATGAACAGAAAGGCGAGCACGAGCGACTGCATCGGGAACGGCGGGGAGATCTCTGCAGGCGAGTTCCCGGTGCTGTCGCCGCCGAGGACGCCGCCGAGCAGGCCGCCACCGCCGCTGGAGGTCTCGCTTCCGGTATCCGCACCGGCGCCGTCGTCCGATCCTCCGTCGTCGCTGCCGTCGTCGGAGGAACCGTCACCACCGGTTCCGGAGCCACCGCCGTCGCTGCTCCCGTTCCCGCCATCGGTTCCGGAACCGTTCGTTCCGTCGTCAGATCCGTCGCTGGAACCGCCGTCCGTGCTGCCGCCATCGCCGTCGGTTCCGGAGCCGTTCGACCCATCCCCGTCGCCGCCGTCGGTCGCCCCGTCCTGTCCGTCGGGCGCGCTGACGGTGCTGTCGGGCGGCGGTCGCTCCTCGTACCGCAAGTCGACGACGACGGGGAAGGCGGCGCTCTGATTGCGCTCCTGGCGCATCGTCTCGTAGTTGTACGCCTCGACTGCGCTCGCGAACTCCGAGAGCGCGGCCTCGCTCTTGCCGCGCGAACCGTCGTACTCGACGATCGTTCCGCGGATCAGCAGTTCGGCCTCGCCGTCCTGGAGCGCCGCGGCGTCGGCGTCGACCGCCCGGAACGCCGAGCTGTCTTCCACTACGGGGCGGTACGGACTGTCCTCGTCGACGCCGACGCGGTAGATCCCCTCGTCGAGCGCGGCGCTACCGCCCATCGCGGCGGGCGCGACGAGGCCGACGAGCAGCACGCCCGCGAGTCCGAGCAGAATTGTCCGCCGGTCGAGCGTGCCCGCCGAGCGCGACACCTCCCAGCGGGCGATCCGGAGCGTCTTGACGGCGAACGCCCGCGTTGCGGCGACGAGACGCCGAAGCCGAGCGCCGACGCCGCGGTCGCGCTCGCCGCCACCGCTCCGCTCGCTCGGCCCTGGCGTCACGCCTCGGCCTCCCGCGGCGACTCGCCGGCGATCTCGAGGAAGATCTCTTCGAGGCTCGGCTCGTTGGTCTGGATGTCGACGACCGATCCACCCTCGGCCTGGGCGCTTTCCCGTGTCTGTTCGACGGCGTCCATCGACTCGACGACCCGGCGGAACCGGCCGTTCTCCTTCGCGGCGCCCTCGACGGGAACGTCGGTGTAGACGCGGTACTCCGTGCGCCCGTGGCGGTCTCGTATTTCCTTCAGGGTCCCGCGGGCGATGACATCGCCGCGGTTCATCACGAGGATCCGATCGCAGAGGCTCTCGACATGAAAGAGGTTGTGCGCGCTGAACACGACGGTCCGGCCCTCGTCGCTCAGCTCGCGGACGAAGTCGATGATGTAGTTGGTCGTCAGGGGATCGAGGCCGCTGGCGGGCTCGTCGAAGATCAGCACGTCCGGATCGTTCACCAGCGCCCGCGCGATGGCTACCTTCCGCCTCATCCCTTTGGACATGTCGCCGATGGCGCGCTCGCGGTGCTCCAGGTCGAGCCGATCGAGGGCCTCGGAAATCCGCTCGTCGGCGACTGATCGGGGAACGTCGTAGAGGTCGGCGAAAAATCGCAGATACGAGTGAGCGGTCATGTCCTCGTACAGCGGCGACTCCTCGGGGACCCACCCGAGATTGCGACGCATCTCGGTTTCTCCGGCGGGGACGCCGGCGACGGTCGCGGTGCCGCTGGTCGGTTCGATCAGTCCCGCGAGCATCTTCAGCGTCGTCGTCTTGCCCGCTCCGTTGGGGCCGACGATGCCGAACACCTCGCCGGCCTCGACCGAAAAACTGCTGTCCTCGACGGCGACGAACCCGCTGTACTCCTTCCGAAGCGAGTCGACCTCGATCACGATATCGCCAAGGTGGCGTGCCGCCGATTTAAACTATCGGCATGGTTAGGTGTCGCCCGAGGCGGAAAATAACCGGGCGGTGGGAGGGTTGGCTTACAGTCCGACGCCGACCGCGTACGCCCAGTCGGTCCCCGCGAGCGCGAGGAAGACGAGCGCGCCGGCGAGCATCCCGACGTTCTTGAGGAAGGCGGTCATCTCGTCTTGCTGTTGGTCCTCCGGGACCGCCCAGAAGTTGTGCATAAGCGGCGTCGTCACGACCAGGAACGCGGCGATCGCGCCGGCTGCGAGGAGCGGAAAGACGCCGAGGACGATCCCGAGGCCGCCCAACAGCAACATGCCGCCGGAGAACGGCACCGCGAGCGAGGCCGCCGGGACGCCTTTCATCTCCGCGTAGCCGCTCATCGACTCCGCGTTCATGAAGTGGTTCAGGCCCATGAACGCCAGGATCCCGCCGAACAGCACCCGCGCGAGCAGGAACGCGGCGTCTGCGCCGGCGCTTTCGAGGGCCAGCGGCGCGATACTCACGCCGCCACCTCCGTCGTCGCGGTGCTGTCGGAACGCAGTGCGATCGAACGCGTCGATTGTGGTATCATCACGTTACCTGGTTAGGAACCGAACCTATATATCCGTTCGGCGACAATGGTGTAATCAGGTATCACCGATGTCATCGGATCTCCAGCGCTCGACTGCCGAAACGGAGGAAGAAGAGGGCCCCTGCGCCGTCATCGAGTCGATCGAGCAGATCGGCTCACAGTGGCGGCTCGTCGTGCTTCACGACTTACAGGACGGTGAGAAGCGTTTCAACGAGCTAAAACGGTCGACCGACGCGAGCTCGCGGACGCTCTCGCGCGTGCTCGACGACCTCGAAGAGCTCGGGTTCGTCGACCGCCGGATGGAAGAGGACGCGCCGGTCGCGACGTACTACAGCCTCACCGAGAAGGGCGAATCGCTCTGTCCGGTGTTCGACGAGATCGAGTGCTGGGCCGGCAGCTGGCTCGACGAGTAGCGGCGCGCGGCGTCTCTGAGTACTCGTTTTCCAGCGCACTACCGACAGCGGCGCCGAGCAGCAGAACGAGAACGGTTACGTCGACTGCGGGCGACGCGGCGGGTTCCGGAACAGGCCGTCGCCGACCGCGAGGCCCGCGACGAGCGCGCCGCCGACCAGCGCGCTCTGGAACGGGATCGAGAGCAGTTGCCCGAGCAACACCGCGACGAACAGGGCGGCCGGAATCACCGCCAGCACGATATCGGCTCTCGACACCGAGGGCGGTCGGAACGAGCTGCTGTCGGTCACAGTCGATTCCGTTCGGCGTCTATCGGGTGTTCTCTCGACCATGTTCTACACCTCCTCGTGTATACTTGACTACGTAACTTCACTAAAATGCTTCGTCGAGCGTTTTCTCGAAGTTGGTTCGTAAGTAGGTCTGGCCAACACAAATTGTTCTCATAACTTATGGAGAGTATTGTCGGGGCGCGAGCGCGTTCTCGTGGACGAGTTCTAACCCCACAGACCTCGGGAGCGGCGCCGAAGCGCGAAGAGAAGCCGCTACGAACTCGGACGAACGGTCGGGAGAAATCGAGGACGCGTCGACGTCGCTACGCTCGCAGTTCTTCGAGGCGCTCGCGGCCGGGCGCGATCAGCTCGTCGAGGTAGTCCGCGAGCGTTCCCTTGGCGTCCGCGGGGTGCAGTTCGCCGCTTTCGAGAGCCGCGGCCAGTTCCTCGTAGTCGTCGTAGGTGACGTCGCCGCCGTACTCGTCCGGGCGCTCGACGGTGACCGACTCGAAGCGCGGGAACACGTGGTACCGGAACAGTTCGAGGACAGGGTTCTCGCGCTCGTTGCCCTCGTCGTCGGGGTCGGGATCGCGCGTCGGCGGGCAGAAGGCCGCGTTGACCTTCTCTTCGAGCTCTTCGGCGGAATCCTCCATCGAGATCGTCTCGCCGGAGCTGGAGGACATCTTCCCCTCGCCGGACGTGAGATCGGCGATGATCGGCGTGTGCAGCGCCGGTCGAACCTCGTAGTCGAGGTCGGGCAGCTCCTCGCGCGCGAGCATGTGGACCTTGCGTTGGTCGAGGCCGCCGACCGCCAGGTCGACGTCGAGGTACTCGATGTCCAGCGCCTGCATCAGCGGGTAGACGACGTGGGACACCTTCGCGGTGTCGCCGCCCTGAAGCTCGGCCATCGCGCGCTGGGCGCGATTCAGGGACGTCGACAGCTCTAGCTGGTGGAGGTCGAGCGCGAACTCCTCGTCGAGCTGGAACTCCGAGCCGTAGACGAACTCGGTCTGCTCGTCGTCGAGGCCGTACGCGAGGAACTGCTCGCGCATCACCTCGGCCGTCTCGCGGATCTCCTCGAAGCTCCCCTTGCCGTTGAGGTAGGCGTGCACGTCCGCGAGCAGCACGACGACCTCCATGCCCGCCTCCTGCAGGTCGATCAGCTTGTTCGCGGTCAGCAGGTGGCCGACGTGGAGCACGCCGGAGGGCTCGTAGCCCACGTACGCGCGCTTGCCGTCGGGGTCGGCCGCGAGGGCCTCGACCTCCTCTTCGGTGACGACCTCCTCGGCGTTGCGCGTGATCAGATCGTAGTCGTCCATACGGGAACTCTGACAGGGCGGGAATTTAGGGCTTCCCAACTCACGCGAGCGCGTCACCTCCGGAGATCGATCCGCGCCTCGGCGACGGCGGCGTCGATCGCGGTAGAAGCCACTAAGGCCGCGGCGTCGCAACCGTCGGGCATGAACGACACGCGCCGGAGCGTCCTCGACGCGCTGGACGACGGCCCCGTGACCGGCCCCGATCTGGCGGAGCAGCTCGACGTCTCCCGGGCGGCGATCTGGAAGCACGTCGAGGCGCTGCGCGAGGACGGCTTCGAGATCGCGAGCCGCGACGACGGGTACGAACTCGAATCGGTCCCCGAGTTCGGCGGCCCGGCCGTCGAGTACGGACTCGAAGCGCCCTTCGACATCGAGTACCACGAGAGCGTCCCGAGCACGAACGCGCTCGCCCGCGACCTGGCAGCCGACGGCGCGAGCGACGTCGTCGTGCTCGCCGACGAGCAGACCGGCGGCAGAGGCCGGCTCGATCGGGAGTGGTCCTCGCCAAGCGGCGGCGTCTGGCTGAGCATCGTCCTCCGACCTGATCTGCCCCCCGCTCGCGTCCCGGTGATCACGCTCGCCGCGGCGGTCGCGATCACCGACGCAGCCCGCGAGGCGGGCGTCGACGCCGAGATCAAGTGGCCCAACGACGTGCTCGTCGGCGAGCAAAAACTCGCAGGCATCCTCACCGAGATGGAGGGCGAGGCCGATCGAGTCTCGTGGGTGATTCCGGGCCTCGGCATCAACGCGAACGTCGGCGCCGAGAAACTTCCCGACGGCGCGACGAGCGTCCAGTCCGAGGTCGGCCCCATCGAGCGACGGCTGTTCGTCCAGCGACTGCTGGAGCGGTTCGACGAACTGCGGTCGGACCCCGAGGCCGTGCTCGACGCCTGGCGCGAGCGCGCGTCGACGCTCGGGCGAGACGTCCGGGTCGAGACGCCCGACGGCGTCGTCGAGGGCGAAGCGATCGACGTCGAGCTGCCGGGGACACTGCTCGTCGAGACCGGCGACGGCGTCGTCCGCGTCCACGCCGGCGACTGCGAGCACCTCCGGCCCGCCTGAGCTACGCTCGCTCGTCGCACCGCTGACGCCAGTTCAGGGCTGGGGCGTTCGTTCCTCGGCGGTGGGCCCCTCGGCGTCGCTCTCGTCGGATTCCATTCTCACCGTGAGCACAGGCGGCTCGGCTGTCCGGACGACACGCTCGGTGACGCTGCCCATCAGGAGCCGGTCGATCCCGCCGCGGCCGTGGGTCCCCATCACGATCAGGTCGCAGTTTTCGCTCGCGGCGTGCTCGCAGATCGTCCTGCTCGGCATCCCTTCGACGATGCGCGTCTCGACGTCGACGCCGCGCTCCTCGGCGATCTCCGCGACGCGCTCGACGGCCTCGTGGCCCTCCTCGCGCAGCACCGAACTGATCCCTTCCCAGGACGTTTCCATGGGCAGCCCGCCGAACGTCGCCGCGTTGACGACGTACAGCGCCTCGACCGTCGCCCCGTGTTCCTCGGCGAGCCCGACGGCGTGTTCCACGGCTCGCTCGACGCCCGTGGAGCCGTCGGTCGGGACCAGGATGCGATCGTACATATGACGTACGTTACCACACGACTTCCGGAGTCAAAACTGTTCCGCGGAACCGAACGGAACTGTCCGGCCGACCGAGGCCCAGTGACGATTTGTTATAGCAATATTTGGTTTACATCGCTCTGGCCCGCTCGTCGGACCACGGCTCGCACGATATCCCGGGCTCCGGCGAGGTTGTCGGAGGCGCCGTCGAGCACCTGCAGTTTCGCCTCTCGTCCCTCGGCGACGACGCCGCGATCCAGGCCCGCAATCTCGGCGCCGTTGATCGTCGCCATCCGCAGCACCTCGCGGGCCGAGAGATCGAACAGCTTCGCGGCGAACGCCATCTCGCGAAACATCGACGGGCTGTTGGTCATCACGTTGTCCGTCCCGAGCGCCAGCGTCGTCCGCTCGGCGAGCTCATCGGCGGGCGGTAGTCCCACGTCGGTCACGACGTTCGAGCGCGGGCAAAGGACGATCGGTACCTCGCTGTCGTCGATCCGGTCGAGCTGGTGGGGCTCGGGGTGGACCGCGTGCACGAGAAAGTCCGGATCGAGATCGAGCGCCGGGTCGACGTCCGAACTGTCGACCTCGCCGGCGTGGATGCCGAAGAGCTTGCCGGCCTCTCGGGTCGCCCGGCGCTCGCGATCGAAGTCGGCGTCGTTCGCGCCGCTCGCGCCGAAGCCGTCGCTCGCCGCCATGGCGTCGGTCGTCTCCCGGCCGAGGATCACCGGCTCGACGTCGAGCCCCTCGGCGGCGTCCCGGAGCTGTTCGACGCCCTCGACGCCGCCCTCGCGGAACTCGATGCAGGTTCCCGTGCCGGTCGAGCGCATGAACTGCAGCGATCGTCGCATCCCGTCGACGAGTTCCTCGCGCGAGGCCGCCCGCAAGAGCCGGTGTTTCAGGCCGTCCGGCGGGGCCACGAGTTCTTCGAGCGTCAGCCCGCCGCCGGCCTCCTTGGCGATCGAGTCGCCCAGGTGAGTGTGGGCGTTGACGAACGCCGGCAGGATCACGTCGTCGCTGTCCGTGCCCGTCTCCTCGACGGCGACGATCTCGCCGTCCTCGATCACGACCCGGCCCTCGACGGGGTCGAACGACCGTCCGCGCAAAACGGTGCCTTCCAGTTCCATAGCTGAGACGACGGGCTTCCGAACCATTCCGTTTACCCTTCGCGTACGCGCGCACGGACCTGCGAGCGATCCCGGGGGCTACTCGTCGGGCTCGAACTCGTCGAGCGTCGCGTAGTGGCCCCGCCGCACCTCGGTGACCAGTCCGCCGTCCTCCTCCAGCCCGAGGACTGACGCCGCGGCGCCGCCGACGCCGTCGGTGACCGCCTCCGGCGCGTAGACGCCGAAGCGCCACTGGGATCGCTGGGCCGCCCGGAGCGCGTCGACGAGCGGGGACTGCTGACCCAGTTGCCTGATCTCGCCGTTGACGACGACCCGGGACGTCGACTCGGTCATCGACGGCTTCGAGGGGACGTCGATGACGACGTGCTCGGGCGCCACGCCCGCCCGATCCGCGATTTCGGCCTCCAGCTCGCGGACGCGCTCGTGATCCGTATCGAGCAGGGAGTCGGGAACGTCGTCGATTTCGGCCCAGACGGCCCGCTTGAACAGGTCCCGCTCGTCGAGCGCGCGAGCGTACGACTCGGTCGAGTCGGCGGAGCGCAGGGCGGCGATCAGATCGTAGTCGTCCATCCGCCGGATCGCCTCGGGCGTCGCCGCGCCGTCGTCGATCAGCCGCTCGGTCGCCCGGCGGAGCATCGACTTGCCGATCCGGGCGACCGGATGGCTGTACACCGTCGGGTTCATCAGCGCCCGCGCGACGAGCAGGCTCTCTGCGGTCTGGACGTTGCCTTCCGCGAGCACGAGCTCGCCGTCGAGGAAGGTGAGCTCCCGGACGAGCCGCTCGTGGTCGATCGTCCCGTAGGGGACGCCGGTGTGGTGGGCGTCCCGGACGAGGTAATCCATCCGGTCGACGTCGAGTTCGCCCGAGACGAGCTGGCCGTACTGTCCCTCGCCGGCGATCAGCCCCGCGACCGCCCCGGGATCGAGGTCGTGCGAGCGCAGCACGTCGCCGACGGGGTTCGACGCCAGCAGCTCCTCGACGTCGTCGTGGTACTTCCCGGTGTGGCGGTAGAGCAGCGCCTCGACGTTGTGGCTAAAGGGGCTGTGGCCCACGTCGTGCAACAGCGCGGCGGCCTTGACGCGCTCGGCCTGTCGCCCGTGGACGCCGAGATGCTCCAGGGCCTCGCACGCGAGGTGGTAGACGCCGAGGCTGTGCTCGAAGCGCGTGTGGTTCGCGGAGGGGTAGGCCAGCGACACCGTTCCCAGCTGGGAGATCCGGCGGAGCCGCTGGACAGCGGCGGTGTCGAGCAGCGCCGCCGCGACGCCCTCGACCGCGATGTGGTCGTGGACGCTGTCCTTGATCGTGGTCATGGAGCGGGCTTCGGCCCGTTCCTACAAAAAGTGTGGCCGGCGTGACGCCGACGTTGAGCGGGGAGACGCCGACGCCCGGTCGGCCGGTCCAGAGAGCCGCCGCTCGCGACGGTCGAAAGCGAGAGGAGAGAAGAACTGTATCGCGCTACAGCACGTCGTCGAAGTCCTTGTGGCCCTGGATCGTGACCTCCTCGTCGGTCACTTCGGCGAGGAACACGCCGTTGCCGCTGCCCGTGTCGCGCTCGACCGCGCTCTTGACCGCGCGGGCGGCGACTTCCTTGGCTTCCTCGTTCGAGAGGCCCTCCTCGTAGTACTGTTCGAGGGTGCCGTAGGCGACCTGCATCCCGCTGCCGGTGACGGTGTAGTCGTCGGCGACGACGCCGCCGGCGGGGTCGATACTGTACACGTGGCTCCCCTCGTCGTCGACGCCCGCGAGGATCGGGTGGATGGCGAAGAACGGCCCGCCGCGGGCGAAGTTGCCCGCCAGCGAGGACAGCGCCTGCATGCTCATCTGTTCGCCGCGGCGGGTCTCGTAGAGGTTCGACTCGACGCGGAGATACTTGATAAAGGACTGGGCGCCGCCGACCGATCCCACGAGCGTGAGGACGGCGCTGGGGTGGATCTGCTCGACCTTCTGGACGTCCTTGCTGGAAACGAAGCGTCCGCCGAGGCTGGCGCGCATGTCGGTCGCCACGACGACGCCGTCGTCGGTCGTCAGACCGACCGTCGTCGTCCCGGTCTTGTTCACGTTCTCCAGTTCGTCCTCGGAGAACTCGGGCTCGGGCAGCGAGCCGATGGAGGGGCCCAGCGGATCGTCGTCGGCACCCGACAGCCGGTCGCGGTTTCGCGAGAACTCGTTGTCGTGCATCGGGGTTCGCATTGGCCGCGTCTACACGTCGCGCGCATATAAATGGCCGGCGTTCCGGACGGTGACGCCGCCCCCGACGACGGGTCCGCAGACTACCGAACGGCGGCGTCGTACGGCGGGAGAATCGAACGCGGTGGGGCGTGGTCGGGCGTACTCGATTACGGTTTCGCTCCCTCGTAGGCGCTCTCGACGCGCTCGACGACCCGGTGGATCGGCGGCGCGCGACCGGCCGTTCGCTGGGCCGCGAGCGCGAGCGGCATCATGAGGATGCCGACTGCGATTGTCAACTGGTACAGGGCAAACACGCTGGATCGGTACACCCGTGCGATCATCTTGCTTCGCTCTGGAGCAACGGATCACCGTATAAAAGAATAACTGAAGATTCCAAACATAACGGTCGATACTGCTCGTTAGAGGTCGACGCAGTCTTGCGGTTCAAGCGAGCTTGCGTTGTGTCCATCTCCACTCGCGTTCGAGTTCGTCCACGGGTAGGCACGCGCTCGCTGAACCGCGGCTTCGCCATAACTTATGCGGATACTCCGGATGGCGTGCGCAGCCGAATTCCGACGCGCGCGAACCACAAAGCAAGAGGGGCCCCGGCGTCGAACAGTACGTATGAGCAACTACCTCGTTGCGATGGAAGCGGCATGGTTGGTGCGCGACGTCGGCGAGATCGACGACGCGATCGGCGTCGCGGTCAGCGAAGCCGGCAAGCGCCTGAACGAAGAAAGCATGGACTACGTCGAGGTAGAAGTCGGCGCGACGGGCTGTCCCGCCTGCGGGGAACCCTTCGATTCGGCCTTCATCGCGGCCGACACTGCGCTGGTCGGACTCGTCCTGGAGATGAAGGTGTTCAACGCCGATAGCGAGGAACACGCCCAGCGCATCGCCAAGAGCGAGGTCGGCGGCGCGCTGCGGGACGTCCCGCTGTCGGTCGTCGAGACGATCGAGTACGAGGACGACGAAGAACTCGAATCGGCGTCCTCCTGAGCCTGCGAAGGAGGGCTCGAAAGGCGAGCGAAGCGAGCCTTTCGGCGTCCTGACGAGCGCTAGCGAGACAGGACTCGCGGAACTCTGTTCCGCGGCGTCCTGCCGAATGGAGTGAGTCAGGGTACGGAAGCCGTGATACGGCTTCCGGCGTCCTAGTGAGGTAACACGAACGAGGACTCGAAAGGCGAGCGAAGCCGGTACCGGAAAGGCTCAGTTCTCGACGGCGAACGCTCGGACGCCGCATCGCGACGTCCGAGCCTTGACCAAAACTTTATAATATAACCTCGGGTAATCCCTCGTATGGAACTGCCGACGCCGGCCGACCTGCGCGAGCGCCGGAACGAACTCGGGTTAACCCAGAGCGAACTCGCCGAACGGGCCGACGTCTCCCAGCCGCTGATCGCCCGGATCGAGGGGGGTGACGTCGATCCCCGGCTCTCGACGCTCCGGCGGATCGTCAACGCGCTGGCGGAAGCCGAGACCGGGATCGTTCGTGCGGAGGACCTCATGCACGAGAACGTGATCCGCGTGGCGCCGGACGACGAGCTCAGCGTCGCCGTCCACCGGATGGAGGAGGAGGCGTACTCTCAGCTGCCCGTCCTTCAGGACGGCATCCCCGTCGGCAGCATCAGCCAGAGCGACCTGGTCCACGCCGACGAGGACGACCGCGCCGAACCCGTCAGGGAGTTCATGAGCGAGAGCTTCCCGACGGTCTCGGAGGACACGACGCTCGACGAGATCACGAGCCTGCTCGAACACTACAAGGCCGTGATGGTGACCGATCGGGGCGAGACGGTCGGGATCATCACCGAAGCCGACGTCGCGGGTCGCCTCTCGTAACTCGACGAGAACGCTAATGTGGTCGTGCGATTAGACGTAGCTATGGACTGGCTGAAGCGGAATCTGGGGAGCGGGCTCGTCATTCTGCTTCCGATCCTCGTCAGCGTCTTCGCGCTGCGCTGGCTCTACACGAAGCTGGCGGCGCTCCCGCTGGTGGAGGGGATTCAGCCGCCTGCGGTCGGCGTCGCACTCAGCATCGTTCTGTTCGTGACCTGGGTGTTCGGCATCGGATACCTGATGCGGACCGCGCTGGGGACGGTGCTGGCGATGCGCCTGGACGCCCTGATGAACCGCGTTCCCGGGATCCGAGTCGTTTACAACGCCTCGAAGATGGCGATCGAAACCGCCGTCGCGGACACCGACGGGCTAAAACGTCCGGTCAAGCTCAAGCCGTGGGGCGATCTCCGGGTGACCGGCTTCGATACGGGCCACGAATCCGACGAGGGCAACCCCGTGGTGTTCATCCCGACGTCTCCGAACGTGACCAGCGGGATCGTCGTCGAGGTCGACGAGGAGGACGTCATCGAGCTCGACGAGTCCGTCGAGGACGCGCTGACGCGGATCCTCAGTGCGGGGTTCGGGGAGAAAAACGGACAGACGAACGTCTCGGGGAACGTGTTCTCCCCGTCGGACGACGAGTAACCGGATCGGGTGCCCGGTCTTCGTCGGAGTGCCGTGTTCGCGCGCGCAAGTTCGGGAAATTGGAACGAGTTTGGCTATAGCGACATGTAATTTAGAAGTTGGGCACGCGGCGCCATTTCTTGTTATGCGTTACCACTCGTCACGGTCGAATGGAACGCGGCGACCTCCAAAAATGCGGCTGAGGCCCGAGAATCGACGATGGAGGTGCCGACGCTGACCCCGCCTTTCGGGCAATGACTCGTCCGGCTTCTACGAGTTGCACCGCTAGCTCGGATCCAGTCGTGGTGCGCCTGAAGACGGTGATTTTGCAAACCCCACCGGAGCTCCGTGGATACGAGACGCTCGACAGGGCGAAAACGAGGAACGCTGCTGAAACCGACGAAGAAACGATACACGGTGCGGATGCGGGCCGGAAAGTTGGATCACTGACGCCGACAGACCGAGACCGACTACCGACGCGGGGACCCTCTCCCAACGCACGTCAGGCAGCTTTCGACGAATTACCCGTCTATGCGTCGAGGGCGACACAGTTCTGTCAACGTCGATCCACAGCTCAACGACACCGAAATCCTGTCGACGAACTGTGCTTGTCGAGAGATCATCGCCGACTCTCCGGGGCTGCGATGCGCAATTTCTGGCCCGATCCGACGACCGTCACACGACAGTCCTGATTACATTGAGGTGCTCGTTTACCCTCGGTCCAGCGTACGGTGAAGTGCAAAATTCACCTCGAAAGTGGGGCCGATCACGCTTCGAGGAGCCAACCAGATTCTGTTAGTGAATGACAACCAGTCGATTTTTATTTGTTCTTGTGTTACTACTCCGCGGCAATACGGTACTAGATAAGAAAAATAACCCAATCTACGCAGGCATAGTAGACAGAATAAGATACTTTATCCTGAGTAATGGGAACGTTGAAGATGATCGAGTCCATCGGTCGTCGCGTGACGACCGAACGCGACGCGGACACGTCCCGGACGGCCGTGAAGACGTACGTGCCGGCGTATCAAAAACGCCTGTGGGCCGACCACGCCGACGAGCTCGGAATGAGCCAGAGCGAGTTCGTCCGGACGATGGTCCAGGCCGGACGCAGCGACTTCTCCCCGCCGGAGGAGACGGGAGAGTTCTCGGCCTCGAAAGCGCCACAAGAGTCAACCGACGGACACGAACGCGGCAAAACGGAGCCCCGTTCCGGAGACGCAACCCCCGGGGTCGAGGCCGGTGAAACGGGGTCCTCTCAGAGGGAGTCGAGCGACGAAAGCGACGAGCTAACAGACCGCGTCCTGGAGGTGCTCGATCGGAACGGCGTCCTTTCGTGGGACGAACTCGTCGAGGCGGTGACCGACGATATCGAACGCCAACTCGACGACGCCGTTCAGGAACTCCAGGACGAGAACGCGATCCGCTACAGCGGTCGCGAAGGAGGATACACCGTCCAGTCATGAGCGAAGCGCAGCGCGGCGCCGGCGACGTCGACGATCCGATCGCGTACTTCGTTCAGGACGTGGGCTACCACGGGAAGACCGAACGGACCCAGGAGGCCTACGAGCGCGTTCTGCGGGAGTTCGAGACATTTCTCGCCGCCGGGACGACCCGGGCGTCGAGCGGCGTGACCGTCCGCGAAGCGACCCACAGGGACTGCATGGAGTGGATCCACGCGAAGCGCGGCGAGCTGGCCGACAGCACGATCGCGACGTACGCGTCGTATCTCCACCGATTCTACGGATACATGACCCAGGTCGGCGCGTTCGATTCGAACCCGATGACGATCGTCGTCGAACAGATGGACGAGTCGATCGACACCGACCCGGCGCGCAGGGAAATCTCCGTGGATGAGATGCGGTCGTTCGTCGCCGAAATCCGCCATCCGCTGGATCGTGCGGTGATCGCCACGTTACTGAAAACCGGTATGCGAGCCGGCGAACTGTGTAATCTCGACGTCCGCGATCTGCACTTATCGGGCGCGCCGGACGGGGGCGGGCGGTCGATCAGACCGTCGGTTTCCGGTCGACCGGATTCGCTGTACGTCTCCGCGGAACCGCGGCAGGGCGCCGAAGTCAACGGCGAGCGGCGGACCGAGTCGAACAAGCGAAAGCGCGACACCGTGATCCCCGTCGACGACGAGTTGTCCCGGGTGCTGGTCCGCTGGCTCGCCGCTCGTCCCGACGCCGTCTCGGAGGCCGAACCGTTGTTCGTCGGGACGAGGGACGGCTGGGGGCAGCGCCTCTCCATCGACGCCGTCCACCGGATCGTCACCGACCACGCTGCGGATCGGGGATGGTACCGGACCGGCGGTGGCGCCGCCGAGAACGTGACTCCCCACTACTTCCGGCACTTTTTCACGACGCATCTCCGGAGCGAGACGGGCGATCGCGGGATCGTCAAGTACCTGCGCGGCGACGTCGCGGAGGATGTCATCGACACGTACACCCACAACTGGGGCGACAGGGTGCGCGAAACCTACGAGTCGAACGTCTATACGCTGCTGTCCTGAACGCATTCCCTGCTGTATCCACTGGATACGCCATCAGCTGTGCCCGTTCCCCAACCGCAGTCTGAGCCCGTTCTCGAAGGCGCTTCTGGGCGGTATTGAGACTTGGTCTGCCATACGTGATACCGTATTGATAAATGTCGAGTGGCTGGCGGCGGACTCGTAAACCACATGCCGCTATACAGAATCGGAGAGAATAGCCTGGCAACGGAATGTTGGAAACCGACCACAAAAGACCGGAGGACGACGCTCGAACATCTCGGAGGTGCCGGCACCAAGACGATCGCATCACATCCGCAAAGATGTATGTTATATGTTGGCAATGGTTAAGTTCGGTCCCGTCGGATATCCCCTATGGGATTGTTCGACCAGCTCCGCGACGCCGTCGGCGGACAACGCGGTGGTCGACGGTTCGAGTGTGTGGACTGCGGCAGGGCGTTCGCGTACGCGCCGTCGGTCGAGGAGCCGAGCTGTCCGTACTGTGACTCGGCGGAGCTACGGACTCGGGAGTCGGCGTACCCGGAAAAGAAATTCGAGCGCCGTCAGTAGCCGCGCTCGATCAGATAGTCAGCTATCTGTTCGAGCAGATGCCGCGCCTCGTTGTCGGGGAGCACTTCCAGCCGCTCCTTTCCGGTCTCGACGAGTTCCGACGCCGTGTCGCGGGCGTAGTCGATGCTGCCCGCGGCCTCGAGTTCGGCGACGGCGTCGTCGATCTCCGCTTCGGTGACGGACTCGACGCTCTTGGCGTCGACCAGCGAGTCGACGTCGACGCCCTGCTCGCGGGCGTGCAGCGTGAGCAGCGTCTGCTTGCCTTCGACGAGGTCGCTACCGCGTTGTTTGCCCAGCTTCTCGCTGGGAACGGTGAGGTCCAGCACGTCGTCCTGGATCTGGAACGCGCGGCCGACGTCGATGCCGTAGCCGTACAGCTGCTCGACGGTCTCGTCGTCCGCACCCAGGAGTAGCGCGGGGACGCACGCCGACGCGCCGTACAGGACCGCGGTCTTCTGTTCGACCATCTCGAGGTAGTCCTCCGTGAGCACGCCCGAGCTCGTCTCGAACTCGACGTCCAGCGCCTGGCCCTCGCAGATGTTCGTGCAGGTCGTCGCCAGCACGTCGAGCGCCCGAACCGTCCGGTCGGCCTGGGCGTCGGTGTCGAGCATGATCTCGAACGCCTTCGAGTACAGCGTGTCGCCGGCGAGGATCGCCGTCTCCAGGTCGTACTCGCGGTGGACCGCCGGGACGCCCCGGCGAAGGTCGTCGTCGTCCATGATGTCGTCGTGGATCAGCGTGAACGACTGGATGGTCTCGACGCTGACCGCCGCCGCCATCACGTCGACCGCGGATCCGTTCAGCGACGGGAACGACCGGTAGTCCGCCGAGAGCGGTTCGACGTCGGCGAGCGCTTCCGCGACCAGCAACAGCACGGTGGGGCGGAGCCGCTTGCCGCCCGCGTCCAGCAGGTACCGGGAGGCCTCGTAGAGCCGCTCGGGGTCGGTGATCGGGAGTTCCTCGGGGATGGCGTCGTTCACCAGCTCCCGGCGCTGTCCGACAGCCTCCAGCACCTGTTCCTCGCGCGCCTCGGATTCAGTCATATCACTCGACCAGCTGGATCAGATTCCCGTTCCGGGTCACGTGCAGGTCCCGACCGAGCTTGTACCCCTGGCTCTCGGCGAGGTTGACGTAGCTGGAGTAGCCGCTCATGTCCTGGTGGGCGGGGATGACGTGCTGGGGCTGGAGCGCGTCGAGCATCTCGTAGTGGCCCTCCTGGTTGAGGTGGCCCGAGACGTGGATGTCGTCGTAGATGCGGGCGCCCTGCATGCCCAGCAGCTTCTCAGACTGGTAGCGCTGGCCCTCGTTAGTGGGCTCCGGGATGACTCGTGCCGAGAAGATGACCTTGTCGCCGTTGTCCAGTTCGTACGGCGTGTCGCCTCGGCCCATCCGGGTGAGCATCGCGCGGGGCTCGCCCTGATGGCCGGTGACGATCGGCAGGTAGTTCTCCTTGCCCTCGTTCATGATCCGCTTGAACGTCCGGTCGACGGACTTGCGGTGGCCGAACATCCCCAGGTCCTCGGGGAAGTCGACGAAGTTCAGCCGCTCGGCCGTGCCGGAGTACTTCTCCATCGACCGGCCGAGCAGGACGGGCTGGCGCCCGATGTCCTTGGCGAACTCGACGAGGCTGGAGACGCGCGCGATGTGACTGGAGAACGTCGTCGCGACGATGCCGCCGTCGTAGTCCTCGACGCTGTACATCACGTCGCGCAGGTGCTCGCGCGCGACGCTCTCGCTGGGCGTGCGGCCCTTCTTGTTGGCGTTCGTGCAGTCCTCGATGTAACAGAGGACGCCCTCGCCCTCGCGGCCGATCTCGCGGAAGCGCTCCATGTCGATCGGGTCGCCGATGACCGGCGTGTGGTCCATGCGCTTGTCCAGCCCGTAGACCACCGCGCCCTCCGGCGTGTGGAGCACCGGATTGATCGCGTCGATGATCGAGTGGGTGACGTTGACGAACTCGAGTTCGACGTTGCCGGAGTCGCCGATGCTCATCTTCTCGCCGGCTTCCATCTTCACGAGATCGTTCTCGACGCCGAACTTCTGCTCGCCCTCGATCTGCTGTTTGACCAGCTCGATCGTAAAGGGCGACGCCACGACCGGCGCGTTGTACCGGTGGGCGAGCTTGCTGATGGCGCCGATGTGGTCGAGGTGGCCGTGTGTCGGCACGATGGCCTTCACGTCGCCCTCGAGGTCGCTCATCACCCGATCGTCCGGGATGGCGCCCATGTCGATCAGGTCGAGGCTGTGCATCCGTTCGGTCTCGACGTTGTCGTGGATCAGAACCTTCGAGAGGTTCAGACCCATGTCGAAGATGACGACGTCTTCGCCCGCTCGTACCGCCGTCATCTGCCGTCCGACTTCCTCGTAACCGCCTATCGTTGCTATTTCGACTTCCATAGTTGATCCGAGCATTCAAAGCCACGTTGCGGTGGCGATGCGCTCACGGAAACACCCGCGAATAACGGGAACGTGACCCCGGCGTCTTGCAGCACGTCGGCCGCGCACCCGCCCGCAGCGCGCGTCCGGACGACGCACGCCACTACCCGCGGGTCGTGTTGGGAGACACTATGCGCTCATGGTTTAAAAAGGCGTGGCATCCGAGCCGGACGCCGGCGCGGACGACGCGCTTAATGGATCGGACGCCCTTTTGCGGATATATGATGCTGACCACCCACGTGCTGATCGGGCTGGCGCTGGCGACGCCGATCGTCGTCGCGGCACCCGACCTCGGCACGGCGGCGCTGGTCGGCGGGGCCCTCGGCGGCGGGTTCCCCGACGCCGACATGTACACCGCCCACCGCCGGACGCTGCACTTCCCGGTGTACTTCGCCGCGCTGTCGGTCCCCGCGGTCGCCCTCGCCGCCCTCGTCACGACGCCGGCGACGGTCGCGCTCGCGCTCGCGGTGGTCGCCGCGGCGGTCCACTGCTGCATGGACGCCCTCGGCGGCGGCCTGGAGCTGCGGCCCTGGAAGGGAACCTCCGAGCGCGCCGTGTACGACCACTACCGGGGGCGCTGGCTCCCACCGCGACGCTGGATCCGGTACGACGGCGCGCCCGAGGACTTCGTGCTCGGACTGGGCGTCGGCGTCCCCCTGTGGTTTCTGCTGGAGGGCCGCTTCGAACTGTTCGTCCTCGCCTTGCTCGCGATCTCGGCCGTCTACGCCGCAGTGCGCAGACGGCTTCCCGATCTCGCTCCGGTAGTCGCGGACGTCGCGCCGGACGCCCTGGAACCGTACCTCCCCGACGAGAGCGACAAATCCTGAACCGCGGTCGTCTCGCTACTTTGAGTCGCCGCGGATCGTCGTCCCCGGCCGCTCGCCCGCGAGGAACGCAGAGAGCGCGTCGAGATCGAAGATGGAGGCCGGAACGTCGAGCGCGAGCAGTTCGCGAACTTTTCCGGCCATGCCGCCCGAGACGTCCGTGGCGTCGCTCCCGCCGAGCACGTCCGCGACCTCGTCGAAGGACGAGATTTCGGGAATGACGGACGCCTCGTCGACGGCATCCCCGTCGTCGGCGTCCAGCACGCCAGGCACCGTCGAGCAGACGCCGACGCGATCGGCCGTCAGCTGACCGGCCAGTTCGGCGACGATCTCGTCGCCGCTCAGCACGGTGACGCCCTCGCCCGCGTGGGCGATCACGTCCCCGTGGAGCACGGGGACGAACCCCTCGTCGAGCAAGGTTCTAACTTGCCCGGTCGGCAGGGTGAGGTCGGCGTCGGCGTCCCGATGCGCGGCCGAGAGCGGGTGGACCGGCACCGCGGGGACGCCCTCGTCGCGCAGGCGCCGGAGGACGAACTTGTTCAGCGTCGTCATCGCGCCGTGGATAGCCAGCACGCCGTCGGCGTCGCGGGTTCCTTCCTCCGTCGTGACGCCCCATTCGGCGGCGTTCGGGTGGCCGAAGCTGCCGCCGCCGTGGACGATAACGAGGTCGTCGACGGCGTCGGTGGCCTCTGCGCCGTCGCCGTCCGACCCGGAGCGAGCCGCGGCGACGGCCGCCGCCGCCCGGTCGAGCGCCGGGCCGTCGACCGTCTCGTCGCGGTCCTTCTCGGTGACGACGCTACCGCCGAGCTTGAGGACGGTCGTCACGTCAGGCGTCCTCCGTGCGGCCGCCGTCGCTCGGGCCCTGCTCGACGCGCACGCCGTCGCGGTCGAGTTCGGCGCGGAACACCTCCTCGCAGCCCGGCGTGAACCGGAGCGCGGTGCCCGTCTCGTCGGTGTCGTCGAGCGCGACGACGCATCCTCCGCCGCCCGCGCCGGTCAGCTTCGCCCCTTTGGCGCCGGCGTCGCGGGCGGCCCAGACCATCGTGTCCAGCGACCGTGAGGAGACGCCGAGCGCCTCCAGCAGGCCGTGGTTGAAGTCCATCAGCCGCCCCAGTTCGGCGATATCCCCCTCCGCCAGCGCCTGCTCGCCCTCGCGCACGATATCGCCGATCGCCTCGATCGTGTCGGCGGCGAAGCCGTACTCCTCGCGGAGCTTTCGGACGCCGGCCACGAGCGCGCCGGTGTCCCCGGCGCCGCCGTCGAACCCGACGACGATCGGCAAGTCGGGCGCCTCGATGCGCCGGCAGTCGTCGCCCTCGACGCGGACCGCCCCGCCCATCGCCGAGCAGAACGTGTCCGCGCGCGACGCCTCGCCCTCCTGAACCTCGTACTCGGCGCGAAACGCCCGGTCGGCGACGGTTTCGGGCGACAGTTCGACGCCGAGTTCGCGCGTGGCGGCGTCGATCCCCGCGACCGTGACGGCCGCCGAGGAGCCGAGGCCGGCGCCTAACGGAATGTCGCTCTCGATCGTGATGTCGAAGCCGACGTCCGAGACGTCCTCGCCCAGTTCCTCGGTGACGGCTTTCCGACTCTGTTCGACGGCGGCGTCGACGTAGCCCGTCGCCGCCTCGATGAGCGACTCGGAGACGTCGACGTCGGGAGCGTCGTCCGCTTTGCGGCTGTACTCGACGGTGAAGCCGTCCAGCGTCAGATCGTCGGCGTTGACCCGTAGGTGATCGTCGTCACGTCGCTCGGCGGTGACGCGCGCCCGCCGCTCGATGGCGCAGGGCACCGCCGGCTCGCCGTAGACGACCGCGTGCTCCCCGAACAGGTACACCTTGCCGGGAGCGCTCGACGTAGTCATGCGCTACGCTCGGAGGGCATGCGTAACAGTAGTTGCGGAATGATGGCGGCGCCGCGACGTCTCGATGTCGACCCCGGAAAGATGCGACGCGGCGTCGTGACGCCGCTTTGCGATCGGCTCACTGCAGGCCCAGCTCGACTGCTAGCGCGTCGCTGTCGCCGATCGAGTGCGAGTCCGCGGCTTCGCGATGTTCGCGGGCCGCTTCGCTTCGCTCCTCGTACCGATCGTAGTCACCGTCGTCGCGCGCAGTCGCGGCGTCGCCCCACGCTTCGGCGGCGCTTCGGAAGTTCGCGGCTTTCGCTTCGGCGTCCGCACAGATGTCGACGGCGCCGTCGGCGTCGATGTCGTCCGACTCGGACGCCGACTTCCCGAACGAACTGACGGCGGCGTCGTACTCGTCGGCGGCGCTCGCGAACTCTTCGGTCGCGCTCGACCAGTTCTCGTCGTCGATGGCGCGGCCCGCAGCTTCCCAGTGTTCGCCCCCCTGGTTGAACGAGCGTATCCCCGCGAGGTACGCCTCGTGGATCGCGCGTCGCGTCTCGTAGTTCGGGATCCGATCGGCGGGGTCGCCCGACATGATCTCCTGGGGATCGTCGTCGTGGCCCAGACCGAGCGTGTGTCCCAACTCGTGGGTGATCGTGGTCTGAGTCAGGTCGTCGGAGTAGCCGGTCTTGATCTGGACCGACGCCGTGTCGGGCGCCTCGCCCGTGATCAGCGGCGCGCAGCCCACGACCATGTAGCCGTCTTCGCTCTGCTCGCAAGTCGTGATCTCGTCGACGAGCGTCACGCGGACGTCCGGGTCGTCGGCGTCGAAGTTGAGCTCGTACTCCACGTCGTAGTCGGCGTACTCCTTCGCGTGCTCTTCCCAGAACGCCGCGGAGGCCTCGAGCAGTTCCGTGAAGTTCTCGCGTCGCTCGACGCCCTCGTCGTACGCGGCCGCCAGAACGATCGGCTCGCCGCCCCACGGGTGATCGATGCCGAGATTCTCTATCTTGGCGCCTTCGGCCGCCTCGTCGACGGTTTCGGAGATCTGGGCGCAGCCGGCGGTTGCGGCGGTCGCACCCGCAATAGCGCCGAGGAGGGTTCGGCGTCGCACGGTGTACGTGTCAGTCACGGGAGAACGGATTTGAGTGTTTCGCCCATCATATGCGGGGTCGGCCCGGGAATTTCATTAGCGTCGGTGTCCTACGGGAAGCCGTTGTGTGGGGAGCGATCGCGAAGTTTCCGGAGTGGTTCCTCCTCGGGCTGGGACTCGCGGGGGCGTCGACGCTGCTGATCGCGCTGGCGTTTATCGCCGGCCAGCGCGCGTTCCCGCGCCTGGAGGACGACCCCGGCGGGTCGCCCGAGCGCGAGGGCGCCGAGCGACGCCTCGCGGAGATCCGCCACTACCTCGAAGCGATCGACGAGCGTTACGTCGAGAAGACGACGGTGGCGGGCCAACGCGTGGAGTTCTATCTCCCTGAGCGCGACGTCGCGGTCACGTTCGACGCCAGAGTGTTCTTCCGGTTGCAGGCGACCGACACGGATCCCGTACTCGTCGAGCACGAACTTCCGGGCGGCCACCTCGGCTCGCGACTACCCTTCGAGACGCCCGAAATCGCAACCGACGCGGACGCCGACGCCGACGCCGGCGTCGCGACGGCGTTCGCCGCGCTGGGGTTACCCGCCAGCGCGGACGTGAGCGAGGTGCGACGCGCCTACCGCCGGCGCGTCAAGAAGGTCCACCCCGATCAGGGCGGCGACGAGGACGAGTTCCGGCGCATCCGCGAGGCCTACGACACCGCGCGGGAGCACGCCGACTGAACGGGCGGACGGAACGGCGCGATATCGGTCCGGCGACAGGTCCGCACGATGCCGATAGCTCTTTATTTCGATAGCGCTTGCATCCCGACGTGACGACGCTTGCGTCCCCGCTCGCGACCGAGGCGATCTGGGCGACGGGAACGAGAAACCTGTTCGTCTGGGCCGCCATCGCAGCCTTCCTCACGACCGCGGCGCTGGAACTGTCCGGTCGAACGCGCGCCGCCAGGATCAGCGGCGCCGCGGCGTGGGTCGTGTTCGGCGCCTTCTGGCTGCTGATGGTGCCGTACTTCTACTTCGACGCGAAGAGCATCCTCGAGAGCGCGCTGAGCCTCGTGGGCGTCCCCCTCTCGCTGTACGCGGCGTACCTGCTGTACGCCGGTCGGGACTCGCTGCTGATACTCTCCCGGGCGGTCGCGATGATGGGGCTGCTGTACCTGCCCGCGATGACGATCCCGGTCGTCAAGACGGTCCTAATCGAGTCCGTCGCCCAGCAGGCCCACTTCGGGATGGAGCTGCTCGGCTACTCGCCGGGCATCGAGACCGGCGCGAACGGCTACCAGAGCCGCTTCGCGTTCGAGGGGTACTCGACGTACATCGTCCTCTCGTGTACCGGAATCGGTAGCATCTCGATCTTCGGCGGCGCCATCATGGCGGTGCGGGCGCCCCTCGCACGGAAGGCCAAAGCGTTCGCGATCGCCGTGAGCGTCATCTGGGTGGCGAACCTCGCGCGCAACGTGTTCGTCGGTCTGGCGGCACCGCTGGGCTGGTTCGACTACCCGATCTTCCACGCGATCACGAACACGCTCGCGGGCGAAGGGATGGTGACCTCGTTTTACGTTTCGCACCACCTCATCTCGCAGACGCTGTCGGTGGTCGCGCTGGTCGGCATCACGCTGCTGCTCGTCCGCGTGCTTCCCGAACTGTTCGCCGTGCTCGACGAGATCCTGTTCGTGCTGACCGGCACCGAGTACGACCTCCAGTCCGAGCTCGGCCCGGCAGCGGCGTCCGGCGGGAGCGACGATCCCGCGGACGCGGTCGTCGACGACGCCGCGGACCCGAGCGACGACTGAATGGCGCCGCTCGACGCCGGGTTTCGCGACCGATCGGTCTACCTTCCCGCAGCGGACGCGCTCGTCTGCGCTGACCTGCACGTCGGCCGGGACCGAAGCTCGAACGTCGAGTTGCCGCTGGGCGAGTCCGACGATCTGCTCGACCGGATCGAGGCGCTCCTGTCGCGGTTCGAGCCGAGCGAGTTCGTCGTCGCCGGCGACGCGCTCCACTCGTTCGACCGAGTTCCCCGCGGCGTCGCGACGACGTTCGAGAATCTCGCTGTCCTGGTCGCGGACGCCGGCGCCGAGTTCGTCGTCGCGATCGGGAACCACGACACGATGCTCGACAGCGTGATCGGCGGCGACGCCGACGACCGGGTCGCCGGCGAACTCGCCGACGCCGCGACAGTCGAGGACGAGCACCGACTGTCCGGCATCGACGCAGTCGTCCTCCACGGCCACGAGCAACCGGACGCCGACGCCGACCTATACGTCTGCGGGCACGATCATCCGGCGATCAGGATCGAGGGCAAGCGCCATCCCTGCCACCTGTTCGGCGAGGGCGTCCGCGACGGGGCCGACGTGCTGGTACTGCCGGCGTTCAACCGACTCGCGCCGGGGACGCTCGTGAACCGCGCCCGGTCCGACGGGTTCCAGTCGCCGCTGCTCGACCGTTCCGGCGCGTTCCGGCCGATCGTCCGCGACGACGACGCCGCGGAGACGTTCTGGTTCCCGCCGCTCAACGAGTTCCGATCGATGCTGTGAACGGCGTGCCGCGTCGGGATGCCCCGCTCAGAGATCCGCCAGCACCGTCTGTGCGGCGTCCCGGCCGCTCTCCATCGCGCCCTGGATCGACGACCAGCGGGTGTAGTCGCCGGCCAGATAGCACCGGCCGTCGGGCGCGTCGACGCCGGGCAGGTCGTCGAGGCTCCCCGGCGGCTGGGCGAACTGCGAGAACGGGACTCGCTCGGTGCCCAGCAGTTCGAAGTCCGCGAACGAGCGCTCCGGGTACCACGACGAGAGCGCGCGCCGCGTCATGTCGTCGAAGCGTGCGGGCTGCTCGTCGCGGTCGCCGAGGAACGTCGCGCTCACGAGGTGGCGACCCTCCGGCGCGTGCTCGGGCGCGATCTCGGAGTTGACGACGACGTGGTTCGGATCCTCGCCGCCGGCGTTGAGGATCAGGCGCTTGCCGGCGTCGAGCGACTCCGAGCGGGGCATCGAGTAGTACTGCGTGACGCAGCCCTCGCCGTCGGTCGGAATCGCTTCGATGCCGGTGAGATCACGAGCGGTCGGCGGGTCGGTCGCGACGACGACGGCGTCGGCGGTTCTGGTCTCGCCGCCGACGGTCACCGTCGCTTCGGCGTCGTCGGCGTCGATCGATTCGACGTCATCACCAGTGGTGATAGTAGCGCCCGCCTCGCGGGCGCGCTGGGCGAGTTGCGCGGGGATCGCGCCCATCCCGTCCGCCGGAACCGCGATCCGGCCCTCGGTGAGCATCTTGAACGTGTACTCGAACACCTTGCTGGACGAGGAGAGCGATCGATCGAGCGTGATGCCGCCGTAAAACGGCGCGGCGAAGTTCTCGACGAACCGCTCGGAGAAGCCCCGGTCGCGGAGGTACTTTCGGATCGAGCGGTCGCCGCCGCTGAAGATCGCCGTCGGCGACTTCCCGGCTAGATCGCGGCGGAGTTTCAGCGTCCGGAGCTTGTCGGTCGTCGAGACCTCCGCGTTGAGCGCCGAGGACAGCAGCGCCGACCGATCTCGCAGCGGATCGGAGAGGATCGAACGCTCGCCCTCGCGGGCGATGCAGGCGCCCGGCGTGTAGTACCGCAGGTCCAGAGCGTCGTAGTCGAGTTCGCGCTGCGCGGCGGGATAGGCGGTGAACAGCACCTGAAAGCCGCGATCCATCACGAAGCCGTCCTCGCGAGTCGTTCGGACGCGACCGCCCACCTCGGCCTCGCGCTCGACGACGTCGACGTCGACGCCGGCGTCCGCGAGGTGGCGGGCGGCGACGAGCCCTGATAGGCCCGCGCCGGCCACGATCACGCGCTGGTCGGTTGACATACCGCTCCGTTGGGACTCCCGGGTCAAAACTTCACGCGTGTCGGCCGCGCGCAGGGCTTTCGGCCGCAATGTCTGTACTTGAACCGCCAATCGCCGTTCCGCACAATGATTTCGGCGAGGTGCGAACCGGCGGCGGGACGACAGATGAATCGTTCCATGCTATATCAAACTGATGGCGGTAACGGCTCGCGGGGGACTGGCCGACGACGAACTCCGACGGATGGACAGGGCTTAGGGTCCGGCACCGAAAGCGACGAGCATGCAAACCAGCGACGCCTTCGCCGGGCTGGAGTGTCAGGAGTGCGGCGAGCGGTTCGACGCCGCCGACGAGCGAAGCTCGTCGAGCCCTGACTCGCAAGCTCGTCAGGACGCCGAGGCGACCGGCCGCTGTTCCGACTGCGGCGGCGCGCTCGCGCCGACCTACGACTACGACGCGATCGACCTCGACAGGGAGACGCTCGCGGACCGGCCGTTCGGTAGCCAGTGGCGCTACCGCGAGCTGCTACCGTTCGAGCGATCGGTCGCGGTGAGCATCGACGAGGGCGGAACGCCGCTGGTCGAGGCGACGTCGCTCGCGGACGAACTCGGCGTCGGCGAGCTGTACGTGAAAGACGACGGCCGGAACCCGACGGGCTCGACGGCCGATCGAGGGCAGTCTGTCGCCGTCACCGCGGCGCGCGAGCTCGGCGTCGACACGGTCGCGCTGGCGTCGACCGGCGACGGGGGGCAGTCCGCGGCGGCGTACGCCGCCCGCGCCGGCCTCGACTCCGAGGTGTTCGTCCCCTCGCGCGCGACGTTCACGAACAAGGCGATGGTGAACGTCCACGACGGCGAGATGACCGTCGGCGGCGGGCGGATCGGCGACGCGCTCGACGCCGCCGCCGAATCGATCGAAGAGGAGGGGTGGCACGACCTGGGCTGGTTCGCGACGCCGTACCGCCACGAGGGCGCGAAGACGGCGCTGTTCGAGATCGTCGAGCAACTGGAGTGGGAGATTCCCGACGCCGTCGTCGTGCCGACCGGCGCCGGCGTCGCCGCGGTCGGCGTCCACCGGGCCGCGACGGAACTGGAGCGACTCGGGCTGATCGACGAGACGCCGGCGATCTACACCGCCCAGGCGGCCGGCTGCGCGCCGATCGTCGACGCCTGGGAGAACGGTCGCGACGAGCCCGAGCCGGTGGAGTACCCCGACACGATCTGCGGCGGCATCGAGATTCCCGACCCGCCGGGCGGCTCGCTCGTGCTCGACGCCGTCGCCGAGTCGGGCGGCGGCGCCGTCGCGACCGAGGACCCGGAGATTCTGGACAGCGCGGTCGCGGTCGCCGCCAACGAGGGCCTGGAGGTCGGCGCCAGCGCCGCCGCGGCGGTCAGCGGCGCCTGGGAGCTCTCGCGGCGCGGCGAGTTCGACGACGCCGACACGGTCGTCGTGCTCAACACCGGCGCGGGCTCGAAGTCCGACGACGTGCTCCGCAGTCACCTGATGGGACAGGGAATCTGAGCGGGAACCGACCCGGTCGCGCTCGGCGGCGAAAAAAGAACGCGCAGCTGTTTCCGCGACGGCTACGGGCGTCGGCTCGTCGCGAGAGGCATTTCTTCCGGCACGACGGCGCGCGTCAGTCCGGCAGGCTGTCGTCGACGTCGATCGCGGCGACCTCGTCGTCGAGCCACTCCTGGAACCAGCGGACGCGCTTGAGCCGTCGGTGTGCGATCCCCTCGGCGGAGTCGGTCTCGACGCGATCGGCGGCGTCCCGCCCGCGTTCGAGCACCCGTTCGACCATCTGGCCGGCGTCCATGTGCGTCCGGGCCTCGTAGCCCATCCGGAGCAGCATCAGCGCCGTGCCGTTGGCGCCGACCTTGTCGAGCAGGTCCGCCTCGATCACGCACCGCGTTTCGAGGGGCAGGTCGGTCAGGTCGCCCTGGTAGGAGTGGTCGCGGACGGCCCGACAGACCTCGTCGACGAACGACTCGGGGTAGTCCCCGCGGTTCTCGAGGTACTGTCGGGCGACGCGCGCGCCCTCCTCGGCGTGGACGTCCTGGTCGGCGTCGAGCTTGGCGACGTCGTGGAACAGCGCGGCGACCCGCGTGACGTCGACGTCGGCGCCCTCGGCGCGCGCGATCTCCTCGGCCAGCTCGACGACGTTCAGGATGTGGTTGTGCCGGTAGTCGGCGGAGTGCCAGGGGTACCAGCGCATCCGCCCGCCCTCGTCCTCGTTCTCGACGCTGGCGGCGAGATACTCGAAGACGAACTCGGACATGTCCGCGAACTCCTCGGCGGAGACCCGCGACTCTTTGATTTCAACCCCCACGGAACCACCTCAGAGAGACGAATCCGGTACTCATTCTTGTCCGAACAAAGGTGTGTTCGACTCTTTAGCGTTACGCAGGCGTCGCCGCCGATCGGCGGGCGGCCCAACCGCCGCCGTGAGCCCCGGTCAGTCGCTCGGGGCCCCATCGAACCGTCTCGATCCGCTGATTCGGCGCGAATGTTTGGATTGTAAACCCGAGCGGTCGAGAGAGCCGACGACGAGAAACTATATCCCCGTCGAGAATCGAATCCCCAAGTCACGGATGCAACTCCGGCGAAAGTTCCTGTTGGCGTTCGTGCTCGTCTCGCTGACGATCGCCGGAGTGCTCGTCGTCACGTTCGACTCCCAGCGCGACGCCGCCGTCGCCTCGGCCAGCGACGACGCCACGGAGCAGGCCGAGCTGGCGGCGTCGACGATCGACCGCCAGCTGGTCGAGAAGCGACAGTCGATCGAGATCGCGGCCGATCACCCGGAGCTCGTCGACGCGGACGGCGCCACGCGCAACGAGCGCATCGCGACGATCAGGACCCAGACCGACTTCGAGGGCGTGTCCGTCGTCGCGGCCAACGGGACGATGACGGCGCTCGCGAACGAGAACGGAACCGGGGGCGCCCCCGTCGGCGAGGACTTCAGCGACCGACCCTACGTGCGGGCGGCGCTGGACGGGAGAGTGTACGTCAGCGACCCGTTCACGGCCAGGACCGGCAACCGGGTCGTCGTCGTGAGCGCGCCGATCCGATCGGACGGCGAGATCGTCGGGACGCTCAACGGGGCGTTCCACCTCTCGGGGAGCGCGCTGTTCGACCCGATCGAAGGCCAGAGCGACCCCGACACCCAGATCCGAATCGCGTCCGACGGAGAGACGCTGTACGCCGGCGAGGAGGCGATCGACTCGCCGGTCGACGGGCGAGCGATCGTCCACATCACCGGCTGGACCGTCACCGTCGACCGGCGTCAGTCGACCGTCACGGCCCAGATCCGCCGGCTCGCGATCGCGCAGGCGGTCGCCGGCATCGTGATGCTCGGAGCGGTCACGCTGTTCGGCCTCTGGATCTACCGGTCGGACATCAGGCAAGCCGAGCGGCTGCGCGACCAGTTCCGCCGGATCGAGGCCAGGGAGTACGACCACCGCGTCGATCTCTCGGGGAGCACCGAGTGGTCCGAGATCGGCGCGAGCGTCAACCGATTGACCGAGACGCTGGCGCGCCGCGAGCAGATGCTACTCGTGCTCAACAGGCTGCTCCGGCACAACCTGCGCAACTCGCTGAACGTCATCGTCGGGCGCACGGACCTGATCGACGCGAGCGGTGCCGCCGACCGGGACGGCGACCACGCCGCCGAGATCCGATCGGCCGCCGAGGAGCTGCTCCACCTCAGCGGCCGCGCCCGGAAGACTGAGGCGCTGATCACCGACGATCGAACGGGTGTCGGAACCCCGGTCGACGTCGCAGAAATCGTCAGAGAACGGGTGGCGACGTTCCGGACGAATCATCCGGACGCCGCCGTCCAGATCGAAGCGCCCGAGACGGTGCGCGCGTCGATCGGAAGCGAGCTCGCGACGGTCGTCGACGAACTGCTCGCCAACACCGTGGATCACGCCGGTCCCGCGCCGACCGTGCGCGTCTCGGTCGCCAGCGTCGACGGTTGCGTCGGCGACGAAACCGCTCTGCAGTCGAACGCCATCCGGTGGAACTGGTCGACCCGCGACGCGGCGTCGAGCGACGCGGCCGAACGAACCGGCGAACCGGCCGAACCTGACCGCGAGGACGAGCGCATCGCAGCGAACGCCGACGTCGTCGAACTCCGCGTCTCCGACGACGGGCCGGGCGTTCCGCCCGAGGAGCGAGCCGTGCTGTCGGGCGAGCGCGAGATCGACCCGCTCCACCACACCGGCGGTCTCGGCCTGTGGCTGACCGACTGGATCGTCTCGCAGGCCGGCGGAACGGTCGACATCGCCTGCGACGGCGGGACGACCGTGATCGTCCGCGTACCGGCGGCGCCGGCGTCCGACGGCGCCGAGTGACGGCCGCCGTTCGACAACGGCGTTCGACAACCGAGTGCTACTCCGCTTTCAATAAATCATTTACCACGAGAGGTACGGTGATAGTGTATGAGCTCCGACGACCTGCGCGTGACGATGAAACGCGTCGGCGACCGCTTCGACCTGGGGGAGTACGAGATCGACGCGTACCTCGCCGTGATGGAACACGGGACGCTGACCGCCAGCGAGATTGCCGAGCGAACCGACATTCCCCAGCCGCGGGTGTACGACACGGTGCGCAGCCTCAGCGACCGCGGGCTTGTCGAACTCCGCGAGTCGCGGCCGATGAAGATCATCGCCGTCGACCCGGCCGACGCCTTCTCGGAGGTTCGCACGTCGCTAACCGACATGATCGACGAGCTGGAGGCTCGCTACACCGCGCCGGCGCGGGACACCGAGGCCGTCTCGCTGGTGAAATCCCGGTCGACGATCCTCCGGTACGTCGAGGAGGTGATCGAGTCCGCCGAGTACGAACTCGCGCTCTCGCTGACGCCCGAGCTGTTGAAGCGCTACGAGGACGAACTCGCGGCCCAGCGGGCCAACGGCGTCAGCGTCGATCTGCTGTTGACGCCCGCGCGCGACGCGCCGAGCCCCGACGAGTTCGACTACATGAGCGTCTGCACGGCCGCGCGGGCGCGCCGCGGCATCACGACGCCCGTGATCGCGGTCGCGGACGGCGAGCACTCGATCTACGCGACCCAGGACGCGATCCGGGACAACGATCGGGACCGCTACGGCGTGATCTTCAACCGCTCGGCGCTCGGCTTCCTGATCTCGGGGTTCTACGGAACGGTGCTGTGGACCACCGCGATGGAGACGCTCGCGGAGGACGGGACCGACCGACCGTTCCCCCGGCGGTACGCGTCGATCCGACGGTGCGTCAAGGACCTGCTCGAGGTCGAGGGAGAGCTGTACGCGACGATCGACGGGCGCGACGTCGAGACGGGCGAGTCGCGGCTGGTCAAGGGCCGGATCGTCGACGTGGCGTTCGAGACCAACGAGGAGGTCGCCGGCCTGACGATCGACACCGGCGACAGGCGCGTCGAGATCGGCGGGCAGGTCGCGGCCTACGAGGCCGTCGAGGCCCACGAGATCAGGATCGGCCGCGACGAACCGCCGGCGCCCGTTCGCTGACGGCCCCGGACGGTGCGGCGGAGCGAGCGCAGACGGCGGCCTGGCTACCGCTACCCGGACGTTTTTTGCCGCGGCGTGGTACCACCGGTCATGACCGAACTCGGCGTCGACGAGATGGAGTACACGCGGCTCGGTTCGACCGGGCTCGAAGTGTCGCGGTTCTGCCTCGGCTGCATGAACTTCGGCAGCGACGAACCCTGGATGATCGGCGACGAGGCCGAGAGCCGCGAGATCATCGACCGCGCGATCGAGCTGGGGATCAACTTCTTCGATACGGCCAACGTCTACTCGCGGGGCGAAAGCGAGGAGATCCTCGGGCGCGCGCTCGCCGAGTACGACCGCGACGAACTCGTCGTCGCGACGAAGGTGTTCGGCGAGATGGGCGAGGGGCCCAACAAGCAGGGCCTCTCGCGGAAACACATTCGCGATCAGATCGAGGCCAGCCTCGACCGGCTCGACATGGAGTACGTCGACCTCTACCAGATCCACCGCTGGGACGACGAGACGCCGATCGAGGAGACGCTATCCGCGCTGGACGCGCTGGTCGACGAGGGACTCGTCCGGTACGTCGGCGCCAGCACGATGCCGGGCTGGAAGTTCTCGAAGGCGCTGTACCGGGCCGATATCGAGAACTACGAGCGGTTCACCTGCATGCAGCCCGAGTACAACGCCGTCGACCGCCACGAGGAGGCGAATCTGCTGCCGATCTGCGAGGACCAGGATATCGGCGTCATCCCGTGGAGCCCGCTGGCGGGCGGCTTCCTGACGGGCAAGTACGACCGCGACGCCGATCCCGAGGAGGGCCGCGCGGCCACCGACGAGCACACCCGGAACCGCTTCACCGAGGAGAACTGGCAGGTGCTCGAGGAGATCGAAGCGATCGCCGACGACCGCGACGCCACGCCGGCCCAGGTGAGCCTCGGGTGGCTGCTCGAAAAGGAGGTCGTCGACGCGCCGATCGTCGGCCCGCGGACGATCGAGCACCTCGAGGAGAACGTCGCCGCGCTCGACGTGTCGCTGACCGATGACGACGTCGAGCGGATCGAGGAACCGATCGACCCGCGCTGGCCGAAATAGAGGACGCCGTTCTCACCGCGCCGTCGCGGCGGACGCCATCACTCGGGCGTCGCGACGGACGCCATCACTCGAGGGTCGCGACGACATCCTCACTTCGGCGTCGCGACGACGCCGAGGTGGTCGTCGTGGAACGGATCGAGCCGCTCGGTTTCGAGGATCTCGAACTCCTCGCGAAGCTCGGCGAGCACGTCGTCGAACACGTCGGCGGGCTCGGCGGTCACGTCCTCGCTGCGGGCCTTGTACGCCGCGACGAGCCGCCCGTCGTCGGCCAGGAACTGCCGGTTGAGCGTCGAGACGCGGGCCTGCCCGCTCGTCGCGACGTCCTGGACGACGGCGTCGAGCTCGCTCTCGACGATGTGAGCGTACGTCTCGGGCTTGCGGGCGTCCTTGACGAGCGGGAACAGCCGATCGCGGTCCGCCGCGGCGTCGAGCAGATCTCTCGCGGGTCGGCTCGCGAACTCGACGGCGTAGGTCGGGCCGGCGACGTCGGCGACGTGGCTGACGGTCGTCCCGCTGGCGGCGCCGAGATACAGCACGCGATCGCCGCCCGAAAGGCCGGTGTCCATCCCGAGTTCCAGCATCGCGCCGAGCTTCGAGCGGCGGGCGTCCCAGAGCCGCCAGTCGCCGTCCGTCGGCTCGCCGTACACCGGCGTCCCGCGGGTCGCGAGCCGGTCCTTGCCGTCGAACTCGCGCCGGACGACGCCGTCGGGGAGGCTCACGACTCGTCACCTCGCGATCGGATGCGCTCGATCCGCCTGTCGAGTTCGGCGTCGAGTTCGGGCTTGCGATCGCCCGAGTAGTGGTCGACGCGGGCGGCGATCGAGAGCTTGCCGGCCAGCGCTCGCGCCGCCGAGCCTCGCTCGTCGGGGTCGGTGCCGCGGACGTACTCGTGGGTGAAGATCACGCCGTGCTTGGGCGAAGGACCTCGGCCCCGGAGGTGGGCGAACAGGGCGTCCTCGGCGCCCAGCACCTGGACGGTGCCGCTGGGCTGCTTGGCGAGCGATTCGAGGTCGCCCGCCAGCGCGATCAGCCGGGCGGCCAGCACCGGCCCGGCGAGCGCGCTCAGATTCGGGGCGACCTCGGCGGCGCGGCGCTCGACGAACCCGCGGAGTTCGTCGCGCTCCTCGGCGAGGTCGGCGACGCGCTCGGCCAGCGAGACGAGTCGGCGTTCGGTCGGGTCGTCGGGATCGCTCTCGGCGAGGTCGCGGGCGTAGGACACGCCCGTTCCGGCGTCGTCGTACAGGCTGCCGGCCCACTCGGCGACGCGCTCGGCGAGCTCGTTGGCGGTGCGCTCGCAGTCGTCCATCGACCGAACGGCGTGGACGAGTTGCTTGTCGTCGGCGCGTTCGGACGCCGCCACTTCCACGCGCGCCGCGGCGCGCGTGGCCTCCCGGAGCGCGTCGTAGTACGACTCGGCGTCGGCCGCAAAGTCCGCCTCGACGGCCCGGTCCGGCCAGTCGGCCGGCGCGTCGGCCTCGCCTGATCGAACCCGCTCGGCGGCCGCGTCGGCGTCGCCGGGGTCGAGGCCGGCGAACCAGCCCTGATCTCCGCTCATGGGCGTCGATTGCGGGCCGGGGCGGATTAACCCCTTTGTTGTCGCCGTCGGTCGAGATATAATTTGTCTGTTATGACGGCTCGCGGGCCACTCGACTGCAGTGACAGTGCGGCGACGTGCGAGTCGCCGCCGCGCCGGCGCCGGCGCCGTCCGGCGGTCGATCTGCCCCCGCCCCTTTTGTCGCCTCCAGCCGAATATACGGTATGAGCGACCCAGACGGTGACGCCGTGCGCGTCGGCGTCGTCGGCCTCGGTGGGATGGGGCGCATCCACGCCGAGAACGTCCGGGACTTCGACCACGAAGTCCGGGCGGGGGTCGACGTCGCCGCCGACACGCGCGAGAACTTCGAGCGCGACTTCGACGCTCGAACGTACGAGAGCCACGAGGAGATGTACGACCGCGAGGACCTCGACGCAGTCGTCGTCACGACCCCGAACAAGTACCACGAGCCGGTGGCCGTCGGCGCGCTGGACGCGGGGCTCGACGTGCTCGTCGAGAAGCCCCTGGCCCACACGCTCGACAGCGCCGAGCGCATCGCCGAGGCGGCCCAGGCCGCGGAGGGGTTCTGTATGGTCGGCTTCCACTACCGCTTTTCGGGTGCGACGTCGATGTTCAAGGCCTACCAGCGCAAGGGGCAGTTCAGCGATATCAAGCACATCGAAGCCAACTACGTGCGCCGGCGTGGCATCCCCGCGCTCGGCTCGTGGTTCACCAACCGCGATCTCGCCGGCGGTGGCGCGCTGCTGGACCTTGGCGTTCACGCGGTCGATCTGGCGCTGTACCTGCTGGACTTCCCGGAGGTGACCGAGGTCGTCGGCGAAACCCGCTCGGAGTTCGGCACCGACGAGGCGTACGCCGACCCGGACAACTGGAGCAGCGAGTGGACCGTCGGCTCCGAGACGTTCGACGTCGACGACTCGGTCAGCGCGTTCCTCAAGTGCGACAACGGCGCCACCGTCTCGCTGGAGGTGTCGTGGGCGACCAACCGCGAGTCGAGCGACAAGTTCGTCGTCCGCGGGGCGGATTCGGGCGCCAGATTCGAGCTGGGGGAGGACTCGCTGACGATCTTCGACACCGGACTGGACGGCGGCGACCACTACATCGACAGCGAGCAGACCGCCCACCCCGAGGTGACCGGCTGGCGCGCCGAGAGCAAGTCGTTCCTCGACGCCGTCCGCGCCGGCCAGCCGCCGGTTCAGAACTCCGTCGAGGAGGGACTGCAGGTCCAGCGCGTGCTCGACGCCATCTACGACTCGAGCGAGCGCGGCGACGAGCACGCGCTGCGGTCGGCGCCGGAGTGAGCCGCTGCACGATCGGCGTCCGGCGTCTGCGTCCTGCCGCGACGTCGGCGTCCGGCCGTGCGTCGGCATCCGGCCGTGCGTCGGCGTCCCGCAGCGGCAACTCCGACACCGCTCGATTCCGCGTCAGTCTCCAGTTTGGGCGTCTAACGACGGGTTGACCTCCCCCGTCTCGGCGCGGACGCCGACCACGAGGACGACGCCGGCGGCGACCGGGACCAGCGCGCAGGCGGCGTACACCGGCGCGAAGCCGATCGACTCGACCAGCGGCAGCGAGACCAGCGGCCCGAGCGCGCCGCCGACGTCGCCGAGGACGTTGTTCGTCCCCATCGCCCGGCCCATGCGCTCGTCGGGCGTTAGGTCGGCGACCAGCGCCATCATCGGCCCCGTCGTGCCGCCCTGGCCGGCGCCGATCAGCACGCACGCCGCGACGACCCCGGTGACGCCCTCGGGCCGGGGCAACAGCAGGAAGCCGACGCCCGAGACGAACAAGGACCCGAGGACGATCGGTACCCGGTAGCCGTACAGGTCGCTGAGCTTCCCGCCCGCGAGCATCGAGACTGAGCCCGCTAGTACGGTCACCGCCATGAGAGCGCCCGAGGTCCCCTGCGCGTCGAACCCGAGCAGCCCGATCTCCCGGAACTCCAGAAAGAGTACGAGTGTCGAGAACAGCGCGCCGACGTACGCGAAGAACACGCCGAAGTTGACGAGTCCGACCGTCAGCGCGGGCAGGCTCCGGTCGATCTCCCAGGGTTTGACCGAGCCGCTGGCGGCTTCGACCGCCTCGGCGTGGGTTTCGGGGACGATCCGGTAGGCGAGCACGCTCGCGAACAGCGCGAAGGTGGCCGCGAGCACGAACGCCACCGCGACGCTGTAGAGTTCGCTGACGACGCCGCCCAGCACCAGCCCGGCGGGGAAGCCGAAAGTGATCCCCGCGCGGACGGTGCCCATGCTCGTGCCCCGCGAGGCCGACTCGCTGACGTCGGCGGTGATCGTGTACGCCGTCGCGAACACCAGAGCGCTCCCGATCCCCCAGCAGACCCGCGAGACGAGGAACCAGAACTCGGGGAACGGCGCCGTGACGGCGACGACGTACCCCAGCGTGGCGACGCCCTCGACGAACAGCCCGACGACGAAGGGCGTCCGGGTGCCCGCGCGGTCGACGAGCGCGCCGGCGGGCGCGTTGGCGACGAGTCTGGTGAACCGGTTGGCGCTGAGGATCACGCCGACGAGAAACGGCGAGATGCCCAGCACCGCGCCGAGGTTCGGCAGGATCGGGAACACGACGCCGCCGCCGAAGCCGACGAAGAAAGTACAGGCGATCACGGCCGCGACGACGCGTCGGCTGTCGCTCACTGTACGAACTGACTGGGCGGTCAGCCCTTTAACGGGCTCGAAACCGGCCGCTCGATCGTGCGCCAGAGACGTTATTACCTGTCGAACTAGACGTAGGCCAGACAATGAGCTGCATCCGCATGACCGACGTGCGCAAGTCCTACGGCGACTTTCTCACGCTGGACGGGCTGTCGCTGTCGGTCGAGCGCGGCGAGACGTTCGGCCTGCTCGGGCCGAACGGCGCGGGCAAGACGACGACGATCCAGTTACTGACCGGTCAGGCGACCCCGGACGGCGGCGAGCTGTCGGTGTTGGAAACTGATCCGGCGACCGAGCCGATCGAGACGCGCCGCCGCGTCGGCATCGTGCCGGAGAAGGAATCGCCGCCGAGCTTCCAGAGCCCGCGCGAGTACTTCCAGTTCGTCGGGCGCGTGCGCGAGATCGACCCCGACACGCTGGCCGCGCGCGTCGACGAGTGGGCCGAGCGCCTCTCCTTTCGGGACAAGCTGGACGCGATGGCGACGGACCTCTCGCGCGGCCAACAGCAGAAAGTGATGATCTCGCAGGCGTTCCTCCACGATCCGGACGTGGTGTTCATCGACGAACCCCTCGCCAATCTCGACCCGATCGTCCAGGCGCGCGTCAAGGAGTTCTTCGAGGCGTACCGCGAGGACGGTAACGCGCTGTTCCTCTCGACGCACCACATCGAGGTCGCCGAGGAGATCTGCACGCGCGTCGGCGTCGTCGCGGACGGGAAACTCGTCTCCGAGCGCGAGCCCGCCGAGATGGGCGCCGACGAGTCGCTGCTCGACGCGTTCGTCGACGAGGTCGATCGGAGCGAGGACGGAGACCGGAGCAGCGGAAGCGGCCGTTCCGCCGAGTCGGACACAAAACCCCGCTCGTCGACGCCGACCGCCCGACGATGAGCCGAAAACTGGACCGGACGCTGTTCGCCGGCATGGTCCGCGAGGAGTGGCGGCTCCACGCAGAGCTGTTCGGCGGCCGGCGGTTCGCCGCCTTTCCCCTCTTCGTCGCGCTGATCGCCGGCGCCGCCGTGGTCGCGCTGACCGAAACCGGAACCTCGGTGGCGGCGGTCGTCGCCGGCCTCCACGCGCTGGTGTTCGCGTTCGGCCTCCACACCGGATCGATCGGGCTGGTCGGCCGCGACGCCATGGACAACCTGCTCGGCGAGGTGAACCTGCTCGTGTTCTCGGCGCGGACGCTCCCCGTCTCGCGCCGGCGTCTGCTCGTCCACTTCCTCGCGAAGGACGCGCTGTACTACTCCGCGCTGTTCGTCCTGCCGGTCGCCCTGGCGTTCCTGCCCGCCGTCGGCGACAGCGGCGGCGAGTTCGGCGTCGCGCAGGTGCCGCTGCTGTACCTCTCGCTGACCGCGACGTTCGTGCTCGGCCTCGTCGTTACGCTGGCGTTACTGGGGCTGTCGTCGCGCGGCGTCGCGGGCTGGCTCGCGGCCGGCGCGCTGGCGGCGGTCGTCGGCGGCGTGCACGTCGCCGGCGTCGACTGGGTGAGCGCGACGCCGTACGCGCTGTTCCGATCGCCGTCGCCCGCGGCGGTCGCCGGCACGATCGGGACCATCGGCACAGCCGCCGCGATCGGTCTCGCCGCGTTCGACCCCTCGAACTCGACGCCGACGCGCTCGGTCGAGCCGGCGTTCGAGCGCTGGCGCGGGCGGTTCGGCGACGAGACCGGGCTGACGACCAAGACGTTCCTTGACGTCGCGCGCTCGGAGGGCGGCCTCTGGAAGGTGCCCTTTTCGGGCGGCGTGATCTTCGGCGTCTGCGTCGGGCTGGTCGAGCTCGCCGGCCGGATCACCGGCGTCGAGCCCTCGACCGGCGCGACGTTCGGCGCGCTGCTGGGGCTGTCGGCCTTTACGACGTACAACTGGGTCACCCAGTACGACGACGCCGAGTCGTACCTGCAGTACCCGCTCTCGCTCGACGCGCTATTTGAAGCCAAGCGCCGCGTCGCCGCGCTCGTCGGACTGCCGACCGCGGTCGCGTACTTCGCGATCGCCGCGGTCGCGTTCGACGCGCGCCCCGTCGACGCCGTCGCGGGACTGGTCCTGCTCGTCGGTTTCCACCAGTATCTGCTGGGCGTGACGACGTACCTCGCCGGCTTCGATCCCGGCGAGTTCCTCTTCGACACCCTTCTGTTCGCGGTGTTTACCGTCGCCGTCGCCGCGACGCTGGTTCCGCTGCTGATCGTCGGGCTGGTGCTGGCGCCGCTGTCGGGGACCGCGCTCGTCGCGCTGGCGGGGGCCGGCGTCCTGATGCTGGCTGCCGGCGAACTCGCGTACCGCCGGGCGGTCGACCGGTGGACCGAGCGACTCGGGGCCTGATCGACTCGGGTCGAGATCGGGCTAACCGTCGATCGCCGGCGCGGCCGAAATACAAACGCCCGCCTTTCGCGCACGAAGTTTTAACCCCGATTGCGTGTTATGAAATACCATGGACGTACGTCAAGCGCAGCCCGACGACGGCGAGGAGATCAGAGCAGTCGCCCGCCAGTCGATGTACGCCTCGTACTCGATGAGCCCGGACACGATAGACGCCGCCGTCGTGGAGTGGTACGACGACGCGACGCTCGAGGACGCGACCGACGACGACGATCGGCAGTTCCTCGTGGGCGAACGGGAGGACGAAGTCATCGCCTTCGCGGACGCCGTCGTCGTCGGCGACGACGAGACGGGCGATCTCCACTGGCTCCACGTCCACCCGGACCACCGCGGCGAGGGCATCGCGAAGACGCTGCTCGACGAGACGCGCGACGCGCTCGCGGAGCGCGGCGTCGACGTGCTCCGCGGGATGGTGCTCGCGGACAACAGCGAGGGCAACTCCTTCTACCGTCACCACGGCTTCGAGACGGTCGACGAGCGCGAGATCGAGATCGACGGGCGTCGCCACGTCGAGAACGTCTACGTCGAGCAGAGCGAGCCGGGACTGACCGCGGCGGTGCCGGCCGGCGGGGCCGAGGAAGCCGCTCCCGAGGAGTCGAGCGACCGACTGATCGAGGCGACGACCGACGACGGCCGGACGGTGTACGCCGACCGCTCGGACCCCGACAAGGGGTCGATGGCGCCCTTCTTCGTCGCCTACGCCGATCGCGACGCCGAGCACAAGTACGGCTACTACTGCGACAACTGCGAGTCGCTGGCGACCGCGATGGACTCGATGGGACGGATCGAGTGCGGAGACTGCGGCAACGCGCGCAAGCCCTCGCGCTGGGACGCGTCGTATCTCTGATCGGCGAGCCCGCAGACGACGACGCGTCGGCCCTCTCCGCGCTACGGTCGCGACGGTTTTGCTAACCGGTAAGAGGGACCAGTCCCAACTGACGGGCAATGCAAACACGAGTCGAGGACCACGTGCCGCTGCTGACGGGCGTGCTGTCGATCGTCTCGCTGGCGATCGTGTTCGCGGCGGCGCTGCAGGCCGTGCCGACCGACGCGCTGCCGACGGCGCCCGACGCGGTGCTCGAGGCCATCCCGACGCTCAACGCCGTCGTCAGCCTGGCCGCGATCGGCACCATCACCGCGGGGGTCAGAGCGATCCGGCGCGGCGACGTGAACCGGCACCGGAAGCTCATGATGACCTCCTTCGGCCTGTTCGTCGCGTTTCTGGCGATGTACCTCTACCGCGTTTCCCTGCTCGGGCCGTCGTCGTTCGCCGGCCCGGCGGTCGTCGAACGGTTCGTCTACTACCCGGTGCTCGCGATCCACATCCTGCTCGCGATCGCGTCGCTGCCGCCGGTGTACTACGCGCTGTTGCTCGCCCTGACGCGCCCGGTCGGCGAGCTCCCGTCGACGAACCACGCGCGGGTCGGCCGGGTGGCGGCGTCGCTGTGGCTCGTCTCCTTCGCGCTCGGCGTCGTCGTCTACCTGCTGTTGCACGTGCTGTTTTAGGGATCGGCTAGAAGAGAACTGTCAGACGGCGCCGGGGGATCTTCCCCCCGTTATCAACTGCTTTCACATGGAAGCTCTGCAGGTAACCCACGCTACGTCGTTTATCTACCCATGAGTGGGGGGAATCAGCGGATACGAGGCGAACGGTCCAGAAGTCCGGAGTTGACGCCGAACCGCGTGTTCGAGATTCTGGAGAGTTCGCGGCGGCGCCACGTCCTCTCCTATCTGCGCCGACGTGATCGCGAGGTACACGTCGACGAACTCGCCGCGGCAGTCGCGGCCCGCGAGAACGACGTCGACCCCGCGGACGTCGACGAGGACCGCCTCCGGCAGGTCCAGCTCTCGCTTCACCACGTCCACCTGCCCAAGCTAGAGAGCGCCGGCCTGATCGAGTGCTCGCAGGGGGACGAGCGCACGGTGGCACTGACCGGCGACATCAGCCCGCTCGAACCGGGCCTCGACGTCCAGCAGACCGACGAGCGGCGGGAGTACTACACCAACTAACCATTCTCATCGCGCGACGATCGAGAGACGACACCGGCAGGCGAGCCCGTAGCGATCGCGCTCAGACGCCGTCGTCGAGCTCGCTGTCGACCTCGCTGACCCGTACGCCCTTCGACTGAAGGTGCTGGAGCTGGCGGCGCGCGAACTCCTCCTCGGTCGTCCCCCGCGTCGCGAGCACGAACACCCGCGCTTTCCCGGAGGGCCGCATCGTCCGGCCGGCGCGCTGGGAGCCCTGACGGCGCGAGCCACCCAGTCCCGACGCCATGATCGCCAGATCGGCGTCCGGGAGGTCGATCCCCTCGTCGCCCACTCGGGAGACGAGCAGGACGTCGCGCTCGTTCCGCCGGAACTGGCTGAACAGTCGCTCCCGGCGGGCGTGTGGCATCTCGCCGCTCACGAACGGGACGGTCAGCGCGTCGGCGAGCTCGTCGCCCTGGTCGATGTAGTCGGCGAAGATCAGCGCCTTCGATCCCGGATGGTCCGCGAGGATCTCCCTGACCTCCTCGACCTTCGCGGGGTTCGAGGCCGCGAGCTGGCGCTTCTCGTGGCGCTCGGCGGTGGCGTACTCGTCCTGGTAGGTTTCCTCGTCCCAGGGGACGTACCGGATCTCGACCTCGGGCTCCTGGACGTAGCCGGCATCGAACAGCGCGTCCCAGTCGGTGCCGATCGGCGGGCCGATCAGCGTGTAGATCTCCTTCTCGCGGTCGTCCTCGCGGATCGGCGTCGCCGAGAGCCCGAGCCGGGCGCTCGTCTGGAGGTCCGCGCTGCGCCGGTGGACGTCCGCGGGCACGTGGTGGACCTCGTCGTAGACGATCAGCCCCCAGCGGCGCTCGTCGAACAGCTGGCGGTGGCGGTCCATCCCCGCGGTCTGGTAGGTGGCGATGGTCACAGGTCGAACGTTCTTCTCGCCGCCGTGGTACTCGCCGATCTGGTCGGGGTCGAGATCGGTGTGGGCCAGCAGCGTGTCGCGCCACTGGCTCGCGAGTTCGCGGGTCGGGACGAGGATCAACGTCTCGCCGCCGATCGCCGCCATGATCCCCATCGCCGCGACGGTCTTCCCGCTGCCCGGCGGGCCGACCAGTACGCCCGAGCCGGAGTCGACGAAGCGGGTCACCCAGTCGGACTGGTACCCGCGTAGATCGAGGTCCAGCGAGACGTCCAGCGGGTCGCCCTCGTCGAGATCGCGCTGGTCCTGCACCGGATAGCCGGCCTCGTACAGCGTGCGCTTGATCGACGCCTCGGAGCCCTCGGCGACCCAGCTCTCGGTGTCGGAGATCGGCGCGCGAAGCTGGGCGTCGTCTAGCTTCTGGCGCGCGACGTTGCCCATCAGTTCGGCGCTCCGGGCTTCGAGCACGGTGTAGCCGTCCTCGTGGGTGAACAGGCGGAACTGGCGCGCCCGGTCCCACTGGTCCTCGATCCAGTCCTCCAGCCCGTCCAGCCGCTCCGGCAGTACCTGCCGAACAGTCTTGAGAAGTCGCTCGAACGAGTCGTACGGCGCCTGCCAGACGTCTTCCTTCCGGATCTCGTAGCGGTACGCTTCGTTCCCCGAGACGTCCGCGAGGTGGGCGAACTGCGAAAGCTGCGCGCGGGTGAACTGCGAGGGCTGGTCGACGACGATCTCGCGGCGCTTCGGGAACGGGACGACACGCTCGCGGTCGGCGATCTCGCCCCACTCGGTCGGGTACCAGACTACCGGGTCGGTCTCGACGTCGACCCGCCGGACGTCGCCCCGGTCGACCAGTCCCTCCAGCGCCCCGACCGCTTCGGACTGATCGCGATCGAGCGTCCGGCCGACCTCGCTCGCCGTCACGACCGGCCGGCCGGCGTCCTCCAGCGCGTCGTGGAACTCGTCGAGCGCGACGGTCGGCTCCGCGGCGTCGCCTTCGGACGCCGCTTCGGTGGCAGCGTTGTCCTCCGCCGTTGCGTCGTCCCCAGCAGCGGCGTCTTCGTCCGTTTCGGGACCGCTCTCGTCGCCTGCAGCGGGAACCTCGTCGTCTGTCACTGGCGGTCCTAGGGCGTCGGGGAGTCAAACGACTTTCGCGAGCGGGCGATTCGACTGCCACTGTGGTGCTCTTGACGAGACGACAATGAGCATATTTATCCAATATTGCTCTAATATGTCGGGTATGACGAACACGGACACGTTCCAGGTCGAGGAGTTCGCCGTGATCGGCCGGACGTTCGAGGAGTATCGCGACATGTTCGACCTCGATCCGGCTGATTTCGGGGGTCGAGCGATCCTCGATTGCCCGGCCGGCGTGGCCTCGTTCGTCGCGGAGGCGCGGGACCGCGGCGCGTCGGCGGTCGGCGTCGATCCGGTGTACGAGCGCGCTCCCGCGGACCTGGCTCGGGAGTGTCGGACAGATTTCCGGGCGACCGCCGACCAGATCCGGGAGAAATCGGAGCTGTTCGACTGGGAGTACTACGGAACTGTCGAGAACCGAGTCGGATACCTGAAAGATGCCCACGAGCGGTTCCTCCGCGATTTCTCCGCGAACGGCGATCGGTACGTCCCCGCGACGCTCCCGAATCTTCCCTTCGCGGACGACGCGTTCTCGCTGACGCTCTCGGCGAACTTCCTGTTCCTGTACGGCGATCGCCTCGACTACGAGTTCCACCTCGACGCGCTGAGCGAGCTGTGCCGGGTGACGAGCGACGAGGTCCGTATCTTCCCGCTCGCGGGCCTCGACACCGAACCGTACGATCGACTGGACGACGCGCTTCGGCGCGAGGGGTACGGCGTCGAGCTTCGGGGCGTCCCATACGAGTTTCAGGACGGCGTCTCCGAGATGCTCGTCGTCACGCCGTGACGTCCGTTGCCAGTTCGTCGCGCCGTGCTGTCAGTCCTCCTCGTCGACGCCGCGCGATGCCAGCGACCGAACGCGGACGCCTCTCGCGGACCAGCTCACTGAGACGACGTGGGCTCCGAGGCCGGCGCAGAACGTCCCGAGGTTCCGGACGGTGTTCCCGTAGCGAAGCGTCTCGACTCGGAGGGGCGCGTGGCTGACCGGCCACAGCGGGCTCACGGGCTGAGTCGCGGGCAGCAACATCAGCACGTCCGCCACGACGTGTCCGAAAGCGCCCAGCGAGAGCGCGAACGCGTAGAACACCACCACTCGGGGTACCGGTGCGGTCGAGTCGACGGTGTTCGGCGAGGTCAACGTCGACGCGGCGGCGAACAGGCCCGACCCGGCGATTCCGACGGCGACGGCGAACCCGAGCGTGTGGGTGACGCCGTGGTGAGCGACGCCCGGCACCAACAGGTCGAGGTCGGGAATGGTCGCGGCGAGCAGCGCGAGGACGGTAAAGCGCGTCGCGACGCGCGGTCGCAGGACGGCGACGAACGGCGCGGCTAGCACCAGCGCGACGCCGAGGTGCCCGATGGGATACATTCGGTCCGTGTGCGTCAACGACACCCACGACAAAAACCGCTTTTCCGAACAAGGTTGGCGAAGACAGCTGCGTCACGGCGGGGACGAACGACTATGGCGCGCGCGGCCGAACTTCGATACGCGATGACCGTCGGATCGGCAAACGTTCCCTACGCCGCCGTCCACGCGCTGACGATTCTCGGGATGACGATCGCCGTCTACGGAGCCCTCGGAATCGCGCTCAGTCCGGTGATCGGCCCGATTCCGGGCGTCACGTTCTCGCGGGCGGTCGGCGCCGTCGTTTTCCTCCTGGGGGCGTCGCTCGCCGTCTGGGGACTCACCAGAGATTCCGACTAAAGATAGATGCCGCTGTCGAGCCACAGAAGTCTCTTTTCGAGTTAGCTTCGGTAGGATGGTGCGTGGGTGCAGTCCCAAGGGAGTGCACCGTATGCATCGTCGGCGGCTGAGCCGCCCTTGCGATGCGTGGGACCGGATTTGAACCGGCGGACCCCTACGGGACAGCGCCCTCAACGCTGCGCCGTTGGCCTAGCTTGGCTACCCACGCTCGCGGTGTCTTGCTGCACTCACCTCTAACCAACGGGTGGATAAAAGGGCTTTCGTTTATGCGTTCGGACGGGACGCGTTACCACGCGAGGGCGACGGGGTCCGAGGGAGGCGCGAGCGCCGAGTTTAGGTCCAATCGAGCGGTACGAGCGTCCGCCGCGGGCCGTCGCCCAAACACGTCGGCACGCCCTTGATTGGCGCGTCGCCCGAATCACGCGTATGGTCGAGACCCTATCGGACGAGACTGCCGAGGAGATCGTCAGAACCTGTCGCACGGCGATCGGCGACGAGGTCCGCAACGTGACGTTCATCACCGAGGACGACTACGACGTCCACTACGTTCGCGAGGACGTCGACGCCAACACCGAGGCGACGGGGTTCATCGAGGCCGAGCAGCGCGGCTTCGCCTCTCAGCGCACCTACGGCTGGTCGGACATGGGCGAGTACGTCTTCACGATCCGCGCGTTCGAGGACGGCTACATCGGCCGGGTGATCGTCGGCGATCAGGGGGTCTACGTCACCGCCGACGCGCTGACCGTCGACTCATTTACCGACGCCGCGGAGAGTATCCGAGATCTCCTCGTCGACGCCGAGTGACGCCGGTGCCGTAGGACGCCGATGCCATGTGATGCCGATGCCGTGTGATGCCGATGTGGACCGACGCCGTAACGAAGATTACTCCTCGGTATCGTCGTGCGGGGAACGATCCTCGCCCTCCGCGCCGATCGCGCCGAACGGGACGATCGTCGCGTACACCACGACAGCGCCGAACAGTACGACGTAGTAGAGCCAGTTGTCGAAGTTCCGCGCGTCGAACAGCCACCACAGTCCGGCGACGAGTCCGAGAACCACCAGCAGGTCCACCGCGATCGCCTTGCGGCGTCGCACCGCGGCGTCGACGGCGTCCCGGAGGCCGACCATGGGGGCGGTTACGACGCCACGGCGTAAAACAGGCGGCGGCTGGACCCCCGTGCGTGGCAAGTCCGACTCCGGTGTGTGCCATAGTATCCGTTCCCACGCCGAACCGGAGAACAACTGCAGAGATGCATCTGAAAAATCGCCATCTCCGGACGTATGAACACCGACGTGCGAGAACGTCGTCCGCATCCCACAGCCCGACGCCTTTCGACACTACTAACTGGCGGTTTGCCGAATCTCCGGCCGAGATACGAATGAAGCTACACGAATACCAGGCGAAGCAGGTCTTCGCCGACGCCGGAATTCCGACGCCGGCATCGCAGCTGGCAGAGAGCGTCGACGAAGTCCTGGACGCCGCCGAGGAGATCGGCTACCCCGTCGCCGTCAAGGCGCAGGTGCAGGTGGGCGGCCGCGGGAAAGCAGGCGGCATCAAGCTCGCCGAGGACGCCGAGGAAGCCGAGGAGGCCGCCGAGTCGATCCTCGGGATGGACCTCAAGGGGATCCACGTCGACCGCGTGCTGGTCGAGGAAGCGGTCGACTTCGTCAACGAGCTGTACGTCGGCGTCACGATGGACCGCGGCGAGGGCGAGCCCGTCGCGATGGTCTCGACGAAGGGCGGCGTCGACATCGAGGAGGTCGCCGAGGAGGACCCCGACGCGATCGTCCGCGAGCACGTCGACCCCGCCTTCGGCATGCAGCCCTACGAGGCCCGACGCGCCGTCTTCGAGGCCGGCGTCGACCGCGAGGTCGCCATCGACGCCGCCTCGATCCTGCAGACGCTCTACCAGCTCTGGGACGACCGCGACGCCAGCGAGGCCGAGATCAACCCGCTGATGGTCACGAGCGACGGCGAGGTCGTCGCGGCCGACGCCGTGATGAACATCGACGAGGACGCGCTGTTCCGCCAGCCCGAACTCGCCGAGATGGAAGAGGAGTCCGCGGGCGGCGACGAGCTCGAACAGAAGGCCGACGAGTACGGCTTCGACTACGTCCGCCTCTCGGGCAACGTCGGCATCATCGGCAACGGCGCCGGCCTCGTGATGACGACGCTGGACCTCGTGGACCACTACGGCGGCGAGCCCGCCAACTTCCTCGACGTCGGCGGCGGCGCGAAGGCAGAACGGATCGCCAACGCGCTCGACATGGTGTTCTCCGACGACAACGTCGACTCGGTCGTGTTCAACATCTTCGGCGGGATCACCCGCGGCGACGAGGTCGCCAAGGGGATCAACGAGGCGCTCGAACAGTTCGACGAGATCCCCAAGCCCGTGACGGTTCGCCTCGCGGGCACCAACTGGGAGGAGGGCATGGAGATCCTCAACGAGGACCTCGTGACGGTCGAACAGACGCTCGAAGACGCGGTACAGCGTGCCGTCGAGCACGCCGAGGAGGTGGAAGCATGAGTGTTCTCGTAGACGACGACACCAGAGTCATCGTGCAGGGTATCACCGGCGGGGAAGGCAAGTTCCACGCCGAACAGATGATCGAGTACGGCACCAACGTCGTCGGCGGCGCGGTGCCCGGTCGCGGCGGCCAGGAGGTCGCCGGCGTCCCGGTGTTCGACACCGTCGACGAGGCCGCGCGCGAGACCGACGCCGACGCATCCGTGATCTTCGTCCCGCCGGCGTTCGCGGGCGACGCCATCATGGAGTCGCTGGACTCCCCGCTCGATCTGGCGGTCGCGATCACCGAGGGCGTCCCGACCCAGGACATGGCCCGGGTCAACAAGCGCCTCTCGGAGGTCGACACGAAGCTCATCGGCCCGAACTGCCCCGGCATCATCACCCCCGGCGAGGCCAAGCTCGGCATCCTGCCCGGCAACATCTTCTCGTCGGGCAACGTCGGCCTCGTCTCGCGATCCGGCACCCTGACCTACCAGGTCGTCGACAACCTCACCGACCGCGGGCTGGGCCAGTCGACCGCGATCGGCATCGGCGGCGACCCGATCATCGGGACGACGTTCGTCGACGCCCTCGAGGAGTTCGAGAACGATCCGGACACCCACGCGATCGCGATGTGCGGCGAGATCGGCGGCGAGGACGAGGAGAAGGCCGCCCGCTACATCGCCGAGAACATGGACACGCCGGTCGTCGGCTTCATCGCCGGCCGGACCGCGCCGCCGGGCAAGCGCATGGGCCACGCGGGCGCCATCGTCTCCGGCAGCGGCACCGGTACCGCCGAATCGAAGATCTCGGCGCTCAACGACGCCGGCGTCGAGGTCGGCGACACGCCCGAGGAAGTCGCGGAAGCCATCGAAGACCTGCTGTAGGCCGTCGCGACGCCGCCTCCATTTTTTCGACGCGACGATCGAGAGCGCCCAGTTTTGCAGCGGCGTCGAAGCGTCCCGACCGCGCCGTCAGTCGTCCGGATCCCCGCCGTCCCCGGACGCCGACTCCCGACCGTCGGAGAGCGGCTCCGCCGGTACCCCCGCGACCGTCTCGCCGGGCGGGACGTCCTCGACGACCAGCGAGTTGGCCGCGACCTGCGCGCCGGCACCGATCTCGACGCCCGGGAGCACGATCGCGCCGGCGCCGATCATCGCGCGCTCGCCGACGACGACGTCGCCCAGCCGGTACTCGTCCTGCAGGAACTCGTGGCACAGCAGCGTGGCGTCGTAGCCGATGATCGCGTGGTCCTCGACGGTGATCCGGCCGGGCCAGAACACGTCGGGCGTCGATTCGAGCCCCCACGAGACGCCCTCGCCGACGGTGACGCCGATCCGGCGCAGGAGCCAGCTCTTGAGCCGCAGGCTCGGGGAGATGCGACAGACGACGATCACGACGTAGTTGAGCATCACCCGAAGCGGGTGGCGGGCCTCGGGCCAGTGGCGCAGCGAGTTCAGCGGGCCGGCCGTGCCGTGACGCGCGAGCCGGTCGTGGCGGGGTTCGTCGCTCACTGTCGAATTCTTCGGGAACTCGATACTTAAACGGGTCGGCGCGGGGCGACCGCGTGACGCCGACCCGCGAGCGTCGCGGAACTGGCGGCGGCGACATCGAGGAGTCGGCTACATCGACGAGCAGTCCTGTTCGGCGAACGGCAGCCGCCAGTCTCGTCGCTCCGGGAGGTGGCAGTCGCCCACGGTCCACGACGAGGGGTCGCGAAGTTCGAGGGGCCGCGCGACCACCGCGGTCAGCGATCCGAGCAGCGACAGCGGCGGGCGATCGTCCCGGTAGAACCCGCGGGCGTCGAGCACGGACGACGGCAGCGTATCCTCGGCGACGGACACGACGTCGGCGTCGCCGTGATCGCGCACCGCCGCCGCGACGAGCGCGTCGAACGCGTCCGCCCGGTCGGTCTGACCGACCAGCGGGAACGCGTCGAGCAGCTTGAGACACGTCATGTCTCCGCTCTGCTCGACGACCGTCACGATCGCCGCGTCGAGCGCGCCGTCGCGCTCGGCGGTGTACGTCCGAACTGACCAGTTCGGGTTCGCGTAGCGCCAGTCGAGGAACGCCTCGGTACGAGGCGTGTGGATGCGATCCGGGACCGCCGAGTCGTACAGCGACGCCAGCCGCTCGGCCGTGACGCCGTCGTGACGCCGAACGTCGATCGTCGACGCGGCATCGCCGGCGCCAGTCGCCGCGACGGCGTCCCGGAGGCGGTTGAACGCGCTCGCGCCGGCGTCGGCGGCCGAGCCCGCGACGGAATCGGCGGCGGACCTCGCGACCCCGTCGACGCGGTCGCCGAACGCCTCGAAGAACGTCGAGGGGTTGTGGACGCGGTAGGCCGTCGCGACGGTGCCGACCTCGACCCAGCCGAGCTTGAGGTAGGCGCCCTTGGCCGCCTCGTTGGGGAAGTTGAACACGAACGACGGTTCGCGGCCCCCGAAGTAATCGAGGGCCTGCTCGGTCATCCGAGTGAGGAGCCCGTTCCGCCGGTGGTCCGGATGTACCATCGCGTCGGCGGGCTGGATCGCCAGCGTCGTTCCGTCGCCGGCCCGCATCGAGAACGAGATGAACGGCTCGGCACCCACGAGTTTGCCGTTTCGCTCCGCGACGAACATCCGGGGCCGATCGGCGTAGGGGCCGCCGTACCGCCACGAGAACCACTCGGCGCTACGGGACCTATCGAACACTGTTTCGTACAGTTCGAGGAACTGATCCCGATCAGTCGGCCGATACGGTCGAACCACGTACCCGTCGCTCGCGGTCGCGTCGCTCCTGTCCGACTTTCGCGTCGAGTGTCCGGCGCGCCCTCGCGTTGCCTGCTCGGACGAGGCGATCGGCTCCGAACCGCTGTCCGACGTCGTCGGTTTGCTCATCTACCCCTCTATTCCCCGGCCACCTCCTTAGTTATGGAACCAATAATAGAAAAGCAAGTGTACAGTTACCGGAACGAAGCTGCAAGTATACGTCGCTTACCGCCGCGGCGCGTCACTCGCGGAGCCGTTCGACGTGGTCGATCCGCTGTTGGACCAGATCGGCCGTGCCGATGTCGTGGCGGACGCGCAGTCCCTCCGTGCCGGCGCGTTCGAGTGCACCCTCGGCGATCTCCTCGGCTTCCGCGATCGAGTCGGCCACGCCGACGACGGCGTAGGATCGCGAGGTGGTCGTGTAGATGCCGCCGTCGCGCGCGTCGACGCTGGCGTAGTAGAGGATCGCGTCGCCCGCGTTCTCGTCGCTGATCGTGACTTTCGCTCCGGCGTCGGGATCGGTCGGATAGCCGTCCGGGACGGCGTACTTGCAGACCGTCGCCCGGTCGGCGAAGTCGAGTTCGGGGAGCGAGTCGCCCTCGCGGGCCGCTACCAGCACGTCGAGGAAGTCCGTCTCCAGCACCGGCAGCGTGTTCATCGCCTCGGGGTCGCCGAAGCGGGCGTTGAACTCGACGACCTTGATGCCGTCGGCGGTGAGCATGAACTGGCCGTAGAGGACGCCCTTGTACCCCTCCAGCGCGTCGACCACTTCGCGCATGATCGCCAGGGCCTCGGCGGAGTCGCCCTCGTCCATGAACGGCAGCTGGAACGAGGCGTCGCTGTAACTGCCCATGCCGCCGGTGTTGGGGCCCTCGTCGCCTTCGTATGCGCGCTTGTGGTCCTGGACGGCCGGCGTGATCCGGAGCTCGCCGTTCGCGACGAACCCCTGGACCGTGAACTCCTCGCCGACGAGTCGCTCCTCCAGGACGATTCGGTCGTAGCCCAACTCGCGGATGTACTCCTTGCCCTCCTCGGCGGTGACCTGGTCGCCGATGACCTTGACGCCCTTGCCGCCGGTGAGGCCGGCGGGCTTGATCGCGAGGTCGCCGTCGTACTCGTCGATGAAGTCGCAGGCGGCCTCGGCGTCCTCGAACACCTCGAAGTCCGGACAGCCCGAGACGTCGTGCTCGGCCATGAACTCCCGCTGGAACGACTTGTCCGTCTCGATGCGGGCTTCCGCCCGCTGCGGGCCAAAGGCGTAGACGCCGGCGTCGTCGAGCGCGTCCGCGACGCCGGCGGCGAGCGGCGCTTCGGGGCCGACCACGGCGAGCGTCGCGTCGACCGACTCGGCGTACTCCACCACTGCCTCGGGGTCCGTCGCGTCGAGCGTCTCGACGCCCGCGGCGATCTCGGCGATTCCGGGGTTCCTGTTGCCCGCGCAGGCGTACAGGGTCGCGTCGGACTCGGCCAGTGCGCGCGCGATCGCGTGCTCGCGGCCGCCGCCGCCGACCAGCAGTACGGTCTCTGTCATACCCGAAACCGGTGCGCACGGTAGTGTAAAGGTTGCTGTTTCACCGGCGCGGAGTGTACACGTTCGTGTAATACGGAACGCGGACGCCACCCCGATGGCCCACGCCGGTCGTTTACAACAGGTGTTGGTAACTAGCCGAAAGTATGAACTACCATCCCGCAACTATACCGAACGATGGATACACTCGCTCACCTCGACGGCGCTCTCTTCGAGGCGGTGCAACGCGACGGCGTCTTCGAAGACTCGAAGACGTTCGTCGACAGCGTGCCCCAGACGGCTCCCGACGAAATCTGCCGCCAGTTCGAGTCGCGCCGACACGACCGGGGGTTCGACCTCCGGTCGTTCGTCGAGGAGCACTTCAGGCTCCCCCAGACCGCTGCGTCGGGCGTCCCGACGAACGCCGACACGGTCGACGAACACGTCCGCCAGCTGTGGCCGCTTCTGGTCGTGGAGCCGGCCTCGATCGCCGCCGAACGCGGGTCGCTGATCCGAGTGCCGGAGCCGTACGTCACGCCGGGCGGCCGGTTCCGCGAACTGTACTACTGGGACAGCTACTTCACCGCCGAGGGACTCGCCGCCTGCGGCCAACTCGATCGCGTCGAGAACCTCGTCGAGAACTTCTCGTGGCTGATCTCCGAGTACGGGCGCGTCCCGAACGCCAACCGCGAGTACTACCGCACGCGCTCCCAGCCGCCGATGTTCGCCTCGCTGCTGGAGGTGCTCGAACGCGAGCGGGGCTTCGACGCCGTCGAACCCTACCTGCCGCATCTCGAACGCGAGTACGAGTTCTGGATGGACGGCCGCGAGTCGCTGACCGACGCTGCGGCGTCGAGCCGGCGAGTCGTGAACCTCCCGGAGGGGACGCTCAACCGCTACTGGGACGACGCGGCGACGCCGCGCCCGGAGTCCTACCGTGAGGACGTCGCGCTCGCCGAGCGCGCGTCCGAGCGGGACGCCGCTGACCTCTATCGGAACGTGCGGGCCGCCTGCGAGTCCGGCTGGGACTTCAGCGGTCGCTGGTGTCGCGACGACGACCTGGCATCGATCCGCACGACGGAGCTCGTTCCCATCGATCTGAACGCGACGCTGTGCGGCGTCGAGTGGTCGCTCGCGCAGTGGTACGACGTGGCCGACGACGCGGACAAAGCCGAGAGATACGCCCGCGCCGCGACTGACAGGGCCGACGCTGTCGCCGAGTACTGCTGGGACGCCGACGCCGGCTTCTACTTCGACTACGACGTTCCCGCCGGACGACGCTCCGAGAAGTGGACGCTCGCCGGCGTCTCGCCCCTCTTTTTCGGCCTCGCCGACGACGAACAAGCCGCCGCGGTCGCGGACGCCCTCGAATCGAAGTTCCTCCGCGAGGGCGGGCTCGTCACGACGCTGACCGAGACCGGCGAGCAGTGGGACGCGCCGAACGGCTGGGCGCCGCTCCACTGGCTCGCCGTGATCGGGCTGGAGCGGTACGGTCACGACGATCTGGCGCGCGAGATCGCGACCCGGTGGATCCGACTCGTCGACGACGTGTTCGAGCGGACCGGGAAGCTAGTCGAGAAGTACAACGTGGAGGACATCTCGCTGCGCGCCGGCGGCGGCGAGTACCCGCTACAGGACGGGTTCGGCTGGACCAACGGCGTCACCGTGGCGCTGAAAGAGCGGTTCGGCTGCGAGCGGCCGGCGGCGGCGTGAATGGGCGACAGGGTGCTTCCGTGCGCCGCGTCCCGGCGCGGCGACCCACGGTCGGTGCGGACCGGAACGCCCTTCATACTCCGCTGGCACCTAGTCGCTCATGCAGGAGTATCTGGATCTCGTCGACTCCGTCCTCTCGGAGGGCGCGTACAAACCCAACAGGACGGGCGTCGACACCGTCTCGGCGTTCAGCCGCCACTACGAGGTCGACCTGCAGGCGGGCTTTCCCCTGCTGACGACCAAGCAGATGGACGGGTACCGGTGGAACTCGCTGATCCACGAGTTCCTCTGGTATCTCTCGGGCGAGGAGCACATCCGGTCGCTCCGCGAGGAGACCGGCATCTGGGACGCGTGGGCCGACGACGAAGGCCGCCTCGACACCGCCTACGGCCGGTTCTGGCGTCGATTCCCCTATCCCGAGGAGGGCCTCGACGGCGAGACGTGGCCCGACGAGGACCACCGCTGGGTGAACGACGAGGAGCGGACGTTCGACCAGATCCAGTACGTGCTGGACACCCTGCGGGAGAACCCCGCTTCGCGCCGGATCGTCGTCAACGCCTGGCATCCCGCCAACGCGGCGGTCTCGACGCTGCCGCCGTGTCACTACTCGTTCGTGTTCAACGTCCAGGGCGACCGGCTGAACGTCCACCTCACGCAGCGCTCGGGCGACGTCGCGCTGGGCGTCCCCTTCAACATCGCGGCGTACTCGCTGCTGGCGACCGCGATCGCCCAGCGCACCGACTTCGAGGTCGGCAAGTTCGCCCACACCGTCGTCGACTCCCACATCTACTGCGGGAAGGGCGATCGGGGCGCGTGGTACGAGGAGAACCTTCCGGCGCTCAAAGAGCGCCTCGCCGCCGTCGAGTCCGACGAGGAGTACCGCGACGTCAAGGCGTGGCTCGAAAACGAAGCGCCCGATGGCGAGGGGTACGACCACGTGCCCGGGCTGCTCGAACAGCTCGCCCGCGAGCCGCTCGAACGCCCGGAGATCCGCGTCGCCGACGAACCCCTCGACGAGCTGGCGTACGAGGACGTCGAACTGCGGGACTACGAGTCCCACCCCGGCATCTCGTTCAAGGTGGCCGAGTAGATGGAGCTGGTCGCGATCGCGGCGGTCGCCGAGAACGGCGTCATCGGGGTCGAGGGCGAGATGGCCTGGCACATCCCCGAAGACCTCGCGCACTTCAAGCGAACGACGACGGGTTACCCGGTGATCATGGGACGAGTGACCTACGAGAGCATCGCCGACGACCTCGGCGGGCCGCTGCCCGACCGGACGAACGTCGTGCTCAGCCGGAGCGGCGTCGACGCGCCCGAGGACGTGATCGTCGTCGACGACACCGAGGCCGCGCTCGCAGCGGCGCGGAACGGGACCGACGCCGCTGACGAGGATGCCGATGCGAGCCCCGACGAGCGCGCCTTCGTGATCGGCGGCGCGACGGTGTACGAACAGTTCCTTCCCGACGCCGACCGACTCATGCTCACCGAGGTCCACGATCGGTACGACGGCGACACGTACTTCCCGGACTGGGATCGGGAGCTGTGGGTCGAACTCGCTCGCGACGAACGCGACGGGTTCGCGTTCGTCGAGTACGCGCGCGACGGCGACGCCGAGCCGGCGTTCGTCGACTGAGCGGCGGCGCCTCGCAGCGGCGTCTCGACGCCGCTGCGAAAGCGTTGTCGCGCGGCCCTCGTTCTTCCGATGAGGACGGTCTTTTACCGCCAACGACCGTACGTCGAGCCATGAGCGACACACCCACCGAGCGCAACCGGCTCGACGAGGAGGAGAGCCCGTACCTCCGGCAGCACGCCGACAACCCGGTCAACTGGCAGCCCTGGGACGAGCAGGCTCTCGAAGCGGCCCGCGAGCGCGACGTCCCGATCTTTCTATCGGTCGGCTACTCGGCGTGCCATTGGTGTCACGTCATGGAAGAAGAGAGCTTCGAGGACGAAGCCGTCGCCGAGCAACTCAACGAGAACTTCGTCCCGATCAAGGTCGACCGCGAGGAGCGCCCGGATCTGGACTCGGTGTACCAGACGGTCTGCCAGCTCGTCAGCGGCCGGGGCGGCTGGCCGCTCTCCGCGTGGCTCACGCCCGAGGGGAAGCCGTTCTACGTCGGGACGTACTTCCCCAAGGAGCCCAGGCGCGGCGCGCCCGGGTTCACCGACCTGCTGGACAACATCGCCAACTCGTGGGGCGAGGACCGCGACGAGATGGAAAATCGCGCCGAGCAGTGGACCCAGGCAGCGAAAGGGCAGTTAGAGGACACGCCCGACCAGCCAGGCGAACGCCCGGCCGAGGGCGTCCTGACCGACGCGGCCGACACCGCCGTCAGGGCGGCCGACCGCGAGCACGGCGGATTCGGATCGGACGGCCCGAAGTTCCCCCATCCCTCGCGGATCCACCTCCTCCTGCGCGCATACGATCGCACCGGCGAGGAGTCCTACCGCGAGGTCGCCCGCGAGACGCTCGACGCGATGGCCGATCGGGGGATGTACGACCACGTCGGCGGCGGGTTCCACCGGTACGCGACCGACCGCGAGTGGATCGTCCCGCACTTCGAGAAGATGCTGTACGACAACGCCGAACTCCCGCGGGCGTACCTCGCGGGCTACCAGACAACGGGCGAGGAGCGCTACGCCCGCGTCGCCGAGGAAACGTTCGAGTTCGTCGAGGGCGAGCTGACCCACGACGAGGGCGTCGGCGGACGGGACAGGGGAGGGTTCTACAGCACGCTCGACGCCCAGAGCGAGGGCGAGGAGGGGAAGTTCTACGTCTGGACGCCCGACCAGGTTCGCGACGCGCTCGACGACGAGCTCGCCGAGCTGGCGATCGACCGCTTCGGCGTCACCGAGTCGGGCAACTTCGAGGGGCGACGGACGATCCTCACCCTCTCGAAGAGCGTCGAGGCGCTGGCCGACGAACACGATCTCGAAGAGAGCGAGGTCCGCGACCGGCTGGAGCAAGCGCGCGAGCAGCTCTACGAGGATCGCGAGGAGCGCGTCCGGCCGCGCCGCGACGAGAAGGTGCTGGCGGGGTGGAACGGCCTCATGATCTCGGCGCTCGCGGAGGGCGGGTTCGTGCTCGACGACCGGTGGTCGTCGCTGGCCGAGGACGCGCTGGCGTTCGTCCGCGAGAAGCTGTGGGACGCCGAGGAGGAGCACCTCTCGCGCCGATTCAAAGACGGCGACGTCAAGGTCGACGGCTACCTGGAGGACTACGCCTTCCTCGCGCGGGGCGCGTTCGACCTGTTCCAGACCACCGGCGAGGTCGACCACCTCGCGTTCGCGCTCGACCTGGCGCGGACGATCGAGCGTGAGTTCTGGGACGCCGACGAGGGGACGATCTACTACACGCCTGCGAGCGGCGAGTCGCTCGTGACCCGTCCCCAGGAGCTGCGCGACCAGTCGACGCCGTCGAGCCTCGGCGTGGCGGTAGACGTGCTCCTCTCGCTGGATCAGTTCGTCGGCCACGACCAGTTCGGCGAGATCGCCGAGACCGTCGTCGAGACCCACGGCCAGCGCGCGACGTCGGGCCCGATGGAGTACACGTCGCTCCTGCTCTGCGCCGATCGGCTCGAAACCGGCTCGCTGGAGCTGACCGCCGCCGGCGAGCGGTTCCCCGAGGAGTGGCGCGAGCGGCTCGCCGGGGCGTATCTCCCCGATCGGCTGCTGGCACCCCGGCCGGCGACTGACGACGAACTCGACGAGTGGCTCGAACGGCTCGATCTCGACGAGGCGCCCCCGATCTGGGTCGACCGCGAGCACGTCGACGACCGGCCGACGCTGTACGCCTGTCGCTCCTTCACCTGCTCGCCGCCGGTCCACGACGTCGAGGATGCACTGGAGTGGGCCGAGGATCTCGCGCCCGAGTCCTGAGCGACGGACGAGCCCCCAGCGACGACGTCGCCAGCGCACGATCGGTCCAGCGACGACGGCGCCAGCGGAAGACCGACCCGGCGTCCGCCGTCAACGTGCGCCAGTCGTCACTCGACGGGGTCCACGCCGTCCGCCGGCCCGTCGGTCTCAGAACGTTCTTGGGCGTCGTCGACCGGTCCGGACAGGGCGTCCAGCGACCCCGCCTCGTCGCTGGCTTCCGGCGCCGCGGCTTCGGCGTCCGGAACCGGTTCGATCACTTTCTCGTACCCCTCGACGTACGTCTTGACCGTGGCGATGAGAACGCCCAGTACGACCGGGCCGACGAACAGCCCGACGAATCCGAGGACGTAGACGCCGCCGAACACGCCCAGCAGGATCAGTCCCGGGTTGAGGTTCGCGCGCCGATCGATCACGATCGGACGGACGAAGTTGTCGACCGAACTGACCACCAGCAGACCGTAGGCCGCCAGCAGCAGCCCGTTGGCCGTGTCGCCGATCGCGACGAGGTAGGCCGACGCCGCGCCCCAGACGGCGAAGGCGCCGATCAGCGGCAGGAGGCCGAGGATGATCATCACGAACGTCCAGAAGACCACTTTCGGGATGCCCGCCAGCCACAGCCCGAGACCGCCGACGAGCCCCTGGATCACCGCGACGACGAGGTGCCCGATCACGACGCCCCAGGTCGTCTGCTCGATCTGGCCGTACAGCTCGTCGGAGAGCTCCCGCGAGAGCGGCGAGTGCTCCTTAGTCCACTCGACGAGCGCGGGACCGTCCCGGAGCGTGTAGTAGACGAGGAAAAAGAGCAGCCCGAAGCCCATCCCGGTGTGCATCGCGGTGGCGAACACGTCGCCGACGCTGCCGGTCAGCAGGTCCAGCCCGTCCTGACCCGCCGTCCGGAGCATCGGTGCGACGTCGACGTCGATCCCGAACTCCTCGGCGAGCGTCGCCTCGACCGCGGCGATCTGCAGGTCGATATCACCTCTGGCCAGCTCCCGCATGTCGCGGTAGAGCCGCATCGCGACGAACGCGAGCGGGACGACCACGGCGACGATCGACGACAGGATCAACAGGACCGCCGAAACCCGACCGCCGACGCGAACCGAGAGCCGCCCGTGCAGCGGCATCAGGAGGTACGCGAGGACGACCGCACCGAGCACGTACTCGATGAACGGCAGGACGACCGCGAGCGAGACGGCTGCCGCCACCGCGATGCAGCCGAGCAGGAAGGCCTGCTGACGTTTCATGGCGCTCGGTTGTCCCGGTGGTAGCATAAATGCCCGCCTCGCGCGGGCGCGACGCATCGACCGGTCCAACTACACCAAAGTTTAATATTTATCGCGGTACGACTGTTCTGACATGGCGGACAAAGCAGAACTCCGAGAGCAGATGATCGACGCCTTCGAGGGCGCTGACTACCCGATTTCCAGCCCGATGGACCTCGTTCCCGCGCTGCCGAACGGCCCGGGCACCAAGTTCGAATCGGGCGACTTCTCGATGACCGCGATGGAGCTCAACACCAAGCTCTCGGGCGGCGAATTCCCGTACGACTCGCCCGACGCGTTCGTCGACGACGTCCTCGAGGAACTCGAAGAGAACGGCCACATCTGAACGCGCGACCGTCGCTTTTCACGCGAGAGGCCACCCGGCGGGTTCCGGGCGAACTCCCGCAAGATTATTTATAGGTCCGATCCGGAGAGACGTGCATGCCGGAGATCGAAATCACGGACGATCAGCGCGAGTATCTCGAGGATCTGCGCGCGGAGCTAGAGGAAGACGTCGTCTACGGACACGTGCGCCTGACCGACGCGCTCCAGTTCCTGATAGACAGCAGGGAAGAGGAACTGACGGCCGATGAGGAGGCGGTCGGTTCGGCGTCGGCCGACGCCAAGGTCGGAGACGGCGTCGACTCCGCAGCGTCCGACGGGGCGGACGCCGAAGCCGAATCGAACGGCGAGGATGGCCACGATGACGAGGCGGACGATGCCGAAGCGGTGAATGCCGAGTCCGCCGACGAAGCGATCGACGACGCCGAAGATGGTGGAGACGACGACGCCGATGCCGGAGACGATGACGGAGCCAGGGATGACGACGACGCCGATGCCGACAAGACGAACGACGGAAGCGAATCCGACGCAGATGCCGACGAGGACGGCGAGCCCGCCGCGGCGCCGACGCCGGGCGGCGGTGGCGACCGGTTGAACGCGATGATGCAGCTGCTGGACACCCACGACGAGAAGTGGCGCGAGGGGTCGGGCGACGCGCGCTACGAAGTCGATCTCCCCGACGGCTCGACCGAGACCGCCAACACGAAAGACGACGTGCGCGCGCTGCTGTTCAAGAACTACTGATCCTGGCGCGCGATTTCGGCCGGACGCCGCCGCGCCCCCGCCTCAGACCGGCAGCCAGCCGAGTCGGGTGAACGCGAAGTACGCCGCGACCGCCGAGACGCCGAACACCGCGGCGAACGCCAGCTTGCTCCACGCGATCACCGTCTTCCCGTCGAGCGGGCCGAAGGGGATCATGTTGAACGCCGCGAGGAAGACGTTGATGAACACGCCGAACGCGCCGACGCTCGCGAGGAACTCGACCGGCGCGAACGCCAGCGGCAGAAAGACCGCCGCCAGCAGCAGGTTCGTCACCGGGCCGGCGACGGCGATCAGCCCGTTCTCGCGGGGCGTGATGCGGCCGCGGTGGTACACCGCGCCCGGCGCGGCGAAGATAAAGCCGACGAACGCGCCCATCAGCGCCAGGAATAGCATGCTGTAGTCCGCGCGGAACTCCGCGATCTGGCCGAACCGGACCGCCACCACTTTGTGGGCGAGCTCGTGGAGCATGAAGCCGACGCCGACGGTCACGACGCAGAGCACGACGACGTCGACGAAGCCGGCGGCGCCGATCGCCGACGGGCCTGTCAGGAACACCGCGAACGCCGCCGAGAGCACGGTCCACGCGACAGCCAGATCCCGCAGTTCGCGGTTGCTAAAGGACAGCGACTGGCCGCCGCGCCGTCCGGATCTTCGTGCGTCCGCCATCTCAGGTCACCAGCTCCGCGATCAGTTCGGCGCTGTTGCGCGCGCCGGCGACCAGTTCGGACATGATACCGCCGACGCCGCCGATCTCCGGCGCCATCGCCGGGATGACGACGGTCGCGAACAGGAAGCTGGCGACGATGCTGCCGATGTTGGTCATCGCGACGATCATGATCAGTCTGAACAGGGGCACGTCGAACATTCGCCCGAGCAGGTCGGGAATCGGGCTCTCGGTGTCGTCGAGAATCTGGTTGAGCGTCTGGATGTCGCCGACGTTCACGGGCCGGTGTCGCAGTTCGACGTAGCCCGCGAACCAGCCCGGCGCGAGCAGCGGGTTGATGCTGGTGAGCCAGGCGACCGCGCCGCCGACGCCCGCGCTCGTCCAGCGCGCGCCGGCCAGTCGGGCCATCCCGAACGCGAAGACGCCGTTGATCAGGAACCACGCGCCGAACAGCTTCAGGAGGAACGTGTCCTGGACGCCGGCCATCAGCAGGAGGAAGAAAAAGGCCGCGAAGCCGACGGTGAACAGGTAGCCGACGATCTTGCCGATCGAGAAGCGGCGTCCGGACGCCGTCTCGGAAATCGATTCGATATCGGGCAGCTCCTCGGGGTGATCGAGGTAGCGCTCGATGCCGGCGCGGTGGCCGGCGCCGACGACCGCGACGACGTCGTGGCCCTGCGCGCGGAGCCCGTGGAGCTTGTGGGCGATGAAGGCGTCGCGCTCGTCGATCAGCGCCTCGGCGCCGTGCGGACTGAACTTGCGGAACTCCTCCATCATCGCGGTGACGACGTCGCCGTCGGTCAGGTCCTCGATGTCGAAGTCGTCGTCCAGCTCTGCGGCGTCGTCGACGTCCTCGACGCCGGCGTCGAGCACGAGTCCGACGATCGTCCCGACGACGATGCCGACGAGGCCGCCGAGCGCGGCGCCCGAGAGCAGTCGCAGCACCGTCTCGCCGAAACTCGCGAACGCGGCCGACCCGAGGATGCTGCCGGGAAGCGGGTTCGCGACCGCGAGTCCGAGGCCGACCGCGGCGCCGCCGACGATTCCCACGAGCAGTCGAAACGTGAACGCGTCGAACGTGTCGGCGAGCGCGCCCGGCGGTCGGATCGAGGGCAGCGCGAACAGGCCGACGCCCAGCCCGACCGCGGCGCCGCCGACGAGGCCGCCGAGGATCTGGAGGGCCAGGGTGCTCGTCACGCCCAGCGTGAGCAGTCCGCCTAGCCCGAGCATCGGCGCGAGGAACTGGCCGAAGATCGCACCCAGCACCATCCCGACGCCGGCGCCGCCGACGATCCCGAGCGTCAGGGGGTCGGTGATGCCGACCGCCAGGCCGCCGACGAGCTTGAACTTCTCGCCGAACGAGAGTCTGGTCCAGAACCGCTGCATCGTCACCTGGATGTCGCGGTCGACCAGCGCGACGCCCAGCCCGAACTCCTCGGCCGTCTCGATGGCGGCCTTCATGTCGGCGCCGGGCTCGATGTCGAAGCGGTCGCCCATCTGGGTCTGGACGTACGACAGCATCCAGTAGGCGAGAAACTGGAACACGGTGTTGCCGCCCAGCAGGTCCTTGGCCTCGATGTCGTCGGGCGCCTCGCCTTTCATCTGGCGGTAACGGCCCTCGTCGAGTTCGACCGCGACGACGTCGGGCCGGCGCTCGCGGATCTCGTCTTCGACCCGCTCGGCGCTCTCGGCCGACACGTGGGCGGTGCCGACCACGGTCACGCTGCCGGGCGCGTCGGCGTCCGGCGACGCGGGGTCCGGCTCCGCAGGCTCTGTCATCTACGGCGTCGTACACTCGGCGGGGTTTTACGCTTGTCGAACGCCGAAACGCCGGCCGGGCCGCGGCGTCGAGCGGCGCTCCGGTGGATTCGCCGGACGGCGCCGTTGCGGCGCTCCGGTGGACGCAGTCGCGGCGATTCGGGGGCGCCGCCGCGATTCGGTGCAGTCTTTCGTCCCCGCGCGGAACGAAGCCACATGACGACGAGGCTGACGGAGACGTACATCGAGAACCGGGCGATGGTCCAGCCCAACCACGCCAACATGCTCGATACGGCCCACGGAGGCAACGTGATGAAGTGGATGGACGAGGTCGGCGCGATGTCGGCGATGCGCTTCGCGGGCGAGACCTGCGTCACCGCGCGGATGAGTCAGGTCGACTTCGAGCGGCCGATCCACGTGGGCGACACCGCGCTGATCGAGGCGTACGTCTACGCCGCCGGGACGTCGAGCGTCCGGGTGCGAGTCAAGACGTACCGCGAGAACCCGACGACCGGCGAGACCGAACCGACGGCGGACTCCTACATCGTGTACGTGGCGGTCGACGAAGACCGGAACACCGTCGAGGTCCCGGAACTGCGCGTCGAGACTGACCGCGCACAGCGGCTCCGCGAGGAGGCGCTCGCGGGCGAGAACGGCGGCGACTGAGCGGAGTTGCAGCCGGCCCTGGCGTCAGGGCATCACTGACTCTATCTCCTCCGGCGCGCCAGCGCTCTCGGCGGCGCCGCCGCGGCGTCGGTACCACCAGAGAAACCCCTGCGCGAGGACGCTGGCCGCGGTCGATCGATACGCGAGCGCTCCGAGACCGACCAGCAGCGCGCCGGCCTTGCTGTCGCCCCGCCTGAACTCCCGCGCGGCCTGCGCGAGCGCCGAGACGACGGTGAGCGAGCGACTCGCCTTCGACCCGAGGAGTCGTTTGAGGACCATATCGGAACTCCCACGCGCCGAGTGAAAAGCGTCGGGCACTCACCGGCCGCCGACCGACCGTCCGATCCCGCCTCGCACGACGACCGACCCGTCCTCGCCGACCGCGATCGCGCGCTCTTCCCCGACGGCGACGCCGTACAACGCGGCGTCCTCGAACTCGCTGCGGTCCCAGTCGGCGGTCGGCGCGGGCCGCTCGAAAACGGCGTCCTCACCGCAGGCGACGGCTCGATCCCTCCAGCTCGCGATTCCCGCGAGTTCGTCGTCGTGGAGGCGGTCGGGCGTCCACGTTCGGCTGTCGTAACGGTGGACGACGCCGTCGTCGTCGGTCGCGAGGCAGTCATTGCGGTCGGCTCCGGCGACGTCGGTCAGCGTCCCGCTCGCGCCGTCGAGGCCGACGCGCTCGAACGACTCGCCGCCGTCGGTCGTCTCGAAGACGCCGTCGTTCGTGTCGCAGCAGTAGCCCAGCGACGCGTCGACGAGATCGACGGCGCTGATGCTCGACCCGCCGCCGGGCTTGATCGGGTCGTCCCACGACGGCCCGTCCTCGTCGAACTCACCGCGGAGCACCTGTCCGGAGCCGTTGACCAACAAGATCGTCTCCTCGCCAGTGGGCCCGCCGACCGCGACGCCGGTCCAGTTGTCCGTGATGTCCGCGGGCGCGGTGTAATCGGTGTGGCGCCACGTCTCGGCGTCGATCCGGGCGAGCGCGCCGCTGTCGCCGGCGACCCAGACCGCGGCGCCGTCCGCGGTCGCGTCGACGCCGGTGAGGTCGTTTCCGTCGGCTGCCGGGCCGTCCGCCAGTTGGACGGTCCAGCCGTCGCCGGCCAGGACGACGCCGCCGTCGCCGACGGCGCACGCGCCCCCGGCGGTGAGCGCAACGTCGTGGAGATCCTCCTCGGTCGGCGCGTCCGTTCGTGCCCACTCGGCCGGTTCGGCGGCATCATCGACCGGTGCGCTCTCGTCGTCCGTAGCGTCGGCACTCGGGTCGTCCGTAGCGGCGTCGGCAGTCGGGTCGGCGTCGGGTCCGGAGTCAGCCGTCGGTTCGTCGTCCGCAGCGGCGTCCGACGAGTTCCGTCCGGCGTTCGCACTCGTTTCCGCCGCCGGACTCCCGGCGTCGCCCGACTCGCTGCGGTCGACGGCCGTATCGGCCTCCAGTTCACGGCCGTCCGCCTCCGAGCCTCGACGCCCTTCGACGACGTCCGCGGCGTCGGCGCCGTGTGCGAGATACAGCGCCGCGGGCGGGACGACGTAGGCGGCGAGCGCGAGAACGACGAACCACCGGTTGACGAACGTCAGCAACCCGAACGCGGTGAGGCCCGCGGTCGACACCGCGTGGACCCAGGTCTTGGTGTAACTCCGGAAGAACGCGACGAACCCGCCGCTTCGTCGCTGGTCGGCGTCCATACTGACACGTGGAGGCGGACGGGTGAAAATCACCCGTCACGGACGCTGCGCGGTCCCCCGGTCAGTCATACTCGTAGAACCCCTGTCCGGTCTTCTTCCCGAGGTCGCCCGCGTCGACCTTGCGCCGGAGGAGGTAGGCCGGCTTGTACCGGTCGCCCAGCTCCTCGTGGAGCGTCTCCGAGGCGTGGAGCACGACGTCGAGGCCGATGTGGTCGGCCAGTTCCAGGGGCCCCATCGGGACGTTCGTACCGAGTTTCATCCCGCGGTCGATGTCCGCTTTCGTCGCGACGCCCTCGTCGAACGCGCGGATCCCCTCGTTGAGCCACGGCATCAGGATGCGGTTGGTGACGAAGCCGGGCTTGTCGTCGGCCTCCCAGGTCTCTTTGTCCAGATCCTCCGAGAACGCGTGCGCCAGATCGCCCGCGTCGTCGCTGGTCTTCTCGCCGACGACGACCTCGACGCCGTCCATCACCGGGACGGGGTTCATGAAGTGCAGGCCGACGACGCGCTCGGGGCTGTGGGTCGCGTTCGCGATCCGGGTGATCGAGAGCGTGCTGGTGTTCGTGCCCAGCAGCACGTCGTCGTCGACACGTTCCTCCAGCTCGTCGAACACGTCCCGCTTGACGTCCATGTCCTCGACGACGGCTTCGACGACGAGGTCGCAGTCCGCGAGGTCCGCGAGATCAGTCGTCCCCTCAATGCGCTCGCGCGCCGCGTCGGCGTCGCTCTCGCCGAGCGCGCCGCGGTCGACCAGCCGTCCGAGGCTGTCGCCGATCGAGTCGAACCCGTCGTCGACGTACGCCCGCTCGACGTCGCGCATCACCACGTCGTAGCCGGCGGTCGCCGCGACCTGCGCGATGCCGCTGCCCATCGTGCCCGCGCCGACGACGCCGACGCGCGATACCGAGTCGAGTGTTCGGACCATGCGTGAACGTGTGACGCGAGGCCGATAAACGTTTCTTCCCGCCGACTGGTAACGCAACTAAACGGTGTCAGACGCCGTCACGTCCCCCGAACGAGCGGAGAAAGTTTCAAGAACCCGGGGAGACATCGTAGCACAACCCGGTGAGGGCCGTGACAGGAAACGACAGCGCCGACGAGGAGTTGATCGAACTCCGGTACGTCGGCCCGGCGACGGCGACCACGCTCGCGGCGGAGTCGGTGACGTACGACGACGTCCGCGAGAAGCGGGTGTCCTACCAGATGCTCGTCGAAGCCGGCATCAACGCGGGCGTGGCGACGAAGATCCGGCGGTGGCACTCGCTGCCCTGGACGTTCGACGGCGAGGAACACCACCTCGACCGGCGCTCGAAGAACGTCCGTCACCTGCAGGACGACGAGCGCGAGTGGGTCGCCGCGAGCAGCGACTGGCGCGAGGACGGTGCGGCGTCGAGCGAGGACGGCCGCGAAAGCGACGACGAGTCCGGAGCGGCTCTCACAGACGACGACTGGGAGCGCGACGATTCTAACGGGCAGGACGATGCCGACGATCGGCCCGTTCTGACCGCAGGAGACTGGCAACCCGCGGGTGACGACGCCGACGATGCGGCTGCATCGGCGAGCGCGGCGTCCGGCGATCCGCTGACCGAGGGAGACTGGTCGCCCGACGAGGTCGGCGACGCCGCGGAGACCGACGGGAGCGGCTCCGTAGTGGCCCGTGAAACGGCCTGGCGTCGCGAGGCGCGCGCCGATCCCGTCACCGCGGTTCCGGAACTCGACGAGGACGTCGCCGCGACGCTGGTCGACGCCAGCGTGACGAGCGCGCGGCGGCTCGCGACGTCCGATCCGGAACACGTCGGCAAGGTGCTCGACCTGCCGACCGAGACGGTCCGCGAGTGGGTCGCGGCGGCGGCGGACTACGTCGACGGGTAGCCCGCACGCCGATTAACTATGTTCGTAGTAACGCGAACTTGAGCGACATGAGGCGCTGAGGAGGCTCTGGATCTGCTCTAAAGGGATCTAAAGCGTTTAGGGAATTCTTGGTCTTCACCGTTAGGTATATATGTTACGTGATTGGATTTCGAAATAGATGTTCCCGCTGACCGACGAGGCGCTCGCACGCGACGGGAAGGTACTGATCCTCGCGATGGACCACGGACTGGAGCACGGGCCGACCGACTTCGAGGCGGTGCCCGAGACGCTCGACCCGGAGACGGTGTTCGAGGCGGCGACCCACGACGCGGTGACGGCGATGGCGGTCCAGAAGGGCGTCGCGGAGACGTACTACCCCTCCTACGAAGACGACGTGAACCTGCTGGCGAAGCTCAACGGGACGAGCAACCTCTGGATGGGCGAGCCGTACTCGCCCCAGAACTGGTCGGTCGAGTACGCGGCCGAGCTGGGTGCCGACGCGGTCGGCTACACCGTCTATCCGGGGTCGAACCGCGAACCGGAGATGTTCGAGGAGTTCCGCGACGCGCAGGAGGCGGCGCGCGACCACGACCTCCCTGTCGTGATGTGGTCGTACGCTCGCGGCCAGGGGCTCAAAAACGACACCAAAGACGAGGTGATCGCCTACGCCTCGCGGATCGGTCTCGAACTCGGCGCCGACGTGGCGAAGGTGAAGTACCCCGGCAGCAAGGAGGGCATGGAGTGGGCCGTCGACGCCGCCGGAGACACCAAGGTCGTGATGAGCGGCGGCTCGAAGGTCGACGACTACCAGTTCCTCGAGAGCGTCGAGGCCGTGATCGACGCCGGCGGCGCCGGACTCGCCGTGGGACGGAACGTCTGGCAGCGCGAGAACCCCGAGCGCATCCTCGACGCGCTCGAAAAGGTGATCTTCGAGGAGCAAAGCGCCGAAGACGCGCTCTCGGAGGTGGAGTCGTGAGCGAGCAACTCGCGCCGACCGACGCCGACCGGTACGACCGGATCGTCGACGAGGTGTTCGAGACGGTCGCGGGCGCCGCGCCGGAGCTCCGAAACGCGATCTGCGGCCGCCGCGGCGAGACCGACGGAGAGAACCCGAGCGGCGACCAGCAGCTCGAAGCCGACCGCTGGTTCGACCGGCTGCTCGCGGACCGCCTCGGCGCGATCGACGGCGTCGGCGCCTACGCCAGCGAGGAACGCGAGGATCCGATCGACTGCGGCTCGGGCGTGAGTCTCACGGTCGACCCGCTGGACGGTTCTTCGAATCTCGTCTCGAACAACCTCGTGGGAACGATCGTCGGCGTCTACGACGCCGCGCTTCCCGCCGCGGGACGGGAGATGATCGGCGCGGGCTACGTCGTCTACGGCCCGACGATCACGATGATTCAGGCTCGCGGCGAGACGGTCGCGGAGTACGAGGTCGTGGATGGCGAGCGCAGACCGCTCCGCGAGAACTTCGACCTGCCCGACGATCCGACCGTATTCGGGTTCGGCGGGGGTGACGACGAGTGGCCGCCGGCGTTCCAGCGGTACGCCGACGACGCCCGCGAGGAGCTGAAGCTGCGCTACGGCGGCGCGCTCGTCGGCGACGTCAACCAGGTGCTGCGCTACGGCGGCGTGTTCGCCTACCCGACGCTCGAATCGCGCGAGGAAGGTAAGCTCCGCCTGCAGTTCGAGGCGAATCCGATCGCGTACGTCGCTCGCGCGGCGGGCGGCGCGGCGTCCGACGGCGACCGATCGATTCTGGACGTGCCGGCCGATCGGCTCCACCAGCGGACGCCGCTGTACGTCGGCAACGAGAAATTGATCCGGGAGCTACCCGAGCAGCTCTAGCTGATCGTCGCGCGCTGGAATCGGACGTAGCCGATCGCCAGCGGGACGAGAAGCCACAGCAGGACGACGATGCCGCTGAACCAGTTTTGCAGGTAGATCGGAGCGTCGCTCCCGGCCTGCAGACCGCCGAGCGAGTTGGCGAATCCGAAGTCGAAGAACATCAGCAGGAACTTCTGCAGCGACGCTTTGGGCGTCAGGAACGACATGAACTGGAACCAGTCCGGCACGCCGCCGGTCATCGTGAGGTTGCCGTTCAGAAGGTAGTAGATGCCGAGCGGGACGGCAGACCAGAGGTACTCGAGGACGAGGATCGCACCCGCTGCGAGCCCCATCGCCTTGCCGCGCGAGTCGACGCTCGCCGAGATGCCGACCGCGATCGCGATGTACAGCATCGCTACCAGCAGCGTCAGCACGAGGAACTCGACGAACGAACCCGCCGGCACGTCGCCGTACAGCGCCACCATCACGACGGCGCCGACGCCGAAACCGGCGACGGTCGGGAGCGTCAGGACGCCGAGGCGGCCGACGAACTTCCCGACCAGAACCTCCCACCGGACGATCGGGAGCGAGAGCAACATCCGAATGCTACCCGTATCGCGCTCGCCGACGATCGACATGTAGCCGACGATCATCGCGAGGATCGGGATCAGGATCAGCATCGGCGAACTCATGAAGTTCAGCGCAGCCTCGATGTCCGGATCCTCCATCATCGCGTTTGGCGCGTACGAGGCGATCCCGACGAACACGATCATCAGCGCCGACAGCGTCCACAGCATCTTCGAGCGCGCGGCGTCCGCGAAGTCCTTCTTCGCGACGTCGAGCCAGACGTTAGCTTTGGTCATGCGTCCACCTCCGCAGGCTCGGGACCGGTGTCGACGCCCTTCGACGTGTAACTCGCGAACAGATCGTCGAGACTGGCCTGCTCGGTGCTGAAGTCGTCGACGGTGAGGCCGGCGTCCTCGATCGTCGAGAGCACCGCGGTCTTGCTTCCCCGTTCCGTGAGACCGACCCTGATCGTCGAGCCCTCAACGGAGACGCTGGAGACGGCGTCGAGCGCGCGCAGCTGCCCGGCGACGCCGTCGGGCTTCCCGCCGACCTGAACCGTCAGCTGGGTGTCCGAGCCAACTTCGTCGCGGAGGCCCTCGATCGTGTCCTCGACGACCATCCGACCGTTGTTCATGATGCCGACGCGGTCGCAGACCGCCTCGACCTGCCCGAGGATGTGGCTGGAGAAGAACACGGTGGTGCCGCGCTCGTTCTCCTCGCGGACGATCTCGCGGAGCTCGCGCGCGCCGTTGGGGTCGAGCCCGGAGGTCGGCTCGTCGAGGATCAACAGCTCGGGATCGCCGACCAGCGCCATCGCGAGGCGAAGCCGCTGGCCCATCCCTTTCGAGAACCCGCCGGCCTTCCGATCCGCGGCGTCGGCGAGGCCGACCCGTTCGAGGAGGGCGTCGGGGTCGTCGTCGGTCTCCTTCACGTCGATCGCGAACTCGACGTGCTTGCGCGCCGTGAGGCGATCGTACAGCCCGACGTCGTCCGGGAGGACGCCGACGCGCTGGTGAATCTCCTTGATGTCGGTCTGGGCGTCCAGCCCGAGCACCGTCGCCCGCCCGTCTGTCGGGCGAATGTAATCGAGCAGCATATTGATCGTCGTCGATTTCCCGGCCCCGTTGGGACCGAGGAAGCCGTAGATCTCACCCGAGCGGACGGTGAGATCGAGGCTATCCACGGCGAGCACGTCGTCGAACTGCCGCGTCAGGTTTCGTGTTTCGATTGCAGGGGGACTCATCCGTCGGTCGGAGCATCTTCGGCCATACATATAAAACAACCTACATTGTATGAGCGGAATGAACTGTCACGAGGCCGACCGAGAACCGATCGCGACTTTCCGGCGAGAAAGCGGCCCTTACCGAGACGTAGCCGCTCTATTACAAAGGGGAACTACGCGCTTTTTCCGATCGGACGCCGGACGCGTCCGCCCGAATCGGGGGATTCGGAAGTCGACCGGGAACGGTCAGGAGAGAGGACGTCCGCGCGACCCGCTGATGTGGGGCGGAGCTAGGTGCCAAGATCGTCCAGCCATTTTCGTTCCGCCTTCGGTTCTGCAACGCTCTTCGAGCGATGCGAACGGAAGTATCGGCCGCGCTTTCGTCGACCTAGCCCGCGAATTACAATCAGGCGTACGGGCGCTCGTTGTCACACATGGCCGATCGAACGTCGTACACCGACACCGTGACGCGGGATCAGATCGCGGACCAGCTCCGGGAACTCGCGGACGCGTTCGAGTCCAGCGATACGAACGTCCAGGTCGGCAACAAGAGCGTCCAGTTGTCGCCGCCGGACTCCGTGAACTACCAGATCGACGTGGTGGAGCGCTCGTCGCTGCTGCGGGGAGATCACGAGACGGTCGAGATCGAACTCGGCTGGAAACCTCAGAATCGAGACGAGGGCGACGCCGAGTAGCGCGACCGGCAAAACAGTTTTGTCGGCCCCCCGTGCAGACGCTGACGTGAAAGTTCGCATCGGGGCGGACGCGACCGAGGACGAGGCCGCCGCCATCGCCGCGGCGCTGTCGAGCCACGTCGAGGAGTCGGTGGAGGTGTACGTCGGCGACGCGGACTCGCCGTCAGCGACGCGAGCGCCCGACGAGACGGCGAGCTCAACGGCGGAGAAGCAAGTCGCCGGGAACGGTGCCGGAGACGACCTCGGCCCCACTGAGCGCGAGCAGCAGCTGCTTCGAGAGATCGAAGACGTCGAAGCTGGCGGGCCGGAGAAGTACCGCGAGCGCCTGGACGAACAGGGGAAGCTGTTCGTTCGGGACCGACTGGACCTCTGGTTCGGCGAGGAGGGGATCGGGTTCGAGGACGGCAAGTTCGCCAACTTCGACGCCTGGCATCCCGACAGTCCGGATGTCGGGGAGTACGATCCGAACACCAGGCTCCCCGCCGACGGGTTACTGACCGGCGCCGCCGAGTTCGAGGATCGGGACGTTCACTTCATGGCCAACGACTTCACCGTCAAGGCCGGCTCGATGGCCGAGCGCGGCGTCGAGAAGTTCCTCCGGATGCAACAGCGGGCGCTAAAGTCGGGCAGGCCGGTCCTCTACCTGATGGACTCCTCGGGCGGGCGAATCGACCAGCAGACCGGCTTCTTCGCCAATCGCGAGGGGATCGGGAAGTACTACTACAATCACTCGATGCTCTCGGGCCGGGTGCCCCAGATCTGCGTGCTGTACGGCCCCTGCATCGCCGGGGCGGCGTACACGCCGGTGTTCGCGGACTTCACCGTGATGGTCGAAGGAATGAGCGCGATGGCGATCGCCAGCCCGCGGATGGTCGAGATGGTCACCGGCGAGAAGACCGATCTCGACGAGCTCGGCGGCCCGCGCGTCCACATGGAGGAGTCGGGCAGCGCAGACCTGATCGCCGAGGACGAGGAGCACGCCCGCGAACTGGTCGCCCAGCTGCTGTCCTATCTCCCGGACAACGCCGACGAGCGGCCGCCCAAGCGGGAGACGACGCCCCCCGCGAAATCCCCGGACGGGCTGGACGCCGTCGTCCCCGAGCGTCCCAACGAGGGGTACGACGTAAACCGGGTGATCGAGCGCCTCGTCGACGGCGACTCCTTCTTCGAGTTGCGATCGGGCTACGGCGGCGAGATCGTCACCGGGTTCGCGCGGATCGACGGTCGGCCGATCGGCATCGTCGCCAACCAGCCCGCGAAGCGCGCCGGCGCGATTTTCCCCGACGCCGCCGAGAAGGCCGCGCAGTTCATCTGGACCGCCGACGCGTACAACGTCCCCCTTCTCTATCTCTGCGACACGCCGGGCTTCATGGCCGGCTCGCAGGTCGAGAAGGAGGGCATTCTCGAACAGGGGAAGCGATTCATCTACGCGACCTCGTCCGCGACGGTGCCCCAGCAGACCGTCGTCACGCGCAAGGCGTACGGCGCCGGTATCTACGCGATGGGCGGACCGGCGTACGATCCCGAGAGCGTGATCGCGCTCCCCTCCGGAGAGATCGGTATCATGGGCCCCGAGGCGGCGATCAACGCCGTCTACGCCAACAAGCTCGCGGAGATCGACGACGAGGACGAGCGCGCGAAGCGGGAAGCCGAGCTCCGGGAGGAGTACCGCGAGGACATCGACGTCCACCGCATGGCCAGCGAGGTGGTGATCGACGAAATCGTCCCGCCGAGCGAGCTCCGAGCGGAGCTGGCCGCACGCTTCGCCTTCTACGAGGACGTCGAGAAGGAGTTACCCGACAAGAAGCACGGTACGGTGCTCTGATCGGTGCGACGCCGCCGGCCAGCCGGTTCCAACCTTGTCGACGTCATCGAACTGTAGCGAACAGGCAGCGATCGAGGTTCGCGACGCGGTAGCTGCGCAACCGCCTCGACCGGCGTCGCGTCGGCGTCTCAGCGCACGTGGCGTCGTCGCCGCGTTCCCACCAATAAACCTGTGGCGGAGACCGACCGACTCGATTTCTTCCACCACCCGTTCAAAGTTTATTGTGCTTCGGCGTGACGACGACGTATGCGACTCGATGACAAGACGGTGCTGATCACGGGATCGGGAACGGGCATCGGCGAGGCGACCGCGCTGCGGTGTGCCGACGCGGGAGCGGCGGTCGTCTCGACGGACGTCGACGCCGAGGCGGCCGAGGAGACGGCGGCGTCGATCCGCGAGGACGGCGGCGAGGCGACGAGTTACGAACTGGACGTGACCGACGGCGACCGGTTCCACGAGGTCGTCGAGGATGTCGCCGCGGAGCGCGGACTCGACGCGCTGGTGAACAACGCCGGCATCGGCCACCCGCCGTCGTCGGTCGAGGACACCGACGCGTCGGTGCGGGACTACGTCATCGACGTGAACATCAACGGGACGTGGAACGGCTGTCACGCCGCGCTGCCGGTGATGAAAGAACGGGGATCGGGATCGATCATCAACATGGCGTCGGTCGGCGGGATGCTCGGCTTCCCCTACCAGTCGGTGTACGCGCTGACGAAGGCGGCCGTGATCAACTTCACGCGAGCGGTCGCCGCGGAAGCCGGCCCGGCGGGCGTGCGGGCCAACGCCGTCTGCCCGGGGTTCGTCGACACACAGCTCACCGAGGCGTTCTTTGCCGGACGCGAGGATCCCGAGGCCGCCCGCGAGGAGATGATCGAGGAGTACCCGCTCCGACGGCTCGGCGAGCCCGAAGAGATCGCGGACTGCGTCGCCTTCCTCGCCAGCGACGCGGCGTCGTTCGTCACCGGCCACGCGCTCACGGCCGACGGCGGCTATTCGAGCACGTGACCGGCGACGCGGCGGTGTGATCGGCGGCGCTATGCGTCGAGCACGCCCGGGCCGCCGCCGGAGGCCTCGTACTCGGCCTGCGTGACGGTGTAGCGGTGCTGCGTGATCGGCTCGCCGTCGACGGCATCGAAGTTCCGAAGCTTCCCCTCGTGGCGGCCGCCGTGGGCCTCGACGTACTTTTCGATCGCTCGGCGAGACTTCTCGTTGCCGGCCCAGTGGGTGACCTCGACGACGTCCAGGTCGAGCCGGTCGAAGGCGAGTTCCATCATCGCGGCCGCCCGCTCGCCGGAGTACCCCCGGCCCCAGAACCGCTTTCTGAGCCAGGTGCCGAACGTCGCCGCGCGCCGGTCCCAGTCGATACTGACGGCTCCGGCGCCCGCGATCTCGCCGGCGCCCTCTTCGCCCGCCGCGGGCCGGATCGCGTAGTCGATCCCCGCCGCGTCGTCGATCCGTTTTTCGACCGATTCGATGTACTCGAGGGTCTCCCCGACGGTCTCGTGGGGGTCCCACGCGAGGCGCTCGGTGACCTTCTCGATCCCCGGATCGGACGAGCAGATCTCGTAGTACTCGAGCACGTCGACGTGGTCGGTCGTCAGCGGTTCGAGCACGAGGCGCTCGGTCTCGATCCGGTCGGGAAACAGCTCGCCCGGCATGGGTTCGCGGTCTCTCGAGGGAAACAAAAAGCTACGGGTCCGCCGTCCGCCGACGGCGGGGATATTTACGCCCGGCACCCCCAGAAGCCGACATGAGCGGCAACGAACCGTCCGAGACGGCGTCGAGCGGCCGGGACGAGGAGACGCCGAGCGACGCCGACGCTGCGGCGTCTTCCGGCGAAGCGACGCCACCGTCCGGCGCGGAGAGCGACGAGTCCTCGGCGAGCGAGGTCGACGCTGCCGGTTCGGCGATGTCCGCGGACGTTCACGAGGACGCCGACCCGAGAGACTCGATCGTGCCGGACGAGCGGGTTCCGGACGACGTGACGGCGTCGGACCTGACCATCGAGCCGCGGGGCCTGGACGCTCGGGTCCGGATCGTCTGGGTGCTCCAGGGACTGCTGTCGGCGACGATCCTCTCGGTCATCGTCGCAGCGATCGCCTCGTTTTTCGTCGACGGCGCCGGCTGGATCGGTGCGGCGACGTTCGCGGTCGTCGGGACGCTCGTCGTGGTCCACTCGATACTGCGCTACCGGATCTGGACCTACGAGGTCCGCGAGGACGCGCTGTACCTCGAACGCGGCGTCCTGACGCGCGTGCGAACGGTCGTTCCCTACGTCCGGATCCAGCACGTCGACGCCAGCCGCGGCCCCGTCGAGCGGTCGGTCGGACTCGCGTCCTCGGTCGTCTACACCGCCGGGACGCGCGGCGCCGACGTGACGATCCCCGGCCTGACGTCCGAGCGCGCCGATGACCTCCAGGAGCGGCTCAAGCAGCTGGCGATCCTCGCGGACGGTGACGACGCGGTATGACGACGCTCCACCCGCTGTCGATCCCCTACCGGGCGGCCCAGCGCGTCTGGCAGTTTGCGGGTTTTCTGGTCATCTTCGCGTTCTCCGGGACGCTGTTCTCGGGCGGCGGACCCGAGAGTCTCGCAATCGGCGGACTCGTCGCGGCCAGTCTCGTCGCGGCCGTCGTCTGGGAGGTGCTGTACTACCAGCGCTTCGAGTACGACCTGACCGAGACGACGTTCGACCTCCGGTCGGGCGTGCTCTCGACGCGCGATCGGGAGATCCCCTACCGGCGCGTCCAGAACGTCTCGATCAGCCGGAACGTGGTCCAGCGCGTGCTCGGGATCGCCGAAGTGACCCTGGAAACCGCGGGGGGGAGCTCGGCCGAGGCGGAACTTCGGTACGTCGCCGTCGCGGAAGCCGACCGCCTGCAGAACGAGATCGGACGCCGGAAGCGCCACGTCGCCCGGTCCGAGGGGGGCGAGGCCGACCGGGACGCGGCGTCCACCGCCGAGCGGGACGTCGAGGCCGAGGACGCCGAGCAGCTGTTCGCGATCTCGGATCGCGAGCTGACGATGCTGGGGCTGGTGTCGATCGACCTGCGATTCCTGCCGCTTTTGACGGTGCTGGCGCCGCTGTTCGGGCCGGCGGTCGCCGAACAGATGCTGGTGGCCGGGCCCGCGTTCGTCGTCGCGCCGCTGGCCGCGATCGCGATCTACGCCGTGACGGCGCTGGCCAGCGGCGTCGTCGCGGTGCTGAATTACTACGCGTTCACGCTCGTCCGGCGCGGCGACGAACTCAGGTACGACCGAGGACTGATCGAGCGCTACAGCGGGACGATCCCGCTCTCGAAGGTCCAGACGGTGTCGCTGGCCGAGAACGTCCTCCAGCGAGTCGTGGGCTACGCGTCGCTGTCGATCGAGACGGCCGGCTCCTCGCCGGGACAGGCCGGCGGCTCGCAGTCGGCGGTCCCGCTGGCGAAGCGAGAGCGGGTGATCGACCTCGCCCAGTCGGTCGAGCGGTTCGGCGATCCGTCCTTCGAACGTCCGCCAAAGCGGGCTCGCCTGCGGTACGTGGCCCGGTACAGCATCGTCCTCGCGGCGCTGGTCGGCGCGGCGTTTCTGGCCGATCGCGCGACGGCGACCCAGCTGTACTGGTACGCGCTGTTGGCAGCCGTTCCGCTGATCCCCGTCGCCGCCCACCTCAAGTGGCGCAACCTCGGGTACGCGCTCTGCGAGGACCACGTCGTGACCCGATCGGGGTTCTGGAATCGGACGACGACCGTCGTGCCGTACTACCGGGTCCAGACGGTGCTCGACAGCCAGACGATCTTCCAGCGCCGGCGCGATCTGGCGACCTTGACGATCGACACGGCCGGCTCGCGGAGTCTGACCGGGCAGGACGCCCAGGCGATCGACATCGACGTCGGCCTCGCGGCCGAGCTACGCGAGGAGGTCGCCTCGCGTCTTCAGGACTCGCTGGCCGAGCGGACGCCCGCCGAGGATCGGCTGTTCGACGTCGACGCCGCGCCCGACGCGACGTTCGACGGGACGCCGTCGCCAGGCGAGTGACCGGGCGGTCGGTCGAGCACTTCTACTAGCGGCCCCACTCGTAGACCCACCAGCTGGCGCCGAGCAACAGCAGCCCGGCGCCGAGTGCCGACGTCGCGGGCTCCGGAATGATGAACAGCACGAAGCCGACGAGAATCAACACGCCGGGCTCGATCTGATCGAGGTTCCCCGGTGATGTCAGGTCCATACGGAACGTGTCGAGCGGCTCCGCAAAATGGCTAGGTGTGCCACCGGCGATCGCAGAGCGCGGGGAGGGGTGAGCAACCGGACTTCCGAACGCACCTACACACCGTGGCCGTGAACACTTCCCCCCGGGACTCCGATATTCGAGCGTGATCGGCGCCTACACGATCGGGAAGAAGGCGGTGAAGTTCGGGTACAAACGCTACGGCGTCCCCGGTGCGGTGGCGACCGGCGGCGCCGCGCTGGTCGGCTACGTCGCGGTCAAACGCGCACTCAAGTCGTCCTCGAACGAGAAAAACGTCGATTCGGCGATCGACGCCGAGACGATCAAGTCGGCGGTCGACGAGAAGGGGCTGAGCGCGGTGACGGACAAGGGAACGCTGAACGAAGCCGTCGACGAGCGACAGCTCGACTCGGACGTCGACATGGACGAAGTGGCATCTTCGGCCGACGACGAGACGGACGAGATGACCGACGACGGCAGCGCCGACGGCGACCGCTGAACCGCGGCGTACGCTTCGCTCTCGAACGACCATCGTGATTTATCGTGATGGAGTGCAAATCTGATATACGCATGAGCTCGGAACAGTCCAACGTCGGGTCGGTATCGACCGGGGAAGCGGCGCGGACGGCCGAGGTGCCCATCACGCTCCGGCTGATCGGCATCGCGATGTTCAGCGGCTTCGTCGGGATGGTGTCGATGATGCCGGTGCTCGTCGGGTTACCGGCGCTGCTGGACCTGTTCAGCACCGCGCCGATCGTCAGGTTCTCCTCGTTCGGATCGTTCCTCGGGCTGGAACCGAGCCTGGCGCTGGGGATCGCGCTGTTCGTCGTCGGCGGCACGCTGTTCCTGCCGGTCCAGTTTCTCGTCGTCGGCGCCTACCTCCCGCCGGAGGAGCCGCGGTACGCCCGGGGCGTGACGTACACGCTGATCTACTGGATCGCGTTCGTGATGGTGTTCCTGCCGAACGCCGGCGCGCTCGCAGTCGGCGTGTTTCTGCTCGTCTCGATGCTGTACCACGTGTTCTACGGGCTCGCGCTCGGCTATCTGATCGACAGGTGGGCCGAGATCCCCCAGCACGCCGTCTGACTGCAGTTTTCCCCACCACCTACCAGCCGAACTCCTCGTGGACCGCGCGTCCCTCTTCGTTCAGCAGAGGCCCGGTGACGTCAGTATCGTCGAGAATCGTCGCCGAGCGGACCGCCGGTCTCTCGCCGGTAAACTCGACGATTTCGTCCGCGCCGACCCCGTAGACGACGCGTGCCAGCCCGACTCCTCGGAGCCCGCCCGCGCACATCGGGCACGGTTCGGTGCTCGTGTACATCACCGTTCGAGCGCGCTCGTCGGGCGAGTACTCGCGGTGGGCCTCGCGGGCGAGGTCGAGTTCCGGGTGTCGGCGCAGATCCGACTCGGTCACGACGCGGTTCGACGCCGACGCCACGACCTCGTCGTCGCGCACGAGCACCGATCCGAACGGCTCGTCGCCGCGGTCGGCCGCCTCGCGAGCGAGATCGAACGCCCGCCGCATGTGCCGTTCGTGATCGAACGTATCGATATCCGAGTCGCTCATCGTTGTCGGTACTGTCGGCTGCAGGCTATTGAAGCGTGCCGTCGACCCACCTGACGTATCGGCGATCTCGACGCAGCCGCGCCGTCGAGAACAGTTCGTCCGAGAACTGGTTCTTAGCGCGACTCCCGCTGCTCGGCCTTGTTCAGTTCGATCAGCAGCCGGAAGATCGCCTTCACGAGGTTCCGATCGACGTCGAACTGGTCGGCGTTCTCCCCGGCCCGCTCCATCACCGCCGCCTCCTGGGATTCGTCCGTCGTCGGCAGCCCCCGATCCTCCTTGACCTGCGCGATCGTGTCGGCGACGTACGTTCGTCGCGCGATCAGTTCGACGATCTCTTGGTCGATGTCTCGGATCTCCTCCCGGAGCTCCTCGAGGCTCATCTCGTCCGCGCGCCCGTGGATTGTGTCGTCGTTAGCCATGTTGTGCCGCGCCTGTTGTCCCATCTCTCCCGTACTCCTTCGAGTGCCTTTCGGTCGCCCACCGCCACGACGCTCGGCCCGGTCCCCGACAGCGAGACGCCCGCCACGTCGGGCAGCGCCTCGACCGCCGGTCCGGTCGGGAACTCCAGCGCGGCGCTGAACGCGAACCCGTTGACCGTCATCGCGAGGCCGTACCGGCCGTCCAGCGCGAGGTCGGCGACGAGTTCGGCGACCGGCGCAATTCTCTTGCAGCGCTCCACGTCCGCGTCGGCGCTGAACGCCTGTTCGGGCGGCGTGTACACCAGCACGTCCCAGTCGACCGCCTCGCGGGCGAGCAGCTCGTCGCGGTCGTTGTCGGTGACGGTGACGCCGCCGAGCATCGACGCCGACGCGTCGTCGAACGCGCCGGTGACGGTGACGCCGACGTCGCGGGCCGCCTCGACGCCGAGCAGGCACGCCTCCTCGCGGTCGATTTCCTCGGCGACGCCGAGCGCGTCGAGGGTCGCGAGCACGGTCGCGTTCGCGGCCGCGCTCGAACTCTTGAGCCCCGACGCCATCGGGACCTCGCTCTCGGTGCGCACGGTACCGCCCTGCCCGTCGCCGTAGCGCTCGGTCGCGAGCGCGACGCAGCGCTCGATCAGGCGCGTGTCGGCGTCGGGCGCGCCGTCTATCTCGCCCTCGACGCCGGACTCCTCGGTCAGCGTCACCTCGGCCGTCGTGTACGCGTCGATCGCGAACGCCGACCCCTTCCCGCAGGCCAGCGCGTTCAGTACGGTCCCCGCTGCGGGGGCCTCCGCTCGTCCGTTCATACCTCTACTCGCCGAAGCGAGCTATTTACCGCTGGCGGTCGGCGAGCACGGCGGGCGTCCGGCGGAACGTAGCCGCGCCGTCCGCCACGGTCCCCGCGCCGAACGCGGCGCTTTTCCCGCCCCCGACCGAATTCGACGACATGAGCGCGCGCAACACGGTCGCCCCGTCGACGATCGGGGTGGAGCTCTCGGAGGACGGCATCGCCGTCGAGTACCTCGACGGGCGGGAGGTGTTCTACCACGGCCCGCCGAAGAAGGCCGAGCAGACGATCAAGACGCCGCCGGGCAAGCTGGTCCAGATCCTCGTCACCGATCCCGAGGGCACCGAGGGCGTACTGATGTACGTCAACGACCGCAACACCCACGACGACATCCTGGAGACGACGGGCGTCGGCCGCGTGTTCGTCGAACCCGGGGAGGAGGAAGAGCTATTCCCCGGCGTCACCGCCCGCGCCGACGGCCACTCGATCGTCGTCGACGCCGACCCGGAGATCGCGCGCGGCCGGGTGTTCGTGTTCGCCGAGGACGAGCTCTCAGAGGAGGCCTACGAGATCGTCGGCGAGGATGCGGCTGACGCCGAACCTGGAGCCGAGCAGCGCGACGCCGCGGCGTCCGACGAGCAGGACGCCGACCCGTCCAAAGTCGATTCCACGGCGGCGTCAGAGCGCACCGCCGAGTCGGGCGAGAGCGAGGCAAAGACGGGCGAGCGGGACGCCGAAGACAACGAGAGCGACGACGCCGAGAACGACGGCTGGATCGACTCGGAGTACGTCGAGGACGAGTGATGCCGCTCCGAAAACAGTGGCGCGACCTCGACCGGTCGGCGGTTCGCGACGCGCCGAATCGCTACGGCGTCGCGGAGTTCGGCGACGCCGACGGCGAAGCGGTCGCCGTCGACTCCGGAATGCTGCGGGACGTCCTCAAGAGCGCGCTGTCCTACCGGGATGCCCCGAAAGTGCGCTGGGAGGCGACACAGACGAAAGAACGGGCCGCGGAACTGGCCGACGAGCACCGCGAGCGACTGGCGGAGTAGCGCACTCGATGGCTGTTCGACGTCGGGCCGAGACTGGTCGCGACGGGGCCGGCCGCGACGCCGTCGACCGGGCCGCTACTGCAGGTACGAGGGCTCCTCGGCGTCGCAGTGCTCTTCGTGTTTGTTGGCGTCGTCCTCGTCGTCGAACAGTAGGCCGCACTCCTCGCACTCGTACCAGGTGATCTCGTCGCGGTCGGTCTGGACGACCATGTCACACGTTCGAACCGCAGTGCGTAAAGTCGTTACTCCGCGCCGGGTGTCGATCTTCCACCTCGGCTGTCGATCGTCGCGCCTCGGCGCCGGACCCGGCCGTCGTCCTCACGACATCGGCACGTCCGGCCGATCGCCCGCGACGGCACCCATGACGACAGCCTCCGCTTTCCGGAGATGTTCCGCGGCAGTGCCGGGGGCACACGACAGCGTCGCGGCGACGTCTTCGACGGTCCCCTCTCGGGGCGACTCGTAGTATCCGCAGTCGACCGCGGCGCGGACCGCTTCGCGCTGCCGGTCGGTCAGGCCGCCGCCGCGATCGAACGGCTGGCCCCGGTAGCGGCCGATTTCGAGCACGTCGACGTCGATCGGCTCCGGCACGGCGTCGACGGCGTCCTGCACCGCCGCCGGCTCGCCGGCCAGCGAGAACTCCGCGCAGCCGTCGGTGCGGTACGTGATCGGCGGGACGACCAGCAGGCCGTCGCGATCGAGCGCGGTCGCGAGTTGGAGTTCGCTGTCGGGGAGCTCCTCTCGAACGTAGAGGTAAAAGCCGTCCTCGGTCGGTGCGATGTGGTAGGTTCGGATCGAGTCGACCGCGTCCAGCGCGTCGGCGTACGGATCGGGATTCCCCTCGACGCGGAACACCGTCGAGATGGTGCCGTCGACCGCAACGCTCCAGGAGAGCTGGCGGGACGCGCCGTGTTCGTCGCTCTCGACGACGAACTGGTGCATCGGATGCCGCCGATCCGGCGGCAGCGCCAGCGCGAGTCTGACGTACCTCACGGGCGACTCGTCGGCCCGATACTTAAAATAACCTCGCGTTTGAGGCAGTAAGACGAACATGTATCGTCGCAAAGATTAGCGTATTGACGAGCGTGATCCGAAGATGAGTCTCGAACGCGACGCCACTCCGGCCGCCGCGACCCGATCGGGCGTCGACTACGACGCACTCGAATCGCTGCTGGGCGAGCACGTCCTCGACCGCGAGACGCATATTAATGCCGAGGGGTTCGTGATCCGCCCCGACGAAGTGCAGACGGTGCTGTCGACGCTCAAAGAGGAGGCTGGCTTCGACCACCTCGCCTGCGCGACGGCCCAGCAGTACGGGGACCGGTTCGAGACGATCTACCACCTCAGGAGCTACGACGACCCCACCAGAGAGGTCGGCGTAGTCGTGCCGACGCCAACGGACGAGCCGGTCAGCGAGAGCGCGGCGCCGGTGTTCCGGACTGCGGAGTGGCACGAGCGGGAGGCGTACGATCTCTTCGGGATCGAGTACGACGACCACCCCGACCTCCGGCGCATCCTCCTTCCCGAAACGTGGCAGGGCCACCCGCTGCGCGAGGACTACGCGCAGGACCGGCCCCAGCTGGTCGCCTACCGCGAGAACGCCAACCCGCTCGAGGAAGACCGTCGAGTGGCGGGCGAGAGCGACGAGGGGACCGAGACGATGCTGCTCAACATCGGTCCGCACCACCCCGCGACCCACGGCGTGATGCACCTCGAAACCGTGCTCGACGGCGAGCAAGTTGTCGACGTCGAGCCGGACATCGGCTACATCCACCGCTGCGAGGAGCAGATGTGCCAGCAGGGCACCTACCGCCACCAGATCATGCCCTACCCCGACCGCTGGGACTGGGGCGGCGCCGGCCTCTGCAACGAGTGGGCGTACGCCCGCGTCGCGGAGGATCTCGCGGATCTGGACGTGCCCGAGTACGCGCAGGTGATCCGGACGATGAGCGCCGAGTTGAGCCGAATGCTCAGCCATCTTCTTGCGACGGGCGCGTACGCGCTGGACATCGTGGGCGACTTCACCGCGACGTTCATGTACGCGATCCGGGACCGCGAAGTCGTCCAGAACATCCTCGAAGATCTCACCGGCCAGCGCCTGATGTTCAACTACTTCCGGCTGGGCGGGGTCGCCTGGGACCTGCCCGAACCCCGCGAGGAGTTCTTCGAGAAGATCCGCGAGTTCCTCGACGAGCTCCCCCGGCGCATGGAGGAGTACCACACCCTGCTCTCGAACAACGAGGTCCTCCAGGCGCGGGCCGTCGACACGGGCTATTTCGATCCAGAGATCGCGAAGGACTACGGCGTCACCGGCCCGGTCGCCCGCGGCTCGGGGATCGACTATGATCTCCGGCGGGACGACCCCTACGGCTACTACGACGAACTCGACTGGAACGTCGTCGTCCGCGAGGGCTGTGACAACTACGCCCGACTGCTGGTCCGGCTGGGCGAGGTCGCCGAGTCGGCCAAGATCATCGAGCAGTGCGTCGACCTCCTCGAGGACTGGCCCGAAGAGGACCGCAACATCCAGAGCAACGTCCCGCGGACGATCAAGCCCGACCCCGACACCGAAATCTATCGGGCCGTGGAGGCGGCCAAGGGCGAACTCGGCATCTACATCCGCGCCGACGGCACCGACAAGCCCGCGCGATTCAAGATCCGCGGTCCCTCGTTCTCGAATCTCCAGTCGCTTCCCGAGTTCGGCGCCGGCGGCTACGTCGCGGACCTGATCGCCTCGCTGGGGAGCCTCGATACGATCATGGGCGAAGTCGATCGGTGAACTCTCGACCGCTCCGGCACCGAAGTCGGTCGATCCGGCGGCGCCAACGTTTTTATTCTCTGACGAACCACAGAATCTATGCCCAAAGTCAACGAGTCCGACCTCGACTGGGACACACTCGAACGCGGCGAGGCGAAGTTCAGACGCAAGCGCCTCGCCGACGCGGCGGACGGCGACGACCTCGGTTGCAGCCTGTACGAACTCCCGCCAGAGAAGAAATCGTGGCCGTACCACTACCACACCGCCAATGAGGAGGCGATCTACGTGCTCGCAGGCGAGGGACAACTGCGCGGCGCTGACGGCAAAGTGCCCCTGGAAGCGGGCGACTACGTCGCGCTTCCGGCGTCGGAGGACGGCGCCCACCGCATCGTCAACGACGCGGACGCCACGCTCCGGTACCTGGCAGTCTCGACGATGAAAACGCCCGAGGTGCTCGTCTACCCCGAGTCCGGCAAGATAGGCGTGATGGACGGCGCACCCCCCGGCGGCGCCGGAGAACGAACCCTGGAGGGCTACTTCCGGCGGGACGACGCCGTCGACTACTGGGACGGCGAGGTGTAGTCGGGATTCGTGCCGCGGCGCTTCGGCGCCGCGTTGCTGCGCTTCGGCGTCACTCCGCGGCGCTTCGGCGTCACTCAGCCGCGCCGAGTCGTCGCGCGATCCCGACCGCGACGCCGACGGCCGTCTCGGCGTCGAGCGACATCGTCGCGATCCCGTCCCGCTCCGCGTCCCAACGCTCGTAGGCATCTTGATCGCGGAACGCGTGGCCGTAGGGACACAGCAGCTCGTAGGTATCTTCGACCGTCAGCTCGGACGCCGAATCCGTATCGTCGTCTTCGGCACCGACGCCGAGCGAGACGACCGCCGTCTCCGGGTCGACGGACACCTCAGAGGGGCCGACGCGGAACTCGATCGTCGCGTCCGACACCGGACTTTCGGAGCGGACGGTGCCGGCCGTCCCGTCGATGAACGGCGCCGCGAGCGGATCGAGCACGCAGATGTACTCCGCGGCGGCGGCGTCGGTACCGGGCACGGTCGCGCCGCCGTCGAGTTGGATCTTGTGCCGGGCGTCGTCGACGGCACACATGTCGTCCGCGGTCACCGTGTCGCCGGCGGCGCGGTAGGCCGCCAGCACGCCGTCGAGCCACTCCGCGATCGTCGTCGGCGGGGTGTCGAGGTCGTACGCGCGTTCCATCGCCGCTCCGACGTCGTCGGGGACCGGCGTCGCCATCGCGTCCTCGACCGGGACCGGCGGATCGGCCGTCGGCGCTCGATCCGGGGCGGTATCGTCAACGTCGATTCTGTCACCGCAGCACTCGCAACGGTTACTGTCGGCCATGCGTGTTTACTTTGAATACCGAAGTTATTATACTGTGAAGTCCAAAGTAAGGGAGTAGAACCACCATGGCACAGGAACGCGACGATCGCGAAGCTTCGGCCGAGAGCGACCGAGCGGAGGGATTCCCGGCGCGCGGCCCGGCGACCGGCGACTCGGTGTTCGGCGACGGCGAGGACTGCCTCTGCCCGGCGACCGGAACGATCGAGACGCTCGGACGGAAGTACGCGCTGCAGGTGTTCTGCGCGGTCGGCGCGCTCGATCCGGCGCGGTTCGGCGATCTGGAATCCGCGATCCCGGACGCCAGCACCTCGACGCTATCGGATCGGCTGGACGAGTTCGAAGCCGACGGCCTGATCGCGCGAGAGCAGTACGACGAGATTCCCCCGCGCGTGGAGTACGAGCTCACCGACGAAGGGCGCGAACTCGGCGAGCGCCTGGCGCCGCTGGTCGAGTGGCTGCGGGAGCGCGAGGAGTAGACGAACGCCTCCCATTGCGGCGGCGGTTCGGGAACGGCGCCCGCAGATCTGTCAGTCTCTCCGCCAGATTACGCTGTAACTGATCGTCGTCAGCGCGCCGAGAACCGCTGGACCGATCGAGCCGAGATCGACGGGATCGCCCGCTGCGGCGCCCCGAAGTTCGAAGCCGACGACCAGCGCGGCGACGAGCGTCGTGGTGATGGCGACGCCGACGAGGAACTGCTGGACGTGATCCCGACCTCCGCGACTGGGTTCAGAGTACATGTAAGATAGTTTCATTAATTAGGGCAAAATTTATTACCCTATGCAGGAGTATTTTCCCTCTCGATCGCCGCGCCGAAACGATCGCAGGAGTGCAAGGGGAATCCTTCAAGGCCGCAGGGGGGCAAAACTGGGCCATGAGCGAGCACACGGGCGGCGGGATCTCGCTGACGGTGCAGGGCGCCCAGAAGCGCGACGCCGGGCGCGGGGTCGCGCGGCTCTCGGACCCCGCACGGAACGAGCTGGGCGTGCTCAGCGGCGACACCGTCGTGATCGAGGGCGAGCGCGTCACCGCGACGAAAGTGTGGCCCGCCGGCGACGACGTGCCCGACGACGCCGTGCTGATCGACGCCGACACGCGGGCCAACGCGGGCGTCAGCATCGGCGACACCGTCTCGGTGCGCCACGGCACGCTGGAGGAGGCGGTGACGGTGACGCTCTCGCCGCCGGCGTCGCTGGCCGACGTCGAGGAGGAAGTGATCCAGCGGGTCGCGACGAAGACGCTCCACGACCGGCCGGTCAGCGAGGGCGAGCAGGTTCGACTGGAGCAGATCGCCGACCAGCCCTTCACCGTCGAGTCGACCACGCCCCACGAGCCGGTTCGGGTGACCAACCACACGGTCGTGAACGTCGACAGCGCGTCGGCGGGCGGCGGCGCGAGCCCATCGGCGTCGAGCGGCGGGACGGGATCGAACGCCGGGTCGTCGGACGGCGCGGCGTCCGGGAGCGGCGCGGGCGACGCCGGCGACGCCGCGGCGACGGCGCCCGCCGCGGTCAGCTACGAGGACATCGGCGGGCTCGACGACGAGCTAGAGCAGGTCCGCGAGATGATCGAGCTGCCCCTGGACCAGCCCGACCTCTTTCGCCGGCTCGGCGTCACCCCGCCGAAGGGCGTCCTGCTCTACGGCCCGCCCGGCACGGGCAAGACGCTGATCGCCAAGGCCGTCGCCAACGAGGTCGACGCCCAGTTCATCAACGTCTCCGGCCCGGAGATCATGTCGAAGTACAAGGGCGAAAGCGAGGAGCGCATCCGCGAGATCTTCGAGACCGCTGCGGAGAACGCGCCGACGATCATCTTCTTCGACGAGATCGACTCGATCGCCGGCGAGCGCGACGACGCGGGCGACGTCGAGAACCGCGTCGTCGCTCAGCTTCTGAGCCTGATGGACGGGCTCGACTCCCGGGGCGACGTGATCGTCATCGGCGCGACGAACCGCGTCGACGCCATCGACCCCGCCTTGCGCCGCGGCGGCCGGTTCGACCGCGAGATCGAGATCGGCGTCCCCGGCGTCGAGGGGCGCCGCGAGATCTTCCAGGTCCACACCCGCGGGATGCCGCTGGCCGAGGACGTTTCCGTCGATACACTGGCCGAGCGTACCCACGGCTTCGTCGGCGCGGACGTCGACGCGCTCGTTTCGGAGGCGGCGATGCTCGCGCTCCGGCGGATCCGCGGCGAAGCCGACGATCTCGCCGAGGCCGACCTCGAAGTGACGAAATCCGACTTCGACGCCGCGATGGCCGCGATCGACCCCTCCGCGATGCGCGAGTTCGTCGCCGAGACGCCCGACGTCGGCTACGACGACGTCGGCGGGCTCGACGACGCCAAACAGACCCTCCGCGAGGCCGTCGAGTGGCCGCTGGCCTACGAGCGACTGTTCTCGGAGACCAACACCGATCCTCCCAGCGGCGTCCTGCTGCACGGTCCGCCCGGCACCGGCAAGACGCTGCTGGCCCGGGCGCTGGCCGGCGAGAGCGACGTGAACTTCGTCCACGTCAACGGCCCCGAGCTGCTCGATCGCTACGTCGGCGAGTCCGAGAAGGCCGTCCGCGAGGTGTTCGAGCGCGCCCGCACGTCGGCGCCGTCGATCGTCTTCTTCGACGAGATCGACGCCATCGCCGCCCAGCGCGAGGACAGCCACGAGGTGACGGAGCGCGTCGTCTCCCAACTTCTCACGGAGCTCGACGGGCTCGTCGAGAACCCGAATCTCGTCGTGCTCGCCGCGACGAACCGGAAGGACGCCATCGACCCCGCCCTGCTTCGGCCGGGTCGCCTCGACACGCACGTCGAGGTGCCGGAGCCCGACAAGGAGGGGCGTCGCGCGATCGTCGAGGTCCACGGCCGCGGGAAGCCCTTCGCGGACGACGTCGATCTGGACGAGCTCGCCGACGAGCTGGAGGGGTACACCGGCGCCGATCTGGAGGCGGTCGTCCGCGAGGCGTCGATGCTGGCGATCCGCGAGATGGCCGAGGAGCTGGGTCCCGAGGAGGCCGACGAGCGCGCCGACGAGATCGAGATCGGCGCCGACCACTTCGAGCGCGCGATCGAGAGCGTCGAGCCGACGCCCGCGGGCTACTGACGCCGCCGCGCAACTGAACCGTTTTCAGCTGATTACTCCCGCTCGTCGACCATCCCGATCCCGGTTCGTTCGGACGCTTCGAGCCTGCTCTCGTCGGTGTCGGCGCCCTCGGAGTCGGCCGTGGCTGACCGGTCGTCGACGAGCCCGTGTGCCTCGCCGTCGGCGTCCTCGGCACCGTTATCCGCCGCTTCGACGTCCGTATCGGCGTCCGAGGCCTCGGCGTCCGCATCATCATCGGCCCGCTCCGCGGCCTCCGCGCCCTCGGCCAGCTCGAAGCCGGCGCGTCGCGCGAGCACCGTCTCGCCGGCGGTGACTTTCTCGCCCCGCTCGACGGTCAGGTCCTCGCGGTCGAACTCCGGCGGCAGCAGGACGTCCGCGCGGCTGCCGAAGGAGATGTGGCCGATCCGGTCGCCGCGCTCGATCGTCTCGCCCTCCTCGACGTAGGGGTGGATGCGCTGGGCGAACGCGCCGGCGATCAGCGCGACCTCGTGGTCCTCGAACTCGATCCGGACGCGCTCGTTGCGGTCGGACTCCTTGGCGAACGCCGGCCGGTGCGCGCCGGGGACGTGCTCGACGGTTTCGACCGTGCCACTCAGGGGCGCCCGGTTGACGTGGACGTCCCAGACGTTCATGAACACGCCCAGGCGGACGCGGTCGCCTTCCTCGCGCAGCACCGACACCTTCCCGTCGGCGGGCGCGGCGACGCCCGAGAGCGGCGCCGTCCGGTCGGGATCGCGGTAGAAAAACAGCACGGCGCCGCCGAGGGCAAGCAGCGCGACTGTCGCGCCTGGCGTGATAAACAGCGCGGGAAACGCCCCCAGCAGCGGGAACAGCGCGTACTTCCAGGCCCCGGGCGCGAAGTTCATGTGTTATCGTACGGCGACCCGAAGTAAGGAGGTTGCGGACGGCGGCGCGGCGTCGGCGCAGCGAACGACCGCCTCAGCGCGTTCCCGAATCGTCGCGGTCGTCGTCGCTCAGGACCCCCTCGTCCGAGTCGTCGTCGCGATCGTCGTCGCCCAGCAGTCCTTCGTCGGAATCGTCACCGGCGTCGTCGTCGGTGAGACGACGCTCGTCCTCGGGAACCCCTTCGTCGTGCTCGTCCTGCCCGGCCTCGCGGAGCTCGTCGTCCGTGATACCGGCTTCGTCGTCGCTGTCGCGGTCGTGTTGACCGGTGTCTTCGTGGTGGCCGGCGTCACCGTGCGATCCCTCGTCCATCGTCCTGTCGCCCGTCCCGGTCACGTCGTCTCCCCGCGTCGTCTCGCCCGACGCGGGCGTCTCCTCGCTCATCCCGGCGTCGGCGGAGCCCGTTCGATCGTCGTCGGTCGACGGTCGACCGGTTCCCGACCGCTCATCGTCGCTCGTGGTCGTCCTGCCGGCTTCGGTCGCGGCGCCGCCGGGACTGGTCTCGGACGCCCCGGCGTCCGAGGCGCCCCCGCGTCCGCCTTCGTGCTCGGTCGTCCGGACGTGGACGGCGTTCTCCGAGATGCGGTCGATCTGCCCCTCGTCGATGCGGTAGGCGTCGTCCGTCTCGCCCCAGCCCAGCACGGACTTGATCTGATCGGTGATCGACGGATCGGCGTCGACGACGATCGTGTCGCCGCGGTGTTCGGACACCTCGCCGATGCGCTCGCCGCTGGCGTCGATCACGTCTTTTCCCTCGTCGTCGCCTGTCGGTCGGGTTCGTGTGTCGTCGTCCATTGGAATCCCCCGTAGCAAACGGCGACGCGAACGGCCAAAAAGCCAACCGCCAAGTATAGAGCTTACGGACAGGTCAGCGCGGTGAAAACCGATGTTCGCGGCGGCCGTTTAACAGCCGCGGCGTGGAACTGTCGACCGTCCCATGGTACCGACTGTCGAGTGCTGTCTGCGCAACGTCACTGCGGAGTGTCGGACCGCCGCGCGCCGCCGCGGGATCGAACTCTCGGTCGCGCCCTGCCGGGAGCGCTGCGACGCCTGCCGGGCCGGACCGTTCGTGCTCGTCGACGGCGACCTGCGAACGGGCGAAGAGTTCGCGGCGCTGCTCGACGGCGTCGAAACGGCGAGTTCCGGCAACGGAGACGCCGACGCGGCCTCCGGAGAGGCCGACCTCCCTACGGAGGGCGAGCCGTGACGAACGTCCTCCTGCTCTCGATCGACAGCTTGCGCCGGGATTTCCTCGGGGGCTACGCCGACGAACCCCACTGCGTCGACTACGGCGTCGAGACGCCGAACCTCGACCGGTTCGCCGAGCGCGCCGCGACGTTCGACACCCACTACGCCGGCAGCCTGCCGTGCATGCCCGCCCGGCGCGAGTGGCACGCCGGCGTTCAGGAGTTCCTCTGGCGCTCCTGGGGTCCGATCGAGCCCTACGACGACCACGTCGCGCGGGTCGCGCGCGACGACGGCGTCCTGACCCAGCTGATCACCGATCACTTCCACTACTTCCAGCACGGCGCCCACGGCTACTACGAGGACTACACCGGCTTCGAATTTATCCGGGGCCACGAGTACGACGCCTGGCAGACCGCGCCCCGACAGCCCGACGATCGCCTGCTCGATCAGACGCTGGACCGCGAGACCGACCCGCCGGACGGCGTCGGCTACGTCAACCGCTCGGTGTACGCCCGGAACGCCGATCGTCTGGGGGTCGAGGACGACGAGCGCAACGCGTTCGCGCCGCGGCTGTTCTCGCGGACCGCCGAATGGCTGCGAGACAACGTCGAGTGGGATCGCTGGCTCTGCTACGCCGACAGCTTCGACGTCCACGAGCCGTTCCACTGTCCGGAGCCGTACGCCTCCATGTACACCGACGAGGACCCGCGCGATCCCGAACTGGATATCTGGCCGTACTACGGCCCGGTCGACGAGGGGCAGAGCGAACTCTCCGAGCGTCAGATCGAGTTCGTCCGCTCGCAGTTCGCCGGCAAGGTCACCATGGCCGACGAGTGGTTCGGGCGCGTGCTCGACGCGTTAGACGAGGAGGAGCTGTGGGACGACACCGCGGTGATCGTCACGAGCGACCACGGGTTCCTGCTCGGCGAGCACGGCTGGGTCGGGAAGAACGAGCCGCCGGTGTACGACGTGCTCGCGCGGACGCCGCTGCTCGTCTGGCATCCCGACGGCGCCCACAACGGCGATCGGATCGAGTCGCTCACCTCGGCGGTCGACCTGTACGCGACCGTGCTGGATCTGCTCGGTATCGACGCCGACGCCGCCGATCGCGTCCACAGCAGGAGCCTCCAGCCGCTGCTCGCGGGCGACGCCGACGCCGACGACCTGCACGCCCACCGCGATCGGGCGCTGTACGGCTACTGGGGATCGGCGGTGAACGTCACCGACGGAGAGTACACCTACCTCCATCCCTGCGATCCCTCGGTCGAGAGCCACTGCCACTCGACGACGATGATGAACGCGCGGGGGTTCCCGCTCCCGACGACGCCCAAGCGGGACGCCGAGGCCGGCGAGTTCGTCCCGCACGCCGACGACCCCGTCTGGCGGTTCGCGGCCGACAGCTACGCTCAACTCGACGAACCGATGCTGTTCGACGTCCGCGAGGATCCGACCCAGGAGACGAACCTCGCAGAGGAGCGCACCGACGAGCGCGAGCGACTGCGCGACGAACTCGTCGTCGGCCTCGAAAACCTCGACGCGCCCGAGCACCAGTACGATCGGTTGGACCTGGACCCGCCCGCGTAGCGCGGGTCATGGTACCACGCCACAGCAACCAATCCTCGGTACGCGGAACGACGTCGAAGTCGTTCGGCTACAAGCGTCAGTATATATTATAGAACGGGGTGCGAACCTACTTTTAGCCCAATAACTGCTTACAGGGCGTCCGTCGTAGCGCACCTGTAACCTATGCGAGACTCACCGAATATCGCGGTCGTCGTGATGGATACTGCACGGGACAGCGACGTGATATCTTCTACCGCCCCGACGATCTCGGAACTCGGAGAGGCAGGGACCCGCTTCTCCCGGGCGTTCTCGGCGGCGCCGTGGACGCTGCCCTCGCACGGATCGATGTTCACGGGCTGTTACCCCTCCAAGCACGGGGCGTACTCGGGCCACGAACACCTCGACGGCGCGCTGCCGACGCTCCCCGAACTGCTCGGGGACGCCGGCTACGAGACGTTCGGCGTCACCAACAACACCTGGATCACCGACGAGTTCGGCTTCGGACGCGGCTTCGAGCAGTTGCGAAAGGCCTGGCAGTTGCTCCCCGGCGACGGCAACATGCTCTGGGAGATGGTACAGGTGCAAGACGAGGAGAACAGCCAGGGCTTACTGGAGCGAGCGCTGTCGGGCAACCCGATACGCAACGCCGTCAACGCTGCGTACGCCCGCTTCGCGTACGCCAGGCGCGACAGCGGCGCCGACCGGACGACCGACCTGATCGACGACTGGCTCGGCGGCCGAAACGACGACCGTCCGTTCTTCCTGTTCGCGAACTGCATCGAACCGCACCTGGAGTACGAACCGGCCCGCGAGTACGCCGAGACGTTCCTGCCCGACGACGTCGACTACGCCGACGCGACCGCGCTCGAACAGGACCCCTGGGAGTACCTCGTGGGCAACGTCAACCACTCCAGCGAGGAGTTCGACGTTCTCCGGGCGCTGTACCGCGCCGAGATCGCCTCGCTCGACGATCAGGTCGCCGAACTCCGCGACGCGCTGGTCGACGCCGGCGAGTGGGAGGACACGATCCTCGTCGTCGTCGGCGACCACGGCGAGAACATCGGGGACCACGGGATGATGGACCACCAGTACTGCCTCTACGACACGCTGCTGCACGTCCCGCTCGTGATCCACGGCCCCGGCTTCGAGGACGGCGGCGAGGTCGACGACCTGACGAGCCTCGTCGATCTCGCGCCGACGCTGCTTGACGCCGCCGGCGTCGACGCACCCGACGCCCGCGAGGAGTTCCAGGGCCATTCCGTCCATCCGGACGCCGACGCCGAATCGCGCGAGGAGCTCTACGCCGAGTACATGAAACCCCAGCCGACGATGGCCGCGCTGGAGCGTCAGGTGGGCGAGCTGCCCGAGTACGTCTACCGCTTCGACCGGTCGCTTCGGGCCGTGCGCACGAAGGAGTACAAGTTCATCCGCGGCTCTGACGGCACCAGAGAGCTGTATCACGTCGCCGAAGACTCGGCCGAGCGGTCGAGTCTCGAAAACGAGCGCCCCGAGGTGGCGACGGAACTCGAAGAACGTCTCGACGAGTGGCTCGACTCCTTCGAGCGCGCCGAGACGAGCGAAGGCGTCGACATCAGCGGCGCACAGAGAGAGCAACTGGAAGAACTCGGCTACCTGCAGTGACGGCGACCCCGATAACCCGTCTCAGTCCCAGAACGATTGCGTCCGCGCGTACTGTCGTTCCTGTTCCAGTATGTCCCGATAAAACGCGTCCTCGTCCTCCCGGAGCTTGTTGATGATCCGGGCGGCGTTGTGCGGGCCGACGCCGCGGGCCGCCAGCGCGACGACGGCTCGCTTGCCGTGGCTCTGAACGAGACTGCCGGACCGGAACGCCCGCTCGGTCATCTCCTCCTGTTCCTCGTCTTTCTCCCGGGAGCGGACGGCTTTCACCACCTCGTCGGCCCAGGGATTCAGCGCGGCGATCCGGGTCGAGCCGCACTCCGGACACGTCGGCTGGTCGCGCACCCTGCGCACCGGCTTCGTCGTCTTCCAGTCCGCGCAGTGGAGACACAGCAGGATGACCCGGTCGTTCTGAATGCGCTCGCGAACCGTCTCGATGACGCTCGCGTCGGCGTTCTCGGGTGACAGCAGTTCCTGCCCCGACGAGCGTCCCCCTGCGCCGATCGGCGTGTGACCGCCGACGGTCTCGACGGCGAGCTCGCCGGACTGGATCGCCTCGAGCACCTCGCCGGCGGCGTCGACCGCCAGGTCCTCGTGGAACACCTCGCGGACGGCCTCCTCGTAGACGGGCGTGTCCTCCAGCGCGGCGAGCAAGCGGTTCTGCGAGACGCTCGCGTCGCCCTGCCAGCGCTTGATCCGGCCGAACTGCTCGGCGACCTGCGCGAGCCGGAACTTCAGCGCGTCGGAATTTTTGAGGCTCAGTTCGATGATCGCCCTGACGTGGTCGGGGTCGGTATCCTCTAAAACCTCGATGATCTCCGGCGTCGAGATGCTCGTGGGCACCTCCAGTTCGATCCGGTACGGATCGACGTCGAGCCCGACCGACGACCCCGATCGCTGGCCGAGCATCGAGGACAGCAGGCGACCCAAGGTCTCGTTGACGGTGTGGCCCAGACAGGCGTTGACGACGACGGTCCGGCCCTGGCGCTCGATCAGGATGCGCCGGTCGGTCGGCAGCGGCGAGCCGGTCTCGACGTGGCGCCGAACCTGCCCCAAAGCCTCGCTCGCGGTGAACGCGTCGGTCGGGTAGCGCCCGGTGAACTCCCGGGCGACGCTTTCGGCGTCGGCGATATCGGACTCGGCGGGCCCCCGACTGAACTGTGGCTCCGCGACCCTCCGCATCTCGCCGACCTCGCCGGCGACGGCCCGGGGAACCGGGATCTCCTGGCCGATCCACGAGGGCACCTCGCCCGCGGGGTCCTCGATCGGGGAGACCTTCACCTCGCTCTCCTCGTCGTCGATCGTCGTGATGCGCCACATCTCGCCGCGCTGGATGAACACTTCGCCGGGCTGGGCGAAATTGACGACGAAGCGCTCGTCGAGCGTGCCGATCTGGCGGCCGCTGGCGACGTCGTGGACCTCGTAGGTCTCCTCGTCGGGGATCATCGAGAGGTTGGCGTAGACGTACTGCCAGGTGCCGCCGGTCTTCTCGATCCGGTCGTACTCCTCTTCGAGCCAGATCACGCGATTGTTCGCCAGTTCGCGGACGACCTCGCGGAACGTCTCCTCGGGGAGATCGCGGAACGGATAGGCCGCCGTCACTATCTCGTAGGCCTCGCGGGCGCCGATCTCCTCGTGGCCCATCGCGAGCGCGACGATCTGGTTCGCGACGGCGTCGAGGCTGCCCTCGTGGATCGGCAGGCGCTCGACCTCGCCGGCTTTGGCGCGGCGGGCGATCGCCAGCGCCTCGAACGTGTCGTCCGGTCGGGTCGTGAGGATCGTCCCGCGCGAGATCTGGTCGCTGCGGTGGCCCGCGCGGCCGACGCGCTGGAGGATCCGGGTGACCTGCCGGGGGCTGGAGTACTGGACGACGTGGTCGACGTGGCCGACGTCGATCCCCAGCTCCATCGAGGAGGTACACAGCAAGGCGTCGATCTCGCCGGCCTTGAACCGGTCCTCGACGTCGATCCGGGCCTCCTTCGAGAGCGATCCGTGGTGGACGCCGACCGAGACGTCGGCGCCGGGAGCATCCGCCGACCCGTCGGGTCCGATCGCTTTGAATCGCGAGCCCAGCGCCTCGGCGGTCTGGCGCGTGTTGACGAAGATCAGCGTCGACTCGTTCTCGTCGACGATCTCGGCGATCGCCCGGACGTGGCTGGCGATCTCGGCCGAGGTCATCAGCTGCCCCGAAAGCGTCTCGTCGGCGTCGGTGATCTCGGGCTCCGTAACTGTGAGGTCGATCCGGCTCCCGACGTCGACCTCGCGGATCGCGCAGGGGCGCCCGCCGGTGAGGAAGTCCGCAACCTCCTGGGGATCGCCGACCGTCGCCGAGAGTCCGATCCGCTGGAACGGCCCCGCCACCTCGCGCAGCCGTTCGAGGGCGATCGAGAGCTGGGCTCCGCGCTTCGACGCCGCCAGTTCGTGGACTTCGTCGATCACGACGTGGTCGATCGTCGACAGCGCCTCGCGGAGTTTCGACCCGGTAAACATCGCCTGCAGCGTCTCCGGCGTCGTGACGAGCACGTCCGGCGGGTCCGATGCCTGCTTCTGGCGCTGGTAGTCGGTCGTGTCGCCGTGGCGGACGTCGACCGCGACGTCTAACTGCTCGCCCCACCACTCCAGTCGCTCGCGCATGTCGCGGTTCAGCGCGCGCAGCGGCGTGATATAGAGCGCGGCGAACCCCTCGTAGGGGTCGGCTTCGGCGTTGCGAGCGGCCGCGTTCCGCCGCTGGGCGACGGCGTCGAACACCGGCAACATCGCGGTCTCGGTCTTGCCGGTTCCCGTGGGCGCGATCACCAGCGCGTTCTCGCCGGCGGCCAGCGGCGGGATCGCCCGGCGCTGGGGCTCGGTGGGCGTCTCGAACCCCCGTTCCGACAGCGCGGCGCGTACGTCCGGCCCCAGCCGGGCGAACGCCGCCGGATCCGGCGCGACATCCCCCTCTGTCATCGCACGCGGGTAGGGCCGGGAAGCGGTTAAGCCATTTGTTCGGCGCTCGGCGGCGCGTTGGCCCCGCGAGCGCCGGCTTCTCGCACTCGGCGTTCGGGGCGACCCGCGCACGGATCGCGGGTAACGACCTCATACTCAAGGACCGGTTCGTCGTAGGTCGATTCGGGATTCCGGGGCGCGACGATCGGATTCAGATCAGTCCGGAAACTGCGAGCGACGCCGATCGGCCAGCGGCGCCCCGGCCGTCCGCCACCCGCGCTATGACCTCCGACTCTACGGCCGTCCGACTGCTCGCCGCGCCGTTCCGAATCGCCTACCGGCTGGTAATCGCACTGCTGTCGGTCGTCTTCGGACTGCTGAAGCTGTTGCTCGTGGCGGCGCTGTTCGTCGCCGCGGCCGCGTTCGTGCTCCAGGCCGCCGGCGTCGGCGTCGATCCCGGCGCCGTCGGGCTGCCGAACCCGCTGGGCGACGGCGGCGAAATGGCGCCGGGCGATCCCAGCGAGTCGGCGTACAGCGACGGGAGCGTCGAGATCGACAGCGAGACCGTCGAACAGCTGGTCCACGAGGAGGTCAACGAGCGCCGAACCGAACGCGGCCTCGAACCCCTGGAGTGGGACTCGACGGTCGCGTCGGTGTCGCGCGCTCACAGCGAGGACATGGCCGATCGGGAGTACTTCTCGCACACCAATCCCGACGGCCAGGGACCGTTCGACAGGTATCGGGAAGTCGGCTCGGGCTGTCGGGCGTACGGCGAGAACATCGCGCTCTCGTGGGCCGGACGCCCGGTCGAGACCGACAGCGGCGACGTCGAGACGTACGAGAGCGACGAGGAACTGGCGGTGTCGCTGGTCAACCAGTGGATGAACTCCACGGGCCACCGCGAGAACATGCTTCGCGAGCGCTGGGAGAGCGGCGGCGTCGGCGTCTACATCACCGACGAGGGCAAGGTGCTGGCCACCCACAACTTCTGTCGCGGGTGGGGGCTGTAAGAAAACTTGAGGGGCTCGACGGTCCGATCACTCGCGAGCGACTGCGATATTGATCGTCTCGGCGCCACAGCGGGGACAGACGCCGCTGGTATCCGTCGATGTTCGCATTTCGCAGCGGGTGCACTCGTAGGTCGGTCGGACGGGGGTGTACGGATCTCCACGCTTGGTACTCGAATGCCACTTCGCGACAAGCGGCTATATCTGTTCCTAGTAGTTCGTTGATCAGGCAACTATTTCCGGAAATCTCCGCACATTTGTTCACGTATTTCTGGAAAAGCGGTTAGATAGCGATAACGGACATCGGCGTCGATACCCTCGTAGTCGTCGCACTCGGTGCAAAAATCAGTGAGCGACCCAGCCACAAGTGCCGCAGGCGGTCGCCTGCGACCGACGCCGTCGTGAACCGCCGCGACCGCTCACCACCGCCCGACGGCGACGTTCCGGACTGTACCGCCGCACTCGGGACACTCGCCGACCGACTCGTCGGTCGTCCTGTTGAGACACTCGGTGCACTCGTAGCGCTTCTCCGATGGACTGTGTGGGTCTGTAAGAACCATGTGGTGGGTTGACGAACAACAACGGTTAAGGGTTGCCCATAACCAGGGCAATCACTCTAATATTTCCTCATATTCCGACCGTTCGGTCGATTTCCTCGGCCTCAGATCTCGGCGTACGCACCGAGCCGCGTCCCGTCGAGCAGGTACGCCTGCCCATCGGCCAGCCCCTGCGGGAGAAACGGCGCCAGAAAGTCGTCGCCAGCCACGTTGACCCACGTCCCACCGACGAGCTCGTTGTACGCGGGAAACGCGATCAGCTCCGGTGCGGCCCAGTCGACGCAATCGAGTCGATCAGCGAACGCGCTCCGGTCGAGCGGGCCGCGCAGCCAGACGCGCTCGACGCGGCTGCCGCCGACCTCGTCTTCGAGGCGGACGCAGGGGTGCTCGTGGCCGACACAGACCACGTCGGCGCCGAGCACCTCGGGCGCCGGCCAGGTGTGGCCGTGGGCGAAGCCGACGTCGCCGATGCGCACGCCCGCGCCCGCCGTGACGTCGACGCCGTCGATCCACGACTCGATGTCGCCGTCGTGGTTCCCCTTGACGAGCGTGACCGACACGCGTTCGGGCAGCGACTCCACGAGCACCTCGATCTCGCCGCGCTCGGCGCCGCCGGGACCGCCGATCGAGTGCATGAAATCGCCCAGCACCACGAGCCGATCGGCGCCGGTCCGCTCGACGAGTGCGAGCGCGCGCTCGCGGCGCTCGTCGGCGCGGCTCTCCAGGTTGATGCCGCGCTCCGATCGAAACGCCGCCTCGACGCCCGCGTGGACGTCCGCGATCACGAGCCCGCGCTCGCCGCCGAGATCGGCGGTCGCGGCCGGTTCGTCCGGGATCGGCTCGACGAGCGCCATCAGATGGGCTTGAGCGTGTCGTCGGTCGGCTCGTAGCAGCGGCCGCCCATCAGGGCCTCCTCGATGGCGTCCTCGACGTCGGGCTCGGTCATCCCGGTGTCGGCGATGACGGCCTCGATCAGGTCGCCCCGCTCGACGCCGTCGCCGTCGTCCATCTTGCGCATCGTCTCGACGACCACGTCGGTCAGCGAGACGTCGTCCGGGATCGAGGGCTCGGCGGGGTCCGACGATTCGTCGGTCGCTTCGGCGTCGTCGGTCGGGTCGGCGCCTGCCGCTACGGCGTCGCCGACCGGTTCCTCGTCCGGCTCGATCTCGCCGGACGCCGCGCCGGCGTCCTCGGACTTCTGGGCGGTTTCGGCTTCCGACACCGGTTCGGCCGCCTCCTCGGCGACCGCTTCGCCCTCTGCGACGGTCTCGTCGGTTTCCGAGACCTCTGCTTCGCTTTCGGCTTTGGCCGCGTCGTCCGGATCGGGCGTCTCGATGTCGGCTTCGCCGGGTTCGGCGACCTCCGTGCCGGTCGAGAACTCGGTGCCGTACTCCTCCTCGATCTCTTCCCGTTCCTCCTCGGAGAACTCGTACATCTCGTCGCCGCCGACCGGCGTCTCGGTCGCCTGATCGGCGTCCGCCGCCGTGCCGTTCGTCTCGACGGACACGTCGGCCGATTCGGCGTCCGTGGCGTCCTCGGCCTCGTCGTCCTCCTCGCCGATGCCGCCGGGCTCGAAGTCGCCGAGGCGGTCGCCGCTCTCGTCGTCCGCCGTTTCGGACTCGGCGGTCGCTTCGGCGTCGGCGCTCGCATCGACGTCCGCGGCGGTCTCCGTCGCGGGGTCGTCCGTCGTCGTCTCCTCCGAGGTGGCTCCGGCGGACGCCGCGGCGACCTCCGCGTCGTCCGACGCCGTTTCAGCTTCGGCATCGCTCGACGCCGTTTCAGCTTCGGCATCGATCGACGTTGATTCCGCTTCGGCATCGCTCGACAAACTGTCCGCGTCGGTCGCCGCGGTTCCGACGCCCGCGGCCGCCGAGCCGGCCGTCTCGATCTCCGACACGGCGTCGACGAGGTCGGCCAACTCGGCCGGATCGACGCTCCCGTCGCCGTCGCCGGGCCGCACCGCGAGCTGTGACGCCTCGTCGCGCTCGCCGGTGACGACCTCCGCGGCCTCGATCGCGAGATCGCGGACGGCGGCGAGGTACTCCGGCGTCGTCCCGTAGTGCTCGATCGCGAGGGCGACGCCGCTGGCGAGTCCCTCGTCGACGTCGCGGTCGCGCAGGTACTCCGCCAGCTCGTCGCCGCGCTCGGGCTGCTCCAGCGCGGTCGCCATCGTGGCGACGCGCTCGAGGGTCTGCTCGGCGGTCTGGACGGCCCAGCGGTCGCGCGTCTCGGCGTCGACCTCGTTGATGCTCTCGGGGCGGACCGACGTGTACACGCGATCGGAGTCGTCGGGCTGGAACGTCCGGGCTTTCCCCGTCACCGCGAGGAACGCCGGCGGGTCGGTTCGTTCGAGGAACGCCATCTCGTCGGGCTGGTACTGCCCGGCGTAGACGACGAAGGCGCCCGTCGGGTCGACGATCCGGGCGCGCAGCACGTCCTCGTTGACCTGCTCGATCTCGGTCAGGACGCCGACGGCGAACAGCCGGTTCACCCGGGCGCCCGTCGGCGTCACGACGTAGTTCGGCGCGCGCTCCTCGTCGCTCTCGGAGTGATCGAGCGTCGCGTCGTCGTACTCCGCGGCGAACAGCCGGTAGGCGACCTCGCGGCGGCCCGCGCCGCTCTGGTCGTCGCCGTTCTGGTCGTCGTTCGCGCTCATGCGTCCACCTCGATGAGAAGCTCAGCGGCGCGATCCGCGGGATCGTCGTCGACCTCCGCGAAGCTGCTGGCGTCCAGGTTCGCGCCGTACTCGTCGACCGAGAGATGTCCGCGGACGCGGTACTCCCGGCCGACGACGCGCTCGCGGATCGTGTCCGCGACCACGGTCTGGTCCATCGCCTCGCGGGCCTGCTCGCGAGCGTCCTCCAGATCGCCGCCGTACACCTGCTCGGTGAGCTCGTCGTCGAGCACGACCGTCACGGTGCCGGTGCCGTCGTCGAGGATCGCCTTGACCCGCAGATCGTCCTCGCCGTCGACCTCGCCGTGAGTTCGGCACTGGCCCTTCTGGATGACCCGACCGCACTCGGGGCAGCGCTGGATCAGTCCCGACCCGTCGCGGATCGAGATGACGTGGCCTACGGTCTCGACGTCGTAGACGCCGCCGGCCTCGACGGCCTCGCGAATTGGCAGTCTGGTGCCGCTCTCGCTGACCGGAACCGCCTCGCCGAGCGCTTCGACCGTCGAGAACTCCGAGACGTTGATCGAGGGGACGCCGCGGTACTCCCGGACGTACGTGTTCTCGATCCTGACCGAGGCGCCATCCTCGATTTCGGGGTGGGGATCCCAGTCGGTGAACGGGAGCTTGGCGGTCTCGTCGGCGAGCACGCCGCTGAGGATCTCGGTCTCGCCGTCGCGGCCGTCGATCGTCCGGCGCTCGACCTCCGAGACGCGGACCTCCACGTCGACGCCGCGGTCGCCCGTCTCGATCTCGACGAGGTCGGCGTCGCCGCCGATCTCGTAGGGCACCGTCAGCGTCTCCTCCTCGAAGGCGACGCTGGTGGACTCGCCGAGGTTGAGCTCGGGACTGCCGTCCCACTCGCGGACGCCGGCGTTCCCGGCGGTGATCGTGTCGCCCGGCGAGAGGCCGAAGTCCTGCCAGGCGGTGTAGTCGATCCGGCCCGACTCGTCGGCCAGCACGCCCTCGAAGATCACCTGATCCGACCCCTGATAGCGGATCGAACGCTTGCCGACGTTGAGCACGCGCGCGGTGACCGTGACGTTGCCGTCGGCCGTGGTGATCTCGTCGATGCTATCCTTGGAGAGCGTGCCGCCGGAGCCGTCGCCCCCGTCGCCGTACTTTCGACGGAGGCTCTGGACGGCCTCGTCGATCGGCACGCTGTACTCGACCAGATTCTCCAGGTCCTCTTTGACCTCCTCTTTGTCAACACCGAGGTCGGAGGCGAGCTCCTCGGCACGTTCGTCTACCGTCATCGTCCGTAGTTGGAGCGGACCCGTTAAAAAGGATTCGCGGCCTCAGGATCGGCCCGCTACCGGGCTGGCCGGGCTTGACGCCGCTCGATGCACCGTCGACCCCTCAGCGATCGATCAGACGGGGTCGAGAGTCCACATCTGGTTGTCGCCGCCGACGTAGTCCCGCTGGTGGACGTTCGCGCCGTTGTCGGTGGAGACGCCGGAGACGTCCAGCGCCTTGCCGCTGTTGGCGTTGACGACGCGGTACGTGCCGTCGCCGTTGTCGACGATGGGGCTTCGAATGATCTCCGAAAAGTCCGCCCTTTCGCGTATCGTACCGCTCGCGCGCGCTCAGTCGCGCCACTTGATCGAGCAGCCCTGGGATCCCAGCCACTCTTGCTCGACGGCGTCGCCGGCCAGGATCGACTCGACCGCGTCGCGCACGTAGAACTCGGTCGCCTCCTCGTCGGGGTTCATCGCGTCGTCGAGTCGGCCCTGATAGACGAGCCGGAACTCTCCCTCGTCCTTGCGGAACAGGAACGGATCGGGCGTGCAGACTGCGCCGTACGTGCGGGCCACATCCTGATTTTCGTCTCTGAGATACGCGTCGTACGCGATCCGGCCCTCCTCGACGTACTCCCGCATCGCCTCGAACGAGTCGTCCGGGTACTCCTCCTCGTCGTTGGGGTTGATCCCGACGACGGCGAGGTCGTCGTACGACGCAGCCAGTTCGTTGAGGTGGTCGAACTTCGCCTGCGCGTACGGGCAGTGGTTGCACGTAAACACGACGAGCAGCGCCTCGCGGTCGGCGAACGACGAGGGAGAGTGCGTTTCGCCGTCGACGCCGGGCAGCTCGAACTCGGGCGCCGCGTCGCCGGGCTCCAGGGCCGGATCGGACTCTTTCAGAACCATATCGGTCGATTGCGGTGCGACGGAGTTGCCGGTTACGATTCAGGAAAGCCCGGCGGTGTCGCGGACGCCGACTCGGCGACGCGCTCCCGGCGAGAGAATTTAAAAATGTATTAGCCGCGCGGCGACAAAGACCCGGTATGGACGACAGCGACAGCGACGGCGGTTCACAGTTGACTCGCCGCGGCGCGCTCCGGCGGACGCTCGGCGCAGGCGCCGCGGTCGGCGCCGCGAGCGTCGGCGCCAGCGGATCGGCGCTCGCACAGGAAAACGAATCCGGCAACGAGTCGGGCGGCGGCGCAGCCGCCGGCCCCGACTGGGGCGACTGGTTCTCCGACGTCGACAACTACGAGAGCACGCAGGATCTCCGCGGACAGGACTCCGTCACCGTCGCGGTCGGCGCCGGCAACGGATTCCTGTTCGACCCGCCGGCCATCTGGGTCGATCCCGGTACGACCGTCACCTGGGAGTGGACCGGCGAGGGCGTCCCCCACAACGTCGTCCACGAGGGCGGCGACGCGTTCGGCAGCGACCTGCTGAGCGAGGAAGGGGCGACGTTCGAGCACACGTTCGAGGAGGACGGACAGTACCGCTACATCTGCGAACCCCACGTCAGCGTCGGTATGAAGGGCGGCGTGGCGGTCGGCGACGTCTCGGGGCAGGCTAGCGGCGGTGGGTCGGAAGAGGGCGGTGAATCCCACGGCTCCGGCGGCATCCCGCCGATGCTCCAGATGCTCGGCGCGGCGTTCGTCGTGGCGTTCCTCTCGCCGCTCCTGTTCGTGTTGTTCCTGTTCAACCGCGGCAACTCGGGCGGCGGCGCCGGCGGCCAGCGCGAGTACAGTCCCTGAGCGCCGGGGAAACAAATCGTTCGCACCGTGCTAGACGTTCCCCGAGATATATCGGCGTCGCCGCCTTCGTGGAAGACATGGAACTGCTGGACGAGACCATCGTGCCGGAGCACGCGCACGGCGTCAAACAGGAAGCCCGCGAGTTCGCCGAGGAACACATCGCCCCCAACGCCGAGGAGTACTTCCGGAAGGGCGAGTACCCTCACGACATTTTGGAAGCCGGACAGGAGGCCGGACTGGTCGCCCAGGACCTCGACGAGGAGCTCGGCGGACGGGGCCTCTCGCTGACCGAAGTGCTGGCGATCGCCGAGGAGTTTTATCGGGCTGACGCCGGCATCGCGCTGACGCTCCAGCTCGCGAGCTTCGGCGCCGAGATCGTCGAGGAGTACGGCAACGAAGAGCAACGCGAGGAGTACCTCCGCCCGGTCGCCGAGGGCGACCAGATCACCGGCCTCGCGGTGTCGGAGCCCGACACCGGCAGCGACCTCGCCGGCATGACGACGCGCGCCGAGAAAGAGGGCGACGAGTACGTCCTGAACGGCGAGAAGTACTGGATCGGCAACGGCGTCGAGGGCGACTGGCTCACCGTCTACGCCCGGACGGGCGACGACGAGTCCAATCGCTACGGCAACCACTCGATGTTCATCGTGCCGACCGACGCCGAAGGGTACGAGGCCGAGCACATCCCCGAGAAGATGGGCTTCCGCGCCTCCAAGCAGGCTCACATCGTCTTCGACGACTGCCGGATCCCCGAGGAGAACCTCGTCGGCACCGAGGGCGCGGGCTTCTGGATGCTCGCGGAGTTCTTCAACCACGGCCGCATCGTCGTCTCGGGCCACGGGCTGGGCCTGGCCGCCGCCGCGATCGAGGAAGCCTGGGAGTTCACCCACGGCCGCGAGGAGTTCGGCCGGACGATCAGCGACTTCCAGGCCGTCCAGCACGGGCTCGCCGACATGCGACTGGAGTTCGAGAGCGCCCGCGCGCTCGCGTGGCGCGCCGCCGAGAAGGTCGAACAGGGCGAGGATCCCGGCCTCTGGGCCGCGATGGCCAAGACGAAGACGACCGAGGTCGCGACCGACTGCGCCGAGCAGGGGATGCAGTTCCACGGCGGTCGCTCGGTGCTGACCGACCGCCGGATCGCTCGCGTCTACCGCGACGTCCGCATCCCGGTGATCTACGAGGGCGCCAACGAGATCCAGCGCAACCTGATCTACCGGCAGTCCTGAACGGGACCGACGCCCGCTTCGAGCGATCGAACAGCGGAATCGACAGGTGGATCCTGTCCGGGATTCTCGATAACTGTTAACGCCACGCACAACCTATCGTTACACGACGCCCGCCGGTGCTGAGGGGATCCGAACGGGCGCAGGAGAGAATCATGTCTCAAAGAACTACAGACGATATCGAACAGATCGCGCGACAGTACCCCGAGGAGGTGGCGACGAAGGGGAATCTCGACCACCTGGAAGACCTGCTCGCGGACGACTACGTCGAGCACGGCCCGTTCGGCGAGGACGTTCGGGGCCGAGACGCCGACGTCGAGAAGATGCGGGAGTTCCTGAACGCCTTCGAGAACTTCGAGGCGACGGTCGAGGATGCCGTCACCGAGGGAGACACGGTCGCGATGCGCGTGACGCTCCGCGGAACTCACGAGGGGCCGTTCCAGGGGATCGAGCCGACGGGGAACTCTATCGAGGTACAGAACATGGTGTTCACGCGCGTCGAGGACGGGAAAATCGCGGAGCGCTGGCTCCAGATCGACACGCTCGGCCTGATGGAGCAACTCGATGCCGTCGAGCGGCCCTCGAAGTGAGGGACGGCGGTAGACACCTCTTTTACTGGCGGTTGTGACGGCGAGCACGATGTCCGCGATCGCTCACTGGCCACAAGGTATGTACCAGTTGCCTACCCGGTCGGCACCAGCACACAGATGCCGACCTCCATCGAATCCGACCCGACCACCATCGACGCAGACGGCGGAACCGTCACCGTAGACACCTACTGCCCGACCTGCGGCGGCGACGCCGTTCCGCTGCTGGGCCGCGACTGTGATTGCGACCTCTCCGAGGACGTCGTCTGCAGCGCCGTGATCGAGTACCCCAACAAAGAACCGCTCCGGACGACGATCACCGACGAGGATCTGACCGTCGAGAAGCTGCTGTCGGCCGCCGTGCGGGCGCTCGATCGGCACGTCTGAGTACCGTGAGCCAGCGCGAACAACGACATCGCTGATCGGGTCACGGTACCGACGCCGAAGTCGAACTTGCAGTTCTCTGTGCCGCGACCGACGTTCGATTGCGGACCGATCCGGCTTCTTCGACAGGTGCGTGCTATTTGTAGTCCACTCGCCGACGAGCACCTGCGTCTCAGACTTGTTTGGCTCCCAACCGTTTGATCGGGGTAAGCACGCTCTAGCACGGTGAACAGCCGTGAACAGGTGACTCGATCGACAGGGAGAGAGAGGTTAACCCCGCCGCCGTCCGGATAAGCGCAGAGATACAATGTACGGCGTCGCTCTCCGCTGGAGTGAGTGACTCCGTGAAAATACTCGATCGCTCGGGGCGCGGCCAGTCCGCGTCGCCGGACGAGGGCGCATCGACTGCTGCCGTCCGGCTCGACGACGTCACCCACGAGTACGGGACCGACAGCGGCCGGTTCGGCTCCGGGAACGACCGCACCCTGACGGCGCTCCGGGACGTTTCGCTGGAGGTCCAGCCGGGGACGATCGTCGGCCTGAAGGGCCCCAGTGGCAGCGGCAAGTCGACGATCCTGCACGCGGTGTCGGGGCTGTTGGTTCCGACCTCCGGGAGCGTCGATCTGTTGGGCACCGACCTCACCGCCCTCTCGGATCGGGAGCGCGTCCGAGTGCGACGCGAGCACGTCGGGATCGTGTTCCAGCGCTTTCACCTCCTCCCCTCGTTGACGGCGCGGGCGAACGTCGCGCTGCCGCTCGTCCAGGCCGGCGTTCCGCGAACGGAGCGCCGCGAGCGCGCCGAGCATCTGCTGGAGCAGGTCGGCCTCGGCGACCGGACGACCCACCTGCCGGGCGAACTCAGCGGCGGGGAGCGCCAGCGCGTCGCGATCGCCCGCTCGCTGTCGACCGATCCCGACGTGATCGTCGCCGACGAGCCGACCGGCGAGTTAGACACCGCGACGGGCGCCGAAGTCCTCGAGCTGCTGACCTCGCTGGGCGACGACCGGGCCGTGCTGGTCGCCTCCCACGACAGCCCGACGCTATCGATCGCCGACGACGTCGTCCGGCTCCGCGACGGGATGGTGATCGAGGATGCGGGATGACGACGAGGAGGGGCGCAGGTCGCGCTGGCGGGGCATCTTCGGCGTCTCGACGCGGCGACTCTGGAAGCAGGCCACGACGACCCGGACCGGCCGGATGGCGGCGTCGACCGGCGCCGTCGCGCTGACGATCGCGATCCTGCTGGTCGTGACCGGCATCGCGCTGGCGCTCGCGAACGCCGGCGTCGTCTCACAGGCCGACGCCGAGGCGACCGTGGTGCCCGAGCAGGGCGAGACGCTCTCGGACGTCGGCGGCGTCGAACCGGCCCAGCTCGGCGCCGCCAACGAGCGCGCCGAACGGATCCGGGAACGCGAGGGCGTCGACCACGCGTCGCCGGTCCTCGTCGAGACGGTCCGACTGGAGAGCGCCCAGGGCGACGACGGCGGCGAATCCGGACTCGTCCTGCTCGTCGGCGTCGTCCCGGACGACGAGGAGCGCTCGGTCGCGGGCCTCCCGACGACCGGGCTGGAGCCCGGCGATCCCCACTACGCGGGCGGCTCGTACGACGGTCCCCGAACGGGCGAGCTGGTGCTCTCGGACGCCGCGGCGGAGCGGCTCGACGCCGCCGAGGACGAGGAGTTCCGCGTCGTCGGGAACCGAACCGCGACCGACCGGACGACGTTCGGCGTCGCCGAGATCGACGCCGCGGCGGGCAACGAACGCGACGCCGACGTGCCCGTTGCGCTGGTCCATCTGAGCGAGCTCCAGTCGATCTCCGGCGCGAGCGCGGGCGAACTCGCCGATCGTGTGCTGGTGTGGGGCGACGCCGACGCGGCCGCGACGGCCGGCGAGGACGCCTACCCGAACGCCACCGTCGAGACGGCCGGCGGGACCGACCCCTCGCAGCTGTTCGACGACGGGCTGGCGTTCGCCACCAGCCTGATCGCGCTGGTCGTCGGCGTCGCCATCTGCGCCGCGTTCGTCGCGACGACGATGGGGATCACGGTCAACGAGGATCGCCGGATGCTCGCCGTGCTGGAGGCGATCGGCTTTCCTACTCACAGCAGGCTGGCCGTCGTCGGCGTGTCGACGCTGCTGACGACGCTGCTGGGCGCCGTACTCGGAATCGCCGGCGGCGTGCTGGGCGTGCTGGCCGTGGACGCCGTCGCCGGGGCGACCGTGGCCTCGCGAACCGTCGCGGTGGTCCACCCGCTGTTCGTCCCGTACGCGTTCGCCGTGGCGTTCGTCTCGGGACTGGTCGCCGTGCCGTACCCGCTCGTGGTGGCCGCGCGGACGAACGTGCTCGCCGAGGTGGGGCGATGAGCGTTCGGGCCGCCGTCGTCCGGCGGGAGGTGGAACGGTGAGCGTCCGCGGCGCCCTCGTCCGATTCCGGGCGGTCCTCGGGCTCGCGTTCGCACAACTGCGCCGGGCGCCGGGGCGGACCGTCCTGACGGTGCTCGCCGTCGCGCTCGCGGTGCTCTCGGTGACGCTACTCGCCAGTCTCGGTGCCGGCGTCGTCGACAAGGGCGAGCAGGGGTTAGAGCAGGCCGACCGGGATCTCTGGATCTCGAACGACCCGCTCGACCCGGCCGCGAGCGGCACCGAGAACCCGATCGTCGACGCCCACGCTGTGGCGCGGAGCGTCCAGTCGCGCGAGGACGTCCGGGTCGCCGAACCGGTCGCGATGCACGAGGTGTACGTCGGCACCGATCGATCGGACCTGCAACGGGTCCCGGCGGTCGGCACGAGCCGGACGCACGAGGGGTTCGACTTCGAGAGCGGCGAGGGGTTCGTGCTCGACGAGGAGGACTACGCCGCGGCGAACCCCTACGAGCCGACTCGCGAGGAGATCGTCCTCGACCCGCGGACCGCCGAATCGCTGGGCGTCGGCGTCGGCGACGCGATCTACGTCGGTTCCAGCAGGGCGACGCTCCACGAGGCCACCGTCGTCGGGACCTCCGCGCACTACTCGCAGTTTCTGGGTTCGCCGACCGCGACCGTCCCGATCACCGACCTGCAGGCGATGACCGGGACCGCCGGAACGGATCGGGCGACGTTCGTGATGGCCGATACGGCGGAGGGAGCCGACCCCGCCGCGGTTCGGGACGAGATCGCCGCCGAGTACCCAGCCTACGACGTCCGGACGGGGGACCAGCAGGTCGAGAAGCTGCTCCAGGAGCGTACGCTCGTGCTCGCCAGCGGCGTCACGCTGGTCGGCTTCGCCATCCTCGGCGGCGCCGTCCTGACGATCAACCTGTTCGCGCTCGTGGCCTACCAGCAGCGCGACGAGCTCGCGGCGCTCCGCGCGATCGGGCTCTCTCGGGGCGTGCTCGCCGGGACGATCGGCGCTCAGGGGCTGGTCATCGGCGTCCTCGGCGGGCTCGTCGGCGTCGCCGCGACGCGCCCGATCGCCGCCGGACTGAATCGCCTCGCCGAGCGCGTCGTCGGCTTCGAGGGGCTCCTCCAGCCGTCGGTCGAGATCTACGCCGTCGGCCTCGCGCTCGCGATCGGGCTCGGCGGCGTCGTCGCGCTCGTCACCGGCTGGCAGGCCGGGCGGTACGCCAAGGTCGAGCACCTGCTGGCGTGATAGGGAGACGACTGGCGCGGGTCGGGGCGGATCGGACCCAAACACGTTTCGCGCTGGACTTTCAATCCCACGCCAACCGTGGCGCTCGACGAGACCGACGCCGAGATACTGGAACTGCTGATCGAAGACGCCAGCCGATCGTACCGCGAGATCGCCGACCGCGTCGGACTGACGGCGCCGACCGTCTCCGAGCGCGTCGAGCGCATGCGCGAGCTCGGCGTCCTCGAACGGTTCACCGTCGCCGTCGACCAGTCGATGCTGGCGACGCAGGACGCCCGACTCGTCGAGGTCCAACTCGCGCCGGGCGACGCCGAAGCGCTGGCCGACGAACTCCGGGATATCGACGTCGTCGAGCACGTCATCCGGACGGAGAGCGGGCGGGTGATAACGCACGTCCACGCCGGAGAGCCCGAGGTCAGGCGCCTGTTTTCGGACCTGATCGACGGCCGAGACGTGCTCTCCTACGACGTCAGCGGCGTCGTCGGGTCCTCGTGGAACCCGGATCTCCGCAGGGGCGAGTTCGCCATCTCCTGCGTGGAGTGCGGAAAGGAAGTCGACGACGACGGGCTCTCGCTGGAGGTCGACGACCGCCAGTACTTCGTCTGCTGCGAATCCTGCGAGTCGATGTTCCGGGAGCGGTACGCCGAACTGCAGGAAGGAGCCGAAGGCTGAGTGAGGGGCCGAAGGCCGAGGGAAGGGCGACCGGCTAGCGCTCGCTGCCGCGCCGTATCCCAGTTCTGTCGGCGTGTCAGACGAGCCCCGCAACTTGGCCGGGTAGCAGCCCCCCAAAGACGGATTCCATAAGGTCGAGGGCAGCTCAAAACCGAAGGTCGTTAGGGGAAACTCGCTTTAAACTACAGTCCCTAGATAGAGTCAAGTGATGAGTAACGAAACGGCGCACTTCGAGATAACCGGGATGTCGTGTGCGACGTGCTCCTCGTCGATCGAGGAGTCCGTCGGCGAGCTCGACGGCGTCCACTCGGTCAACGCGAACTTCGCGACCGACGAGGGTACCGTCGAGTATGACCCCGAGGAGGTATCGCTGGGCGAAATCTACGACGCCATCGAGTCGGCGGGCTACGAGGCCGAGAGCGCGACCGAGACCGTCGGGATCGCCGGGATGTCGTGTGCCTCCTGCGCGGAGAGCAACGAGGAGGCCATCGAGGGCGTGCCGGGCGTGATCGACGCCAGCGTCAACTTCGCCACCGACGAGGCGCAAGTCCGGTACAACCCCGTCGACGCCGACCTCGGAGCGGTGTACGACGCGATCGAGGCGGCGGGCTACGAGCCGGATCGCCCCCAGGCCGGCGAGGCGGGCGACGGCGAGGGCGGCGAGGAACGCCAGACCGCCGCCGAGCGCGAGCTGGCCAGGCAGCGACGCCTGGTGATCGGCGGCGGCGTGCTCGCGGCGCCGTTCCTGCTGGTGATGGTCGAGATGTTCGGCGTCGAGGTCGTGCCCGAGACGATCGCCGGCGTCGGCGTCGGCTGGATCGAGTTCGCGCTCGCGACCGTCCTGATGGCGACGCTCGGACGGGAGTTCATCGTCGGCGCGTACAAGGCCGCCAAGAACAGCGGCCGGGCGAACATGGACACGCTCGTCGCGGTCGGCTCCTCGACGGCGTACCTGTTCAGCACGGCCGTCCTGCTCGATCTGATCGTCGACGCCGGCCTCTACTTCGAGGCCGTCGCGGTGATCCTGTGGTTCATCACGCTGGGCAACTGGCTCGAAGCGCGCTCGAAGGCCCAGGCCAGCGACGCGCTGCGAAAGCTGCTGGAACTGGAAGCCGACGAGGCGACGCTGGTCGAGGACGGAGAAGAAAAGTCCGTTCCGGTCGAGGAGATCGAGGTCGGCGACGTGATGAAGGTCCGGCCGGGCGAGAAGATTCCCACGGACGGCGTCGTCGTCGACGGCCAGAGCGCGGTCGACGAGTCGATGGTGACCGGCGAGTCCGTCCCAGTCGAGAAGGAGGCGGGCGACGAGGTTGTCGGCTCGACGATCAACGAGAACGGCGTCCTGCTCGTCGAGGCGACGCAGGTTGGCGAGGACACCGCGATCCAGCAGATCGTCCAGCGCGTCAAGGAGGCTCAGGCGCGCCAGCCCGACGTCCAGCGGCTGGTCGACACCGTCTCGGCGTACTTTGTCCCGGCGGTGATCGCCAACGCGATCTTCTGGGCGCTCGTCTGGTTCGCGTTCCCAGAGGCGCTGGCGGGCTTCGTCGACTGGCTGCCCCTCTGGGAGCCCGTCGGCGGTGGCCCCGTCGCGGGCGGCATCTCGACGCTGGAGTTCTCGATGGTCGTGCTCGCGAGCGCGATCCTGATCGCCTGTCCCTGCGCGCTGGGGCTGGCGACGCCCGCCGCGACGATGGTCGGCTCGACGATCAGCGCGACCAACGGCGTCCTATTTAAAGGTGCGGACGTGCTCGAACGCGTGCGCGGCGTCGACGTCGTCGTGTTCGACAAGACCGGAACGCTCACGCACGGCGACATGCGCCTGACCGACGTGGAGCCGGTGCGGGGCGGCGTCGCCGCCGACGGAGGGGATGGCGACGCGGCTACCGACGGCGGGCTCGTCGAGCAGGAAGCCGACGAATCGCTCGTGCTCTCGGTCGCCGCCACCGTCGAGTCCGGCTCCGAGCACCCGCTCGCGAGAGCCATCGTCGAAGGCGCAGAGGATCGCGGTATCGACGTCGACGACCCCGAGAACTTCGAGAACGTGCCGGGCCACGGCGTCCGCGCCGAAACCCCCCGCGGCGAGGCGCTGGTGGGCAACCGCAAGCTCATGCGGGACAACGGCATAGACCCCGAGCCCGCCGAGGAGACGATGGAGCGCCTGGAGCGCGAGGGCAAGACAGCGATGCTGGTCGCGCTGGAAGGTGAGCTGCTCGGCGTGATCGCGACCGCCGACACGGTCCGCGAGAGTGCGAAGGAGACGGTCGCACAGCTCCACGACCGCGGGCTGGAGACGGTGATGCTCACCGGCGACAACGAGCGGACGGCTCACGCGGTCGGCGAGGAACTGGGCATCGACCCCGAGAACGTGTACGCCGAGGTGCTGCCCGAGGACAAGGCCGACGCCGTCGACGAGATCCAGGCGGACGGCACGCGAGCGATCATGGTCGGCGACGGCGTCAACGACGCGCCCGCGCTCACCGCGGCCCACGTCGGCATCGCGGTCGGCAGCGGCACCGACGTCGCCATCGAGAGCGCCGACGTGACGCTGATGCGCGACGATCCGGCTGACGTGCTGAAGGCGATCCGCATCTCCGAGGCGACGCTCCGGAAGGTGCGCCAGAATCTGTTCTGGGCGTTTGCCTACAACGCGTCGCTGCTCCCGATCGCCTCGCTGGGGCTTCTCAACCCCGCGCTCGCGGGGTTGGCTATGACCGGCTCCAGCGTCTCGGTGATGACCAACAGCCTGCTGTTCCGGAAGTACGACCCCCACGAGGACTACGTCCCGGTCGTGCTGAAGCCGCTGCGGCGTCTGCGCGGGAACTGAGCGAGTCGAGCGTCGAATCCCGATACCTCCCGCTGTTTTTGTTCGAGGGCGTCGTGCGTACGCGTGATGGACCCAGCGTCGAGTGACGACGCATCTATCGACAACCCGCCGGACCAGTACGATCCCGCCGGAGAGCGTCGACGCCTGATCCTGAACCCGACCAGCGGACGCGGAGCGCACGTCCGCCAGGCCCGCGATCTCGCCGCGGAAAACGGATTCGAGCTCGTCGAGACGCAACGCGGCGGTCACGCGGTCGATCTCGCGAAAACCGCGGCGGCCGACGGCGTCGACCTGCTCGCGGTCTGTGGCGGCGACGGGACGCTGCACGAGACGGTATGCGGACTGTTCGAGGCCGACGCGCTCGACGCCGTGACGCTGGCGGTCGTCCCCTCTGGGACCGCGAACATGGTCGCCGACCACCTCGACATCGAATCGCTCGCCGAGGGGTTCGACGTGGCCGATGGCGGCGAGACGCGGCGGCTCGACCTCGGCGTCGCCGGCGACGAGCCGTTCGTGCTGTCGGCGATCGCGGGCCTGCCGGCGGATGCCAGCGCGGCGGCCACCCACGACCTCAAGCGCCGATTCGGCTCGCTCGCGTTCGTCATCGGCGGCGTCCAGGAGACCCTGGCGTTCGACGGCCTGCGCGTCGCGGTCGAGACGGGGGACCCGAACGGCGACGGAACCAACTGGCGGGGCGAAGCCCTGACCGTGCTCGTCGGCAACCTCCGAACGTTCGACCCGGACCAGAGCCCAGAAGGCGCACAGGACGGCTTGCTGGACGTGAAGATCGGCGAGCGGATGCCGCCCGGCGACGCCGTCGCCGAGAGCGTCGCCCAGCGCCTGCTCGGACGAGAGACCGAGCACGTCACGTCGCTTCGAGCGAAGTCTATCGAGTTCGAGCACCTCGACGGCGAGCCGGTAACGTTCAGCCTGGACGGCGAGATCCGGACGTTCGACGATATCGAGTTCTCCGTGCTACCGCGAGCGCTGCGGGTCCGCGTCGGCAAGGAGTACGATTCGTCGCCCGACGCTAGCTGACGCTGCCGGAGGTTCCCCACGCGAACGGCGCTCCGTTGCGGTCGTTACTCTTCGTCTTCGGGCATGATCGTGACGACGGGACACGTGGCGTTCAGAAGCACCGACTGGGTGACGCTGCCGAACAGCACCTTTCCGACGGCGGTTCGCTTGCGGCCGCCGATGACGATGTAGCGGGCGTCGTGATCGTCCGCGTACCGGATGAGCTTCCGCGCGGGGTTTCCGAGCAGACCGACCGCTTCGTACTCGCTCGCGATCCCCGCCGCGGCCTCCGCGGCAGTCTCGGCGGCGTGGTCGCGGATCTCTTCCTCTGGTCGACTGACGTTCCCGACTTCGCGGGACAGTACCACCTCGTCATCGTCGGGGTAGTCCTCCGGTTCCAGCGCGCGGACGACGTGTAACTCGTCGTCGAACGCCTCCGAAAGCGCCCACGCTTCGCGAACCACTCGATCCTGTAACTCGGTGCCCACCGCGGCGATCACCGTCATATCGGACACCAGTCGCCCGCAGTGCATATACCCGCCACCGACCGCACGTACGACCGTCGCGAGAGCGGAAAAATGCGCCGCGAAAGGGAAGAGTGCGCCGCGAGCGCAGTCCCGTCGTCGGGCGAGACTGCGCCGCTGTCGCGCGGTGATCACGAACGCGCTCAGCGAGCTTCGAGCCACGCCAGCAGATCTTCGAGTTCGTCGGGACCGATCCCGTGGCCGACGTCGCACGTGTTCGAGTCGACGGCGCAGCCCACCTCGCTCAGCCGGATGGCCGCGTTCTCGGCGCGGGCGGGCGGGATGATCTGGTCTTGCTGCCCCGCGCCGACGAACACCGGCGTCCCCTCGATCCCCTCGGGCGTCAGGTCGGCGTGAGACTCTGGGAGGTAGCCGTGGAGTCCGGCGGCCCACGCGAACCGGTCGGGGTGTTCGAGCAGCAGCGTGAAGGTAGAGATCGCGCCCTGACTGAACCCGAGCAGGCCCAGCCGATCGGGGTCGAGGTCGTACGCCTCGACGGCGGCGTCGATCGACTCGTCGATCAGGTCGAGGCTCCGGCGGAACTCCGCGGCGTCGGGCTGGCTCTGGTGGAGCCCGCCCGCGGAGAGGTCCAGATCGTACCAGGTGTACCCGCCCTGAAGCCGGTCGGGCGCGCGGAAGCTGACGACGAACAGCTCGTCGGGGAACCGCTGGGCGACCGGCAGCAGATCGGTCTCGTCGGCGCCGCGGCCGTGGAACACGAAGACGGCCGGATGCGGGCCGTCGACGTCGTCGGGCGCGCTGATCGTCTTGTGTTCGAGCGGAACGTCGGCTGCTGTCATGGGCGAACGGAAGCGACCCAGGCGCTTGAATCCCGGCGTCCGCGGCCGGGCTGGCCGCATGCTCGCCGAGGCGGGGGGCGCCTGGACACCGCCGACGCGGAGTGCGCCGGGTGCCACCACCTTCGCCCCCGTAACGTACGTGTTATACGTCGCGAGTCGCTACGGAGGTGCAATGAGCGAGCAGACGTACAGCGAGGGCGACCTCCGGAACACGGGGATGTCGCTCAAGCACGACCGGGAGTGGGACTACGAACTCGACCGCATCGTTTCGGCGGTCGAGGAGCGCGACGCGGAGAAGGTCGGACTGCAGTTCCCCGAGGGGCTCAAGCGCCGCGGGCCGAAGGTGGCCGACGACCTGCGCGAACTCGTCGACGACGACGTGACGATCATGCTGTCGGGCCAGCCGTGTTACGGCGCCTGCGATCTGGACACGTTCCTGATGCGGCGGACCGACGTGTTCGTCCACTTCGGGCACAGCCCGATGAAGGAATCGGAGAAGATCATCTACGTCCCGCTGTTCTCGAACGTCGACGTGCTGCCGATCATGGAGGAAGCCGAGGAGAAACTCGCAGACCCCGAGGACGATCCCGAGGTCGGGCTGGTCACCACGGCCCAGCACATGAACCGGTTCGACGACATGGCCGACTGGCTCGAAGACCGGGGCTACGAGGTCCAGACCCGCCGCGGCGACGAGCGGCTCACCCACGAGGGGCAGGTGCTGGGCTGCAACTACGCGTCGGCCGACGTCCCGGCCGATCAGGTGCTGTACGTCGGCGGCGGGAAGTTCCACCCGCTCGGACTGGCGATGGAACACCCCGACAAGAAAGTCGTCATCGGCGACCCCGTCAACAACGTCGTGACGATCGCCGACACCGAGAAGTTCCTCAAGCAGCGCTACGCCACCGTCCACAAGGCGATGGACGCCGAGACGTGGGGCGTCATCTTCTGCACGAAGATCGGGCAGGGCCGCATGGATCAGGCCGAGAAGATCTTGGACGAGAACGAGAACGCCTACCTCATCACGATGGACGAGGTGACGCCGGATCGGCTGCGCAACTTCGGCTTCGACGCGTTCGTCAACACCGGCTGTCCGCGGATCACGACCGACGACGGCCCGCAGTTCCACAAGCCGCTCTTGACGCCCGGCGAGTACGAGATCGCCGTCGGCAACAAGCCGCTGGACGAGTTGAGCTTCGACACGTTCCACGGCACCTGGTAGTCGGCCGACGCTCCTTCTTCGTCGACGCTTTTCCCCAGCCGCCGCGCCCGACATCGCTCGTCCATCCTACCAAGAAGGAAATAATTAGCAGAACAGTCATGAGCATGGGGTAAGTAATCGGCGTCAATGACAGAGGACGCGACGGGGGAGCTCCCCGACAACAAACTGTTCGAGCTCTACGAACAGTACCTCGGCGAACCGGACGCGGAGACGGACGTCTATCTCGGGTTCGGGCTGTTCTTCGTCGGCATCGCCTTCGCGGTGATCGGCCTCGGCCTGTTCGCGTGGTCCGGCGCGTTCGAGTACGGGACCGGCGCGTTCTGGTCCCGCCGGGCGCTGTCGTTCGCGCTCGGGATGCTGTCGGTGCCGACGCTGATGTTGAGCCTCGTGGTGCTGCTGCCCGTCGAGCGGCGCGCGACGCTGAGCGGGCTGGGCGGGTGGACGATCTGTCTGCTGGCGGTCGTCGCGTTCTGGCGCGTCTACCCGAGCAACTGGAACGTCGCCGACGCGGCCGACTACAGCATCCAGGTGACCGCGGTGTTCGCGGTCGGCATGACCGTCATCACGGCCTCGACCGGAGCGGCGCTGATCGCCCACCAGCTTGCGCGCGCCCGGCCCGGTCCGGCCGACATCGACCCGGTCGAGGACGAGGGCGAGGAGGAAACGGCGTACACGACCGAACAGATCGAGGAGGACATCGAGGACGCGATGGAGGGCGTCGACCTCTCGTGGGGCGGCGTCGAGAAACACGAGTCCAAGCGCCTGGAGTTCTCCACCGGCCCGGAGTTCGATGCCTCCGGCGTCGACGTCGAGGCGACGACCACCCGACAGTCGGGCAGCGTCGACGATCAGGTCAGCGGGCTCCGCCAGCTCAAGGGCGGCGACAAGAAGACCGCCACCTCCGAGTCGACGGTCGACGACCAGACGAACAAGCTCAAAGAGTTGCGAGAACAGCGCCGCAAAGAGGAGGAAGCCGACGACGATGACGGCATCGTCGCCGGCATCGGCGGGTCCGGACTGGTCGACCGGGTCCGGAGCGTCCTCGGGCGCTGACGAATCGGCGTCGCGTCGAAACGGTCCGCTACTACCCCGTTAGCCCGATCCCCTCCTGTACATATGCTTTCTTGCCAGAAAGTCCCGTAATTATTTCACATAGTTTTATTGTACGTGGGGCAGGTTGTACCGGATATGGCGAAAGGCCTAGACGTCGGCACGATGAACATCCTGTCGGCACAGCAGGATGGGAACGACACGGTATTCGTCCAGCAGCGCAACTCCTTCGTGGAGATCGACTACTCCGACATGGCGGAGCAGATGCTCTCGCGAAGCGAGGTCCTCCACATCCGGAAGGACGACAAGGTGTACGTCGTCGGCGACGACGCCCTGAACTTCGCGAACATCTTCAACCGGGAGACGCGCCGTCCGATGCAACACGGCATCCTCTCCTCGGACGAGAAATCGGCGATCCCGATGATGAAGCTGATCATCGAGCAGGTCGTCGGCGAACCTAGCCATCCCGGCGAGAAGCTGTACTTCTCCTCGCCCGCGGACCCGATGGACTCGGACATCTCGACGCTGTATCACCAGAAGACCCTGGAGTCGTTCATCGACGACATGGGGTACGACGCCGAGCCGATCAACGAGGGGATGGCAGTCATCTACAGCGAGCTCGCGGACAACGACTTCACCGGGCTCGGCATCAGCTTCGGCGCCGGCATGACCAACGTCTGCCTGGCGTACTACGCGGTGCCGGTCATGAAGTTCTCCGTCGCGCGCGGCGGCGACTGGGTCGACGAGCAGGCCGCGCAGGCGACCGGCACGCCCGTCGACAAGGTCACCTCGATCAAGGAGGAGGACTTCGAGCTCGACTTCGAGACGGACGTCGGCGGCGTCGAAGGTGCGCTGTCGATCTACTACGAGAACCTGCTCGACTACGTCATCGAGAAGATCGTCGAGGAAGTCGACGACGAAGACGTCGAGGAAGGACTCGACGTGCCGGTCGTCGTCACGGGCGGCACCTCCAGCCCCGACGGGTTCGAGGCGCTGTTCCGCGACCACCTGCAGGACGCCAACATCCCGTTCTCGATCAGCGGCGTCAGCCACGCCGACGAGCCGCTGTACAGCGTCGCGCGCGGCGGCCTGGTCGCCGCCCGCTCCGACGAGGAAGAGCAGGCGGGCGCCGGCGCAGAAGCGGAAGCCGCAGCCGACGAGTAAGCAGTCCGAGCGACAAGCGGTCCCCGATTACTCTTCTTTGAAGCGATCGAGCGCCTCCTGCCAGGACTCCAGTTCGTCGGGCTCGCTCTCGTGGCTCACCGCGACCCCGACGTAGCCGCACGTCTCGCAGCCTTCGGCCTCGCGACCGAAGAGCTCGTACGTCTCGAGGGATCCCGAACAGCGCGGACAGTCCATGAGCGTGTGATCTCATGGCACCCTCTTAATAATTAATCCTTCGCGACCGCGTTCGCCCCGAAGAGCCGTCTCAGTGGGCGTATCCGACCAGCATTCTCGACGCCCTCGGGCGGAATGAAAATGACTCCTGAGCATGTACCAACGTTTTTGGATACCCACCGTGTATGGTCTGGCAGCATGACCCACACGCCGGCGTCACACGTCGATCGACCGATCGTACGACGTCACCGCGATGGCATCGCGCCGGAACGGAACGACGTCGCGCCGGAGCGGACGGACGCCGCGGCACGACGAGCCCAAAGCGACGAATCGACGGCCGAACTCGATTCCGCGACATGAGCACGAAACGACAGCTCGCTCAGCAGTTAGCGGTCGTTGCGGGGTTCGAGAGCCCGAGCGCCGAACTCGAACAGTACCCGACGCCCCCGGAGCTGGCGGCCCACCTGATCCACGTCGCCGACCTGCAGGGCGACGTCGAGGACCGGACGGTCGTCGATCTCGGGACCGGGACAGGGATGCTCGCGCTCGGCGCCGCGCTCCGGGGCCCCCGACGCGTCGTCGGCGTCGACGTCGACCGCGCGGCGCTGACCACGGCCCAGACGAACGAACGCCGGGTCGGAACGGCGGCCGAGATCGGCTGGGTGCAGGCAGACGCCACCCGCGCACCGCTCGCCATCGAGGACGCGACCGTCGTGATGAACCCGCCGTTCGGCGCCCAGGACGGCAACGAGCACGCCGATCGGGCGTTTCTGGAGACCGCAAGCGAGATCGCAGCGGTGTCGTACTCGATCCACAACGAGGACAGCGACGAGTTCGTCGAGGCGTTCGCGGCGGACAACGGCGGCGAGGTCACCCACGCGTTCCGCGCGGAACTGGACATCGAGCGCCAGTTCGAGTTCCACGACGCCGACAGCGAGGCGCTCGACGCCGAGGTCTTCCGGATCGAGTGGTCGTAGGCCGGCCTACCTGTACTCTTCCTCGCGAGCCACCGCGACGCTCGTGCCGCCCCGCTCGGCCGTGACGACGAGCCGGCCGTCGCGCCGCTCGGTCGCGAACGTCAGCCCGCCGACGTCGGCGACGCCGCCGACTTCGGGGATTTCGACGCGCCCGAGCGACTCGTCGTCGCGCTCGACATTCAGGTAGAACTCGCCGTCCTCGGGCACGATCGAGACGGATCGGTTGTCGATCCGCGGGGCGGCGGTGTGGCTCTCGGACGCGAACGCGTGGCGCTCCGGGCCACCGGCGGGATCGATCCAGACCTGATAGGCCGTCTCGTTGCCCACGGCGGTCCAGCCCTCGCGGGTCACGACGACCTCCTCGCTCCAGCCGACGCCGCCCAACCGGACGTCGACCTCGCCGGTGTAGGCGAGCTGTTGGCTCGACGCCCGGCGCAACCAGAGGTGGCGCTGCTCGCTCGTGACGATCACCCCGCTGGTCTTGACCTCCGTCGTCTCGCCGAACGCCTCGATCTCGATCACCGACACCATCCGGTTGGTGACGTTCTCGGCGTACGTGACGGTGTAGTCCTCGACGCTGACGGCATCACCTTCGGTGCCGGCGCCGTCGTCGACGGTCACGAGGTTCGGGACGATCCCCGGCCCGGCCAGCACGGCGACGCCCACCACGACGGCCGTGACGGCGACGTGACGGCGCGTGATCGAATCGAGGACGGGGAGATCTCTCGAAAGCAGCGGCCGTTCGGACGCCACGGCGGCGGCCGTAATCAGAAACGCGAGCAACAGGACGAGAGCGACGCCGAACCCGCGGAACAGCACGTACGTCCCCTCGCCGCGGAACCAGTAGACCGCCCAGAGCCGCTGGATGACGGCGAACACCAGCGCGGCGAGCCAGACGCGCGCGGCGCTGGGCGTCCCTTTCCGCCGGTGCAACACCGCCAGCCCGAGCACCAGCCCCAGAAAGAGCCCGAGCGCGTGGCCCTGGATGGCGATCCCGGCCCACGACGGCGGCGCGGGCGGGCTCGCCGACACCGTCACCGAGACGATCGGGTCGAGCAGCGCCGGGATGACCGTCGAGACGACGCTGGAGACCAGCAGCGCGACCACCGTCGCGACGGGGTAGTGGACCAGCGCGAACCCGGCGAACGCGAACACGACGCCCGAGAAGCCGATGACGGGGCCGAGCGCGAATAGGCTGGTCAACAGTCCGAGGCCGAGCACCGCCGCCGGGAAGAGAACGAAGGCTCTGATCCAGGGGTTCGTCCGCCACGAGTCAAAAGAGTTGCTCCCCCGCTCCTGGGGCAGGTGGCCCCACGCGTACTCGACGATCGGTGCGAGCACGAGCGTCGCGGTCAGATTACCACGAAGGTGGCCCGGCCCGGCGTGGGAGAAGCCCGACGCCAGCCACCCCGTCGGGTAGAGGTACGACCACGACCGGAACGGGATCGTCACGGGGTCGAACCAGTACCAGTACCCGCGCTGGAGGAACAGGTACACCGCGAGTACGAACAGGACCGAGACGATCGTTCCCCACGGGATGCCGAGGAGCAGTCGGGAGCGCAGTCGGCGGCCCCACGCCCCGCCGGGCCGGTCGGCGCGGACGATCGCGAGCGCCGACAGCGCGAGCAGCGCGACGGCCGCGGCGAACAGCGCGGCCCGCAACGGAATCATATCCGACCAAGGGAGCGTGATGTTGAAAGAAGTTGCGAGGAACGCGGCACCAGAAGCTGTTTGGACGAGTGATGAACCTACTGAAGCGGTGACGACCACCACGAAAGCCCCTGAGCCCCTTTCAGTCCCACCGCAACGCTCCCCCGGCCACCGATATGAGTGGGACTGAAAGGGGCTGAGCGTTCGGCGAACCCGGCCGACGTAAGCACCGCAGGCGCCGAAGGCGCCGCGGAGCGCAGCGAGTCCCGGGAGCCGAACGCTCAGGGGCTTTCGAGATGGTGTTTGTCACCATATTGCCGGGTTCAAAGGCATCTCTAACCACATTCTAATCAGAGGACGCTACTGCAGAGCCACCTAGCAGCCGGTCGACCAGATCCAGCGCCAGTCCCTTCGAGAGCGGGTCGTTGGCGTTCCCGCAGTGGGGCGACTGCACGCAACTCGGACAGCCGTCGTCGCAGGGACACTCCGCGAGCAGCTCTCTGGTGCGGCCGAGCATCTCCGGCAGACGCCGGTACCCCTCCCGAGTGAGCCCGACGCCGCCGGGGTAGCCGTCGTAGACGAAGATCGTGCTCTCGCCGGTGTGAGGATGCCGCGGCGTCGACAGGCCGCCGATGTCGCGCCGGTCGCACAGCACCTGGAGCGGGAACAGCGAGATGAGCGCGTGCTCGGCGGCGTGGATCGCACCCTCGAAGCTGTCCTCCAGATCCATCGCCGTCGCCCGAAGATCAGCCTGCATCGAATCGGGCTGGGTGAAGTACAGCGCGCGCGTCCGGAGCGTCGTTTCGGGCAGATCGAGCGTCTCTCGGGCGATCGGCTCGCCGCGCTTGGCGTCGCGGCGCTCGAAGCCGGTGATCCGCTTGCGCATCGTCACCTCCGCGAAGCGAACCGTCACGTCCTCCCTGCCGGGAAGCCGCCGCTCGTCGATGTCGCGCTCGACGGTGATCTCCTTGTCGTGGAGCACGCGCGTGTGGTAGTCGGCCCACGTCGGCGAGAGCTCCGCGAGATCCCGCTCCAGATCGAGTTCTGTCACCTCGTAGCGCCGGCCCTGGTGGTGATAGATCGCGCCGGGGTGGGCGTCCCGGAGCGCGTCGGCGAAGGGCAGGCTGGCGATGGCGTCGCCCGAGCGCGCGTCGAGCAGCTGGATCTCCCGGTCGTCGATCGAGCGCAGGCTCATCTCGTGGTGCGGGCTTCCGTCGACGTCGGCCGTCCAGCGGACGCCTTTGTTGGTCGTCCGCCGCTCCAGATCGCCGACGGATTCCAGCTCCGCGACGACGTCGGGAAACTGGGCGCCGAAGTGGCGCTCGTCGTCGGCCGACAGCCAGTTCTCGCGCGCCGCGGCGAGGACGTGGGGCGGGACGAGCTGATCGTTCTCCGGGTTGGCGACGGCGTGCTCGGGATCGCCCGAGAACAGTTCGTCGGGCGTGCGCATCACGTACTGATCGAGCTGGTCCTCGCCGGCGACCAGCGCGACGAGGCTCGGGTCGGTCCCCCGGCCCGCGCGGCCGGCCTGCTGCCAGGTCGCCATCTTCGTCCCGGGATACCCGTCCAGAATTACGGCGTCCAGCCCGCCGATGTCGACGCCGAGTTCGAGCGCGTTGGTGCTCCAGACGCCCCGGATCTCGCCGTCGTGCAAGCCGGCCTCGATCTCGTCGCGCCGCTCGCGCTTGAGCGCCGCCTGGTAGGCGGTGACGCCGGCGGCCTCGTCGGCGAACCCACGGTCCCGAAGCGCCTCGGCGCTGTCGCTGGCGTAGCGCTCGGCGGTCTGGCGCGCGCGGGTGAATACGACCGTCTGATACCCCCGGCTGACAAGATCGACGAACAGGCGCTTCGCCTCGACGTGGTTCGAGCGCCGGCGGCCCGAGCCCTGATCGTCGCGTTCGTACTCCGGGGGGTTCCACAGCAGCCAGTGGGTCGGGCCGGACGCCGAGGCGTCCTCGTCGACGACCGAAAACGAGTCCGCGGGCTGGCCGGTCACGTTCCCGGCGTGCTCGGCCGGGTTCGCTATCGTCGCCGAGCAACAGACGAACTGCGGATCCGAATCGAACCGCTCGCACAGGCGCTGGAGCCGGCGCATCACGAGCGCGACCTGGCTGCCGAACACGCCGCGGTACTCGTGGACCTCGTCGATCACCACGGTTTCGAGGCGCTGGAAGAACCAGTCCCACAGCCGATGGCCGTGAGGCAGGATACCGTAGTGGAGCATGTCGGGTGTCGTCAGCAGCACGGTGGGCTGCCGGTCGCGAACGCTCTCTTTCTCGGATTTCGAGAGCCGACCGGTGTACCGGTCGACGGTGACGCCGCTGGCGAACCCCAGATCGCGGGCCAGCTCGGAGAGCGTCTCGGCCTGATCGTTGATCAGCGCGACCTGGGGGGCGATGTAGAGAGTGGTCGCCCGGCGGTCCAGCGCCCGCTCGAACGCCGGGACGGTGTACGCGAGGCTCTTGCCGCTCGCCGTCGGCGTCGCCAGCACGGCGTTGCGCTCGTCCCGGATCTTGCGGACGGCGTCGGCCTGATGGGCGTACGCCGACTCGATGCCGCGGTCGGCCAGCGCGCCGGCCAGCCGATCCTCGACGTCGAGCTCCGCGAGATCGGCGTCGCTTCCGGGGACGACGCGTCGCTCGGCGATCTGGCCGTCGTAGTAGGGGCGGCCGCGCAGCCACTCGATCGTCTCGTCCACGGACGGGGTTGCGCGGCAGGATAACTAACAGTTTCGGCGAGCGAAGAATCGCGGTTCGGCGTCGCAATCCCGGCCGTTCCTACCGACGACGAACGAGATCGCTAAGCTTGCTCGCCAGCCCCGCGTCGTCGCCGAGCTTGAGGTAGTACGCGTCGCCGCCGTCCTCGTAGTAGGCGTCGATGCGGCGCTTGATCTCGAAGCCCAGCGATTCGTAGAACTGCAGCGCCTCGTCGTTGGTCGCCCGCGCGTGACAGGTGACGGAGTCGTGTTCATCGGCGACGGTGGCGACGAGGCGCTTGCCGAACCCCTCGCCGCGGTACTCGGGCGCGACCGCGAGAAACAGGATGTAGCCGTCGCGGCGCACCGCCGCGAAGCCGGCGAGATCGTCGTCGGCGTCGACGAGCAGGTGGACCGTCGACCGGCGGTAGGCGTCGGCGAAGAAGCTCCGGCGCTGCTTGAGCACCCCCTCGGATCGCCGGATGGTTTCTTTGAGGTCCCAGGCGTCGTCCAGGCGGTCGTCGCTGCCCGGTCCCGAGACCCTCGTTTCGACGTTGACGCTCACTGTCGGTACGTACTAGGGACGCGAATATAATTCCACCGGCAGACTCGCTGCGCTCGTCTGCCGAGCGCGGTCTCCCTTCGGTCGGACAGCGGACACTGCACAGGACGCCGCGCCGAACCGACCGATTGACGGTCGCCAACCCCGTTCGACCGATCAGTGAGCTACGAGTTGCGCGATCACACGGCAGACGTCGCCGTCGAAGCCGAAGGCCAGTCGTTCGACGCCGTCGCGGCGGCCGTCGCGGACGGGCTAGCGGCGGCGATGTGCGACGACGTCCCGCCCGAGGGCGAGCGCTTCGACGTGCGCGTCGACGCCGAAAGCCGGGAGGCGCTGCTGTTCGACTACCTCGACGAGCTGATCTACCAGCGCGACGTGCGGGGCGTGCTGCCGGTCGACAACGACGTCGAGATCGCCGCGCAGGAGCGGGGGTTCGAGCTGACGGGATCGGCCCGCGGCGTCCCGCTGTCGGCGGTGTCGGCCCGCGAGATCAAGGCGGTCACATACTCCGAGATGGAGATCGAGAAGACGGCCGAGGGCTGGCGCGCGTACGTCGTCTTCGACGTTTGAGGTTCTGCGCGGCGTCCGATCCCCGGTGCGGCGTCCGAACTCCGGCCTCCCGAAGCGGACCAGATTTGAGGCTGGCGTCCCAACTATCGCCCATGAACCGTCATATGGCGGGGCGAGCGGGAGCGATCGTCGCGTCGCTGTGGCTGCTGGTCCGACCCGTCGCGGCCCACGTTCGGTACGTCTCCGACGAGGGGGGCGGCCCGACGGGGCTGGACTTTATCGTCGACGTGCTCTCCGACCCGCTCAACGCCGTGTTGCTGGGCGGCGGCGCCGTCGCGACGCTGGGGGTCGCGCTGGCGTACCTGCAGTTCCGCCCGGCCCGGGCGGATCTCGCGGTGCTCCGCGAGACGCTGTCGGGGTATCGCGACCTGATCCCGTGGATGCTCCGACTCTCGCTGGGGCTACCGCTGGTGGGGGCGGGCTTCGCGGGCTACTTCTTCAGCCCCGAAGTGACGTGGTCGGTCCGCGTGTTTCAGGTAGCAATCGGCTTCTTCCTGCTGTTCGGCCTCGCGACGCGGGCCGTGGCGGCCGTCGGGTTGCTCGCCTACCTCGCCGCGCTGCCGTTCGCGCCCGACCTGCTGCTGGCGTTCGAGTACGTGCCGGGCTTTATCGCGATCCTGCTGCTCGGCGGCGGCCGGCCCAGCGCCGACCACATGCTCAATCAGGTCGCCGGGACGCCGGGGACGATCTACGGGCGGTTCGACCCGGTCCACCGCCTCGCGAACTGGTTCAACGGCGTCGTCGAACCGTACGAGCGTTACGCGCCGACCGTCGTCCGCGCGGGCCTCGGGGTCGCCTTCGCGTATCTGGGCATCGTCGAGAAGCTGCTCGCGCCGGGCACGGGCCTCGCAGTCGTCGAGAAGTACGACCTGACCGCGGTCGTGCCGGTCGACGCCGGGCTGTGGGTGCTCGGCGCGGGGCTGACCGAACTTGCGCTCGGCGTCGCGCTGTTCGTCGGCGTGTTCACGCGCGGCGGTGCCGCGGTCGCCTTCCTGATGTTCACGTTGACGCTGTTCGGCCTGCCGGACGATCCCGTCCTCGCTCACGTCACCCTGTACGGGATGGTGTCGATGCTGTTTATCACGGGCAGCGGCCCGTTCGCGGTCGACAACTGGCTGCGCGAGCCCTCTGGTGACGTCGAGGCGAGCGACCGAGCGGGCGTGACCGGCGACGACTGAGGGCGTCCGACGTCACGGCGAGTGACACGTCGACGCGTCGACGACTCGAAACCTATTCCGGTGCTGCGAGGGCATATACGGGTATGACCACCTACGACGCCGACGGCATCACCCTGCATAAGCTGCGGGACTTCGTCTGGGAGATTCCGCAGGAGGGCGACATGCGCGCGCCGGCGCGCGTGCTCGCCAGCGAGCAGCTGCTCGACGAGATTTCGGAGGACAAGACGCTCCAGCAGCTCAAGAACGCGACGCACCTCCCCGGGATCGCGAAGTACGCGATCTGCATGCCGGACGGCCATCAGGGGTACGGCTTCCCGGTCGGCGGCGTCGGCGCGCTAGACGCTGAGGACGGCTGCATCTCGCCGGGCGCGGTCGGCTACGACATCAACTGCGGCGTCCGGATGATGACGACGAACCTGACGTACGACGACGTGCAGGGCAAGGAGGAGGAGCTCGTCGACGCGCTGTTTGCGAACGTTCCCTCGGGGCTCGGCGGCGGCGGCATCGTCGAGAGCGGGATCGACACGGTCGAAGCGGTGCTGGAGCGCGGCGTCGAGTGGGCCGTCGAGGAGGGGTACGGCGTCGAGGACGACCTCCGGGCCTGCGAGGACGAAGGGCGGCGTCCCGACGCCGACCCGAGCGCGATCTCCCAGAAGGCCAAGGACCGCGGGAAAAACCAGCTGGGGAGCCTCGGCAGCGGGAACCACTTCCTCGAAGTCCAGCGCGTCACCGACGTGTTCCGCGAGGACGTCGCCGACGAGTTCGACCTCGAAGAGGACCAGATCGTCGTGCTGATCCACTGCGGGAGCCGAGGGCTCGGGCACCAGACCTGCAACGACTACCTGCGCGAGATCGAGAAGACCCACTCCGGACTGCTCGACCAGTTACCGGACAAGGAACTCGCGGCGGCGCCCGCCGGCTCGCAGCTCGCCAAGGAGTACTACGGCGCGATGTGCGCCGCGATCAACTTCGCGTGGGTCAACCGCCAGCTCATCATGCACCGCACCCGGCGGGTGTTCGAGAAAGTGTTCGACCGGACGTGGGAGCAGATGGAGATGCAGTTGCTGTACGACGTGGCCCACAACATCGCCAAGAAGGAGACGCACGACGTGGAGGGGGAAGAGCGCTCGCTGTACGTCCACCGAAAGGGCGCGACGCGGGCGTTCCCCGCCGGCCACCCCGAGGTTCCCGCGGCGTACCGCGACGTCGGCCAACCGATCATCATTCCCGGCAGCATGGGCGCGGGCAGCTACGTCCTCCGGGGCGGCGACCAGTCGATGGCCGAGACGTTCGGCTCGACGGCCCACGGCGCCGGCCGGCTGATGTCCCGGACGCAGGCGAAAAACGAGTTCTGGGGCGGCGACGTGCAGGACGATCTCGAAGAACAGCAACAGATCTACGTCAAGGCCCAGAGCGGCGCCACGGTCGCCGAGGAGGCCCCCGGCGTCTACAAGGACGTCGACGAAGTGGTGCGGGTCTCGGACGCGCTGGGGATCGGCGACAAGGTCGCTAGAACGTTCCCGGTGTGCAACATCAAGGGGTGAATGGGATTCAGTCCTCCTCGAGTGCGGCGAGTTCCCGACGAAGCGCCTTGCCGGAACAGGGGTCGGCCGCGACGATGCGGCCGTCTTCGACCGTCACGAGGGCGTACTTCGCAGTAGAGATGTACCCTTTCGGCGGCGCTTTCACGCCGACGCGGTACCCGCCGCGGAGAGGCGCCGCGTCGACGATCTCCGCTTCGCGCCGGTCTGGGTAAACGTCTGCGAGGACGTGCTCGATCACCGCCGATCGGACGTCCGGATCGAGGTGTTCGTCCACGTTCGGTCTTCGAGTGCGAGGCGCATCTATCTTCACCGACGCTGCCCCGCTACGATCGTCGCCACAGGAGACGACGTTCAGTGCTCGACGAACTCGATCAGCACGCCGCCCGTGTCGTTGGGATGCAGAAACGCAACGTCGTGGCCCCAAGCGCCTTCTCGCGGTTCCTCGTCGATCAGGTCGATCTCCATCTCTCGCGCGGTCTCCAGCGCCCCCTCGATATCCTCGGTCGCCACTGCGAGGTGATGGACGCCGGGGCCGTGCTTGTCGAGAAAGCGAGCCACAGTCGCGTGCTGGACCGGTTCGAGCAGCTCGAAGAAGCCGTCGCCCAGATCGAGAAACGCGATCCGCAGCCCGTCGAGTTCCTCCTCGTGGGCGATCGGGGCGTCGAGCAGTTCGCCGTACAGTTCCGCGGCGGCGTCGAGATCCTTGGTCGCGATCCCGGCGTGGTCGAAGTGCATACGCGAACTTACGGGGGAAAACAGTTGAACGTTTACCAGATGTGGACCCTCACACCGCGCCGCCGCCCTTGTACTCGCCGAACTCGTCGCGCAGCACGTTGCAGATCTCGCCGACCGTCGCGTACGCTTTCACGGCGTCGATCAGCGGCGGCATCAGATTCGCGTCCCCCTGTGCAGCGTCCCGAACGGCCGCCAGCCGATCCTCGACGACCTCGTCGTCGCGTTCCTCCCGAACGGACTCCAGGCGCTCGATCTGCCGGCGCTCGTCCTCCTCGGTGACTTCCTCCAGATCCATCGCCTGCTCCTCCTCGTCGATCCGGAACTCGTTGACGCCGACGATGATCCGGTCCCCCGACTCGACGTTCTGCTGGCGGTCGTAGGCGACGTCCTGGATCTCGCGCTGGACCCACTGCTGGTCGATCGCCCGGAGCATCCCGCCGCGCTCGTCGACCTCGTCGATGAGCTCGAACGCCTCGGCCTCCAGATCGTCGGTCAGCGACTCGACGTAGTAGCTCCCGCCCAGCGGGTCGACCGTGTCGGCGGCGCCCGACTCGTGAGCGAGGATCTGCTGTGTTCGCAGTGCCGTCCTGACCGACTCCTCCGTGGGAAGGGCCAGCGCCTCGTCCTTCCCGTTGGTGTGGAGACTCTGAGTGCCCCCGAGTACCGCCGCCAGCGCCTGGTAGGCCACGCGAACGACGTTGTTCTCGATCTGCTGGGCGGTCAGCGTCGAGCCGGCGGTCTGGGTGTGGAACTTCAGCTGCTTCGATTTGGGATCCTCGGCGTCGAAGCGCTCGTCCATGATCTTCGCCCACATCCGGCGCGCGGCGCGGAACTTCGCGACCTCCTCGAGGATGTTGTTGTACGAGGCGAAAAAGAAGGAGAGCTGGGGCGCAAACTCGTCGACGTCCAGGCCAGCGTCGAGCGCGGCCTCGACGTACTCGATGCCGTTCGCGAGCGTAAAGGCGATCTCCTGGGCGGCCGTGGCGCCGGCCTCGCGGATGTGGTAGCCCGAGATCGAGATGGTGTTGAACTTCGGCGTCTCGGCGGCGCAGAAGTCGAACACGTCGGTGATGATCCGCATCGACTGCTTGGGCGGGTAGATGTAGGTGTTGCGCGCGACGTACTCCTTGAGCACGTCGTTCTGGATGGTGCCCCGGAGCTCCGCGCGATCGACGCCCTGCCGGTCGCCGAGCGCGATGTACATCGCCAGCAGCACCGACGCCGGCGCGTTGATCGTCATGCTCGTCGAGACCTCCGAGAGGTCGATGCCGTCGAAGACGGTCTCGAAGTCCCGCAGCGAGTCGATGGCGACGCCGGACTTGCCGACCTCTCCCTGGGCCATCGGGTCGTCGGAGTCGTAGCCCATCTGGGTCGGCAGATCGAACGCCATCGAGAGGCCGGTCTGGCCCTGATCGAGCAGGTAGCGAAAGCGCTCGTTGGTCTCCTCGGCGGTACCCATCCCGGCGTACTGGCGCATCGTCCAGAGGCGCCCGCGATACCCCGTCGGGTAGACGCCGCGGGTGTAAGGTTTCTCGCCGGGGAATCCCAGATCGTCGTCGTAGTCCAGATCAGCAACGTCCTCCGGCGTGTACAGCCGATCGACGGGCTGGCCACCGGTGTCGGTCGTGAACTGCTCCTCGCGCTCGCCGAACCGCTCCAGCGTGGGTTCGACCTGTTGCTTCTCCCACTCCGCCTTCTTGGAGCGGATCTCCTCCAGGTCGTCCGGATCGAACATTGTTTATCACGATGGATGGGTCCGGCTTAAGGATTGGCGACCGTCGGCGTCCGTCGACTGCGCTACGAGGCGGCGTCCTGACGCCGTCGACCGGTTCGTTTTTGCCGCCGGCGGACCGACGTTCATCTGATGGACGCCCCCATTCCCGACGTCGACGACGCCGAGGACGGGCCGGGAACCAGCCGCCTGCGCGCCACGCTGGCGATCCTCCCATTCCTCATCCTCGGGTTGACCAGCGTCGCGCTCGTCCTCCAGTGGGGGCTCAAGCCGCTGTGGGTGTTCGTGATGCTCCCGCCGATCCTCTTTATCAGCGTTATCGGCTGGATCGCGTTCAAGTACGGCGTCGGCGAGGGGCCGGAAGCCGGGTGAGTCGGTCGACCCCTCGCCCAGAGATACCGAATCGCAGTCCGACACGTTCTCGGCTGAACTATCAACTAGATTCTGTCACCTTCGCCGATCGGATGGTCCGGCCCATCCTATGTCGCCCCTCGTCCGCACAGATAGGCCCGCTACCGTCTGTCGTGAACAATCCTCCAATTTGTCAACCCGACAATTGATTCTTAAGCCCGCGTCCCCTCTGATCTAGTATGACGTGGAACCACCGTCGCAACCGAACCCGAGCAGAAGAGAAGAAAGAAGAAGCGACCGCCGGCGTCGACAACACGTCGGTCCTCGCAGCCGTCCTGTCGACCTGAGCGTCGCGGATCGAACGCGGCCGCGGGCTGAACGCCGCCGAGGGTGAACGCGGCCGTCGCGGACTGAACGCGGCCGTTACGGCGTCGACGCCGCTCTCGGATCGCGAACGCGCCGTCCCGACGACCGCTGACCCGCTGCCCTCCGCCGCGCGATCGCTTTTTGCGCTCTCTCGACCGCCTAGCGACCGGTGTCGTACTTGTAGGTCGCCGTCTCGGAGTCGATACCGAAGTCCTCGGCGTTCTCGTCGGGCTCGGGCTCGGGCATCTCCTCGGCGGCGTGCTTGAACCGCTCGCGCAGCCGGTCGGGCATCTCGAACTCGTCGACGTCGACGACGACCGGCGTCGCGTCCGGCGCGCTGGCCTCGCGCTTGGCGTCGAGCCGGTCCTGCAGTTTCTCGGGGAGTTCCGAGGCCGCGACGCCCTGGAAGCCGAACTGCGCGAGGTAGCCCGGCTCGTCGGTGAGGCTGTACACGCGCTCGAACCCCTGGTCGCGGGCCTGCTCGATCAGCCGCTCGATCACGTGGGCGCCGACGCCCTGCTCGCGCCAGCCGTCCAGAACGCCGATGCTGGTCAGCTCGCAGACCTCGTCGTCGTCGAGCTTGTGGATGCGGATCCGCCCGAAGCCGGCTTTCGTCCCGGACTGCTCGTCGATCGCGATCACGTAGTCCCGCGACCGAAACGCGGTGGCGTCGAGGCCCATCTCCTCGATGTGATCCAAGAGCCAGACCTCCTCGCGGTTCTTCGCGTCCCGGACGTACATGCGAGATACTACGGGCTCCGCGGGTAAAGACGTTACCGAGGCGGCTGGTCGTTCGTCTCGCGGTCGCGGGGACGATCGGCCGAACCCGTCGATCGCGGGAAACTTCTTAATCGTTCGTGCAAAATTCCTACCCACACCATGCCATCTCTCAGCGACGTCGACGAGGTCGTCCACGAGCCCTCCCGCGAGTTCGTCGAGTCGACGAACGCCTACGAGTTCATGCAACGATACGGCATCGACGACTACGACGAGCTGATCGCCCGCACCACGGGAGACGTCGCGGGCGAAGCGGCCTCGGGGATCGACTGGTTCTGGGACGAGCTCGTCGACTACCTCGGGATCGAGTTCTACGAGGACTACGACGCGGTGCGGGACGATTCCGAGGGCCCCCAGTTCACCGACTGGTACCCCGGCGGTCGCATCAACGCGGCGCACAACGTCGTCGACCGGCACGCCGCCGCCGCCGAAACCCGGAACGACGTCGCCGTGCGCTGGGAGGGCGAGGGCGGCGAGGTCCGCGAGCTGACGTTCGGCGAGCTCGACGCCGAGACCAACAGGGTCGCCAACGCGCTGGCGGCCCGCGGAATCGAGACGGGCGACGCGGTCGGCATCTACATGCCGATGGTGCCCGCGGTCGTTCCGATCCTCTACGGCTGCCTGAAGGCGGGCGCGATCGCCGTCCCGATCTTCTCGGGGTTCGGCGTCGACGCCGTCGCGACGCGGATCGACGACGCCGAGTGCTCGGTGCTCTTTACGGCGGACGGCTTCTACCGTCGGGGCGACCCCGTCTTCCTCAAGGACACCGCCGACGAGGCGATCGGGAAGGCCGGCCACGTCGAGCACACGATCGTTTACGACCGGCTCGGCTCGGGCGACCCGGACGTCGCCGCCGACATCCCGTGGCGCGACGAGCGCGACCAGTGGTGGAAACACGCCGTCGACCCGGAATCGGACGACTACGAGACGAAAGAGCTGCCGAGCGACCAGGAGTCGATGCTGCTGTACTCGTCGGGGACGACCGGCGAACCCAAGGGGATCGTCCACACCCACGCCGGCGCGCTGCTCCAGGCCGCCAAGGAGATCTATTTCGGGTTCGACCACCAGCCCGACGATCGCTTTTTCTGGGTGTCAGACATCGGCTGGATGATGGGCCCCTGGACGCTGCTGGGCAACCACGCGTTCGGCGGCACCGTCGTGCTCTACGAGGGCGCGCCGGACTATCCCGATCCCGACCGCTTCTGGGAGCTCATCGACCGCCACGACGTGACGACGTTCGGCGTCTCGCCGACCGCGATCCGGGCGCTGCGCAAGCACGGCCAGCAGTGGCTAGAGGGCAACGATCTCTCCAGCCTGCGCCTCCTGGGATCGACGGGCGAGCCCTGGGATCCCGAATCCTGGCGCTGGTTCTACGAGCACGTGGGGAACGGCGAGTGCCCGATCATCAACATCTCGGGGGGTACCGAGATCATGGGCTGCTTCCTGATGCCGATGCCGATCCAGTCGCTCAAGCCCTGTACGCTCGGCGGGCCGGGCCTGGGGATGGCCGTCGACGTCGTCGACTCGTCGGGCGAGTCGATCGCCGACGCGAGCGAGCGCGGCTTCCTCGTCGCGCGCGACTCCTGTCCCTCGATGACAAAGTCGCTGTGGAGCGGCGACGAGCGCTACTTAGAGGAGTACTGGTCGACCTGGGAGGACGTGTGGGACCACGGCGACTGGGCGCAGGTCGACGCGGACGGGTTCTGGTTCCTCCACGGCCGGGCCGACGACGCGATCAACGTCGCCGGACGCAAGGTCGGCCCCGCCGAGGTCGAGGGCGCGCTGATCGACCACGACGCCGTCAACCAGGCCGCGGCCGTCGGCGTCCCCGACGAGACGACCGGCCAGGCCGTCGTCGCGTACGTCGTGCTCGAACCCGATACGGAGGGAACCGAGGACCTCCGCGTCGAACTCCGCGAGCACGTCGGCACCGAGCTGGGCAAGCCGTTCCGCCCGCGCGACGTGCTGTTCGTCGAGGAGTTCCCCAAGACCCAGAGCGGGAAGATCATCCGCCGGGCGATGGCGGCGGCCTACGCCGGCGAGGATCCGGGCGACCTCTCCAGCATCGAGAATCCGGAGGCGCTGGAGGCCATCAAGACGAACGACTGACCGAACCCGGCGTCTCGACGCAGGACATCGGCGTCCAAGCGACCGCCAAGCTTCGGCGTCCTGACGCCGCCGCTCAGAGCGAAACCGAGTCCAGCGCGATCGTTCGCGGCTCCGGGGCGTCCTCCCCGTCACTTGCCAGCGTGACGGCGACGTCACCCTCGGCGTCCGCGCCGGGGAACAGCACACTCCCACCAGCGATCAGCGGCGCGAGCGCGCCCGCGACGACCGTTCGGGGATCCGCGAGCGAGGCGCGCACCGCCACGGCGTCGTCGGCGCCGAGATCGAACGCCTCGACCACGGCCGACGCCGCGTCCACGAGTTCGGCGTGGGAGTACCGGCGTTCGGCGTCTTCGAGCGCGGGCGTACTCGGATCGCGATCGACCGGCGGGAACGAGGGGTTCTCGCTCCAGACCTCCTCCTCGAAGTACCGCGTCGCGGGATCGGCGGGATCGTCGCCGTAGCCGACGCGCTGACCGCCCGCGGGCAGGTCGTACTCCTCGACCGCGTCGCTCCGGGCAACCACGGCGCGCCCGTCCCACTCGCGCGGCGGGTCGAAGCGCGTCCGGCCGCCCAGCAGCGCCGTGCCGAAAAAGGCGAGCAGCGACTGGGGAACCGGATCGGCCGCGACGCCGACCGCGACGCCGTCGCCGACGCCGAGGTGGCGCAGGAAGTTGCCCGTCTTCCAGGCGGTCGTGCAGAACCGGTGGTACGTGTACGTTCGATCGGGCTCGCCGGCGGCCCGGACGGCGAGGTCCTGCGAGCGCCGCTCCCGCGCGACGACATCGTCGAGACTCTCCATGCGCGCTCGTTCGGACGCCGCCGCCAAAAGAACGAAGATTCCCGCCGGAGCCACCCCCGTGTCCCCGGCGGCACGCACCGGTCAGCGACGAGCGATCGTCACGGCGAGAGCCCGCCGACGCGACGGCGATCCCGGATCGACTCCAGCCGGACGCGCTCGTCGAACACCTCGTCGATCGTCTCGACGGTGATCGGGTCGACCGCATCCCCGAGGGTACACACGAGTCGACCACCGGTGCCCGCCACGCGCCACCGCAGCAGGTGGAGGAACCGGAACAGCGTGAACGGGCAAACCGATCCCGCGTCGGCGACGGCGTCGCCGTCCACGAGGAGATCCGGCTCCGCGCGCCGCGCGACCCGATCCGAGACGGCGATGCCGAGCTCGGAGAGCGGGAGCGTTTCGTCGCTCTCCGGCACCGCGGCGACGCCGATATCGGCCGCCGCGAGCGACTCGTCGAGGCCGTCGTCGACCCCCGGGACGACGACAACCTCGTCGGACAGCAGTTCGGTCGCGCGCTCGAATCGCTCCGGCGCCGGGCCGGTCACGAGAACGCTTCCGGCCGGGGCGCCCGCGGCGTCGGGATCGGTCTCGGTCATGTCGCGTGTTCCCTCGTCAGCGAGAACACCCGGATCACCCATAGTTACTCGCTGATTACTTGCGGGTTAGCTACCGTTTACGGACGATCACTTGAGGGAACACGGCCAAGAGCCTGGCGGACGGAGAAACGGCGAAAAAGTGGCGCAGAACCGGTCGAAACCGCTCAGAACGAGTTCTTGATCTTCTCGAAGAACCCGGTCTCGACCTCGATCTCCTCGCCGCCGGCCTCCGCGAACTGTTCGAGGGCCTCGCGCTGCTCTTCGTTGAGCGAGTCGGGCGTGACGACCTGCACCTGCACGTAGAGGTCGCCCTGTCCTCGTCCGCGGAGGCGGGGCATCCCTTTGTTCTCCAGGCGGAACGTCTCGCCACTCTGGGTGCCCTCCGGCACCTCCATCTCGACGGGCCCGTCGAGCGTCGGCACCTCGATCGTGTCGCCGAACGTCGCCTGCGGGAACGAGATCGGCTCGCGGTGCTGCAGATCGTCGCCGTCGCGCTCGAAGTCCGGGTGGTCTGCGACCGCCACCTCGATCAGCAGGTCGCCGTTCCGCCGACGAGTGTCGCCGGGCGCGCCCTCGTTTTCCATGCGGAGCGTCTGGCCGTCCTGGATGCCCGCGGGGATGTCGACGGTCAGCGTCGAGGTCTTGGTCACTTCCCCATCGCCGCCGCAGTCGCTGCAGGTCTCGTCGTACAGTTCGCCCTGCCCCGAACAGCGGGGACAAGTCTGGGTCTGCTGGACGCGACCGAGCGGCGTCTGCTGGACCTGCGTGACCTGGCCCTGTCCTTCACACTGGGGGCAGGTCCGCGAGTCGGCGTCCGGCGGGTGGCCGGCGCCGTCGCAGGTGTCGCAGTTCTCCGGCCGGCGCACGGTCACTTCCTTCTGGGCGCCCTCGTAGGCCTCCTCGAGGTCGAGTTCCAGCGACGTTCGGAGATCGGCGCCGCGTCCCGAGTCGCCGCGGCCGCCGCCACCGCCGCCGAAGATCTGGTCGAAGATGTCGCCCATGCCGCCTCCGCCGCCGCCCGCGCCGCCGAACGGGCCGCCCCCGCCACCGCCGCCGAAGGGACCGCCCGCGCCGCCCGCGCCGCCGAACGGGCCGCCGGCGCCCCCGGCACCGCCGCGGCCGCCGTCGAACCCGCCGTGCTTCTCGGCCTCCTGGAAGCGCTCGTGGCCGAGCCGATCGTAGGCGTTGCGTTTTTCTTCGTCGGTCAGCACCTCCTTGGCCTTCTGGGCCTTCTTGAACTTCTCCTCGGCGTTCGGATCGTCGCTGACGTCGGGATGAAGCTCGCTGGCTTTCTTCCGGTAGGCCTGCTGGATTTCGTCCTCGGACGCGTCCCGACTCACGCCGAGAATATCGTAGAAGTCCTCGCTCATTCGTTGTAGCGACGTAGACGGTTGGGACACTTGAAAAGAACGGCTTGGCCGGGCCGGACGTGACGCCGCAGTGAAATCGCTAGAAGGCGATCGACTGCGGCGGAAACGGCGATCGCCTGTCCGGCGGTCACTCGTCGACCGAGAAGGTCACGTCGTCGTACTCGGTTTCGCAGGGCGGTCCGTCGGCGAACCGGTAGGTCGCGCCAGACTCTCCGACGGCGATGAGCGAGGACGATCGCGTTCCGAAGCCGTCGCCGTGGATGCAGACGCCGAACTCGTGATCGCTCAGTGCGACGCCCGCCCGGCCGATCCACTCGGTCGCCGTCTCGCCGGGTTCGACCGCGAGCGCCTCGCGGAGCCGCGTCGCGTTCTCGGCCTGCCGTTCGCCGGCATCGGGGCGTACGCTGGGAATCGAGAACCGACCGTCGGCGCCGACGTTGACGACGACGTGGACGCCGGGATCGAGCTGCCGAAAGTCCAGAGTGCCGCCCCACTCGTAGTACAGCGCCGCGGTGGCGTCGGCGACCACGAGGTTGAACCCGTCGTACTCGCGTTCGCTGACCTCGCGCTCGACGAACCGACCCGCGGCCTCGGCGCTCGGCCGCCGGAGCGCGTCGCGGACGAGCAGGCCCCGCGAGCGCTCGCCGGCGAGGTCGGCGTCGATCCACCTGTTGGTGATCGCGACGAGGAGGCCCCGGTCGTTGTACCCGATCCAGGTGCCCCCGGCTTCGGCGTCCCGCGGCGCGACGACCCGCGGATCGTGCTCCAGCACTCGGGGCGGCTCGGACGGCCGACCGTCGGCCTCGTCGCGGTTCGCCGCGACCGCGACGGGCGTGTCCGGAAACACCTGCCAGGCGAGCGTCAGCGTGCACACGGAAAGACGTACGGCGACGACGGCGATAAAGCCACTGTCGAGGGGGACGTTTCCGCTCGCAGGTGGTATCTCTTGTCGATGGCCTCCGAACCAGGCCCCAAATCGACAGAGGGAGCTGCTTCCCCCGGCAAATCGCCCCGTATTGATTCCGCACCCAAAAGAAAGATATTAACCAATATGCTGGCGCTGTGTGCGAAAACCGCAATATATAACCTCGGTTTTATAAAATCCGTGCGTGCTTGGACACAGAATACGAAAACATGATTTAGGGGTGGGACAGACTGACCAAGAGATGGAACTCGACGAGGTAGACAAAGGAATTCTCTATCTCCTCCAGCGGGACGCGAGACGCGTGACGACTAAAGAGATGGGAGAGCGCGTCGGCGTGTCCGCCAGCACCGTCAGGAATCGCATCGAGCAACTAGAGGACGAGGGAATCATCCGAGGGTATCACCCCGACATCGACTACGACAAAGCCGGCCTCCAGTTGCACGTGCTGTTCATCTGCAGGGCCGAGAGCGCCGACCGAGACCAGCTCGCCGCCGAGGCCTGTTCGGTCAGCGGCGTCGTGCAGACCCAGGAGGTGCTCAACGGGAGCGACAACCTGCAGATCGAGGCCGTCGGCACCGACACCGACGACATCGCCCGAATCAGCGACGAGCTCGCCGAGCTCGGCCTCGACGTCGTGAACTCGAAGATCCTCAAGAGCACCCGCGTCCAGCCGTTCGACCACTTCGGACGGGAGTTAGTCGAGGGTGACGATGAGTGACGACCACCGCTTCACGTTCGATCCGGACGAGCGGCCGAGCACGGCCGTGACGGAGGCGGTCGCCGAGGTTCTCGATCGCGATCAGGACGAGCTCCCGCCGCTGTACGACGCGATCGACGGCGACCGGCTGGACGACGTCGTCCGGTCCGACGAGCCGCTCCAGGCCGGCGAACCGGTCCGCGTCCAGTTCCGATACGCCAGATGCGAAATCACCATCACCAGCCACGGCGCGATCACCGTCTTCGAAGTCGAGTCCGACGACGACAGCTAAGTTCTCGACGCACGCCGACGCCCTCGACCGCCAGTCGTTACTCCGCGTTCCGGAGCGCCGCGGCGACGCGCTCTCGGTCGACAGTCCCCGACGCCGTTCTGGGGAGTTCGTCCGCAAACGTCACCGTTCGCGGAAGCTTGTACCCCGCCAGTCGCTCGCGGCAGTGCTCGCGCACCGCGTCGGCGTCGAGCGCGGCGGGCGCCGAGTTGGCACCTTCGTCCGCGGATCGCTCGGGAACCACGAGCGCGGCGACGCGCTCGCCCCATTCGGCGTTGTCGAGGCCGACGACCGCCGCGTCGCGGATCTTCGGGTGTTCGCGGAGCGCCCCCACCACCTCGCCGGGGTCGACGTTCTCGCCGCCGGTGACGATCCGATCGTCTCGACGGTTGAGCACCCACAGGCGCCCGCCCTCGTCGCGGTAGCCGACGTCGCCGGTGTGCAGCCCGTACGTTCCGAACGACGCCTCGGTCGCCGCGGCGTCGCCGTAGTAGCCCGGCGTCACGGTCGGCCCGTCGACCACGAGCTCGCCCGTCTCGCCAGTCGGTAGGGGGTCGCCGTCCTCGCCGACGATCGTCACCGTCGTTCCGAACAGCGGGCGGCCGACCGTCCCCTCGTGCTCGAACGCCTCGCGCGGCGCGGCCGTGGCGACCTGCGAGGCCGTCTCCGTCATCCCGAACGTCGGGTGGACCGGAATCTCGCGCCGCTCGCAGTCCTCGATCAGGTCGGCGCCGGCCGGCGCGCCGCCCAGCAGGACGAATCGCAGCGAGTCGGGGAGTTCGGGGGCGGCATCCCGGTCGAGGTCTTGACGAGACGAAGTCGAGCCAAGGCTCGAAGCGCGTTGCGCTTCAGTGATCCGCCGGAGCATCGTCGGCACCAGCGAGACGCCGGTGACGCCGTGATCGCGGGCGACGGCCGGCGTGCGCTCGGCGTCGAACTCGGACTGGAGGACGACCGTCGTCCCGTACAGCGTCGACCGCAGGACCGGCGCCAGCCCGCCCATGTGGTACATCGGGAGACAGCAGAGCCACCGTTCGTCGGGGACGACGCCGAGGCGGAACGCCGACGCGACCGCGCTGGCGAGCAGGTTGCCCGACGTCAGCGGGACGGCCTTCGGCTCTCCCGTGGTCCCCGAGGTGAACAGGACGACGCGCACGTCGACGGGCGAGCGCTCGATCGACGGGAGCGGCCGGTCGTCGGCGTCCGGGACGGTCCCGTCGGGGGATGGGTCCCCCGGGTCGATCGCGCCGACCGGAACGACTGCGGGCGACTCATCGCACCGCTCGGTGGCCTCGCCAGCGCTCGCCTCAGTATCGGCGTCACACAGCAGCGACGTGACGTCCGCCTTCTCGCAAGCTCGCGCGAGTTCGCCGGGCGTGTGCCGGACGTTCAGCGGGACGAGCACGGCGCCCAGTCGGTCGAGGGCGTGGACGACCAGTACGAAGGGAAGGCCGGTGTCGAGCAGCGTTCCGACGTGATCGCCGGCGTCGACGCCCCGTTCCGCCAGCGATCGGGCGACGGCGTCGGTCGCGGCGTCGAGCTCGGCGTAGGTCCAGGTGTCGGCGGCGTCAGTGCCGGCGTCCGTATCGATCACCGCTCCGGCGTCAGCGTCGATCACCGCCTCCGCGTCCGGCGACGCCGCGGCGCGGGCGGCGAGCCAGTCGGATTGAGGCCAGGTCGTCACGCGTCGGCACCTCCGTCCCACGATCCTCGCGTCCCGATGCCGTCGCCTTGCGGGACCACAATGTCACCGCTCTCGACGGGGGCGGGGTCCGTATCGAGGTCCTCCGCGAGTCGATCGGCCGTCGCCAGCCCGCAGGGTTCGATCCCCGGGATCGACGCCGCGAGGTGGACCGCGCCGGTGCGGGCGACGACCGCGTCGACGGTGGTCGTCACAACCGGCGCGATGCCGACGCGACGCGCGCGCAGCGCCGCCCGACGAGCGCGGTCGAGCCCGCCCAGCACCATCGGCTTGAGCACGACGACGTCCGCCGCGCCGGCATCGATCACGTCGTCTGTCGATGCCTCCCGCAGGGACTCGTCGAGCGCGACGCCGACGCCGGTCGATTCGCGGCGGAGTTCAGCGTGGCCCGACAGGTCGTCGGGACTGAGCGGCTGCTCGACGTACTCGACGTCGCTGTCGGCGAACGCTCGAAACGCCTCGTGTGCTTGTTCGCGATTCCAGGCGCCGTTGGCGTCGGCGCGGAGCGCGACCCCGCGCGGGAGCGCCTCGCGGACGGCCGCGACGCGTCCGGCGTCCTCCGCGACGGTGCCGGAGCCGACCTTGAGCTTGAGACACCGAAACCCCTGCTCGACGGCGCCCTCGGCGGCCGCCGCGGCCTCGTCGGGCGATCCGACGCCGATCGTCGCGTTGACCGGCACGCGCTCGACCCGGCCGACCGACCCGAGATAGCGGTACAGCGGGACGCCGTCCTGTCGCGCCCGGAGGTCCGCGAGCGCGAGGTGGACGGCGTGACGGGCGGCGGGCGACCCGTCGACGGCTTCGAGCGCGGCTGCGGGGTCGTCGTCGTTCAGGCGGCTGGCGGCCGCGTCGAGGCGGTCGCGGCAGGTCGCGAGCGACTCGGTCCAGCCGGGCAGCGGCGTCGCCTCGCCGACGCCCGCGGCGGCCACTTCGGACACGCGAAGCAGGACGCCCTCGCGGCGCTCGATCGCTCCGTCGGCGGTTTCGAGGGGATGGGCGAGGTCGACCGCGAACGTCCGGAGTTCGGCGTCCATCAGATCACCACTCCGAGCGCGAACAGCGCCGAGAAGGCCGCCAGCAGCTTCCCGGTGCGTTCCAGCGCGGGGTTGAGCGCCTCGCCGTCAGTGCGCGTACAGACGGTTCGGACGACGCTCGCCGCCAGCGGGAGGGTGAGCAGCGGCAGCAGGACGCCGGGGCCGAACGCGTCGCGGGTCGCCCACAGGTAGACCGGGACGGCGTAGGCCAGCGCCAGCAGGCCGACGTACTCGACGCGGCTCCAGCGATAGCCGATGAGGACCGCGAGGGTGTACTTGTCGGCCTCGCGGTCGGTCTCCATATCGCGGACGTTGTTGACGACGATGATGTTCGTCGAGATCGCGGCGACCGGCAGGCTCGCGAGGACGGCGACGGCCGGGACCGTCCCCTCGGGGATCGTCGTCGCCAGCGGGTCGGCGAGGACGGTCGCGGCCTGCACGTACACCGTCCCAACGACGGCGACGACGCCGAAAAAGACGAACACGAACAGGTCGCCCAGGCCGTGCGAGCCCAGCGGGTAGGGTCCGCCCGCGTAGGCGTAGCCGCTCGCGACGCTGAGCAGACCGATCACCAGGATAGGCAGGCCGCCGACGTAGACGAGGTAGACGCCGACGAGGATCGCCAGCCCGAACGTGGCGGCCATCGCGAGTTTGACCTGCTCTGCGGGTATCAGCCCGGACTGGGTGACCCGGGTGAACCCCTCGCGGTTCTCGTCGTCGACGCCCTTGACGGCGTCGTAGTAGTCGTTCGCGAAGTTCGTCCCGATCTGGATCAGCAGGGCGCCGACCAGCGCCGCCAGCGCGGGCCACGGCGCGAACACGCCCTCGTGGACCGCGATCGCGGCGCCGACGACGACCGGCGCGGCGCCCGCGGGCAACGTCTGGGGTCGGGTGGCCATCAGCCACGCCCGGCCCCGGCTCACGTCGGTACTCATTGTCCGGCTTTCGGGGGCGATTGCGTGTTAAGGTTGGCATCTAGGGCCGGTCGTTCGGGACCGCGCTCGCCGCCCCGACGAACAAAAATGTGCTTTAGTACTTCCAGGGGAACTCGTCGAAGTCGGGCTCGCGTCCCTCGTTGAACGCGTCCCTGCCCTCCTGGGCCTCGTCGGTCATGTAGCCCAGTCGCGTCGCCTCGCCGGCGAAGACCTGCTGACCGACCAGCCCGTCCGAGTCGAGATTGAACGCGTACTTGAGCATCCGCATCGCCGTCGGGCTCTTGGCGTTGATCCGCTCGCCCCACTCTAAGGCCCGTTCCTCCAGTTCCTCGTGGGGGACCGCCTCGTTGACCATCCCCATGTCGGCGGCCTCCTCGGCGCTGTAGGTCTTCCCGAGGAAGAACACCTCGCGAGCTTTCTTCTGGCCGATCTGGCGCGCGAGGTACGCCGACCCGAACCCGGCGTCGAAGCTGCCGACGTCGGGGTCGGTCTGGAGGAACTTCGCGTGCTCCTCGCTGGCGATCGTCAGGTCGCAGACCACGTGCAGGCTGTGGCCGCCGCCGACCGCCCAGCCCGGCACGACCGCGACGACGACCTTCGGGATGTGCCGAATCAGGCGCTGGACTTCGAGGATGTGCAGGCGCCCGTGCTCGCTGGCGCGCTCCTCGTCGCCCTCGTACTCGTAGCCGTCCGCGCCGCGGATCCCCTGATCGCCGCCCGACGAGAACGCCCAGCCGCCGTCGTCCGGCGAAGGGCCGTTGCCCGTCAGCAGCACGCAGCCCACGTCGGTCTGGCGCTTGGCGTGGTCGAGCGCGTCGTACAGTTCGTCCACGGTTTTCGGCCGGAAGGCGTTCCGCTTTTCCGGGCGGTCGAACGCGATCCGGACGGTGTGGCCCGACGCGGATCGGTGGTAGGTGACGTCGTCGAAGTCGAACGCCTCGATCGGATCCCAGCGCTCGGGGTCGAAGATCTCCGAGACCATTTTCGCGTGACTCGGGGCGGTACGGGCAAATAGGTTGCCGTCGAGTACACGCAGTCGCGATGCCGTTCGCTCAGGACGCGTCGTGTATCGTGTCGACACGCGGGAGCGAGAGGCTAACGACGTTGCCGCGGGGGTCGTTCTCGTCGAAGGAGAGGCTACCGCCCAGGGAATCGAGGCACCACTTCATCACCCAGAGGCCGACTCCGGAGCCGTGGTAAGTGCTGTCAGTTTCGGACTCCTCGTCGAGCACCTCGACCTCGACGTCCGGAATCGGCGGACCGTCGTCGGCGATTCGGACTACGCCCTGATTTCGTTCCGGAACGTCTGACACCGTGACCGTCACAGCGGGTTCGTCCTGATCGTTGTGCTCGATCGCATTCTCGACCGCGTGCTCGATCGCGTAGTGAACGCCCTTGTCCGCAGAAACCCAGACGTCCGCGTCGACGTCCAGGGTAAACTCTGCGTTCGGGTATTCGGTCTTCGCAGACTCGACGATCGACTCGACGACCTCGGGAAGGTTCGTTGGCGACCGCTGGGTCGCGTCCGGCGAGGCGATCTCTTCGATCTGGCTGATCGAATCGCTCAGCGTTCCAACCTCGGTTGCGATGTCGAGGATCGTCTCGACTTCCTCTTCGAGCGAATCCTTCTCGATGGCTGCCCTGAGTCGGTCGGCGTATCCCATCAGAAGCGTCATCTCGTTTCGGAGATTGTGGCGGACGATCCTACTGAGAAGGCGCAGCCTGCGTTCGCGCGCCCTGTACTCCGTGATGTCCCTGATCTCAGAGAGAACGCACGGCGTCCCGTCGATCGTCGTCGCACTGAGATGAACGCGAACCCAGAGCAGTTCTCCGGTCGAGCGTTCGACGTGCCACTCGAACACTTGCGAGTCGCCCGCGGCTGCCGCCCGTATCAGACGTACGGCCTTCTCCTGAGAGAACCTCGTGGAAGGGGCAGTGTAATCGCCGACCGCCATGGTCCGGAGTTCGGCGGCCGAATAGCCGTAGAGTTCCTCTAATCGCTTGTTTCCGTCGAGAACGGAACCGTCATCCGGATCGTGCAGAGTGATTCCCACATGGAGATCGTCGAAAACGGCTGGAAGCGTCACAGTCTTCGGAGAATCCATACTTCAACTGGCAGGACTGCATATAAATAGTGCCGACAACAGGCTGTAATTGCCCAGTATTACCCTCAATGAGTTTGCATTTTATTCTTTTCTCGTATTATCGCCACGAATAGTTCAGGATCACAACAACTTCGGGCAATCGGGCTCAGGCCAATGAACGACACAGTCCCGTGCGAACCGATGGTGACGGGATCCGGCCGTGGTTGCCGGCTATCGCCGCGCGCTGACGCCGTAGAGAAGCCCGGCATCACTGACGCGGCGCGAAGGGCGCTCGCCGCATGGGACAATGCCTATCCCGTTTCCTCCACCCGGTCACTACAGCCCAGAAGGACCGAAGCATTACTGCGACGGCGTTCGTAGAAGCTCCCGAGATTGATGAACCACAGTTCGACGGACGGTGAGATTTCGTGACCGCAGACGAACCGGGAGCCGACGACCCGCTGGGACTGCACGGCGTCGTGCCGCCGATGATCACCGCGTTCGACGCCGACGAGTCGGTCGACGAGGCCGCCACCGCTACCCACGCCCGATTCCTCGTCGATCGCGGCGTCCACGGCGTCTTCGCGCTCGGGACGAACGGCGAGTTCCCGCTGCTGACCGCCGAGGAGCGTGACCGGGTGGTCGAGGTCGTCGTCGACGAGGTCGGCAACGAGGTGCCGGTCCTCGCGGGCGTCGGCGCCGAAAGCACCCGCGAGACGATCGAGCGCGCCCACGCCGCCGAAGCCGCCGGCGCGGACGGGCTCGTCGCGGTCGTTCCGTACTACTTCCCCGTCGACGACGACGGCCTCGTCGAGCACTACCGTCGCGTCGCCGACGCGGTCGACACTCCGGTCTACGCGTACACGTTCCCCGACATGACGGGGAACGAGATATCGCCCGCGGCGCTCGACCGCATCGCCGAGATCGACGGCGTCGCGGGGCTCAAAGACACCAGCGAGGACGTCGTGCAGCTGCAGCGTTGTCTCCGCAACCACCCCGAGTTCACCTATCTCGTCGGAGCGAATCGGCTGGCCCACGTCGGCCTCTCGATGGGGTGTGACGGCGCGGTGCTCTCGGTCGCCAACGCCTTCCCGGAGATCGCGGTCGAGCTCTACGAGGCGGCCCAAGCGGGCGACGACGAGCGCGCCCGGGAGCTGCAGGGCGACCTCTCGGACCTGCTGGACGCGATGGAGCGGGGGCCGTTCCTCGCGGGCGTCAAGGCCGCCCTCGATCTACGCGGGTTCGACGTCGGCCCGATGCGGAGCCCGCTGCGCTCGTTCTCGGACGACCAGAAGGACGCGCTGCAGGACGCGCTGGTCGACCTGTACGACGACGAGAAACTCGGCGTAGAGTAAGCCTGCGACGGCGGACTCCAAATCGACCGAGTGTGACGCCGCCGCCTCGACGCCGGAGTCGACCCACCGAACCGTTTTTGTCGCGCTACGATATATCGCTGAAGTAACACACCCCGCCATCGATGACGGAATCGTTCTACGACGTGCTCGGCGTGCCCGAAACCGCCGACCAGGAGGAGATCACGGCGGCCTACCGGGAGAAGGTCAAGGAGTACCACCCGGACGTCAGCGACCGCGACGACGCCGCCGAACGATTCAAAGCGGTCACCCGCGCCGAGGAGGTGCTCGGCGACGAAACCGAGCGGGTCCGGTACGATCGACTGGGACACGACGCGTACGTTCGCCATCTGGACGGCGCCAACGCCGCCGGCAACGAGCGCTCGCCGTGGACGAACGCCGGCGGGGGTGGCGGGAACGGCGAGACCGATTCCGCGGGATCGACGACCGGATCGAGTGCGGGCGGATCGGGCGCGACCGGAACGTCGTCGACGCGAGAGCGCGCCCGGTCGGCGGCCGGCGCCGGCGACGAGTACGAGTCGAGCCAGCACCGCAAACAGCGGCGTCGGCGTCGCGCTCACGAGCGGCGGGCCGACGCGTCGTGGACGGTCGGCGGCGAGGGCCAGGAGCGGAGCGGTAGGGGCGGGAAAACCGGCGCAACGGCCGGATCGACGTCGAGTGCCGACGCCGGACGAACGGCGTCGAACGCGAGGACCGGCGGAACGGCATCGAGCGCCGGTACGGACGGCGGAGCGGCCTCCGGGAACAGCGCCTACACGGTCCACGAGTGGGAGGCTACGGATCGATCGTTCATCGGCGATCGACCGTCGCTGACCAGAAACGAACTCGTCCAGACGGTGATCCTGGGACTGCTCTACCCCGCGTTGCTCTACAGCAGCGTGACGCCGGCGTTCTCGCTGCTGATCAACCTCGTCGTCGCGGCGCTGACGCTGTTGCTGATCGGCTACCTCCTCACGGTCCCGCTGGTCGGCGGGACGGTGTTCTGCGTCTGGAGCGTGCTCGCGCCGCTGGCGGTGGCGTCGATGGGGTACGATCTCGTCTCGGTGCCGATGATCGTCGCGGCGCTGGGCTGTTGGATCCCGCTCGGGTACTCGATCACCGTGGCGTACGTGCTGCGGTGGTAGGATGCCGCGGCGACACGGCCGACGCGCCCGATCTCACCGCCCGAGGCGTTCGCAGACGGCGTCGTGGATCGCCTCGCGGGTGCGGTGGCTCGCCTCGCCGTCGATCCGGAACTCGATCACCTGCGTCCCCGACGCGGCGAACGACGCGTCGTAGGCGTCGCGAAACGCTGCGAGCGTCTCGACGCGCGAAAAGTCCACCCCGTAGAGCTCGCCGGTCGGCGCGAAGTCGAGTCCGTGGGGCGTCTTGAACTGCTCGGTAAAGGGCGGGTCGAACTCCTCGATCGGGAGCAGGTGGAAGATGCCGCCGCCGTCGTTGTTGATGAGGACGATTGTGGCGTCGACGCCGCAGCGAGCGACGGCGAGCAGCCCGTTCATGTCGTGGTAGTACGCCAGGTCGCCCGTCACGAGCACGAGCGGGTCGTCCGTCGCGCTACCCGCTCCGAGCGCCGTGCTCGCGATGCCGTCGATGCCGCTGGCGCCCCGGTTGCCCAACACCGAGAGGTCGGACTCGCGCGGCCGGCCGAACCGGTCGAGGTCGCGGACCGGCATGCTGTTGGAAACGAACACGGTCGCGGGGTCGGGCGCGCGCTCGATCGCCGCCGCGACGACCGCACCCTCGTACAGTTCGTCGCCCTCGTACAGTTCGTCATCGCCAGGATCGTCGTCGAGTTCCTCGATCCCCGCCCAGTAATCGCGCTCGGCGGCGAGCCAGCGGTCGCGCCACGCGTTTGCGGAGCCGGTGGCGTCGCCGGACGCCGCCGCGGCGTCCGCCGACAGCCGGTCGGCGAGCCCCCGTATCGTCCGCTCTGGATCGGCGGCGACGACGTCCGTCGCGGTGAACGTCGCCTCGCGCCACTCGCCGGCGGGATCGAGCAGGTACTGGCGGGCGTCGGCGTCCCGGAGGTAGTTCCGGAGCGGCTTCGAGGTCGGCGAGGCGCCGAAGCGGACGACGACGTCGGGATCGGGCCAGTCGCCGACGACGCGGTCGTCGAGGTAGCCGTCGTAGCCGCCGATCACCGGCGCCGCGTCGGCGTGTGAACCGAACCGGAGCCCCGAGAGCGGGTCCGCGAGGATCGGGGCCGCCAGTTCGGACGACAGCCGCGAAACCGCGTTCGGATCGACGCCGGGAGCGGTTGCATCCCGGGCGGTCGCGGGATCGGCCGGTCCGGCGACGATCAACGGGCGTGTCGCCGCCGCCAACTCGTCGGCGAGTCGCCCCAGCGCGGCGTCGTCGAGCGTCGGGCGGCCGCCGGTCGTCCGGACGTAGGGGCCGTCTCTCCCCGCCGCGCCGAGCGGTTCGCGCTCGGCGAGATCCTCGGGAACGTCGCCGGGCACCTCGGTCGGTTCCAGCGGTTTCCGGAAGGGGACGTTGAGATGCACCGGTCCCGCCGGCACGCCGGTCGCCTCCGCGAGCGCGCGGGCGGCGTCGGTCCTGAGCCGCCGGAGCTTTCGCCCGGTCGGCTCGGGTTCGGGCAGATCCCGGAACCAGCGCACGGCGTCGCCGAAGAGCTTCTCCTGGTCGATCGTCTGATTGGCGCCGCTATCCCTGAGTTCCGGCGGTCGGTCGGCGGTCAGCAGGACCATCGGAACTCTGGCCTGACTGGCTTCGATCACGGCCGGGTGGAAGTTCGCCGCCGCCGTGCCCGAGGTGCAGATCAGCGGCGTCGGCTCGCCGGTGCGGCGAGCGCGGCCCAGCGCGAAGTACGCCGCGGAGCGCTCGTCGAGATGGGAGAAGACGGTGAGGTCGGGGTGTTCGTCGGCGGCGACGGTCAGCGGCGTCGACCGGCTGCCCGGCGCGGCACAAACCGCCTCGACGCCGCCGGCGACCAGCTCCTCGATCAGCGTCTCGGCCCACAGTGCGTTGCGGTTCGGCGCGGTCATGGGTGTATCGCGATCATCGGTCGTGCACTCCTCGAATCATTCCAGCGCGTCCAGCATCGGCCCGTACTTCAGCTGTACCTCGTCCCACTCGCGGTCGGGGTCGCTGTCGGCGACGATGCCGGCGCCGGCGAACAGCGTCGCCCGGTCGCCCCGGGCGAGCGCCGACCGGATGCCGACCGCGAACGCCCCGTCGCCGGCGGCGTCGAACCAGCCGACCGGAGCGGCGTACCAGCCACGATCGAACGTCTCAGTCTCCTTGATCGTCTCCCACGCCGTTTCGGGCGGGAGCCCGCCGACCGCGGGCGTCGGGTGCAGCGCCTCGACGAGCGAGAGGACGTGTTCGACGTCGTCCAACTCGGCGGTGATCGGCGTCTGGAGGTGCTGGACCGTCGGAAGCTTTCTCACTGTTCGCTGGCCGGTCCGGATCGAGCCCGCGAAGGGCGCGAGCTGCTCGCGGACCGCCTCGGCGACCAGCTCGTGCTCGTGGATGTCCTTCTCGCTGTCGAGCAGCTCGTTGGCGAGCCACTCGTCCTCCTCGGGCGTGTCGCCCCGTCCAGTCGAGCCCGCCAGCGCCTCGGTTCGAACGGTGCGTCCGGACAGCGCGACGAGTCGCTCGGGGGTCGCGCCGAAGAAGCTCGCGCCCGCTTCGGGCTGGACGAGAAACCGGTGACAGTCCGGGTACGCTTCGTCGAGGCGGGCCATCGCGCCGGGCACCGACAGCGGGGCGCCGAGCTCGGTCGACAGCGCCTGGGCGAGCACGACCTTTCGGAGGTCGCCGCCCTCGATCCGCTCGACGGCCGCCCGGACCTGACGGCGCCACTCCTCGCGGGAGGTCGTCCGCTCGCGCTCGACGACGCCGGGGGGAGCAGCCGACTCGACCGTCGACGCACGGGCTTCGATCTCCTCGGCGACGGCGTCCAGACGCCGATCGACGGCGTCGAGATCGGGCGGGTCGACCGCCGCGACCGTCAGCCAGACGCCGTCCTCGCTCCAGACGAGTTGCACCTGCGGGAGGACGAACCGAGCGCCGGCGAACCCCTCCCAGGGCCCGACGGGTTCGTGGTCGTCGTGGAACGCGAACCCGCCGAACAGCCGCGGGCGGGCGACGGCCGTCTCGCCGTCGGCGTCCAGCCCGGAAAACAGGCGTTCCGCGGCGTCCCGCACCGCAGCGAATCGATCCGGGCCGTCGGCCGCGATCGTCGACGCCGCGCCCCAGCCCGCGATCGCCGGCCCGTCCGGCGGCGTCCAGAGGCTTCTCGGCGGTTCGAAGGCGTCGAGCACGGCGCCCCGGGACACGTCCGCGAGTTCGCGGCGCCGGGTCACGAGCGGTCCGTCCGCCGGATCGCGGCGGCCGTCGCCGCTGCGCAGCGATTCCATCGCACGTCACTCGGGAGGCCGGACTATTTAGCCTGTCCCTCTCAGTCGGGACGGTAACCGTTCCCTCTCGGCGGCCGTCACCGGTCGGCGGCCGTCACCGCTCAGCGGCCGTCTCCGGTCGGCAGCCGTCACCGCTCAGCGTCCGTCCCCGCTCGGCGGCTGCGACGCGGTAGCGGGTGTGAATCTCTACCGGTACGTTTTTTTTTTTTTCGCGGTCCTCCGAAAGGTCGGTTAATCGACTGACGCGGCGCCGTCTATCGGTCGGCGCCGACGATCAGCTCACAGCACCATGCGATCCGACAGGCTCCGACCGATGCTCGCCGCCGGCCTCTGCATCGCCGCCCTGGGGCTCGGAGCGGCGACGCTGTCGAACGCGGTCGTCGTCGAATCGAACCCGATGGCGACGCCGGGCGCTGGGATCGACCTCCCGTGGTCGACGACCGCGTCGTACGTCGCCGTCGGCATCCTGTTCGCCGCGCTCGCGCTGTCCGTCTACGCGGTCAACGGCGGGGGAATCGGCGACAAGCGCTGGGCCCTCAAGGGGATCCCGGTGCTGGTCGGCATCATCGCGCTGATCATCGTCGTCAACCACCTGTGGCTCACTGCGCTACAGCCGCCCGAGGGGTACCCGATACCGACCGGCAACGAATCCGCCGGTGCCGGAGGCGGCGGAAACAGTTCGTCCGGCGGCGGAGGCGGGGGCGAACCCGTCGGAAGCGGAAACATGTTCGTCACGGTCGCCCTGTTCGGCGCGGTGCTGGTCGGGCTGGTCGCGGTCTTCGGCGCGGAGTACATCCCGTGGGAGAGAGAGGACGATACCACGCGAGCGGAGGTTGCCGAGGAAGCCAGCGACGACGAGTCGATCAGCGAGGCCGCGGGGCGCGCGGCCGATCGGATCGAGGCGGCCGAGGACAGCGCGGCGAACGAGGTGTACCGCGCCTGGCGCGAGATGGCCGAGAGCGTCGACGTCGGCGACCCGCAGACGAGCACGCCAGCGGAGTTCGCCGCCGTGGCCGTCGACGCCGGACTCGACCGCGATCGGGTCGCGGAGCTCACCGAACTGTTCGAGGCGGTGCGCTACGGCGACCGGCCGGTGACCGAGGAGCGCGAGCAGCGGGCCGTCGCGGCGCTCCGCGAGATCGAACGGGAGCACGGGGGTGACGAGCGGTGAGCGACTTCGGCCGCGCGCTCACCGGGCTCGGCGTCCTTCTCGCGGTCGCCGGGCTGGCGGTCTTTCTCGTCCCGTCGCTCGGCGGGGCGGCGGCCGTCGGCCAGTTCTACGTGGGTGCCGTCGGCGTCATCGCGCTGCTCCAGGGCGGCCGCTACGCCCGCGACGCCTGGCGGTCGCCGCTCGTCGGCGCCGACACCGGCGATCCGGAGCTCGTCTCGGGCGTCCCGACGCCGGGCGACGACTTCGACGAGGCGCTGGCTGCGACGTTCGAGGTCCACTCGCTGGAGGGTCGCAAGGAGGTCGAGGAGCGGCTCGACCCGGTGGCGCGCGCCGTCCTCGAACGGCGCCGGGACTGGTCGACCGCCGAGGCCGAACGCAGACTGGCGGCGGGCGACTGGACGGACGATCCGCTCGCCGCGGCCTTTTTCAGCGACGCCGCGTCGGACGACGTTCCGCTGGTGACTCGCCTGAAAATCCGCTGGAGCGAGAAATCGGCCTACGGCTTCCGCGCGGAGCGCGCGGCGGCCGAACTCGAACGGATCTGGAGGACCGAATCGTGACCGAAGATCGAGCGAACGACGAGGCGGGACGAACAGGTGGCGGGTCCGGGCCGACGGACGGCGGATCCGAGCGCGCGAACGGCGAGACCGTACGCCCTGACGGCGGTGCGGCGGTCGTCGGAGAGGAAGCGGAGCCGGACGAGTCGGCCTCCGCGACGAACGATGCGACGGCGGACGCCGGCAAGGAGGTCGGGAACGCCGACACCGCGCCGGTCGACGACGAAGCGGGCAGCGACGCGGACGACGCAGCGGAGACGAGCGACCGACTCGCGTCGTTCGAGGACCGATTCACCGGCCGGTGGAACGGCATCGACGCCGCTGCGCTGCTGGCGATCGGCGTCGGGGCGCTCGCCCAGTCGCCGGCGGCGTTCCTCGTCGGCGCGGTCGGCGTCGCGTACGCCGCCTACGCCCGCGCGGCCCGGCCGCCCGAGATCGATCTGCGGATCGAGCGCGCGTTCGGCGACGACCGGCCCGATCCGGGCGAGGCGGTCGAGGTCACGGTGCGAATCACGAACGAGGGCGAGGCGATCCCGGACCTGCGGATCGTCGACGGCGTCCCCGCGCAGCTGCACGTCGTCGAGGGGACGCCCCGCACGGCGATCGAACTCGACGCGGGCGAGACCGTCGAACTGACCTACTCGGTCGGCGCCGAGCGGGGACGCCACGGCTTCGAGCCGGTGCGCGCAATCGCTCGCGGGTACAGCGGCGCCGTCGAGCGCGACGCGCGCGTGTGGTCGGCGACCGACGACGAGGTGTACTGCACGCCCGGCGGGCTGCCGCCGTCGACCGACCTTTCGTTGCAGTCGCTGACGACGCCGTACGCCGGGCGCGTCGAGACCGACATCGGCGGCGACGGCGCCGAGTTCTACGCGACCCGCGAGTACCAGCGGGGCGACCCGCTTTCGCGGGTCGACTGGAACCGGAAAGCCCGGACGGGCGAGCTCTCGACCGTCGAGTTCCGCGAGGAGCGGGCGGCGTCGGTCGTGCTGCTGATCGACGTGCGAGCCGAAGCGTGGCTGCGGCCCGACGACGCCTCGCCCAGCGCCGTCGAGCGCTCGGTCGAGGGCGCGATGCAAGTGTTTTCCTCGCTGATCGAGGGCGGCGACCGGGTCGGCGTCGCGGTCGTCGGCGCGACCGATCCGTGGCTCCCGCCGGGCAGCGGCGAGGACCACCGCGCGAGGGCGCGCAAGCTGTTCGTCGAGCACCCGCTGTTGACCGCCGAGTCCGCGGCCGACCTGATCCAGCGGCCGATCAGCGTGCAGGCGCTGCGCCGCCAGCTGCCGAGCCACTCGCAGGTGATCCTGTTCTCGCCGCTGTGCGACGACGGCGTGATCGAGCAGGCGAAGCTGCTGGAGGCCAGCGGCCACCTCGTCACCGCGATCAGTCCCGATCCGACCGCGACGGCGACCTCCGGGCAGACCGTCGCGCACGTCAAGCGCGAACTCCGGCTCTCGGAGCTGCGCCGATCCGGCGCCCGGGTCGCCGACTGGGAGTGGAACGAGTCGCTGGCGTCTGCGATCTCGCGGGCCGGCGAGAGGTGGTCGGCGTGACGGGCGTCGACCGATCGCCGACGCGGACGAGCGGGCAGGTCGCCGTCCTCGCGGGCGTCGCGGCCGCCGTCGCGCTGGCGACCGGCTCGCTCCCGTCGCTGGCGCTGGGCGGGCCGGGCGTCGCCGCGCTCGCGATCGGCGTCCGGCGCGGCGAGCGCTCGTTCGTCTCGATCGGCGGGTTCGGGCTCTTCCTGGCGGCGCTGCTGGCCGGCGTCGCCGGCGCGCCGGTTCCGACGACGCTCGTCGGCGCCGCGCTGGCCGTGCTCGCGTGGGACGCCGGCACCGGGGCGATCGAACTCGGCGATCAGGTGGGTCGAAGCGCGGCGACCCGCGGCGCCGAACTCGCGCACCTCTCGGGAACCGTCACCGTCGCCGCGGTCGCAGGGGGGCTGGCGTACGGAACGTACGCGGCGACCGCCGGCGAGCGGCCGGTGACGGCGCTCGTGCTCCTGACGTTCGGCGCAGTGGCGCTGGCGTCCGGCCTCCGACTGATGCCCGTCTCGGACGGCGGACGCTGAGCCACCGTCGCGACGGTATCCAACCGACCGTCGCGGCTGCATTTTTTGAGGACATAGACGCCAGCGGCGCCGCATCGTTCGAATTTTCGGTTCGCCCGGTGCCCCCGCAGCCCCCGCTGATTATAAACTGCGTCGACGTACCAACCGATGAGGATCCACCGTCGCCCGCTCCGGCGGCACGATATCGACAGGCTTTATAAGGGGAAATATGCTGGTAGATAGGGTTTGGGGACACACTTATACGTCGTGGCTCCTGTACATAGTACACGCCCGGTGGCCGCCCGCCGGACCCCGCACCCGAGCCCGTTCGCGTCGTATCGTGTCGTCGTTCGCCGCCGAAGCCGTCGTCTCGCGGAGAGGTTTGGGGAACGACACCACATGACAAACCAACGCGCCGCTCGCCCTCGCGCCGCCGCCGGAACGCAATCCTTCGGAGAGCGGCGTCGCCGTCCGGCCGACGAACTGCGTTGTCGTCGCGCCGACCGTCCGCGTCCGCCGAGCGTCGGCCACGTCGCGGCGCGGCGTCAGCGCTCTCGGCGCGTCGCTCTGCGAGATACTCTCTCGCGGACGACTACCGCTGCGGGACGAACGGTGGAACTCGGCCGCCAGTGATACAATGTCAGGAGATACAGAGACCCTCGACGAACTGAGCCAGGAGTACAGGCAGTCGATGCCCGAAGACCTCCGGGAGACCAAGTCTTTCGAGTGGTACCTCGACGAGGTCTACGCGGACCCGAAGATCGCCCGGAACGCCCACCAGCGGGTGGCGGACATGTTCGACCACTACGGCACCGAGTACGACGAGGAGACCGGGGTCGTAGAGTACCGCCTGGCCTCGGAGGATCCGCTCCACGACGGCGAAAACCGCTTTTTCGGTCGCGTCGTCCACGAGTCGATCCACGAGTTCGTCAACAAGGTCAAAAGCGGCGCCAGGCGGCTCGGCCCCGAGCGCCGCATCAAGCTCCTGCTCGGACCGGTCGGCTCGGGCAAGTCCCACTTCGACAAGCAGGTCCGCAAGTACTTCGAGGACTACACGCTGCGGGATGAAGGCCGGATGTACACGTTCCGGTGGACGAACCTCTGTAGCGTGGTCGACGACCAGGACCCCGCCGACGACACGGTCCGGTCGCCGATGAACCAGGACCCGCTCGTCTTGCTCCCCCAGGAGCAACGCGAGTCCGTCATCGAGGGGATCAACGAGCGCCTCGACGCGCCGTACACGATCCGCAACGAGCAGTCCCTGGATCCGGAAAGCGAGTTCTACATGGACCGGCTGCTCGCCCACTACGAGGACGACCTCAAGCAGGTGCTGGAAAATCACGTCGAGATCGTCCGCCTGACCGCCGACGAGAACAAGCGCCAGGCCTTAGAGACGTTCGAGCCCAAGGACAAGAAAAACCAGGACGAGACCGAGCTAACCGGCGACGTCAACTACAGCAAGATCGCCGTCTACGGCGAGTCCGACCCCCGCGCGTTCGACTACTCGGGCGCGTTCTGTAACGCCAACCGCGGCGTGTTCTCCGGCGAGGAGCTGCTCAAACTGCAGCGGGAGTTCCTCTACGACTTCCTGCACGCCACCCAGGAGCAGACGATCAAGCCCAAGTCCAACCCGCGGATCGACATCGACCAGGTGATCGTCGGGCGGACGAACATGCCCGAGTACAAGGACAAGAAGGGCGACGAGAAGATGGAGGCGTTCAACGACCGCACCAAGCGGATCGACTTCCCGTACGTCCTCAGCTACGAGCACGAGGCCGACATCTACGACAAGATGCTCGGCAACGCCGACGTGCCCGACATCCACGTCGAGCCCCACACCCTGGAGATGGCGGGGCTGTTCGGCGTCCTGACGCGGATCGAGGAGCCCGACACCGAACTGGTCGACCTGCTCCAGAAGGCCAAGGCGTACAACGGCGAGGTCGACGAGGCCGACGACATCGACATCAAGAAGCTCCGCGACGAAGCCGAAGCCAAGGCCGAGATCGGCGAGGGGATGGACGGCATCTCGCCCCGATTCATCGGCGACGAGATCGCCGAGGCGATCATGGACTCCAAGCACCGCTCGCGCGGATTCCTCTCGCCGCTGACGGTGTTCAACTTCTTCGAGGAGAACCTCGAACACCACGGTTCGATCCCCGAGGAGAACTTCGAGCGGTACTACCGCTACCTCGAGACCGTGCGCGAGGAGTACCGCGAGCGGGCCATCGAGGACGTCCGCCACGCGCTGGCCTACGACGTCGACGAGATCCAGCGCCAGGGCGAGAAGTACATGGACCACGTGATGGCCTACATCGACGACGACACCGTCGAGGACGAACTCACCGGCCGCGAGCAGGAGCCCGACGAGACGTTCCTGCGCTCGGTCGAGGAGAAGCTCGACATCCCGGAGGACCGCAAGGACGACTTCCGCCAGGAGGTGAGCAACTGGGTGTCGCGCAGAGCGCGCGAGGGCGAGGCGTTCAACCCGCAGGACAACGAGCGCCTGCGCCGCGCCCTCGAGCGGAAGCTCTGGGAGGACAAGAAGCACAACATCAACTTCTCAGCGCTGGTCAGCGCCAACGAGTTCGACGACGACGAGCGCAACCAGTGGATCGACGCGCTCATCGAACAGGGGTACAGCGAGGACGGCGCGCGGGAGGTGCTAGAGTTCGCCGGCGCTGAGGTCGCCAAATCGGAGCTGGAGGAATAATGAGTCGAGGCGACGAGTACGTCACCGCGGCCGACCGCGCGCTCGAGGGCGCCTACGAGGAGCCGATGAGCCTCGGGGAGTACGTCGATCAGATCTTCGAGAACCCGAAGATCGCCTCCCACGCCAGCAAGTACCTGCTGGAGGCGATCGAGGCCGCCGGCACCCGGCCGGTCGTCGAGGAGGGCGAGGAAAAGGAGCGCTACCGCTTCTTCGACGATCCGCACAACGACGGCGAGCACGCCATCCTCGGCAACACCGAGGTGCTCAACGCGTTCGTCGACGACCTGCGGACGATCGCGGCCGAGCGCGGGAAAAACGAGAAGATCATCTGGTTCGACGGCCCGACCGCGACCGGCAAGTCCGAGCTCAAGCGCTGCCTGATCAACGGCCTCCGGGAGTACTCGAAAACTCCGGAAGGACGCCGCTACACGGTCGAGTGGAACGTCGAGGGCGCCGTCGAGAGCCGCGGGCTCAGCTACGGCGACCAGGCCGTCGAGGACGAGGACGACTGGTACGAGAGCCCGGTGCAGGTCCACCCGCTGTCGGTGTTCCCCGACGACGTCCGCGAGGAACTGCTCGCCGAGCTCAACGAGTCGACCGAGGACCACATCGACCTCCACGTCGACCAGCGCCTCGACCCGTTCTCGCGGGAGGCCTACGAGTACCTCGAAGAGCAGTACCGCCGCAACGGCGCCGAGGAGCTGTTCGCGACGATCACCGATCCCCAGCACCTGCGGGTGAAGAACTACGTCGTCGGCGTCGGGCAGGGGATCGGCGTGCTCCACTCCGAGGACGAGGGCCATCCCAAGCAGCGGCTCGTCGGCTCGTGGATGCAGGGGATGTTACAGGAGCTGGACTCACGGGGGCGCAAGAACCCGCAGGCCTTTAGCTACGACGGCGTGCTCTCGCAGGGAAACGGATTGCTCACGATCGTCGAGGACGCCGCCCAGCACGCCGACCTGCTCCAGAAGCTGCTGAACGTGCCCGACGAGGGCACCGTGAAGCTCGACAAGGGGATCGGGATGGACATCGACACGCAGATGCTCATCATCTCGAACCCCGATCTCGACGCCCAGCTCAACCAGCACGCCGACCGCAACGGGACCGACCCGCTGAAGGCCTTGAAGCGCCGGCTCGACAAGCACGAGTTCACGTACCTCACCAACCACTCGCTGGAGGCCGAGCTGATCAGGCGGGAGCTGACCGGCGAGACGGAAGTCTGGGAGGCCCGCGAGTACGAGGCGCTCGCGGAGAAGATCCGCGAGTCGATCTCGCTGCGGGTGCGCGACGCCGACGGGGAGATCATCGACCGCGAGCTGGCGCCACACGCCGTCGAGGCCGCCGCGATGTACGCCGTCGTCACGCGACTCGACGACGGCGACCTGCCGGCCGGCGTCGACCTCGTCGACAAGGCGATCCTGTTCGACCGGGGCTACCTGCAGGACGGCGACGAGCGCATCGAGAAAGACGAGTTCGAGTTCGAGGGCGCGACCAACGGCGAACACGGCATCCCCGTGACCTACACGCGGGACGAGCTGGCGAGCCTGCTCCAGACCGAGCGGGACCGCCACCACGCCGACCTGCCGGTCGAGGACGTCGTGATGCCGCGGGACGTGCTCAACGCGATGGCGGAGGATCTCGACGACGCGCCGGTGTTCTCCGCGGGCGAGCGCACCGAGTTCGAGAACCGGGTCGTGCCGGTGAAGAACTACGTGTTCCAGCAGCAGGAAGACGACGTCCTGGAGGCGATGATGCGGGACAAGCGCGTCGAGGAGTCGACGGTCGAGGAGTACATCCAGCACGTGTACGCCTGGGCGACCGACGAGCGCATCACGAACGATCGGGGCGAGCGCGTCGAGCCGGACCCGCTGAAGATGAAGGTGTTCGAGATCGAGCACATGGGCCGGTTCACCGAGGAGAACTACGCCGGCGACGAGCCCGGCCCCGCGGTCCGGGAGTTCCGCACCGAGAAGATCATCACGGCGCTGAACCGCCACGCGTGGGAGCGCCGGAACGAGGACTTCTCGGTGAGCGACGTCGACCTGACGGACATCCCGATCATCCGCTCGCTGCTGGAGAGCTACGACTGGGACGACGTCGCGCGCATCCACGAGGACTTCGACCCACGCCAGTGGGACGACCCGCCGGCCGACACCGAGACCGCGACCGTGAAGGAACGGACGATCGAGAACATGACGGATCTGTTCGACTACAGCGAGGCGTCCGCGGAGCTGACGAGTCGCCACGTTGTCGGGCAGATCGCCTACAAGTGGGATTAGCATGGGACTGCAAGACGACCTCGAACGATTCAGGGAAGTCGGCGAGAAGCGCCGCGAGGATCTGGCCGACTTCATCCAGTACGGCGACCTCGGACAGAGCGGGAAGGACGACGTCCGCATCCCGATCAAGATCGTCGACCTCCCCGAGTTCGAGTACGACCGGCGCGACCAGGGCGGCGTCGGGCAGGGCGACGCCGACGTCGGGGACCCCGTGGGACAGCCACAGCCCCAGCCGGGCGACGGCGACGAGGAGGGCGATCCCGGCGAGGAGGGCGCCGAGCACGAGTACTACGAGATGGATCCCGAGGAGTTCGCCCAGGAACTGGACGAGGAACTCGGGCTCGAACTCGATCCGAAGGGCAAGAAGGTGATCGAGGAGAAGGAAGGCCCCTTCACCGACCTGACTCGGACCGGTCCCGACTCGACGCTCGACTTCGAGCGCATGTTCAAGGAGGGACTCAAGCGCAAGCTCGCGATGGACTTCGACGAGGAGTTCCTCCGCGAGGTGCTCAAGATCGAGGGGTGGGGCCCGGACAGGGCCTTCGAGTGGGCGCGCGGCGAGAACGTGCCCGTCTCGAAAGCCTGGATCGACGACGCGTACGACGACGTCCCCCGGGACGAGCGGACGACGTGGTCGAGCATCGACGAACTGGAAGAGAACGTCGACCGCGAGCCCGTCCAGCAGAAGATCCGCCGGGAGGGGATCAAGCAGGTCCCGTTCCGCCGCGAGGACGAGCGGTATCGGCATCCGGAGATCATCGAGGAGCGCGAGAAGAACGTCGTCGTGTTCAACATCCGCGACGTCTCCGGGTCGATGCGCCAGAACAAGCGCGAGCTGGTCGAGCGCGTGTTCACGCCGCTGGACTGGTACCTGCAGGGCAAGTACGACAACGCCGAGTTCGTCTACATCGCCCACGACGCCGAGGCCTGGGAGGTCGAGCGCGACGAGTTCTTCGGCATCCGCTCGGGCGGCGGCACGAAGATCTCCTCGGCGTACGAGCTGGCCGAGGAACTGCTGGAGGAGTACCCCTGGAGCGAGTGGAACCGCTACGTGTTCGCCGCGGGCGACAGCGAGAACTCCTCGAACGACACCGAGCAGCGCGTCGTCCCGCTGATGGAGCAGATCCCCGCGAACCTCCACGCGTACGTGGAGACCCAGCCCAGCGGCAACGCGATCAACGCGACCCACGCCGAGGAGGTCGAGAGCCACTTCGGCGACAGCGACGACGTCGCGGTGGCGTACGTCTCCAGCGAGGACGACGTGACCGACGCCATCTACGAGATCCTCAGCACCGAGGAGGAGGCAGAACAGTGAGTCCCCAGGTGAACCCATGAGTTTCGACCGCTACGAGGCCAAGCGCGAGGCATCGAAGTTGCAGGAACCCGTCGACGAGGCGCGGCTGCTCGCCGAGAAGCTCGGCCTGGAGCCGTATCCGGTCAACTACTGGATCGTCGACTACGACGAGATGAACGAGCTGATCGCCTACGGCGGGTTCCAGCACCGGTATCCCCACTGGCGCTGGGGGATGCAGTACGACAAGCAACAGAAGCAGGGCCAGTACGGCGGCGGGAAGGCGTTCGAGATCGTCAACAACGACAACCCCTCCCACGCGTTCCTGCAGGAGTCCAACGAGCTCGCCGACCAGAAGGCGGTGATCACCCACGTCGAGGCTCACGCCGACTTCTTCGCGAACAACGAGTGGTTCGGCATGTTCACCGACGCGCGGGGCGACGACGAGGTAGACGCCGCCGCGATGTTAGAGCGCCACGGCCGGTCGATCCGCGAGTACATGGCCGATCCGGACGTCGAGCAGGCCAAGGTCGAGCGCTGGATCGACAACGTGCTCACGCTGGAGGACACGATCGACCAGCACCAGACGTTCTCGGCGTCGCACCTGCTGGGCGGGCCGGACGCCGACGGCGAGGAGCTCGACGACGACCTCGCCGAGAAGCTCTCGGAGCTCGACCTGAGCGACGAGGTGCTCGAAGAAGTGTTCGACGAGGAGTGGGTCGAGGACCAGGAGGGCGACGGCGCGGCCGCATCCTTCCCCGAGACGCCCGAGAAGGACGTCATCGCGTTCCTCCGCGAGCACGGCAAGCGGTACGACGAGGAGGCCGGCAAGGCCGTCGAGTTCGAGCCCTGGCAGCGCGACATCATCGAGATGCTGCGCGCCGAGTCGTACTACTTCGCCGCCCAGAAGATGACGAAGGTGATGAACGAGGGGTGGGCCGCTTACTGGGAGTCGATGATGATGGGCGAGGAGGCCTTTGCGGGTGCCGACGAGTTCCTCAGCTACGCCGACCACCAGGCCCGCGTGCTCGGCTCGCCCGGGCTGAACCCCTACAAGCTCGGCAAGGAGCTCTGGGAGTACGTCGAGAACACCACCAATCGCCGCGAGGTGCTCGACAAGCTGCTGCGCGTCGAGGGGATCTCGTGGCGCAACGTCGCCGACACGGTCGACTTCGACGACATCTTAGAGCAACTGGAGCCCCCGGAAGCGCTCGATTCGATCACGAGCGACGCGCTGGACGCCGTCGCTGAGCTCCCCGACAAGTTCGTCGACCGCGAGGCGCTCGAACGCGCCCGCGAGGGCGAGGTCGACGTGGACAAGTACCCCTGGAAGGTGCTGACCTACGAGGGGCTGGCCCGCCGGCACTACTCGCTGACCAAGCGTCAGAACCGCGGCTTTCTCAAGCGCGTCGGCCAGTCCGAACTCGAGCGGATCGGGCGGTACCTGTTCGACGACGCGGTGTACGAGAGCGTCGACGAGGCGCTCGACGACATCGACCACGCGCGGGGCTGGGACCGGATGCGCGAGATCCGCGAGAGCCACAACGACGTGACCTTCCTCGACGAGTTCCTCACCCAGGAGTTCGTCGACGAGAACGAGTACTTCACCTACGAGTACTCGCAGGCCGCCGGCCAGAACCGCGTCGCCAGCACCGACTACGAGGACGTCAAGAAGAAGCTGCTCCTGCAGTTCACCAACTTCGGGAAGCCGACGATCGTCGTCCAGGACGGCAACTACAACAACCGCAACGAGTTGCTGCTCGCGCACCGCTACAACGGCGTCATGCTCGACATCGAGCAGGCCCAGCGCACGCTCGAACGCGTGTTCGACCTCTGGGGGCGCCCGGTGAACCTGATGACGATCGTCAAGACCGTCGACGAACACGACATCGAGGTCGCCAAGCGCCGGAACCGCGAGCCCGAGCCCGAGGAGCAGGGCCTGCTGATCCGCTACGACGGCTCGACCTTCGAGGAGCGCGAGCTCCCCTGGGAGGAGGTCGAGGACATCGCCGCCAGCGACGTCGACTACGACACCAAGCCCGACGACTGGCTGGCCTGACCCGACACTTTACGGAGCTCCGGAGGGCTCGGCCCGACGCGCCTTTTTGATCGCAGTTCGACCATTCGGGCATGGCCACGACGAGTTCGTTCGACGTCTCGACCGACGAGCGCACCGACACCGTCGACGTGACCGACCGCGTCGCGGCGTCGATCCCTGACGGCGTCGAGGCTGGCGTCTGTTCGGTGTTCGTCCGCCACACCACCGCGGGGATCAGCGTCAACGAGAACGAGTCGCGGCTTCGCGACGACACGGAGGACTTTCTCGGCGATCTCGTCCCCGACGAGGGACACCGCCACGACCAGCTCGACGGGAACGCCGACTCGCACCTGCGCGCGACGCTGGTCGGCGCAAGCGAGTCGATCCCGGTCGAGGACGGCGACCTCGCGCTCGGGCGCTGGCAGTCGGTCTTGCTGCTGGAGTTCGACGGTCCGCGGACGCGCGAGGTGACGGTGACCGTCGTCGGCGAGTGAACATCGGCGTCCGGCGCCGCCGACGACGACGGGACGCTTCGTGACCCCGACTCGACGCCGACGCGTCCTCGCGTGACGCCGCCAGCGAGCCCGGCGCGATGAGACGCTGGAGGGTGTCGCTGCCGGCCGTCGCGAACACGATCGGGGCGCTTTCGGCGCCGAAGACGAACCAGCCGACCAGTCCGAGAACGCCCGCGACGAGAATGAGACGATCGTCGCGCAGCGACGCGACGCCGTCGAGCAGATGGCGGTGCGGCGTCACGTCGAGACGGTGAGGATGACCGACGCGTTCCAGCTGACGACGGTCAGTCCGATCAGAAACAGCCCCGCCGGAACGGCGGCGGCGTACGGCGCGGGCAGGCGCCAGGCGACGAGCGCGAACGCCGCCATCGTCACCGCCTTCCAGAGCGTCAGCAGGAGAGCGACGCCGAAAAATCCGGGCGCGAGTTCGATCAGCGCCGCCGGGATCGGGTTGCTCTCGCTGGCGCCGAGTTGCAGCCCGACCAGCGTCGACGCGAGGTCGCCGACGCCGTAGACGGCGATCGCCAGCCCCCACAGCGAGCCGACGCTGGCGAGCCAGCGCGACGGCGATGTGTCGACGCCGCCGAGCAGCACGTCGCTACCCGGCGTCACGGCGCTCGTCCTCCCGAGTGGCGCGGTTCTATCTCCCTCTCCGGTCGACGCTGTCGACGATCCCCCCAGATCATAGTTGCGACGGGCCCCGCGAGAGCGGCGGCCGTTACGCTCGACTGAGAGGCGATTGCCTGATTGATATATTTGCCATACCGTTGCGAAACGAGCGGTTACCGGACGGATACGGGAGCTCGTTTAACGATCGCGCAGAGAGAACGTCACGCGATAGCACACCTCTCGTGCCCGATCAGCGACGGGTCGTCGAGTAGGAGTCGCCTACGCCTTGCGATCGCCGGCGGCGGAGCGATATCGGTCCGGAACGACGCCGCTTCGGTCGGTGACGACGCCGTCGACGCCGAGGCGACACAGCGCCCGGACGACCAGCGGGTCGTCGACCGTCCAGGCGTTGACGCCGAGGCCGAGTTCGTGTGCGCGGGCGACCAGCGGCGAGTAGAAACACAGCGCGTACCGCGGGTGGACGTACCGGCAGTCGAGTTCGACGGCGGTCGTCACCGGTCGATCGCGCAGGCGATCGGCGAGGTACGCCGTCGGGATCGACGCCGACACATCCCTCGTCTCTCGCAGGGCCCGCTCGGAGAACGACGAGACGATGATCTGATTCGCGACTGCGTCGAGGGCGTCGACGGCGTCGGCCGCAATTCCCGCCTCCTTGAGTTCGGCGTTGACCGCGACGTCGGACGGAACGGCGGCCAGCGCCTCGTCGAGCGTCGGGATCGATTCGCCGGAGCCGAGCACGTCGAGCGCCCGCAGTTCCGACAGCGACAGGTCCGCCACTCGGCCCGTCCCGTCGGTAAGCCGATCTACATCCGCGTCGTGGATCACGACGAGTTCGCCCGATCCGCACCGGCGCACGTCGATCTCGACAGCGTCGGCGCGTCGGCCCGCGCGCCGGAGCGCGGCGATCGTGTTCTCGGGCGCCTCGGCGGCGTAACCGCGGTGGGCGATCTCCATTCGGTGACGGGTTCCCGCCCGAGTCGCAAAAGTCATCGGACAGCTCGCCGCCCACAGATTCAACTTCCGAGCCGACGCGAGTACCAGTATGTCTGTCAGCTTCGACTTCGAGGGAAAAGTCGCGGTCGTCACCGGCGCTTGCGGGGCGCTCGGCAGCGCCGTCGTCGATCGGTTCCGCGACGCCGGCGCGACCGTGGCGGCGGTCGACGTGATCGAGCCCGACGACGAGGACGCGCTGCTCGACCTCGACGGAGATACTCACTACTACCGGATCGACCTGACCGACGAGAGCGACGTCGAGGACGGCATCGCCGAGATCGTCGACGACCACGGCCGGATCGACTACCTCGCGAACGTCGCGGGCACCTGGCGCGGGGGCCAGCCGATCGACGAGACGCCGGTCGAGGAGTTCGACATGCTGTTCGACGTCAACCTCAAGAGCGCCTTTCTCGCGAGCAAGCACGTGCTCCCCGAACTGCGCGACGCCGAGGGCGCCATCGTCAGCATCAGTTCGCGCTCGTCGCTGTCGGGCGGCGAGGGTGACGGTCCGTATCGCGCCTCGAAGGCGGGCGTGCGATTGCTGACGGAGACGCTGGCCGAGGAGAACAAGGGTGTGGTGCGCGCCAACGCGGTCATGCCGAGCGTGATCGACACGCCGGCGAACCGCGAGATGATGCCCGACGCCGATCACGACTCGTGGGTCGCCCCGGCCGACATCGCCGGCGTGATCGCGTTCCTCTGTAGCGACGGCGCCGGGCCGACCAGCGGCGCCGCCGTGCCGGTGTACGGCGAGGCGTGACGATAGTACGCGCGTCGCGGGGTCAGAGCACGTTCGGCGTTCGAAGCGCCCGGAACGCTCACGGATGATCGATTTTCTCGTTCAGCGCCAGTGACAACAGATTTACATAAAGGCCGGTTTTTGGTTCGAAATAAGGCAGTAGTGGTCGTTCGTCCGGAGATAACGGCCCGCCAAACGTGAAATTGAACAAACACGAAATCCGATCCGCAAATTTATTATAAAGTCGGTGGGTGAGTACGTAGCATGTCTCTCGAAGACGTAACGCGCGAGAAGTGGGCGACACGAATCGGTTTCATCCTCGCCGCCGTCGGCAGCGCGGTGGGGCTGGGTAACATCTGGCGGTTCCCGTTCCAGGTCGGCCAGGAAGGCGGTGCGGCGTTCCTGGTGATGTACCTGCTGTTCGTGGCGATCATCGGCATCCCGGCGATGCTCGTCGAGTTCGTCGTCGGCCGTAGCTCCGAGCGCAACCCGATCAACGCGTTCGATCGACTCGGCCACGGCAAGTGGCGATTCATCGGTTTCCTGGGCGTGTTCACCGGATTCCTGATCCTGTCGTACTACTCGGTCGTCGCCGGGTGGGTTACACGGTACACGTTCGCGAGCCTGACCGGCGCGTACTTCGGCGAGCCCGCGGCGTACTTCGGTCAGATCTCCTCCGGCCCGGCTGCGATCGGTTTCCACGCGCTGTTCATGGTGGCGACGGCCGTGATCGTCGCTGCCGGCATCCAGCGCGGCATCGAGCTTGCGGTGAAGGTGATGGTGCCCGCGCTGCTCGCGCTGCTGATCGGGCTGATCGGCTACGCGTTCACCCTCGAAGGCGCCGCCGAGGGGTACGCGTACTACCTCTCGCCGGATCTGAGCGTCATCGCGGCGAACTGGACGTCGATCCTCCCGGCCGCGGCGGGGCAGGCCTTCTTCACCCTGTCGCTTGGGATGGGCGTGATGATCACCTACGCGTCCTACATCGACGAGGATCGTAACCTCGGCGTCGACGGCGGGTGGATCGCAGGCCTGAACACGACGGTGTCGATCCTCGCGGGACTGGTCGTCTTCCCCGTGCTGTTCACCATCGGCGCCGAGCCCGGTTCCGGCGGACCGGGCGAACTGTTCGTCGGCGTCGGCGGCGCGATCGCGCAGATTCCCGGGAGCCGATTCGTCGGCTTCCTGTTCTTCGGCGTCGTCACGATCGCGGCGCTGTCCAGCGCCATCAGCATCCTCGAGGTGCTGGTGTCCTACGCCATCGACAACTACGGCGTGGAGCGGAAGAAAGCGACCGCGGCGATCTCGTCGATCGTCTTCCTGGTCGGCATCCCGTCCGCGCTCAGTCTGGACGCGCTCACGGTGTTCGATCAGCTAACGGCGAACCTCCTGCTGCCGCTGGGGGTGTTCCTTACGGTGATTTTCGTGGGCTGGGTGTTCCAAGACTCCGCTCGAGAGCTCGCGAAGGGCACGTCGGGTAACGCGAACGGCACGCTACCCACGCTGTGGATCTGGCACATCCGGACGGTGATTCTGGCGGTCGTCGGCATTGTGCTGTTGATCAGCGCGCGCAACATGTACCAGACGCTGAGCGGAATGCTGTAAACGCGACGACACCACGCCGGTTTCGGTTTGCGGAAAACTTTTCCTTCCACTGGTAGTCACTTCGGACTATGAACGACAGCCGGAGGGACCTGCCGTGACGATGGAAGATCGCCTGGAGGAGTTGCGAAACCTCCGCGAGGACGCCGAGAAGGGCGGCGGGGAGGCCCGGATCGAGCGTCAGCACGAGAAGGGGAAGATGACCGCTCGCGAGCGGATCGAGTACTTCCTGGACGACGGCACGTTCAACGAGTTCGACCAGCTCCGGACCCACAGCAACCACAACTTCGGGATGGAGGAAAAGCAGATCCTGACCGACGGCGTCGTGACGGGCTACGGCGAGGTCGACGGGCGAAAGGTGTTCGTGTTCGCCCACGACTTCACCGTGTTCGGCGGCTCGCTCGGGGAGGTGTTCGCCGAGAAGATCTGCAAGGTGATGGACACCGCGATCGAGGTCGGCTGTCCGATCGTCGGGCTGAACGACTCGGCGGGCGCTCGCATCCAGGAGGGCGTCAACAGCCTCGCCGGCTTCGCAGACATCTTCCACCGCAATCAGAAAGCCAGCGGCGTCGTGCCCCAGATATCGGGGATCATGGGGCCCTGCGCCGGCGGCGCGGTGTACTCGCCGTCGATCACCGACTTCGTGTTCATGGTCGAGGACACCAGCCACATGTACATCACCGGGCCCGGCGTCACCGAGACGGTCACCGGCGAGTCGGTGACCCACGAGGAGCTGGGGGGCGCCTCGACCCACAGCTCGACGACCGGCGTCGCGCAGTTCGCGGTGCCCGACGACGAGACCGCGCTCGACCAGATCCGCCACCTGCTGTCGTACCTGCCGCAGAACAACGTCGAGGATCCGCCGCGCGTCGAGCCGTGGGACGACCCCGACCGGCGCGACGACAGGTTGGAAGAGATCGTTCCGCCGAGCCCGCAGAAACCGTACGACATGGTCGACGTGATCGACTCGGTGATGGACGAAGGCTCCTTCTTCAAGGTCAACGAGAACTTCGCCAAAAATATCGTCGTCGGCTTCTCCCGGCTCGACGGCCACGCCGTCGGCATCGTGGCGAACCAGCCCCGCGTGAACGCCGGGACGCTCACCGTCGACTCCTCGATGAAGGCCTCGCGGTTCGTGCGCTTCTGCGACTCGTTCAACGTCCCGATCGTCACGTTCGTCGACGTGCCCGGCTACATGCCCGGCACCGACCAGGAGCACCGCGGGATCATCCGCCACGGCGCCAAGCTACTGTACGCCTACTCCGAGGCGACCGTGCCGCTGATGACCGTGATCACGCGCAAGGCCTACGGCGGGGCGTACTGCGTGATGGCGTCGAAACACCTCGGCGCCGACGTCAACTACGCGTGGCCGACCGCCGAGATCGCAGTGATGGGGCCGCAGGGCGCGGTCAACCTGCTGTACGACGACGAACTCGAAGCGGCCGACGACACGGAGGCGCTCCGCCAGGAGCTGATCGACGAGTACCGCGACGAGTTCGCCAACCCCTACACCGCGGCCGACCGGGGCTACCTCGACGACGTGATCGAGCCCACCGAGACGCGCCCGCGGCTCATCGACGATCTGGAGATGCTCCGCTCGAAGCGCGAGGACCAGCCCGACAAGAAACACGGCAACATCCCCCTCTGATGGCGGGGAGTTCGGACGCGCCGACCGCGACCGACCCCGAGGACGTCGCGGCGCCGGTCGGCGAGATCCTGCCCGCCGACGCAGCGATCGACCTGCCGGACGACGCCACGGACGCCGAGGCGGCCGCCATCGCGGCGGCGATCGGCGCCCACCTCCGGGATCGGGAACTCGCCGCGGCGCGCGCGGCGGCGAGCGAAGAGAGCTGGGACGGGAAGCGCTGGTCGTTCGCCGGCCGGACCGAAGCCACGCAGGGCCGGAGCGATCGGGTGCCGCTGGACGCCCCGACCGACGCGTGGACTGCGGCCGGGCGGACGGATCGATTCTGACGCCGCTTCGCGGGCAACCTATCCCCCATTCTGACGCCGCTTCGCGGCCGACCGTCCCCGAGTTTTGACACCGTCCCTCGGTCGGTCGAAACCGGCGGTGCTCGCGGGGCGGGGGTGCCTGAACCGGTAAAGTAACGTACGTGGTCGCTGATGGTTCAGTCAAGAATGTTCCGGAAGGTTCTGGTCGCGAACCGCGGCGAGATCGCGGTGCGCGTGATGCGGGCGTGCGAGGAGCTCAACGTCGGGACGGTCGCAATCTACAGCGACGCCGACAAGAACTCCGGCCACGTCCGGTACGCCGATGAGGCGTACAACGTCGGCCCGGCGAAGGCCAGCGAGTCGTACCTCGACCACGAGGCGGTCATCGAGGCCGCGCGCAAGGCCAACGCGGACGCGATCCACCCCGGCTACGGGTTCCTCGCGGAGAACGCCGAGTTCGCCAGCAAGGTCGAGGACACCGAGATCACCTGGATCGGCCCGGCCAGCGACGCGATGGAGTCGCTCGGCGAGAAGACGAAGGCCCGGAAGATCATGCGGTCGGCGGACGTCCCGATCGTCCCCGGAACGACCGATCCGGTCACCGAGCCCGAGCAGGTCAAGGAGTTCGGCGACGAGCACGGCTACCCCGTCGCGATCAAGGCCGAGGGCGGGGGCGGCGGCCGCGGGATGAAGATCGTCGAGTCGCCCGAGGAAGCCGAAGACCAGCTCCAGAGCGCCAAGCGAGAGGGCGAAGCGTACTTCGGCAACGATTCGGTGTACCTGGAGCGATTCTTGGAGAACCCGCGCCACATCGAGGTCCAGATCGTCGCCGATCAGGAGGGCAACGTTCGCCATCTCGGCGAGCGGGACTGCTCGCTCCAGCGACGCCACCAGAAGGTCATCGAGGAGGGGCCGAGCCCGGCGCTCTCGGACGAGCTGCGCGAGCAGATCGGTGAATCAGCCCGCCGGGGCGTCAAGGAGGCCGAGTACACGAACGCCGGCACCGTCGAGTTCCTCGTCGAGGAAGACGAGGATCGCGCCGACGGCGAGCTGCTGGGGCCCGACACCAACTTCTACTTCCTGGAAGTGAACACGCGGATCCAGGTCGAACACACCGTCACGGAGGAGATCACCGGGATCGACATCGTGAAGTGGCAGATCCGGATCGCCGCGGGCCAGGAGCTGGGCTTCGAGCAGGACGACGTCGAGATCGACGGCCACGCGATGGAGTTCCGGATCAACGCCGAGAACGCCGCCGAGGAGTTCGCCCCCGCGACCGGCGGGAAGCTGGCGACGTACGACCCGCCGGGCGGGATCGGCGTCCGGCTCGACGACGCCCTGCGCCAGGGCGACGAGATCGTCACCGACTACGACTCGATGATCGCCAAGCTCGTCGTCTACGGGGGCGATCGCGACGAGTGTATCGCGCGCAGCCTGCGGGCGCTCCGGGAGTACGAGATCGACGGCGTCGTGACGATCGTCCCGTTCCATCGGCTGATGCTCTCCGACGAGACGTTCGTCGAGGGCAAACACACCACGAAGTACCTCGACGAGGAGATCGACCGGAGCCGGATCGCCGAGGCCCAACAGCAGTGGGGCACCGAGACCGAAGCCGACGAGGAGGACGAGGACGTCGTCGAGCGCGAGTTCACCGTCGAAGTCAACGGCAAGCGCTTCGAGGTCGACTTGGAGGAGCGCGGCGCGGCGCCGATCACCGCGGAGGCCGGCGGTGGCGGGTCGGCGTCACGACCGGCCAGCGCCGGCCCGGACGAGGGCAGCGGCGGGACGGAGATCACCGGCGAGGGCGAGACCGTCGCCGCCGAGATGCAGGGTACGATCCTCGAGATCAACGTCGAGGAGGGCGACGAGGTCGCCGCCGGCGACGTGATCTGCGTGCTCGAAGCGATGAAAATGGAGAACGACGTCGTCGCCGAGTCCGGCGGCACCGTCACGCAGGTCGCCGTCTCCGAGGGCGAGAGCGTCGACATGGGCGACGTGCTGGTCGTGCTGGACTGACGGTCGATCGGTAGATCGACGCCGCTCGTTCTCGGAGCGCCCGACTCCGTTCGTTCTCAGAGCGCCCGACTCCGTTCCTCTCAGAGCGCCCGACTCCGTTCCTCTCAGAGCGCCCGATCGAGCAACTCGACGGGATGGGCCGGCTTTTCGACGCCGCCGTCGCGCTCGGCGAGTTGACTGCGACAGGAGGTGCCCGGCGCCGTCACCGTCTCGCCGCCGCTCGCTTCGACCTGGTCGAACAGGATCGAGCCGATCGCCTGACTCATCGAGTAGTGTTCTTCCTCGTAGCCGAAGCTCCCGGCCATGCCGCAGCAGCCGCTGTCGAGCACGTCGACGTCGTAGCCCGCCCGTTCGAGCACTGCGGGGGCGTGAAGCTCTCGCTTGGTCGCGGTCTGGTGGCAGTGGCCGTGGTAGGTGACCGATTCGCCGTCGGCGTCCGCAGGGACGTCGAGATCGAACAGGTCGAGGTACTCCGCGACGCCGAAGGTGTTGCCGGCGACGCGCTCGACCGCCTCGCCCGTGAGCAGGTCGCGGTAGTCCGACTGGAGCATGACGGCGTCGGAGGGTTCGACCACGACGACGTCCCAGCCGTCCGCGACGAGCGGCGCGAGTTCCTCGACGTTGTGACGGGCGCGCTCGCGGGCGAGGTCGAGAAACCCCTTCGAGAACGCGGGGCGACCGCTGCCGGTGACTTCGGTGGGCACCGCGACGTGGACGCCCGCGGCTTCGAGCGCGCGCACCGCGGCCATCCCGATCTCGGGGTCGCTGTAGTTGGTGTACGTGTCCGGGAACACGAGCGCCTTGCGCTCGGCGTCCTCGACGCCGACCGCGGGGTCCCGATCGGCCATCCGGTCGACGAACGACCGGCGATCGAACGTCGGAAGATCACGTTCTCGGGCGATGCCGAGGGACTTCTCCGCGAGGATACCCGCACCCGGAATCTTGGTCAGCCAGTTCGAGAGCGGCGCCGTCGCCGAGCCGAGCTTGGCGGCCAGTTCGACGTTGGCGAACAGGCGATCGCGCAGGCTTGCGCCCTCCCGCTGGTGGTACTCGTGGGTCAACTCGGCTTTCATCTTCGCCATGTCGACCTCGCTGGGACAGTCGCGGGCGCAGCCCTTGCAGCCGATGCAGAGGTCGAGCACCTCCGTGACGAACTCGTCGGAAAACACCTCGTCGTCGGGCAGGTCGCCGCTCATCGCCTGCCGCAGGGCGTTGGCTCGTCCGCGCGTGCTGGTGATCTCCTCGTCGGCCGCGCGGTAGGTCGGGCACATCACGCCGCCGGTGGTCTCCTGCCCGCCGCGACAGCCGCCGCAGCCGTGACAGAGTTCGGCCATCCCCCGAAACCCGTTGTCGTTCGACCACTCCATGGTCGGCGCGAAGCCGGCGTCGAACTCGTAGGCGGGGTCGAACCGAAGGTTCTCGGTCATGTCCGGGAGGGTGGCGTCGGCGTCGCTCGCGTCGTCGGACGCCGAACCGGCACCGCTGGCCGCCGCGACCCGCTCGGGCGACAGGCCACAGACCTGCCCCGGATTCAGCAGCCAGTCGGGGTCGAACGCCGATTTCAGGTCGCGGAACACCTGCCAGACAGCCTCGCCGTACAGCTTATGGTTCCACCGCGTCCGCGCGCGCCCGTCGCCGTGCTCGCCCGAGACGCTGCCGCCGTACTCGACGACGAGGTCCGTGATGGCGTCGGCCAGCGATTCCATGCGCTCGACACCCGCCTCGGACTTGGTGTCGATCAGCGGGCGGATGTGCAGACAGCCCGGGCCGGCGTGGGCGTAGAACGAGGCGAACGTGTCGTGGTCCTCCAGCACCTGCTGGACGTCGGCGACGTACTCGGGTAGATTTTCGGGCGGCACCGCGGTGTCCTCGATGAAGGAGATGTGCTTGGCGTCGCTCGTCCGCGAGAGCAAGATCGGCAGTCCCGACTTCCGGAGCTTCCAGAACTTCGCGCGCGCCGCCGGTTCGTGCGCCTCGCGTGCGGCGAACGCCTGCTGCGGGGCCGCCGTGATCGACGCCGCGCCGTCGGCCGGCGCCACCTCGCTCGTGGCGTCGGGCACGCGGTCGGCGAGCAGGTCGGCGACGGCGTCCATCCCCTCGGCGTCGTCCTCCGCGTAGAACTCCACGAGCAGGACCGCACGGGTCCCTTCGGGGAGCATCTCGACGAGGTCGCCGAACTCCTCGGTCTCCCCAGCGAGGTCGAGCAACACGCCGTCGAGCACTTCGACCGCGGCGGGGTCGTGTTCGAGGATCGGCGCGACGTCCTCCATGGCGTCGAGCAGGTCCTCGTAGGTCAGCAGCGCCATCGACTTCGTCTCGGGGATCGGTTCGAGGTCGAGCGTCGCCTCCGTGATCACCGCGAGCGTCCCCTCGCTGCCCGCGAGCAGGCGGGCGAGGTTGACCGAGCCCTCTTCGGCTTCGTCGAGAAGCCGGTCCAGGTTGTACCCCGAGACGTTGCGCTTGAGCTGGGGAAACACCTCGCGGACGGCGTCGCTGCGCTCGTCGACGATGTCGGCGACCGCGGCGTGGATCTGGGCTTCGAGGTCGCCGTCGGGATCGGCCGTCCTCCGGAGATCGTCGAGCGATACCTCGCCGAGCGTCGTCACGGTGCCGTCGGCCAGCACGACCTCGGCTTCCCGGACGTACGCGTCGGTCTTGCCGTACTTCAGCGAGTGGGCGCCCGTGGAGTTGTTGCCGATCGCGCCGCCGACCGCGCTTCGATTTCCGGCGGCCGGGTCCGGCGCGAACTTCAGGTCGTGGGGGTCGAGCGCGGCGTTGAGTTCGTCGACGATCGCCCCCGACTGCACGCGGGCGGTCGCGGCGTCCGGATCGACGCCGAGCAGCCCGTCCATGTGCCGGGTGAAGTCCAGCACGACCGCCTCGTTGACGGCCTGCCCCGCGAGGCTGGTCCCGCCGCCGCGCGGCAGGACGGGGATCTCCCGGCGCGCGCAGTACTCCACGACGGCGGCGACGTCATCGGTCGACGCCGGGAAGACGACGCCGATCGGCGTCACCTCGTAGGCGGAAGCGTCCGTGGCGTACAGCTGGCGGGAGTACTCGTCGAAGCGGACGTCGCCGTCGACCCGGTCCTCGAGGTCGTCGACCAGCCCGGCGCGGCGCACCGTCTCGCTCTGGTAGTCGTACGCTGCTCTCGGGTCCGTCTCCGGGGAGTGCTGGGAGTCGCTCATGGAAGTGACTGCGGCGTCCCGACGCCAAGCTGTCCGGGACGCCGCGGTGGTTCGTGTACGAGTGTCACGCCCTCACAGTAATCAATCGTTCGACAGCGAACCGGCGATCGTTCCCAATCGAGGCCGCGCCAGCGGCGTTCGTCCAGTTCGTCGAGTAGCATGCCAACGATTACCGCAGCATCGGTGCGGTCCGTGGGTATTTTTCGCGTGGGGAAAGGGAGCACGGCTGCAAATCAATTATTACGGAGGACCACGATAGACCTAGTATGGCGACAACGATCCGGAAACCGCGCTCGCGCAAGTGCGAGCTGTGTGGCCGCCGGGAAGCCTGGGACGACGAGCGAGGCTCCTGGCAGATCGTCGCGGACGACGGCGAGCGCGCGGTGGGCAACCCACACTGCATCCACGAGTGGGACATCACGGGTTCGTTCACGCCCATCGAGCAGACCGACGCCTGAGCGATCGGCCGGACGACCGCGATTCCTTTTGTACTCGCGCTCCGTAGCGCCCGCCGTGCCGACCGCATTCATCACCGCGCCGCCGGACGCCGCCGCCGAGATCGCGGGGCCGCTCGTCGACGAGCGACTGGCCGCCTGCGCGAACCGTGTCTCCTGCCGGTCGACCTACCGGTGGGAGGGTGAAGTCCACGACGACGAGGAAGAGATCCTTCTCGCGAAGACGACCCACGATGCGTACCCGGACCTCGTCGAGCGCGTCGAGGCGCTCCATCCCTACGACGTGCCCTGCATCGAACGCTTCGAAGAGGACGACGTCTTGGCGGCGTTCGCCGAGTGGCGAGGCGACGCCGTCGAGAAGTGAGCGCTCGCTCGGACACCGTCGGGGAGCACAGGACCGACCGCACCCCCGTGTCATGCCGTCACTCGCACCGGACAGAAAGATAATCCTTAAAAATCGCGCGAGGATTGTATCCAGTATGGCTGGAACTATCGAAGTGCTCGTCCCGGGCGGCCAGGCCAACCCTGGCCCGCCGCTCGGCCCCGAGCTGGGCCCGACGCCCGTCGACGTGCAGGCAGTCGTCCAGGAGATCAACGACCAGACCGAAGCGTTCGACGGCACGGAAGTGCCCGTCACCGTCGACTACGACGACGACGGGGCCTTCGAGATCGAAGTCGGCGTCCCGCCGACGGCCGAGCTCATCAAGGACGAGGCCGGCTTCGAGACCGGCAGCGGTGAGCCCCAGGAGGACTTCGTCGCCGATCTCTCGGTCGACCAGGTCAAGCAGATCGCCGAGCAGAAGCTCCCCGACCTGCTCGCCTACGACCTGAAGAACGCCGCGAAGGAAGTCGTCGGCACCTGCACCTCGCTGGGCGTCACCATCGAGGGCGAGAATCCCCGCGAGTTCAAGGAGCGACTCGACGGCGGCGAGTACGACGACCGGTTCGCGGAAGAAGCGGCGGCCTAAGCCGGTCGGTACTTCTCTCCCTTTCCGCAGGTCCCCAGCGACGCGTCCGCATCTGCAGCGGCGCGTCCGGTTTCGGGTCGCCGGCGCCTCGTCGCGAGGGCGCGCAGGTCGACGCCGTGCCGGGGGCGACCGCTCCCCGCCGCCTACAGGAACAGCAGCACGACCGAGTACCCCGCGGCGCCGGCGGCGAACGCCCAGAACCGGCTGTCGTGCTCCTCGGGGAGCTCCTCTTTGATCACGTTGAGCACGACGCCGCCGGCCAGGAAGGCAAAGAGCGTCGCCACCGCGGCCTCCGTGACGTCGACGGCGAGGCCGATCACCCACCCGACGAGCACGGCGACCGCAAGTAACCACCGGCCGTAGCGGTCGTACACCGCCTCGTGGTGCCGGCGAAGGCCGTAGTCGTTGACGACGAAGTGCAGCGCCATCGCCGCCGCGAACAGCACCAGCGAGCCGAGTCCGGGCGTCTCCCGGTGGACGAGCAGGTAGCCGATCAACCCGTTGTATCCCGCGAACGCGGCGACGTGGATCCAGAAGATCGAATCTCCCGGTTCGTCGCCCTCACCGGGGGCCTCACGGTCCCGTCCGGCGACGGCGAATCGCTCGACGCCGTAGAACGTGGCGAAGCCCATCAGCGCGACGAGGTAGGCGTGATGTTCGAGGAAGCCGACGGTGCCCTCCAGCGACGCCTGACCGACGCTCAGCTCCGGCAGGACGTGGACGAACACGTACGCGACCGAGGCGCCGCCGGCCGTCGAGAGCCAGGCGCTGCGCGGGACGGCCGTCGAGGCGCGGATCCGGCGCGCGCCGACGTGGATCGCCGCCAGGGCGACGGCGGCGGCCCCGGTGAGCGCGACGGACGGACCGGCGACTTTGAAAGCGGCCATACGGGCAGTTGGTCGCCCGAGGATAAAACCGTCTGACCGTGCGACGCCGACGGCACCGGCGGCAGTTCGCGGGCGCCGAGTCGGCTGTGCGCCGAACGCCGACGGTTCGTAACGACGGCTTTAAGTTTCGCATGGACCTCGTCTCCGGTGAGACAGGCATCGCCTGTTTCACTGACCCGTAGGAGCAGTTCCTGCGTACTACGGAGGTGAACGATGGCAGATCAGGACATAGAGCAAGCAGTCTCTCGCGCACTCGAGGACGCACCCGATCGCAACTTCAGCGAGACGGTCGACCTCGCGGTTAACCTGCGCGATCTGGATCTCAACGAACCGTCGAATCGCGTCGACGAGTCCGTCGTGCTCCCGTCCGGTACCGGACAGGAGACGCGGATCGTCGTAATAGCGGAGGGTGAAACAGCCATCCGCGCGGAGGACGTCGCCGACGAGGTTATCGGCGGCGACGACCTCTCGGATCTCGGTGACGACGACGACGAGGCGAAGGACCTCGCCGAGGCGACCGACTTCTTCATCGCCGAAGAGGCGATGATGCAGGACGTCGGTCGCTACCTCGGTACGATCCTCGGCCCGCGGGGCAAGATGCCCGAGCCGCTCTCGCCCGACGACGACGTCGTCGAAGTCGTCAACCGAATGAAAAACACCGTCCAGCTCCGCAGCGGCGACCGCCGCACGTTCCACACGCGCGTCGGCGCCGAGGACATGGGCGCGGAGGATATCGCCGACAACATCGACGTGATCCTCCGACGCCTCCACGCGGACCTGGAGAAGGGCCCGCTGAACCTGGATTCGGTCTACGTCAAGACCACCATGGGCCCGGCAGTGGAGGTGGCCTGAGATGAGCGCAGAAGCCGAGCGCAAGACCCAGAACCTTCCCGAGTGGAAGCGCGAGGAGGTCGACGAGATCGTCGGCATCCTCGAGGGCTACGAGAGCGTCGGCGTCGTCAACATCGCCGGCATCCCGTCGCGACAGCTTCAGGACATGCGTCGCGACCTACACGGCACCGCCGAGCTGCGCGTCAGCCGCAACACGCTGCTGGAGCGCGCGCTCGACGAGGTCGGCGACGGTCTCGACGAGCTCGTCGATCACGTCGAGGGCCAGGTCGGGCTGATCGGCACGAACTCCAACCCCTTCACGCTCTACCAGGAGCTGGAGGCGTCCAAGACGCCCGCGCCCATCGGCGCCGGCGAGGTCGCGCCCAACGACATCGTCGTCCCCGAGGGCGACACCGGCGTCGACCCCGGTCCGTTCGTCGGCGAGCTGCAGAGCGTCGGCGCATCGGCCCGCATCCAGGACGGTTCGATTCAGGTAACCGAGGACAGCACGGTCCTGTCGGCCGGCGAGGAGGTCTCCCAGGACCTCTCGAACGTCCTCAGCGAGCTGGGCATCGAGCCCAAGGAAGTCGGGCTGGACCTGCGCGCCGTCGTCTCCGAGGGCGTGCTGTTCGACCCCGAGGATCTCGACATCGACGTCGAGGCCTACCGGTCGGACGTCCAGACCGCCGCCGCTCGCGCGCGGAACCTCTCGATCAACGCCGAGTACGCCACGCCCGCCACGGCGCCGACGCTCATCGCGAAGGCGACCGGCGAGGCCAAGAGCCTCGGCATCCAGGCATCGATTGAGAGCCCCGACCTCGCCGACGATCTCGTGACCAAGGCCGACGCGCAGGTGCGCGCCCTGGCCGCACAGATCGACGACGAGGAGGCGCTCCCGGAGGAACTGCAGGACGTCGAAGCGCCTGCGGCCGCCGCGGAGACCGCCGACGAAGAATCGACTGACGACCAAGACGACGAAGCGGACGAGACCGACGCCGACGACGCCGCCGAGGAAGACGACGATGACGACGACGGCGACGACGGCGCTGCTGAGGGTCTCGGCAACATGTTCGGGTGATTCATCCATGGAATACGTTTACGCAGCACTCATCCTCAACGAGACTGGCGAAGAGATCAACGAAGACAACCTGACCGGCGTGCTCGAGGCAGCCGGCGTCGACGTGGAGGAGTCCCGCGTCAAGGCGCTGGTCGCCGCACTGGAGGACGTCGACATCGACGAAGCCGTCGACGAGGCCGCGGCGGTCCCCGCGGGCGGCGCCGCAGCGGGCGGCGCAGCCGGCGGCGCTGCAGCCGAAGGCGACGACGAGGAAGCCGAGGAGGCCGAGGAAGACCTCCCCGACACGACCGACGAGGACGACGGCGACGACGACGAGGACGAGGAGGCCAGCGGCGAGGGCCTCGGCGAGCTCTTCGGTTAAACTCGACGCCCCAGATCCCACACTTTCTTTCGGTGCTACGGCCGCCAGCGACGGCTGCGTCGTGAGCCGCGGAACGGCGCTGCGAGCTTTCGGCGCCGTCACGATGCCGGACGCTGCTGAGTCGTCGCGTGCCGTCTGGCGCCGCCACGATCCCACCCCCGTCGTCGCGCAGGTTTTAGTACGATCGCGATCAACGGCCGGCCGTGAGCGACACCGGACAGCTTCGGGACACCTACGTCGCCGCGCTCCAGCACGACCTCGCGGAGCTGCCGGATGGTACGACGCTGGTGGGCGTCGTCCGGGAGCCGACGTCGTGGTTCCACGCGGCGGTCGACGAGAACCGGCCGGCGCTGGCGCCGCCTACGAAGCTGCTAGAGGACGTCCGGACCGAGCAGGCGGCACTCGAAGCCGAGGGCGTCGACGACGCCGCGGCGCACAATCGGGCGATGGCCGCGGTCGACTTCGACCGGCGCTACCGCGAGTACCTCGACGACGCCGCAGCGGCGTCGAGCGCGATCGAGAAGTTGATCGAGCGGTTGCGGGGCGGCGAGGACGTCGCGCTGGTGTGTTACGAGAACACCGACGAGAAGCGCTGCCACCGGACGGTCCTGCGCGAGCGAATCGAAAAGAGACGCTGATCGGTTCTCAGCCGGCGTACGAGCTGTCGCCGACGACCTCGACGAACTCGCCGCGGCCGACGCCGCCGTTCGAGTCGAACTCGGTGACCTCGACGCGCACCTGACGTTCGACGTGTTCGGGCGTCGCACCTTCGACGTACAGCTTCGTGTCGCCGACGTACGCGATGCCGGCGTCCTCGCCCGCGTCGTACTCGGCGAGGAACACGTCGACCGCTCGGCCGGAATCGAGAGCGGGCCGCGTAGTGCGGAACGACCAGCCCTTGAGATACTTGTCGAGGAAACTCATACGCGGGCCACCTCCTCGGACTGCCGGTCGATGGTGTACTCTCGCCCGAAGCCGGTCAACGCCGCGACGACGAACACCGCGACGAGCAGCCAGCCCTGGAACACGAACGGGACGACCTCGACGGGGTTGACGACCATGCTAGCCTCGAACCAGTCGTACTGCTCGGGCAAGGTCTGCATCTCGGTGAACCCGACGAGCACGCCGCCGGACCACGGGAAGATGTAGCCCAGCGCCGCGGTCTGGGCGTCGAGGATGTTCGCGCGGCGGTAGCCGTTCAGATTAAACCGCTCGCCGACCTTCGAGATGAACGGCCCGATCGCGATCTCGGCGGCGGTGTTGATCGTGATGATGGCGTTGATCATCGCCGCCGATCCGACCATCGTCAGTTCGGCGTTGCGAACGTTCGTCGCGAGATTCGCGAGCGACCAGTCCAGGATCGCCTGGAACGCCCCGCCGCGGATCATGATCTGGGCGGCCGCGATGATCAGCAGGACGAGGATCGACAGCGCGAAGAAGCCCGCCGCGCCGGAGTAGATGCTGCCGCCGACGCCGACGGCGCTCGCGTCCGTCGTCACCTCCAGGAACGGGAGGAAAGATAGTTGCTCGGACGCCGGAGCGCCGGCGGGCGCGGTGAACAGCAGCATGTTGCTGACCGGCGCCAGCCCGAGCAGGATGTTGAGAACGACCGCGGTGACGAGCCCCCAGGAGATCGCCTCGACGATGTGACGGCCGCTGACGGCCGTGCCGATCACCATCCCCATCGAGAGCAGGTGAACCAGCCCGGCCGGTTCGCTCTCCGCGACGAGGAGGTCCTGAGCGCCGCCGGCGATGTCCAGCCCCGACATGGCGCCGCCGGCGATCACGAACGCGGGAAACGCGATCGCCGCCGCGACGATCACGTATTTGAATCGCGAGGCGACGACGCCGCCGATGTCCGAGTCCTGCGTGACGGCGCTGACGATCGTCGTGTCGCTGACCGGCGCGAGGTTATCGCCGAACACCGCCCCCGAGAGGATCGCGCCGAACAGCAACACGGGGTTGGCGCCCAGCAGTACGCCCGCCGGGAAAAACAGGGCGACGAACGCGACGGTCGTCCCGTAGCCGGTGCCGATGCCGGTCGCCAGCACCGCCGCCAGCAGGAACGTGAGCGCGGGGAACAGCGTCGCGCCGATTCCGAACGCGTCGGCCAGCCAGACGAGTCCGCCGACGAACCCGCCGGCCTGCAGCGTGTCGGCGAACATGCCGGCCCAGAGCCACGCCACGATGGCGGTGACCGCCACGGGCTGGGTCATCCCCTCGAACAGGGTGTTTGCGTACCCCGTCCAGGAGCCTTTCACGAAGAACATTCCGATGATCAGGCCGATCAGCATCCCCGCGACCAGGCCGCTGGTGTCGGAGATGCGCCACAGCGCCGTCTGGGCGACCGCCCAGACGATGAAAAACAGGATCGGGAGTGCGCTCATACCCCGACCGCCGTAGAATTCGATCCGAGGGCCTTCGTCTTCGCCCGCGGTGACGAACTCGCTCGATACGTCTCTGTCCGGTGATTCGTCCGTCCCCATAGTTCGTTCCGAACGTAAGCGTACTGCTACATAAGATTGAGTGGTAATACCACACTGCCCGACACGTTCGGCGCCGGCGCGCGACCGCGCCCCTCTGCCGCAGTATCTATGCACACTTGTGCATACACTCGCCATGATCGACTCCGATCTAGGCACGAACCCGAGGATTCAAGAGTGTCGCGGCCGGCGGTCTACGTAATGACGCACGTGATCGACGGCAACGCGGTGGCCGACGAGATCCGCGCGGACCTCTCGGAGAGCATCGACGCGCTAGGCGACGCCGGCGTCGAGCCGGGCCTGGCGACGGTGCTGATGAGCGACGACCCCGCCAGCGAGACGTACGTGTCGATGAAACAGCGCGACTGCGAGGAGGTCGGCATCGACGGCATCCACGTCGAGATCGACCCCGAGGCGCCCGCCGAGGAGCTGTACGACACGATCGACGAGCTCAACGCCGACCCCGACGTCCACGGGATCCTCGTCCAGATGCCGGTGCCCGACCACGTCGACGAGCGCGAGGTGCTCAACCGGATCGACCCCGTCAAGGACGTCGACGGGTTCCACCCCGAGAACGTCGGCAAGCTCGTCGCCGGCCACGCCCGCTACAAGCCCTGCACGCCCCACGGCGTCCAGAAACTCCTGGAGGCCGCCGACGTCGACCCCGAGGGCAAGGACGTCGTTATCGTCGGCCGCTCGAACATCGTCGGGAAGCCGCTGGCGAACCTGCTGATCCAGAAGACCGATCTGGGCAACGCCACGGTGACGGTCTGTCACTCCCGGACGAACGACGTCGGCGCCAAGACGCGAAACGCGGACGTCGTCGTCGCGGCCTGCGGCGTCCCCAAGCTCGTCGACGGCGAGATGCTCACCGAGGGCACCACCGTCATCGACGTCGGCGTCAACCGCGTCGACGCCGACAACGACAAGGGCTACGAGCTGGTCGGCGACGTCGACTTCGAGAGCGCCAAGGAAAAGGCGAGCGCGATCACGCCGGTGCCCGGCGGCGTCGGCCCGATGACCCGCGCAATGTTGCTGTACAACACGGTGAAGGCGGCCGGGCTGCAGAAAGACGTCGACGTCGAGCTTCCCTGAGTCAGTCGAACTTATTCTGACAGCCGCTCCAGCCGCTCGCGACACCGTGACAGCGCGTCCTCGTCGTCCCAGCGCACCGCCTCGGCGAGGTTGCGGGCGGCTCTGACGAGCGTCTCGGCAGTAGCCGGATCGACGTCGCCCTGGAGGGCCTTGCTCCGCTTGACGTGATCGCCCAGCGTCGCCAGCGCGCCCATCGCCGCCGGATACTCGTCGTCCTGATCGTCGATCCAGGTGCCGATCTCGCGCCGGTAGGCCTGCACCGCCTCGGCGTAGGCCAGCCCGCGGGCCTCGCGGATCGAGTCGGGCACCTCGTCGGGCGCGGGCCGCTCGCCCCGGTCTGCGCCCCGGAGCAAGGAAAGATAGTACAGCTCCTCGTCGTTGGTCGGGTCGTAGGAGCGGCCCACGATATCCGCGACCTGCCGAAGCTCGCGGGCGGCGAGATAGACGTCGTCGAGCGGCTGGAGCTCGCCGGCGTCGATGAAGCCCGTTCGGCGGACGAACTCGCGGCACTCCTCGACAGCGGCCTCGGCGACCTCGGCTTCCGGGGCAGCGTCGATCATGTTGCGCACTTCGGTGAGGTCGAGCGCCGCCTGGCCGGCGGTGTGGCGTTTTCGCTCCTCGTCGACGCCGACGCTGCGGACGCTCTCGCAGCTGGGACAGCTCACGCTGCCGGTCTCGTAGTACGACCACTGCGTCCCGCAGTCCTTGCACTCGCGCTCGCCGCGGATCTCCATGAGGGAGCGTAGCGCTCGCGCCGTGAAATATCCACCACTCCGGAGCGGCGAGTCGTCCGCGCTCACTCGTCGCGCCGGGCGAGCAGTTCCTCGACGGCGGCGTCGACCTCGGCGCGGATCGGCTCCAGGGCCTCGATCGTCGTCCGGTTGTACTCGCGCTTGCTCACGTCGGTGTGGTCGGGGACGATCTCGTGCGCCCGGCGCGAACCGTCGGCGAGCCGATCGACGAGCGCGTCGGGAACGTTCGACGCGGCGGGCAGGTACAGCCGCGAGACGACGGCTTTCGAGAGGCAGGACTTGCCTTCCGAGACGACGTCGTCGAGCGAGCGCTGGTAGATCGAGGAGTTCAACAGCGCACAGAGGAAGTGCGCCTCGCGCTCGTCGTCGGTGGCGACGAACATGCAGTGGTCGCCCGGCACGACGGGTTTCACGCCGAGGTCCGCGTCCTCGACGGTCGAGATCACCGCGAAGTGTGGTTTGTAGCCGAGCCGGCACCAGACGACCTTGTAGTCGGCCCAGGTGTACTCGCCGAGACCGAACACGCTGTAGAAGGGGCCGCGGTCGAGCCACGACGAGGAGCGCTCTGCGAGGCGCTCGCGTCGCTCGTCGAGGTACTCGTACGTGTGCGGACACTCGCGTTCGAGGCGCTCCGCGTTGTCCTCCCCGGCCCGCTCCTGCGGAACGATCCGGAGGTCGTGGCCGAACAGACCGTACTTGACGACGTGGCGGGACTTGAGGTACGGGAAGACCCGATCGGGCTCTAAGTCCGCGAGCCGTTCGCGGTCGATTTCGAACACCTCGCGCGCGTCGTCCTTGACGCCGTGGCGGATCTCGTGGGCGCACTCGCCGAGCGCCCGGCGGTCGGCGTCCGCGCGGAGCCACGACGACGCCGGATCGTCGGCGTCGACGGGGACGAACTCGGTTTCCTCCCGCCGGAGCGCGGCGTCGATCGCGGCGCGCGTCGAAAAGTCCGGCGCGGCGTCGCCGCGGGACCACGCCGTGACGGGGATCGGCGTCGACGCGGGCTCGCCGGCCGAGAGCGCGAAGATCGCCGCACCCGCTCGGACGCCGTGGCCGAACGGTCGCAGATCGGCGAAGTCGTGGACGCGCCGAACCCGTAGCGGCGCGTCGTCGAGACGCTGGGCGCGCAGTCGGCGTCCCGCCGGACCTTTCGCTATAGTGCGTTTGAGCACGAACGCGGCGTCGCCGTCGGGCGCGAGGTAGCGATCCGCGCAGGTCAGTACGAACGGCACCGAGACGTCGTCGTTCGCGTGCCCGAGCAGGGACGTCGCGCCGTCGCCGGGCGCCAGATCGAGGTGCTCGGCCGGCCCATCCTTCCAGGCCGCCCGGACGGCGTCGGGCAGGTCGCTCCAGGTGATCCACGGCGGATTGCCGACGAGGTGGTCGACCGTCGGATCGAACGGCTCGCCGCGGTAGCGGAGGTCGTCGTCGCGCGTGACCCCGAGCGCGTCCGTGAGAAACACCGGAACGGCGACCGACTCGACCTCCGGCGAGGTGAGGAGCGGCGCCAGCGAGAGCACGTACGACAGCGACGCGCTCCGGACCGCCACGGGATTCAGGTCGATCCCGAACACGCCGCCGGTGATCCGATCGAGCCGCTCCCGCGCGTCGAGTTCGCCGTCCGCGGTCGCCGCGAGCTTGCGCTCGATCAGGACCGACAGAAAGGCGCCCGAGCCGCAACCGGGATCGAGGTACGTGTCGACGCCGACGTCTCCCTCGAGCGCGTCGACGGCCAGCGCGGCGACGCCGCGGGGCGTGTAGTACTCGCCGAGCGCGAGGCGAACGGGCCGGGTCACCACCGACTCGTAGAGCCGCTTGAGCGCGTCGGGGTCGACGGCTTCGGCGACGGCCGCCGGCCCGGTCGCCGCGGCGAGCGCGTCGTCGACGCGGTTCCGAAGGTCCTCGTCGACGACCGCGTCGTGGACCGCAGCGAGGTCGGCGTCGAGCGCGCCCGAGTTGGCGCCGGGTGCGCGGTCGCGGACGCGAACGTCGAGACTTCGTTCGACGGCGACGAACAGCCGCTCGAGCAGGAAGTCGTAGTACAGCCAGTCGCGGACGAGCGCCTCGCGCGAGCGGTCGCCCGGCGGCGCGTCGACGGCGTCGCCGTGGCTCCTGCGGACGAACGCGAGCCACTCCGCGACGCCGTCCGCGACGACGCCGTCGTCCGGCCGGCCGCGGGCGGCCGCCGCGTACCGCGCGTGGGCGTCGCTCCCGCGGCCGAGTCGCTCCGCCAGTCGTGCGCCCGCATCGGGGGCGTGTTCCGTATCGCTCATCGGTCGGCGTCAGCGCCCGCCGCCTTCGGACGTCGGGTCGGCCCTGACGTTGCCGGGGCGACGTTAAAAGTGTTCGAGTCTCGCGATTCCCAGCTCTCGCCGCCCTCCCCGCGGCTTTCATGTCGCTCGCGCCGGTAGCTGGGCGCATGCGATCCGAAGACGAGATCCGCGAGCAGTACGAGTACCTGCAAGAGCAACTCGACGACGAGGAGATGCGCCATGAGGGCGTTCGGCAACTGTTCAGCCACTACAAGCGGGCGCTGGGGTGGGTTCTCGAAGAGGAACACATGTAAACGCATCTGAATCTTTTGATCGGAAAAGCGAACGGCAGGTGCCTGTCGAAACATTTAAGATCTACGAGTGAATTTGCCAAGATGACGCTTCGCTTGGAGGGCCGAAGCGTCAGCGGGGACCAATTCAGGGCGGCAAGCGATCGCGCGTTTTTCGCGCGCGATTCGCTTTCCTGTTTCGACCGATCGTCGAGCGACAGCCCGACCGTTTCTACGAGGTCGATCTCGGTGGAGAGACAGCTGCGACGCCGCGGCCGATCGACGCCGCCGCCGAACCGCAACCGTTCTTCCGCGCCAGTCCCAACGTCCGGCCATGGCTGACCCGGTACCGATCACCGTCTACACCAGAGAGAACTGCCAGCTCTGCGACGAGGCCGTCGAGACGCTGACGCGGATCGCCGACTCCGAGGGCGTCGCGATCGACGTCGACGAGGTCGACGTCAACGAGGATCCCGAGCTCGCCGAGGAGTACGGCGACCGGGTCCCCTACGTTCTCGTCGACGGGACGCCGAAGTTCAAGTATCGGATCGACGCCGCGAAGGCTCGCAGCGTGCTCTCGCGGCAGTGAGAACGAAGGTGGCGGCTCGCGGCGGCCGCGATCCCGTTCCGTTTCTCCAAAACTGTTAGGTGTTCGTTTTGTGTGGTAGCTGGTCGTATCCATTTGTAGAGGCAAACACCATGTACGATCTTACCGGCTTCAAGCGCGACCTGCTGTACGTGATCGCGGGACTGGAAGAGCCCCACGGGCTGGCGATCAAGTCCGAACTCGAGGACTACTACGAGTCAGAAGTCCATCCCGGACGGCTCTACCCGAACCTCGACGACCTCGTCGAGGAGGGACTGGTCGCAAAAGGGTCGCACGACCGCCGGACGAACGCCTACGAACTCACGGAAGAGGGGTACGAGACCCTCTCGAAACGCCGCGACTGGGAGGGGAAATACTACGGAGACAAGGACGTAACGGAGGAGGCGACGAGCGTCGCCGCCCAGGCGGGCAACTGAATCAGGCGTCGAACGACGCCGCCGGAGGGATGGGAGCGGTTTAGACCGTCAACTCCGACTCCGCCGACGCGTCCGCGAACAGGTCGGCGACCAGATTTGCGCCGCCGCTCGTTTCCGCGAGGTTCTCCATCAGCACCGTTTCGCTGGGGAACAGTTGTTCGCCCAGTTCGAGGCCGTGCTCTCGCGCCGTCGAACCGGTGACCGTCAGGTAGACGCCGAGACCGGCGTCCGCGATGGCGGCCTCTTCCTCGCGGCCGTTCTCCGGGTAGCAAAAGTCGATTCCCTCGACCGCGTCGGTGCCCAGCACCGCCTCGACGAGGCGCTCGTAGCGCGGCGAGATACACAGCGGCCCCTCGTACTGCCGGACGAACTCGCGGTCGAACGAGTCCTCGGCGTCTTCGCGGCGGAGATCGGGGCTCCCCATCAGCGTGTGGTACACCGTGTCGCCGAGCCCGGCGACGACGCGGACGTCGGTGTCCCGCGGATCGATCCGGGCGTTCAGATCCGCGATCGACGCCAGGGGCTCGGCGCGGAGGCCGACGACCTCCTCTAACACGAGGTCGGCACTGTCGAACCCCAGCGCGAACTCGTGGGTCCGCAGTGCGCGGAACGGCTCTTCCCGGCCGATCAGCTGGAGTTCGACGCCGTCCAGCGGGATCGTCACGCTGTCGAACACGATCCGACGGGGCCGGCCCTTTCGAGTGTCCCGCAACAGCGTGTACTCCGGGCGCCCCGGCGCCGAGAGGTCGCTGTACTCCGCGAGCCGCTCGTAGACGTCGTCCGCGGCCGTCTGCTCGCCCTTGGCGATCGCCTTCTCGTAGCGCAGGATAGAGCTGATCGAATCCGCCAGCGAGGCGACGTCGACCCCCTCGCGCTCGGGGGCGTGATGGCTGTCCTCGACGCGCGTCGCCAGGCGGTCGAGCACGGCCTCGAGCGGGCGCCCCTTCCGCGGGACGGCCACGGGGATCGTCTCGGTCATTGGCGGGACGAACGTCCCCGCCGGTCAAACAGGTTGCGCTTTCGCGCGGCTCAGTTGAACATCTCGCCGAGCTGGTCGCGCCAGTCCTGGATCGCCTGCACCTCGGACTCGACCGTCTCGACGTCTTCCTCGGTCGAATCCAGCTGTTCGTCGAGCTCGTCGAGCCAGTCCGTCAGCTCCGAGACGTCCGCGGCGGCCTCCTCGGCGACGGTCTCGACGCTCGCCAGTTCCTCGGACAGATCGTCGAGTTCCGAGCGAACCGATTCCACGTCGTCGCCGACCTCGCCGATCTCGGATTCGACCCGGTCGACCGACTCGGAGACCGACTCGACGGTCTCGTCGACGTCGTCGACCCGCTCGTCCACGCCGTCGACGCGCTCGTCGACCGAGGACACGTCGCCTTCGACCGAGTCGACGCGGTCATCCACGTCCTCGACCCGCTCGTCGATCGCCGTCGCGTGCTGATCGACGTCGGCGACCCGGCCCTGCAGGCTACCGATCGCGTCGTCGTTCTCGGCGACCGACGACTCGACGGCCGCGACGTCAGATTCGAGGGCCGCGACTGTGGACTGTAGTTCCTCGATCACTTCGGCGCCCTGCCCGTTCTCGGCGAGGAACTCCTCCATCGCTCCGGCGTAGGCGCCGATCTCCTCGACGCGAGACTGCAGGTGGTCGATCCGCGCGACGACGCTCGGATCGACGTCGCTCGCGCCGTCGTCCTCGGCGTCGCCGAGGTCGAGCTCCTCGCGAAGGACCGCTTTGTCTTCCTCGTCGACGCGGCCGGCGCGGAGCTCCTCCGCGAGCGCGCTCGCGACGCCGCCCTCGATCGGGGCCCCGGCGTCGACGTCCGGTTCGCTCGCGGCGGCCGGCTCTGCTTCGGCGGCCGGCTCTGCTTCGGCGGCCGGCTCTGCTTCGGCGGCCGATTCGTCGTCCGCGTCGGCCGCAACCTCGATGTCCGGGTCCGCCGCAGCATCTTCCTCAGCTTCGGCGTCGTCGACCGCCGAGTCGTCGTCAGCCTCGACGTCGGCGTCGTCGACTTCGGTGTCCGATTCCGGTTCTTCGATCTCGGCAGCGTCGTCGTCGGCCGCAACGTCCTCGGGTTCAGCGTCGCCTTCCGCAACTTCGAGATCGGCTTCGACGTCTTCAGCTTCGACATCGTCCGCCTCGATTTCGGCGGACTCGGCGTCCGCATCGGCGTCGTCTCCCTCGATCATCTCGTCGACGGCGTCGGCGCTCGCGGCCGCCTCCGCGGCGTCGGCCTTCGAATCGTCCGATGCGGCGTCCGCCTCGTCTACCGGCTCGTCGCCGGCCGGAACGTCGATCTCGATCTCCGGTTCGTCGTCGACGTCCTCCTCGGGCTCCGGGATCTGCTCTTCGAGGCCGAGGTCGAAGTCTTCGTCGGCGCCCTCGTCGTCCGCGTCGTCATCTTCGTCGGCGTCGTCCTCGCCGTCGAGGTCGACGTCGTCGAGGTCGAGATCCAGACCGCCGTCGTCGCCGGACTCGTCGTCGTGGTCCGCCTCGTCGGCATCCTGATCGAGCCCCGGCATCGAGTCGGACTCGCCCGAGATCATGTCCTTGACCGCCTGGCTGCTCTCTTTCGAGGCGATGTCGTCGATCGTCGAGTCGTCGACCGCCTCGGCGTCCGACCGATCAGCGCCGTCGGCGTCCGCGTTGGCCGGTCGGACCTCCGCGATCTCCGGGGATTCGAGGAACGCGTCGGCGTCCTCGGGGTCGTCGATCCGGATGCCGTACACGGTGACGAGCTCCTCGCCGGGCGCCAGCGAGTGCTCGAACTCGACGGTGTGGTCCTCGTAGGCGGTCCAGTGCTCACTCCCGTATTCGGGATGGAACCCGACGCCGTCCATCGGGAACTCGTCGGGGATCGGCTCCGAGAGCCGGAGCGTGACCTCGTCGTCGCGCGTCGACTCGATCCTGAACTCGATCGTCGGCACCGCGAAATCCTCGGTCTCGAACGCCTTCCGAACGGTGATCCCGTCGGAAGACACCTCGACTGCTTCCCTGGCGGCCTCTTCAGTCATACGGAGGCCTTTCTGGACTACCAACATAAAAGGATCGGGCACGTATCTCGCAACCGTTCTATTCGCAGTACGCGAGGATCGTACTACGCGACTCCGACGAGAAATATAAGAAAGTCGTCCTAATCGCGGGTCGGGTGGGACCGCGCGCCTCGGCGATCGATGATCCCTACAGTTCCACTCGGTCGCCGATCTCGACGATCTCCAGCGAGCGGGGGTGCTCGAAGCTCTTCGCGTGGTGGTGGAGCACCTTCGGATCGGCGGTCAGCCCCTTCCACATGTCCCAGTGGCTCGGGAGGAACCGGTCGAACTGGAGGTCGCTGGCGGCCCGCACCGCCTGGTTCTCGTCGTTGTACCACTTCGTCCGGACGGGCTCGCCGGTCTCCTTGTCGGGGACGTTGCCGACCGTGCCGAACGCGAGCACGCCGAGGTCGATGTCGTACTCGTCGCCGACGCGCGCGAACTCGTCGCTGGGCTTGGTATCGCCGCCGTGGAAGAACGTCGATCCCTCGTACTCGATCACGTACGAGACTGGATGGGTCGCGTCGGCGTCCTGTGCGACCTCGACCGAAATCGAGACGTCGCCCACCTCGAACTCGTCGCCCTCGGCGACCTCGACGAACTGGTCGTCGTCGATGTCGTAGTCGGCTTGCCAGTCCTCGACGTCGAGCGCGACGTCGAGGCTGTCGTCGGGCGCGTACAGCGACGCCCCCGTCGATTCGAGGATCGGGGCCTGGCTCGGGCCGTGAACGTGATCGGTGTGCTCGTGGGTCGCTAGCACGGCGTCGACGTCCGCGACGTCCTCGGGATCGAACGGGACGGGGATCATCCGCAGCGTCCGCGGCGGATCGCCCAGCCCGACGTAGGGGTCGATAAAGAGCGTCGTCCCGTCGCCGGCCTTCACGGCGAAGCCGTTGCAGCCGAGATACCAGACTGCGATGCCGTCCGGATCGGCCGCCTCGATCTCGCGGGGCAGCCAGTCGCCCCAGTCGCTTTGGATCTGCATACCCGAATGGTGCGACCAGTCGCAGCCTAAGTGTTGTGCTCTCGGATCGAGCGTACCGGTCGGAACGCGAGAAGAGCGTTTAGTCCTCGCAGCAGCCGCCCGCTTCCTCGCCGAAGTCGATGTCGAGCGGGGCCGAGATCGCGTCGTTGATCGCTTCGAGTTTGGCGTCGAGCCGGTTCTGGGCCTCCAGATACTCGGCCATCACGGGGATCTCGTGGAGTTCGCTCTGGGCCTGCTGGAGCTCCCGAAGGTCCTCCTGGGAGGCGTCGCCGGTCTGGCGGGCGAGCATGAACTCCTGCCGGAGCTGCTCGAACTCCTCGATGCGCTCCTGGGCGTCTTCGGATTCCTCGACGGCGGCCTGGGCCTCCTGTAGCTCGCGGTACTCGGGGAGCTGCTCGATCGCCTCGCCGAGCTGGCGGCCAAGCGTCTCGACGTCCTGCTCGATCGTGCCGGCGTCGGTCTCGATGCTCATGTCTCGACGTTGCCGCCCGAGGCGTTTGAAGCTGCCGGAAGCGGCCGCAGGGTCGGACTCAACCGCTCCCCTCGATGACGACTCGCAGGTCGTCGGACCAGTACACGTCGCCGTCGAAGACGACCGGCATCTCCGCTCGATCGAGGTACGCGAGCAACTCGTCGCGCGAAAGGGCGTGCTCGGACTCGGTGCCACAGAGGTAGGAGTACTCGTTGCCCTGGATAAATGGCTGGTAGAACCCGCCGACGTGGCGCGAGGAGAACTGGTCGTACGACAGCAGGAACCCGTCGCCCTCGACGCGTTCGAGTTCGGCGGTCGCGGGCAGCCGGTTCTCGCTCTGGGCGAGCGAGTGGGTGCCGTCGCCGACGACCGCGTAGTCTTTCCCCATCATGATGCGCCGGCGGGCGAGCTGGAGCGCCCGTTCGATGCCGAACCCGTGGACCAGCAGGCGGGCGAACGTCGAGCCGACCTTGACGGCGTGCTCGTTGAGCACCTGCGAGAACGTGATCGCGCCCGCGACGCTGCCCCGCTCGACCAGCTCCAGGCCCTCGTAGTACGACCCGCAAGCGTTCAGGAAAAACGTCTGGGCGCGGCAGGCCTCCAGACTCGACGCCGACAGGTACCCGTCGGGGCACCGCAGTCCCGACTCCTCGCAGTGGCCGATGTAGTGGACGAAGTCCGTCCGAGATTCGAACAGCCGGGCCAGGCCGTCCGTCGAGAGCTGCTCCTCGACGGTGACGTCGATCGAGAGATCCTCGCCGCGTCGGCGGTAGATCTCCGCGACGTCGACCTCGCCGGACATCTCTTGATCGTTGAGCACGACGGCGATGTCGATGCCGTCGCCGCCGCGTTCGAGGTAGTCGAGGCGGTTCTCGTAGGCCGCGGGCGCGGACTTGAACACGTCGATCGGCGTCCCCTCGGCGAGCCAGCCGTGGATGCGTCCCTCGCGGAGCTCGGGCTTGACGATGTCGACCGACGCCACCTGCCCGACGCCGCGCCCGCCGGCGGCCGAGCCGCGGTAGAAGTCGTCGAGCGAGCGCGCGACGAGCTCGCTGCCCTCCAGCTCGGAGGTTCGCGGCTCGTAGAGCAGGCTGAGCCGGTCGAGCAGGTGCGGAAGCGTCGAAAGGTGTTCGGACGTCGGCTCGACGTACGTCGCGAGGTGCCAGTCGGGCAGCCGGTGCTGGATCGCGTCGTGGGCGACCGTCATGTACGTCCCGAGGCGTTCGGCCGGCTCGGCGTCGTACAGCGCGCCGGCGTCCAGCCCGAGCGTGTCGAGCAGGCTCGCCTCGGCGAGCTCCGTCCCGTAGGGGCCGACGTTTCGCACCAGACAGTCGAGAAAAAACACCTGCCGGAGCAGCCGCGTCACCTCGCGTTCGAGGTCCGGCAGCCCCGACAGCTCCCACTCGGCGTCGAGCGAAGGCAATCGGAGGACCGGCCGCGGGCGGTCGGCGACGTCGACCGACGCCTGCAGGTAGTACGCGAGCGGCGCGAGCACGTACAGCGACGCCAGATCGTCGGGCGCGACGATCTCGATCCCCGTCGACTGCGTCGCGGCGACGACGGCGTCGGGCACGTCGATCCCCTCGCCGGCTTCGAGGCGGGGCGGGTGGCCCCGGAGCGAGGGATACGAGCGATCGACGCCGGTCGTCCGATGCGAGGCGTGGAGGTGCGAGAGCGCCGTCGCAACGCCCTCCGGCGTCGGCGGAACGGTCATCGAGTGGGTCGGCACCTCGCTGCGGCTTCGGAACCCGACGGCGACGTCCGTCCGCTCGGGGAAGGAGACGACGGTCCGATCGTACGTCTCCGAGCGGCGGATCGAGCACTCCCCGTCGACTCTGAGGTAGGTCTTGATCTCGGCGTCGACGTCGATCACGTACTCGTCGTCGGGGAGCGCGATCGGCTCCGTCGCGGGACCGAGTTCCCTGGTTCGCCCGCCCGAAAGGGGCGTCGCGTACACGACCGCCGAGGGGAAAGTGAGTGCCGAGGCCGAACAGACGAGCGTCGCGTCGACCGGCCGCGGGAGCTCGGCCTCGCTCCGGACGAGGTCGAGGCCCGGGCTCCGGACGGCCATCTCGGCGCTGCCGGCGTCGAGGACACGGAGCCCGTCCTCCGTCACCTCCCACTCGATCATTCGAGTCGAACGAAAACGCTAGTGGCAGTTATCTTTATCGACTGAGACGACTTCGCCCGTCGTTCCGGCCGATTCCACCCGTTCGAGCGTTCGACATCGACCGGCGGACGTGTTTGTTTCTGCACGATCAGCGCCGGCGGTGCCCGCGGCGAGCGATCGAAGGGTCGAACGGTGCTACAGGATCACACCCGAAAAATCGGCGAAAGGGTACAATTATACGCGACCGCCTCCCGACGTACGAACATGAAGTACGACACCGTCAGGGAGGTCGATCCCGAGATCGCAGACGCCCTGAGCGGCGAGGTGGAGCGCCAGCGAAGCACCCTCCAGATGATCGCCAGCGAGAACCACGCGAGCGAGGCGGTCCTGGAAGCCCAGAGCTCGGCGCTGACGAACGTGTACGCCGAGGGCTATCCCGGCGCCCGCTACTACGCGGGCTGCGAGTACGCCGACGAGGTCGAGAACCTGGCCATCGAGCGCGCGAAGGAACTCTGGGGCGGCGACCACGTCAACGTCCAGCCTCACTCGGGCACGCAGGCCAACATGGGCGTCTACCTGGCGGTGCTCGATCCGGGCGACAAGATTCTCTCGCTGGACCTGACCCACGGCGGCCACCTCTCACACGGCCACCCGGCGAACTTCACGGGCCAGCTGTTCGAGGTCGAGCAGTACGAGGTCGACCCCGAGACGGGCTACATCGACTACGAGGAGGTCAAAGCGCAGGCCGAGGAGTTCGATCCCGACATCGTCGTCTCGGGCTACTCGGCGTACCCACGTACCGTCGAGTGGGAGAAGATCCAGGAGGCCGCCGACGCCGCCGACGCGTACCACCTCGCGGACATGGCTCACATCACGGGCCTGGTCGCGGCGGGCGTCCACCCCTCGCCGGTCGGCGTCGCCGACTTCGTCACCGGCTCGACCCACAAGACGATCCGCGCGGGCCGGGGCGGCATCATCATCTGCGACGAGGAGTACGCCGACGACGTCGACTCGGCCGTGTTCCCCGGCGCGCAGGGCGGCCCCCTCATGCACAACATCGCCGGCAAGGCCGTCGGCTTCGAGGAGGCGCTCGATCCTTCGTTCGAGGAGTACGCCCAGCAGACGATCGACAACGCCAAAGCGCTCGGCGAGACGCTCGCCGACCACGGCTTCGAGCTGGTCTCGGGCGGCACCGACAACCACCTCGTGCTCGTCGACCTGCGGGAGTCCCACCCCGACGTCACCGGTAACGACGCTGAGGAGGCCCTCGAAGAGGTCGGCATCGTCCTGAACGCCAACACCGTGCCCGGCGAGACCCGCAGCTCGTTCAACCCGAGCGGCATCCGCGCCGGCACGCCGCCGCTGACGACCCGCGGCTTCGACGAGGAGGCCACGCGCACCGTCGGCGACCTCATCGCGCAGGTCGTCGACGCCGTCGCCGAGGACAACTTCGAGGAAGTCCGGGACGACGTCGAAGCCGAGATCGACCGGCTCGCCGCCGAGCACCCGCTGTACGAGTAACGATCCCGTAGCGCCACCCGTTTTTTCGGAGCCGTTACAGCTCTCGTGGATCACAAGAGTTACTGTTTATCGATCAACAGGAAGGCGCATGAGCGTCGACAAGACGCGGCTCGCAATCGCCCTGCTGGCCATTCCCGTGAGTGCGGCGCTACTGATAGTTCTGGGGCCGTTCGGGCTGTTCGTCGGCTACGGCGTGATCCTGCTGGCCGGGGTCTCGATCCGGAACAGGAGGGAAACCAGACGGCGCATCGACGAACTGGAGCGGCGAGTGGCGGAACTGGAGGGCGACGGAGGGGGCGAAAACGAGGCGGTTTCGAACGACAGCCCCTGAAGAACGGCTGTCCAGCAGGTCCCCCGTCCGAGGGAGGCCGGGACCCCGCTCAGGGCCGGAAGTCGAACCGCGGGGCGTCCTCCAGCGACGGGCCGTCGTCGCGCTCGAACCCGCTCTCGTACTTGATGAAGTTGAGATAGAACGTCCGGCCGCAGCCGTCCGCTTCGGTTTCCGGATCCCCGATGCAGACGAACTGAATGCCGTCGGCGTCCTCGCGATCGTCGTCGGTCGTCGACGCGTACTCGTAGCCCGCCAGCGGCTCGCGCGTCACGGACTTGTCCGCGAGGTAGGCGTCCCGCTCGATCTCGACGACGGCGTCGCAGTAGGGGCAGGTGTAGCTCACCGAGACCATGGCGCGAACGTTGGGGGCCCGGGCGCATGACGGTTCCGGCGGCGATGCCGCCGTGGGGTCCAGCGCCGCACCGATCCGACGATTTCGCGACGCCGTCTGCCGGCAGTATTGCTACTGCCCGCAAGGACTTTGCCCGGCTGTCGCGATTGTGGTGACATGATCAACGAGGCTGTCGAGGAGATTGAGGAGATGCAGACCTCCAGCTCTTCGTCGGTGGCGATCAAGGCGACGCGGGCGCTGGAATCGCTGCTCGACAGGGACTTTGCGACGGTCGACGAGTTCGAGCGCGACCTCGAACGGAACGTCAGCGCGCTCCGGCGGGCGAACCCCTCTCACGCGTCGCTCCAGAACGCGATGCTGGAGGTGAAAGACTCCGTGACAACTCGGGAGTACGACGACATCGAGGACGCCAAGCGCGGGACGCAGGAGGTGATCGACGGCGTCGTCGAGGGGATCGAGAAGGGCAAACGCCGGGCCGCAGAGAACGCCGTCGACCTGCTCGAGGACGGGATGACGATCCTGACCCACGACTACTCGACGACGGTGCTCGAAGCGATCGAACACGCTATCGCGGAGGGCATGTACCTCGACGTGTACGTCACCGAGGGGCGGCCGCGCTACCTGGGTCGGCGGACCGCGCGGACGCTCGCGGGCTACGACCCGATCGACGTGACGCTGATCACGGACGGCGCCTGCGGGCACTACCTCGACGAGTGCGACCGGGTGGTGACGGGCATGACCTGCATCGTCGACGACGTGCTGTACAACCGCGTCGGGACCTTCCCGATCGCCACGGCCGCCGACAACGTCGGGACGCCGATGACTGTCGTGGGCTCCGGAACGAAGATCGTCGAGGAGGGGTTCGTCTTCGAGAACGACTTCCGGCCGGCCAGCGAGGTGATGCTCGAACCGGCCGAGGGGTTCGAGATCGGCAACCCCGCCTACGACGCGACGCCGATCGAACTCGTCGACTCGGTCGTCACCGACGAGAAGAATCGGGAGATCTGAGGGCGTCGTAACCTCGGATTCGATTTCGGTCGCGCTCCACGACGCCGCTTCGACCGTTAGGCAATCCGGGAGTCAGTGATCCAATATCACTGCCGACCGTCCCGTTTCTGATAATCTGACACGTTAGTGTTTAAGCATCGGCGAGTCGAACGAGCCGACCGGGATGGCCAAGCCAGGAGAAGTCCTCGGCGTAGTGCTCGCGGTCAAGTTCGTCGTGATGTCGGCAATAGTGTTGTTGCTGGTCCCGATCAGCGCTGCGGCGCCGTTGATCCCCGTCTTTCTGCTCCTGCTGTTCGTTCTGTACAGGTACTGGTCGTAGACCGGGAAGGGACACTCACTCGACATCGACCCACTCGCCTTCGCAAACCGCCGAGCGGCGGCGTCGAGACGCCCTACTCGACGTCGACCCACTCGCCGGCGTCGTCGCTCCGCTCGACGGCGTCGAGCACCCGCTGTGCGGCCAGTCCGTCCTCGAAGTTCGGCGACGCCTCGCCGCCCTCGGCGACGGCGGTGAGGAACTCGTAGTTCTCGTGGACGAACGTGTGCTCCCAGCCGATGACGTGGCCCGGGGGCCACCAGTGTTCGATGTACGGATCGGACTCATCGGTGACGAGCACGGTCTCGTAGCCGCGGTTGCCCTCGCGGAGCACCTCCAGCTCGTTCAGGCGTTCGAGCGAGAACTTGAGGCTCCCCTTCGATCCCTGGATCTCGATCGTGTGGTCGTTCTTGTGGCCGTTGGCGAACCGCGAGGCCTCGAACGTCGCCATCGCGCCGCCCTCGAACTCCGCCTGCGCGGAGTAGGCGTCGTCGACGGTCACCGGCCGGGTTTCGTCGCCGCCTTCGACGGGACGCTCGTCGACGAACGTCTGGAGGTGACCCGAAAGCCGGTCGATCTCGCCCTGCCGGTCGCCGACGAGGAAGCGCGCGAGGTCAACGGTGTGAGAACCGAGGTCGCCCAGCGCGCCGGAGCCGGCCATCTCCTCGTCGTTGCGCCACGACCACGGCGCCTCGGGGTCGACCAGCCAGTCCTGGAGATACCGGCCGCGGACGTGGTGGATCTCGCCGAGCTCGCCGTCGTCGATCAGGTTCTTCGCGTACCGGATCGCCGGGACGAACCGGTAGTTGAACGCCGCGCCGGCCGGGACGTCGGCGTCTCGCGCCGCGGCCGCCATTTCCTCGGCCTCGTCGAGCCGCGGCGCCAGCGGCTTCTCGCAGAAGACGGGCGTGCCCGCTTCGAGCGCGGCGATCGAGGGTTCGGCGTGGACGTGGTTCGGGCCGAGGTTGTAGAAGACGTCGACCTCGTCGACGACGTCGCGCCAGTCGGTCGCCGTCCGCGAGAAGCCGAGCTGGTCGGCGGCGTCCGCGAGCGCCTCCTCGTCGCGGCCGATCAAAACGTCCCGCTCGACGTCGGGCGCATCGGGAAAGAACATCGGCATTCGCGCCAGCGCGTTCGCGTGGGCCTGTCCCATGAAACGGTAGCCGAGTACGCCGACCTGTAGGGTCATGGGCGGTGATTCGTGGCAACTCAAGTTAGTTGTTCCCGTCTTCCGGGAGCCGGCGGACTCTCGCGGGCCCTCAGCGCGCGTCGGCCGTCACGAGTCCGGCGAGCCCGCCCGTGATCGCCGTCCCGACCGCGACGCCGGCGAGCGACCCGAACGAGAGCGCGACGCCGGTGCCGAACGTCGAGAACGCGACGAAGTAGGCGGTTCCGGCGCAGACGACGCCGCCGAGTCCCGCGCCCGCGGCGGCCACCGCGAGCACCTCGCCCGCATCGCCATCGTACTCGAAAGCCGTCAGGACGCCGGTGAGCAGCCCCAGTACCGGCGCGGCCAGTACGGCCGCCTCCAGGGACGCCCGCAGCGTCACCCCCTCGACGCCGACGGCGGTGCCGGGCAGCGCCGCCCCGATGGCGCCCGAGATCGCGAAGCCGACGGTCGCGATCAAAAATAGCTCGCCCGCCCGCTCGATCTGTTCGCGAGCGGCGGGACGGCGGAGCGTCGCGACGAGCCCCGTCGAGTCCTCGGCGGCGTCGTTCTCGACAGTCGAGTCCTGCTCCCCCAGTTCCGCAGCGTCCGTGTGCATTCGTGAGGGAGGCTCTCGCTCGTCCCGACAAAAGCGCGCCGATCTATCATGGCGCTGGTAACTACGCGGCGGTTACCGGCAACCGATCGAAGGAATCGCGCACGTACTCGCCGGATCGACACGCTAGGGGCGGCGTACCAGTCCCCTATCGTGCAGGAGGGCGCCGGGGTCAAGAGACAAATACGGGATGCCCTAGAAGACGTCGACGTTGACCCCGCCGTCGTCGTCTTCGCCGCCGCCCTGAACTGCGCCGGCGATCGCCGAGGTGAAGGCGTCGAGCCCGCGCGTCTGGTACCACACCGTCCCGGGACCTGAGAAGTCCATCACGAGCCCCTCGCCGCTGAGCAGCGTCGACTTGAGGCCGCCGACGCGCCGGGCGTCGAAGTCGACCGACTCCTCCCAGGCGACGACGTGCTCGTTGTCGACGGTGTAGGTCTCGCCGCTCCCCAGTTCGATCGATTCCAGACCGCCGAACGCCTCGATGAACACGTTGCCGGTTCCCTTGAGCGCCAGCGGCGTGATGCTCGCGCCCGCGAGCACCGACTTCAGCCCGCCGAACTCGGAGTCGATGTCGATCTCAGGATCGGACGCCAGGTACGCGCCGTCGACGGCGTACAGCGTCTCGTCGCGGAGTTCGTGGTGATGAACGTCGCCGGGCTTGGGCGGCGCGAGCGTCACCGTGCCGCGCCCGCCCTCGGCGGTGAACTCGTTGGCGACCAGCGACTCGCCGCCGAGCATCGACTTGGCCGAACTGAGCAGGCCCTCGCGGCTCGACGTCGTCTCGATCCCGATCGTCGACGAGTGGCTGACCATCGCGCCGGGCTCGGCGAGGATCGACTCGCCCTGTTCGAGGTCGACGTTCAAGTGGGCGTACGCGGGACGGTGAGTGATATCGATCTCCATCGTGGCGAAAATTATCTTCCGAGAGCTTAAAAATATACGCGTCGATCAGGCCCAGTAGGCGTCGCCGGGCTGAGTGTCGAAGACGGCGCGGTCAAGCATGTCGACGGCCTTCTCCAACCCTTCGAGCGAGGAGGTCAGCGAGTCCTCGTGTTCGATCGACAGGGCGCCCTCGTAGCCGACCATCCGGAGCGTCGAGACGACGTCCTTCCAGTGGGACTCGCCGTGGCCGTAGCCGATCGAGCGGAAGATCCACGATCGGTCGGCCTCCTCCGTGTAGGCGGTCGTGTCGAGCACGCCCTTCTCGCGAGCCTGGGGCTCGTACACCTTGGTGTCCTTGGCGTGGAAGTGGTGGATGGCGTCGGCCTCGCCGAGCAGGCGGATCGCGTCGGTGATCTCGATCCCCTGCCAGTAGAGGTGCGAGGGGTCGAAGTTCGCGCCGATCCGCTCGCCGGTCGCCTCGCGCAGGCGGAGCATCCCGTGGGGCTCGTAGACGAGCATGTTGGGGTGCATCTCGATAGCGACGTCGACGCCGTGCTCGTCGGCGACTTCGGCGATTTCCGACCAGTAGGGGATCGCGACGTCCTCCCACTGGTACTCGTGGGCGTCGGCGTGCTCGGCGGGCCACGGCGCGGTGATCCAGTTCGGCGTCTCGTCGTTCGGCCCGCCCGCCGGCAGCCCCGAAAAGCAGGTAACCGTGTTCACGTCGAGCTGGGCGGCGAGCTCGATCGCCTCGCGGAGCTCCGTGTCGGCCGCCTCGGCCCGCTCGTCGTCGGGGTGGAGCGGATTGTTGTGGGTCGCCAGCGCCGAGATGCGCATGTCGTGCTCCTCGAGCGTCGCTTGCAGTTCGGCCTGGGCGTCCTCGTCGTCGAGGTACTCCGACCGCGCGAGGTGTTCGTCGCCGGGATAGCCGCCGACTCCGGGCTCGGCGGCGTCGACGCCCATCTCCGAGAGAACGGAGAGCGCTTCCTCGAACGAGCGATCGTAGAGCGGCGGTGTGTGTACGCCGATGTCCATACTGCTCGCAACGACCGACTGGAGAATAAAACTTCGGAGAGAAACGACGGCGAGGACCCCGGAGTTAGTCGTTCGCGACGGGCGCGTCGGCTTCGGACTCGACTTCCTCGTCGAGGCGAACGGCGCGCCCGGTCTCGCCGGATTCGTAGATGGCCTCGATGATGCGCTGGACGGTGAGCGCCTCGTCGACGGTGTTACGGTCGGGGGCCTGGCCCGACGCGACGGCGTCGAGGAACGCGACCTGCTCCTGTCGGTGCGGGTCGTGGGAGCGCGTCTCGACCTCGGTCGTCGCGAGGTGGTGAGCGCCGCCCTGGCCGGCCTCGTAGAGTTCGAGGTCGCCGCTGGCTTTGTCGAAGCGCGCGCCGGCCTCGGTGCCGCGGACGAAGAACTCCTGAGTCGGCGGGCGGTTGGTCGCCCACGCGACCTCCAGCGAGATGGTCTGGCCGTCGGCACAGCGGATCAACGCCGTCGCGGAGTCGTCGACGTCGAAGTGCTCGGCGCCCTGGTCGTCGCCCCACATGTCGACGTAGGCGTAGTCCTCGTTCGTTCCGAACTCCGAACGCGCGGTGCCCGAAACCTCGACGACCTCGGGGTAGTCGAGGAAGTGCAGCGCGAGGTCGATCGCGTGGACGCCGATGTCGATCAGCGAGCCGCCGCCGGCGACGTTCTCGGCGGTGAACCACGAGCCCCGGCCGGGGATGCCGCGGCGTCGAACGTAGTTCGCCTCGATGTGCGTGACGTCGCCGAACCGGCCGGTCATCTGCTGGTCCTTGATGATCTCGGCCTGGTGGTGGTACCGGCTGTGGAACCCGACCATGCAGAAGCTGTCGGCGTCGCGGGCCGCCTCGACGATCCGCTGGGCGCTCTCGACGGTGTCGGCCAGAGGTTTCTCCAGAAGCACGTCGATGTCGGCGTCGAGCGCGTCGATGGCGTACTGCTCGTGAAACTTGTTCGGCGTCGTGACGACGACGGCGTCGACCTGCTCGAACAGCTCCGCGTGGTCCTCGAACGTCGGCACGTCGAACTTCTCCGAAAACTCGCTCCGGGCGTCGGGGTCGATGTCCATCCCGCCGACGAGGTTGGCGCCGAGCTCGGTCAGTCGGTCGGCGTGGTAGTGCCCGATGTTACCAAGTCCGACGACTCCCAGTTTTACGTCGTTTCTAGTCATACCCGTACTCTGGGTATTGTGGGGTTTAACTCTTTCAGATCCGCAACCCGAACACTCGCTTCTTGCTACCATTTTCGGTGCGAGAGTAACGGTTCGCGGGCCTGATCGGCTGAGACGTTTAGATGTATTTAGTTGCCGTCCGAGCAGAATCGGCGAGTAAGCTCGCCGTACTCGGCGCGCCGCGACGGCGGCCGGACGAGTTCACACCGACCGCGCGCCAGGACGGGATATAGTTTTAACATTCGCGGCGCGAATAGGCGGGTATGGAACAGTTCGACAAGTTCGTCTCCTCGACGACGCTGCGCGAGGAGAACGACTCGATCAAGCTGTATCAAAACACCGTCGCGCTCGCGTGTCCGGCCTGCGAGGAGCCGTTCGACGATATGGTGGTCTGCAAGGACGAGTATACCAGCCTCAACCAGACGATGCCGCTGGATCTGTGCACGACGGTCCACGACGGCAAGCCCGTTCTCTTCACGCACAAGCCCTGAGGGCTCTTTTTCGCTCAGTCGTCCGCGCTGGCCCACCGATCCCAGAACGACTCGAACTCGTCGTCGTCCTCGGTGAGCCGGTCCCACGCCGCGAGGCCGCGCTCCTCGCGGCTACCGGGGATCGTGTTGTCGAGCACGAGCGCCGACAGCCCGCCGACCGCCATCCCGGTGGAGCCGATCACGTAGATCGTGTCGGCGATCAGCCGCTCGCCGAGGATCGTGCCGACGACGGGGATCCCGGAAACGCCCGCCCGAAACGCGGCTATGCCCCCTACGTTCCCCATGTGCGCCGGGATCGCCAGCCCGACGAACAGCGCGAAGCCGATGATAAACGTGTTGCGAGAGGAGTCGAGATCGACGTGCCTGAGGTTCGAGACGCCGACCGCGACGATCTGGGCGAACATCGCGACGAACAGGCCGCCGACGATCGGGTTCGGGATCGTCGCGATGGCCTGTCCGAAGTAGCCGACGAAGCCGACGACGATCATCACCGCGGCGCCGATCTGGACGACGTAGCGCGAGGCCACACCTGTGAGCCCGATGGCGCCGATGTTCTCCGAATAGGACGTCGAGCCGCCGGTGCCCATGACGCCAGAGAACAGGTTCATCAGGCCCTCCATGCCGATGCCCTGGTTGATCCGCTTCTCGCTGGGCGCGCCCGAGCCGGTGATGTTCGCGACGGCGTAGTAGTCGCCGATGCTCTCGACGACCGACGCCAGCACGCCCGCGGTCATCCCGGCGATGAAGGCGCCCGTGAACTGCGGCGTCCCCCACTGGAACGGGTAGATCGGCAGCACGGGCGACGTCTCGGTGATGTCGCTCAGCGCGACGTAGCCCGGCTGGCCGCTCTCGATGATGCCGCCGACCGACAGCCCGGCGGCGAGGATCCACGCGATCGCGAGGCCGAGCACCACCGGGTACAGCCGGAACGCCCGGTGGCGAACGTCGAGATACTGCGAGAACAGCACGATCAACGCGAGCGTCAGCCCGAGCAACCACCAGTTCTGTTCGGCCGCCGCGATCTGGGGCGCCCCGAACAGCGACAGTCCGATCAGCGCGATCGTCGGCGCGATCACGACCGGCGAGAGGTACCGCCGCAGCTTGCCGATCAGCCCGAAGTAGCCGATCGCCACCTCGACGAGCGAGGCGACGATGATCGCACCCTGCAACTGCAACAGCGCCGTCTCCCAATCGCCGGCGCCGACGCCGGTCGTCGTGACGACCGTGACGACCGCCAGCGCGGGCGTCAGCATCGAGAACGGTGCGCCCTGCACGATCGGATACTTGTTCCCGAACGTCGTCTGGGCCAGCGTCGCGATCCCGGAGACGACGAAGAACGTGCCGATGAACCGCGCGGTCACGTCGTCCGGCATCCCCATCGCGCTCGCGAGGATCAGCGGGACCGCGATGTTCGCGCCGACCATCGTCAGGTAGTGCTGGACGCCCAGCACGGCCGACTCCGCGATCGGTGGTTTGTCGTCGATTCCGTACTCGAGGTCGTCGCTTCGACCTCCGGGTTCCTCCTCCTGATCGGACGGCACGCGAGCACCGCCCGAATCGTTCTGTTCTTCGTATGACATCTGTGGCGAGGTCGTTGCAGCCACTCGCTCTAGCGGATTAAAGTGTGTGTTGATCTTCGGCGCGCGTCGTCGCGAAGAAATGAACGACAGCTGAATTAACGAGTGGACGGGGGGCCGCCCCGGCGACGCACTCAGGCGTCCGTCCGATCGCCGTTTCGCGCCTCGTGCAGCCTGTCGCAGATGCCGCCCTGACCGTGCATGTTCGTTCTGGTGAGCCGCGCGCGTCGGTGGACCGTCTCGGCGTCCTCCGGCGGAACGGGTTCGCCCTCGATCGTCGCGAAGAGTCGATCGTCCGGCGCTGACACCAGACCGATCGCCTCGGCTTTCCGCACGTAGCGTTCGATCGGTTCGGTGGGAATCGTCACGTACAGGTCGACGTTCGGAACCTGGACGGCGGTCCGACCGTCCAACGCGTCGACATCGACGTCCCGTCGGCGGAGCCGGGCGCTTTGCGACGGATCGACGCCGGCATCGGCGAGCGCCTCGACGGCGTCGTACTGGCGGGCCACTCTGGCCTTGTGGTCGAACTGCGCGCGCACCGCCGACAGGTCGTCCTCGGCGTCGTCGAACACGTCCTCGAACGCCCGCCGCCGGGAGACTCCGCGGCTGATCTCCTCGCCGTGCATGTGATCCCGGAGTCGCACCCGGACGCGCTCGATGCCGGGCAAGTCGCGGGCCGCGTCGCGCGCGTCGGCGGCCATCATCCACGCGAACGCCGGCGAGCACCAGGCCGTCGGCAGCGTCAGCTCGATCGTCGCGGTCGGCGGATCGACGGCGACGTCGTCGACGTAGTCGAGGTCGACGATCGACCGGTCGAGTTCCGGATCGGTGACTCGCTCGACGCGGTCGATCACGTCCGACGGTCCGATGGGAGCGCTACGGCTCATCAGTCGTCGGCCGCCGCGCCCTCGTACTGACTTTCGAGGTCGAACCGGTCGGCGATCTCGTCGTCGCGCAGCTCCTGCTTTTTCTCCTCGATGTCGATGTCGTACAGCTCGGCGATGTTCTCGCCCATGATCTTCTTCTTGACGTCGGTCGTCAGCTCGACGCCGTACTCGGCGCGCTCCTCGGCCGTCAGTTCGGCCTCCATGACGGCCTCGATCAGCCAGCCGGGTTCCCAGATGGCGTAGTCGCTGCCGAACACGATCCTATCTTCGCCGAGCCAGAACAGCAACTCGCCCATGATCTCGGCGAACTTGCGCGGCCGCTGCTCGGCGAACGGCGCCGCGACGGCCAGCCCGCCGTAGACGTTTGGCTCCTGGGCGGCGATCCAGCAGAAGTCGTCGAGCCGTGGCAGCCCGACGTGCTCGACGACGAAGTTCAGCTCCGGGAACGACGTCGCCGCGTCGTCGACGTCCTTGACGTCGAACGCGTCGCGGTTCAGCGGCCGGATCGTCGGCCCCTTGTGCGGGTGGATGTTCTCGATGCCGAGCTCGACGCACTTCTCGAGGTACTCGAAGGCCTCCTCGGAGTCGAGCCGCCAGCCCTTGGAGTCGCCGCGCCACTCCGCGGTGTACAGCTTCACGCCTTTCGGGTCGTACTTCTCGACCTTGCGCTCGAACTCCTCCATCCCCTCCTCGCCGTCTCGCGGGTCGAAGCTCGTGTTCAGGACGAACCGTTCGGGATACTCCTCGGCGAGTTCGGCGTTCTGCTCGGTCGTGTTGAACCCCTCCTCGTAGAAGTCCGAGAGGTACGTCGGCTGGAACATCGCCATGTCCGCGTACCCCTCCCCGAACAGGTCCCTGACCATCCGATCCTTGTCGTACTTGCGATACTCGTCGAGACTCCACTGCTTCTCCTCGGGCGTGAACCCGGTGTGGTAGTCGTAGAAGCACTGGATGAACTGCTCTCCCCCCTCGTGGGCGATGTTCTCCTTGCTCGCGTCCCAGTAGTGGACGTGGCCGTCGATGACGAACACGTCCTCCCCCTCGTGCTGGTACATGGTACCGTGTAACAACTAGGCGCGCCGGAACATAAATCTGTAATATTCAATCGTGTTCATCTAGGGTTCGGTATTTTTGGTCTATCACGTTCGAACATCATATATGGAGGCTGCTAGACTCCACGAGTACACAGAGGAGATGGGATCGGCGCTGCAGATCGACGAGATCGACCGACCCGAGCCGACGCGGTCGGACCACATCGTCGTCGAGGTAGAGGGGGCGGGGTGGTGCCAGACGGACAATCACATCATCGAGGGGATGTGGACGCCGTACGTCGACCAGGACCTGCCGATGACGCTGGGCCACGAGAACGCCGGCACCGTCGTCGAGACGGGTGACGAAGTAACGACCGTCGACGAGGGGGACCAGGTGATCTGCCACCCGGCGATGACCTGCGGGAAGTGCCGGCCGTGCCGAGTCGGCGAGGACATGTACTGCGAGAACCTCGAGTTCCCGGGGCTCAACACCGACGGCGGATTCGCCGAGTACCTGCTGACCTCCGAACGGGCCGCGATCCCGCTGGAGACGGTCGATCCGGTCGAGATCGCGCCCCACGCCGACGCCGGCATCACGGCGTACCACGCCGCCAAAAAGGCCGCCGACGAGCTGTATCCCGGAAGCTACGCCGTCGCCATCGGGATCGGCGGGCTGGGGCACATCGGCGTCCAGGCGCTCGACTCGATGAGCGCCGCGGAGATCGTCGCCGTCGACATCAAAGACGAGGCGCTGACCCTCGCCGAGGACTGCGGCGCGGACTACACGATCAACTCCGACGACGAAGACGTCGTCGAGGCCGTCGAATCGATCACCGAGGGCGACGGCGCCGCCCAGATCCTCGATTTCGTCGGCGCCGACGCTACCACCTCGCTCGGGCCACAGATCGTCTCCCCGGGCGGCGACCACCACATCATCGGCTACGGCGGCGACATCCACCAGCCCGCGCAGGATCTGGTCGACGCCGAGATGGCCTACCGCGGGACGCTCGTCGGCAAGTACTCCGAGCTGGAGGAGCTGGTCGCGCTCGTCGAGCAGGGGCGGATGGATCTCCACACCTCCGAGTACGATCTGAGCGAGATCAACGAGGTCGCCGAGAAGCTCGAACACCGGGAGATCGAGGGCCGAGCCGTGATCCGACCCTGAGAGCGTCGGGGACCTCGACCCCGCCGCACCGCGCCACGGTCCCGCCACCCGCACCGCTCACACAACTGCTTTAGGAGTGGCGCGTAACCGTCGGGACAGTGAAACGATCGCTGGGCTACCTGCTGGTCGGCGCCGCGGCCGTGCTGGCGGTCGCCGTCGGCGCGTTCGATCAGCTCGCGGCGTCCGTCCGCGCGATCGAGGGGGGTTCGGAGAGCGTCGTCCGCACGGTCCTCGCGGTGGCGTCGATCTGCGCCGGCGCGTACGGGCTGTACCTCCTCGGGATCGGGCTGCTGGAGCGCTCGGTCGAGCGGCGTCGTGCCTACCACCTCCGGAACGTGCTCCGGCTGGGAATCGGAGTGGCGGCGCTCGTGGCGGCGCTCGGCGTCGTCACCGAGCAGTGGGTCGGCCTGCTGTTCTCGCTGGGGATCGTCGGCTTCGCGGTGACGTTCGCGCTCCAGCAGCCGCTGTTTTCGCTGCTGGGCTGGCTCTACATCGTCACGAAGGAACCGTACCGGGTCGGCGACCGCGTGAAGATCGAGGACGCCAAGGGCGACGTGATCGACGTCGACTTTCTCGTGACGACGCTGTGGGAGATCAACGGCGACCTCGTCAGCTCGAACCAGCCCTCGGGCCGGATCGTCACGCTGCCCAACAGCGTCGTGCTGTCGAGCCAGGTGTACAACTACTCCTGGGAGGAGTTCCCGTGGGTCTGGAACGAGATCTCCGTGCAGGTCGCCTACGAGACCGATCTCGCGTTCGCGCGCCAGGAGATGATCGACGTCGCCGACGAGATGTTCGGCGACGAGATGGCGCGCAACGTCGCGCGCTACCGCGAGGTGCTCGCCGAGACGCCCGTCGAACTGGAGGTCCAGGACCGCCCGACCGTCAACGTCGTCCAGCAGGAGTCGTGGGTCGAGCTTCGGCTGCGCTATCTGGTCTCCCCGCGGGGCGGCCAGCGCGTGAAGAACAAGCTCTACGAGCGGATCCTGGAACGGTTCAACGGGAATCCGAGCAAGGTGGCGTTTCCGGTCAGTCGTAACCGGTGAGGACGTCGTGTCCGAACAGTGCGACTGACCGGAGGGAAGTCAGCAGAAACCGGTGAGCGCGTCGGCGCCCGGAGGATTGCTCGTGGAATCGTGCGCGCTCCTCGGACTACATTGGCGATGACGAACCGTGAGCCATCCGTTCAGACGCGAGGTACTAACGGAATGTGCAATGGTATCAAATACCATTATACTAGTTTCATAGTCGTTCGCGTCGAATATTGACGCGGGTTTCCGGACGTTCTGGACGCCGGGGGACGTCGAGGGCGATCCGGGAACTCAGGGGAGACCGACAATGGCATCAGCAGACGCGCACGCGGAGATCGAAGAGTACCTCGGCCAGGTTCCGAGCTGGATGGGAGTGATCTCGGAGCCTGCAGCCGACCACAGCTGGGGGATCATGCGGGACCTTCTACTGGGAGAGACGGAGCTGACCGGGCGGGAGAAGGCGCTCGTCGGCCTCGGAGCGGCCGCGGCGATCGAGTGCCCGTACTGCGTCTACTTCCACCAGGAGGAGGCGAAACTCGCGGACGTCACCGACTCCGAGCTGACGGAGGCGGCCAACGTCGCGGGCACCACGAAGTACTTCTCGACGATGCTGCACGGGGCGCGGTTCGACGAAGAGCGGTTCGTCGAGGAGACGGACGACATCATGGACCACATCAGCGAGCAGCAGGCCGCCGCGGCGGGCGACGACTGACCGGGCGGCCCGATCACACTTTTAGAACTCGTTGCCCAGAGTATTTCATCCGTCGCGAACTCGATACGCCTATGACGGACGTCCTGCCCGACGAGAGCGCCCGCTTCGTGCGCGCCGTGGGACCGCAACCCGGCGAGATTCTCGAAGAGATGGACGAGTACGCCCGCGAGAACGGCTTCCCGCACGTCGGACCGGAGGTCGGTGGCTGGCTCGCGCTGCTGGCCCGGACGGTCGACGCCCGGCGCGCGTTCGAGTTCGGCTCGGGCTACGGCTACTCGGCGTACTGGTTCGCACGCGAACTCCCCGCAGACGGCGAGGTCGTGCTGACCGAGCACGACCCGGACGAACTCGACATGGCCCGGGAGTACATGGACCGCGGCGGGTTCTCCGACCTCGCGACCTACGAGGAAGGCGACGCGCTGGAGGCGATCGAGCGCCACGAGGGCCCTTTCGACGTCGTGCTCGTCGACCTCCGGAAGGACCAGTACCCCGACGCGTTCGACGCCGTCCGCGAGAAGGTCGCGCCCGGCGGCGTGATCGTCGCCGATAACGCGATGACTGCTGGACCGATCCAGTTCGAGAAGCTCCTGGAGCTCCAGGAGGGCGGCGACCCCGACGACGTCAACGAGCACACGCGCGGCATCGCGGCGTACCTCGACGCCGTGCGCGCCGCGCCGGAGTTCGAGACAGCGGTGATGCCGATCGGCGAGGGCATCTCGGTGAGCCACAAGGAGCGTCGGTGAGACGCCGCGGTAAATTCGGCGTCGAAACGCGCGCAACCGACCGATTGCGTGCGGCTTAACCGAGTGGGAACCCAGTTTTCGGTAGATGCCGCCAGCTATCGAGACGGAGGGGCTCGTCAAGGAGTACGGCGAGCTCAGGGCGCTAGACGAGCTGTCGCTGCGCGTCGAGGAGGGCGAGTTCTTCGGCCTGCTCGGCCCGAACGGCGCGGGCAAGACGACGTTCATCAACATCCTCGTCGGCCTGGCGCGCGAGTCCGGCGGCGAGGCCCGGGTGTTCGGTCACGACGTCGTCGACGACTACCAGGAGGCGCGGGACGCCATCGGGCTGGCGCCCCAGGAATTTAATGTTGACAGGTTTTTCCCCATCGTTGAGGTGTTGGAACATAAGGCAGGCTACCACGGAGTTCCGCCCGAAGAAGCCACCAGACGCGCCGAGGAGGCGCTAAAGCGGGTGGGGATTCATCACAAGCGCGACGAGCGATTCGACTGGCTCTCGGGCGGGATGAAACGGCGGTTCCTGCTCGCCCGCGCGCTCGTGACCGATCCCGACCTGCTGATCCTCGACGAACCGACCGCGGGTGTCGACGTCCAGCTTCGTCACGACATCTGGGAAGTTATTCAGGACCTGAACCGCGAGGGGACGACGATCCTGCTGACGACTCACTACATCGAGGAGGCCGAGCGGCTCTGCGACCGCGTCGCGATCCTCAACGAGGGGACGAAGTTAGACGTCTCGACGCCCGAGGAGCTGATGGGACGGGGAACCGACACGATCTACGTCCGCGTGCGCGAGGACGGGGAGGCGCAAACGGCCGAACCGGAGCGCGTGGCCGCGACGACGACCGGGACCGGGAGCGAGCGGGTCGCCGACGCCGACGGTGAGCCGGTCACGGACGCCGACGCTTCGGCGTCCGTACCGGCCGGCGACCGGCTGACGGCGATCGACGGCGTCGAGTCGGCGACCGTCGAGGACGGTCGGCTCGCCGTCCGGGCGAGGAACGGCGGGAGCACCGCGCCGGAGGTCCTGAACGCGCTCGAAGCCGAGGGGTACGAGATCGCCGATCTGGAGATCTCGCGCACGTCCCTGGAGGAGATTTTCGTGGAGATGACCAACAGAGAACGGAGTGATCGCGAATGAGTTTCGGACCGGTCGGAGCGAGAGCGCTGCTGAAGCGGGAGATCCAGCGGTACCTGCGCCGATACACCAACACGTTCGCGCCGCCGCTGATCACGAACGTGCTGTACTTCTCGGTGTTCGGCGTGATTCTCGGCGGGCGGATCGACCAGATCCAGGGCTTCGACTACATCGTCTTCCTCCTGCCGGGGCTGGTCGTGCTGGGGATGATCTCGAACGCCTTCGAGAACGCCTCCTTCTCGATCTTCCACGGCAGGTGGAACGAATACATCCACGAGACGCTGACCTCGCCGCTGTCGTACAGCCAGATGGTCGCGGCATACGTCGTCGCCAGCGCGCTTCGGGGCGTCCTGGTGGGTGTGCTGATCGCCGCGATCGGCGTCGCGTTCACGCTGGTCAACGGGCAGATCGCGACCGTCACGATCGCACAGCCGCTGTACCTCGCCGCGTTCGGACTGATCGTCCCGACGCTGTTCTCGGGGTTCGGCGTGATCGGCGGGCTGCTCGCCGAGGACTTCGATCACCTGACGGTGATGAACCAGTTCATCCTGCGCCCGTTGGTCTTTTTCGGCGCGGTGTTCTACTCGCTTGAGACGCTGCCGGGCGTCTGGCGCGACCTCTCGCTGCTCAACCCGATGGTGTACATGGTCGACGGCGTGCGCTACGGCTTTCTGGGCTACTCCGACGTCGATCCGCGCGTCTCGCTGGTCGTGCTGTCGGCGCTGACGATCGCCGTGCTGTTCGTCGACGTGCAGCTGTTCAAGCGCGGCTACGGGCTGACGGACTAGGGCTGTTCCTTCGGCGGCGCCGGAATCGGTGCCGTAGTAACCGTCTACTATCCGTAAACGAACTCGTAACTAACTGGGAGGTACGCGAACGGTCGACGTACCGTGATCGACACCGTCCAGCAATCTAGCCGGCACCGCCGCGCCGTGCCGGCCGACCGAACGAGCGCACGACGCCGATGAGCCGCCAGTTCAGGACCGGAATCGACCTGCTGGACCGCCAGCTCGGCGGCGGCATCCCCGCCGGGAGCGTCGTGGCGCTGACGGCGCCGCCCGCGAGCCAGTCCGAGCTGCTGCTGTACGAGCTGGTCGGCCGGCGCCGGACGCTGTACCTCTCGGCGGAGCGCACCGCCGACGACGTTCGATCGGTCCTCGACGAGCAGGCCAGCGACGCCGCCGGTCGGGCCAGCGACGCTGCCGGATCTGCGGGCGGCGCAGCCGAGTGGCACGTCCGCGAGACGCGAGGCGACGACCAGATCGATCGGGCGACGCGACTGCTCCGGTCGATCGCCGACGACGCGCTCGTGATCGTCGATCCGGTCGACGCGCTGGAGCGGTCGGATCGACGCCGCTACCGCCGCTTTCTCGCCGAACTGCGCGACGAGATGGAGTCGACCGGCGGCGTCGCCGTGCTCCACTGCCTCGACGGCCGCGAGTCGCCGCCGCTGCGCGACGTCACCGAGTACATGGCCGACGTCGTCCTCGATCTGACGACCGAGGTTCAACAGGAGACGGTGCGGACGCGGCTGCGCGTCCCGAAGTTCCGCAACGGCGCCGCGCCGACCGACGTGATCCGGCTTCGGCTGACCGACGAGGTCACGGTCGATCACAGCCGCGAGATCGCCTGAGTCGGCGGTTCTGGGTCAGAACCCGCGTCGCTCAGACGTGGGGCTTCGCGGTCAGGTCCTCGAATCGCTGGTCGTCGAGCCACTCGAGTAGCGCGACGAGCTCCTCGGTCGCGGCCTCGAACAGTCGTTCGCCCTTCTCGGCGGTGGCGTCGCGCTGATCCCCGAGGACGCCGTTGTCGGTGTTGTCGATCGCGTCGTAGAACGTGCGCGCGCCGTGACGCCGAAGGTCGTCGTCCGAGACCGTCCGGAGCCCGCCCTCCGCGGCCGCCTCCAGGTTCTCCTCGCGGACGAGGTCGGGCGCGAGGTGCTGGATCATCGCCGTCTCCTTCGGGCCGCCGTGAGGGCCGTTGTGCTCGAACAGGTCGTCGACGAGGTCGGGGACGCTCTCGTTCCACATCCACTCGATCGCGTAGGCCGTTTCGTCGGAGCGGAGCCGGCGGCCGACCTCGCGGAGGTGCTGGACGTTGCCGCCGTGGGCGTTGACGTAGACGATGCGGTCGATCCCGTGGTACGCGAGATTCCGCGAGACGCTCTCGACGTAGTCCCGAAACGTCCCGGGATCGACCCACATCGTCCCGTGGAACTGGCGGTGGTGCTCGGAGACGCCGATCCGCACCGGCGGCGTACAGAGGTAGCCCGTCCGGTCGGCCGCCTCGCGGGCGAACCCTTCGGCGATGATGTGGTCGGTCCCCTCCGGGAGGTGTGGGCCGTGCTGCTCGGTCGATCCGAGCGGGACGATCGCCAGCGACTCGGACTCGAAGTACGACCCGAGTTCGGGCCACGTTCGGTCGGCGAGTTGCATCTGATACGAACGGGGACGTGATGCCGGTTAAGCGTTCCTGCCGCCGCCGACCAGCCGGTGGAGTTCGACCCCCGTCGCGTTCCCCAGTTTCCTCGATCGGCCAATCTGGGCGTCATATAGCCTACCCGTGAGATAGCACCGTCTGACACTTCTGAGATACGAAACCGTACGTTACTTCACGAGAAACGTAGTTCTCAACGCGATACTTCGAGTCGTCGAAACGTCGTCGATGTCAGGCGCGAGTCCCATCATTCTGGCGGAGCCCGCCGAGGAACGACAGCAGCGCGATTCCGAGCGATCGAGAATCGTCGGATCTGCGATGCTCAGGGCCCGCCGGTCGGCGACCGCGCGTAAGTGTGGATTTCTCCATACGACGACGACGGACACCTGCCGTGTGAGTTTAACATTTTAACTTCTTATATTTATTTTCAGTGGAACACAATGGTATATGAACTATAATGCCGTAATTCTAAATCGTCATGGCTCAACGTGGGGGCGACAGAAACCGACGGGGAGGCGACGAGCGACGGCGACAGTACGCCCGAACGATCGGTACCGACGGCGGCCCGTCGTCGGTATCGCGGCGACGGTTCGTCGAGGCGGCCGGCGCGGCGGGGATCGTCGCGGGGCTGGGCGGCTGCATCACGTCGAACGGCGGCGGTGGGGGCGCCCAGGAGGGAGAGATCGACGTCGGGGAGGTCCCCGACGAGCCGATCACGCTCCAGTGGGCGGCCAGCGAGCAGGAGGCCGGGCAGTCCGACAAGATCGTCTCCGCGCTCCACGAAGCCGGGATGCCCGAGAACATCGACATCAACTTCCTCTCGGGTGGGAACGTCACGTCCGACCGGCAGAATCAGTACGAGCAGTGGCTCGCGGCGGATCGCGAAAAACCGGACCTGCTCCGGATGGACAACGGGTGGACGATCCCCTTCATCGTGCGCGACCGCATCCTCAACCTGGAGCGCGTACTGTCCGACGAGACGGTCGATCGGGTGAAGAACAACTACTTCGAGATGAGCGTCCAGACGGCGATGGATCCCCAGGAGAACACGCTCCACGCAATCCCGCTGTGGATGGGGCTGCCGACGATGCAGTACCGGAAGGATCTCGTTGAGCAGGCCGGCTACGATCCCGACGGGCAGAACTGGGCTACCGAGTCGATGTCCTGGCAGCGATTCTCCGAGATCACCGCCGACGTGATGCAACAGCAGGGGATGAACTACGGCTACACGTTCCAGGCCGACGTGTACGCCGGGCTCTCGTGCTGCGACTTCAACGAGTTCATGAGCGGCTGGGGCGGCGCGTACTTCGGCGGCGTCGAGAACCTGTTCGGGCCGATCGGCGACCGCCCGGTCACGATCAACGAACCGCCGGTCCACGACTCGATCCGGATGGTCAGGACGTTCATCCACGGGTCGAACGCGCCGAACACGCTGAACCAGTACGCCGGGAACATCGCGCCGGTGTCCGTCCTGAACTGGACCGAGCAGTCCTCGATGCGCCCGTTCTCGAACGGCGAGACGATCATGCACCGGAACTGGCCCTACTCGATCAACGTCAACGGCGCCCCGGACGCCTTCGGGGAGAACCTCGGCGTGATGCCGATCCCCTACGCCGTCAGCGCCGACGAGGCCGAGTACGCCGGTACCGGCGGCCCGGTCGCCGCGCTCGGCGGCTGGCACGTCGCGATCAACCCGAACACCCAGAACATGGCCGCCGCCGTCGCTGCCGTCGAGGCGGCGACGAAAGACTCGTTCAACTTCGCGCTTTTCGAGATCCTCGGCCAGATCCCGCCGAAGCCGGATCTGCTGGACACCCAGCGCGCGCGGGACGTTCCGGTCATGGGCCGGTACATGGACGCGCTGCAGGTCGCCGGGCAGAACGCCATCGCGAGGCCGGTGACGGTCGTCTGGCCCGACCAGTCGAGGCAGGTGGCGCAGGCCGTCAACTCGGCGTACGCCGGCGACGTGGCGCCCGAGCAGGCGATGGCCGACCTCGAACAGACGATGGAGCAGATCGAGGAGAGCGCCTGATCACACGAACACAGACCATGCACACGACACTATCCACATCGATGATTCCCGCCGGGAGGGGGCGGCCGTTACGACGGGGTGATAGCCCGTCATGAGCCTCGCGAGCGTCGTCTCTCGACCGGCCAACTGGACCGAACGGCTCAGCGAGACGCAGTTCGCGTACCTGATGCTGGTGCCGGTGTTCCTGCTGCTGGGCGTCATCGCCATCTGGCCGCTGTTGAGCACGTTCCGGCTGTCGCTGTTCGCCGACAACCTCACGGGGGCATCCACAGTCGGCGAGTTCGTCGGGCTCCAGAACTACGTCGAACTGCTCACGGGCCAGCGCGAAGCGATCCTACCCAGGCCGTTCATCGATCTCAGCCAGCCGTTCCGGAGCGCGCTGCCCGTGACGCTGATCTTCGCGGTCGTCAGCGTCCTCTTGGAGACGCTCCTCGGGTTCGCCGCGGCGCTGGTGTTAGACCAGGAGTTCCGCGGCCGGCGCTGGTTCCGGGTCGCGCTGATCCTGCCCTGGGCGGTGCCGATCGTCATCCAGGGGATGATCTTCTACCTGATGTTCGCGCCCGGCATCGGCTTCGCGACCGATCCGCTCAGCGCCTGGGGGATCTTCGGTGAGACGCCGCTGACCAACAGCTTCGACTCGCTGGCGATCATCATCATCGCCGACGTTTGGAAGACGACCGCGTTCATGACGCTGCTGATCCTCGCGGGGCTCCAGAGCATCGACCGGAGCCTCTACGAGGTCGGCCGGGTCGCCGGGGCCTCGAAGTGGCAGCAGTTCAAGATGATCACGCTGCCGCTGGTGCTGCCGGCGGTACTGGTCGCGATGCTGTTCCGGTCGATCAACGCGATGCGCGTGTTCGGACTGATCGAGACGGTGTCGGACTGTGGCACCGTACCGTCGCTGTCGTGTATGGTCGTCTCGTCGTTCAGTTCGGGGCGCTACGGCACGTCGGCGGCGATCGCGTTCCTCACCGCCGCCATCATCGGCGGCGCGGTGATGATCTACATCGTCCAGTTCGCGCGCGGGCAGGCGGAGGTGATCTGAGATGGCCGGCGAAGCCGAGACGCCGCGACAGTCAAGCGAGGAGAACGCCGGCCTCTACGAACGCTGGGTCCAGGAGTCGATCCAGAACCCCGAGCGGGTGTACAACGGGCTGTTCTACGTCGTCACGCTGTTTTTCCTCGTGACGATGATGTTCCCGTTCTACTGGTTGCTGGTGCTGGCGCTCACGCCTAACGAGCAGATCGCCAATATGGGGCTACTGCCGCGCGGCTTCAACGTCGAGGCGTTCGTGCGGATCTTCGAGCTGCTGCCGTTCGGCAGGTTCGTGTTCAACAGCATCGCGCTGGCGCTGGTGACGACCGCGATCGTCCTGGTGCTCGCGAGCCTCGCGGGTTACGTGTTCGGACGGATGGAGTTCCCGGGGCGCCAGCCGCTGATGCTGTTGATCCTGGCGATCTCGTACTTCCCGCCAGCGGCGTTCCTGCTGCCGCTGTTCGACCTGTTCACCGGGAACGTCTCGATCGGTCTCGGCCCGATCGCCATCCAGAGCCCGGTGCTGTTCAACACGCCCGGGGCGATGATCCTGCCCTTCAGCTCGCTGTTCATGCCGCTGTCGATCTTCATCCTCACGACGTTCTACGCCCAGATTCCAGACGGGCTTGAGGACGCGGCGCGCGTCGAGGGGACGACACGACTCGGCGCGCTGTTCCGGGTGATCATGCCGCTGTCGGCACCGGGCGTCGCGACGGCGGGCATCCTCACGTTCATCGCCGTCTACAACGAGTTCTTCTTCTCGTTCCTGATGAACGACGGGCAGGCCCAGAACTGGGCGCCGATCGTCTGGGGGATCCTGGGGTACCAGGGCCAGTTCACGCAGTTCTACAACCTCATGGCGGCCGCGAGCATCGTCGGCGTGCTGCCGGTGGTGATCCTGGTCGTCATCGCACAGGAAAAGATCGTCAGCGGACTGACCGCGGGAGCACTCAAGGAGTAAGATCATGGGAGACGTCAACCTAGAACACGTCACGAAACGATACGCGGACGTAACGGCAGTCGACGACATGAACTTGAACATCAAGGACGGTGAGTTCGTCACACTCGTCGGCCCCTCGGGCTGTGGCAAGTCCACGACGCTGGAGACGATGGCCGGCCTGACGATCCCCACCGAGGGGACGATCACGATCGCCGACCGCGAGGTGACGAACTTGCCGCCCAAGGATCGGGGGATCGCGATGGTGTTCCAGAACATCGCGCTGTTCCCCCACATGGACGTCTACGACAACATCTCGTTCGGACTGCGACTGCGCGATTTCGACAAGGACGAGATCGACCGGCGCGTCGAACGCGCCGCCGCCATCCTCCAGATTCAGGGGATGTTAGACCGGATGCCCGACGAACTCTCGGGCGGGCAGCGCCAGCGCGTCGCGATCGGACGGGCGATCGTCCGGGAGCCGGAGGTGTTCCTGATGGACGAGCCGCTGGCGAACCTCGACGCCAAGCTCCGGGTCCACATGCGCACGGAGCTCCAGCGCCTCCACAAGGAACTGGAGACGACGATCATCTACGTCACCCACGACCAGGCCGAGGCGATGACGATGTCCGACCGGATCGCCGTGCTCAACGAGGGGCAACTCCAGCAGATCGCGGCGCCGCTGACCTGCTACAACGAGCCGGCCAACCGCTTCGTCGCGGGCTTCATCGGCTCGCCCAGCATGAACTTCCTCGAAGGCGAGTTGACGGCCGACGGCATCACGACCGAGGACTTCGCGGTCGAGTTCGACGTCGGTGCGCTCGACGGGTACGGCCCCGGCGACGCCGTGACGCTCGGCGTCCGGCCGGAGGACGTCCACCTCGAGGAGAACGCCGGCGAACTGTCCCACCCGACCGCACCGTTCCCCGCCCAGAACGACGTCATCGAACCGATGGGCGACGAGATCTTCGTCTACCTCATCGTCCACGACCTCGAAGGCGGCGGTCAGGAAAGCGCCGTCACCGAGCGCGACCCCGACGAGCAGGTGCTGATGAGCGTCGATCCCGACACCGACGTCGAGATGGACGAGCGCGTCAGCATCGTGTTCGACAGGAGCCGCCTGCACCTGTTCGACACCCGGACGGGCGACGCGATCACCCACGGCCTCGTCCAGCCCGCCAGCGGCGTCGATCAGCGGGCGCGGGGCGCCGAGTCGGAGGGCGACGACTGATGGTTTCGACCGTCGGCGCCGTCTACGTCGTCGGCGTCACCGTCCTGTTTTTCTTCTGGGTCTACGGAATCTACGCGTTCGTCCGCGACCTGCGACGGCGGTACCTGCCGGCGCTGCGGGCCTACCTCGAGCAGCGGCGGGCGGACGCCGACGCGGCGCGCGCGGAAGAGGAGCGGGAGGAACGAGAGCGACAGCTGTACTGACGCCGACCGGTGGCGTCTTCACCGGGCGACCCCGACGCCGGGTAGCCCCGATCTCGGTCAGCGCGGATGGGAGACGGACGCTCCGCGATCGATCAGCGTCGATCTTCGGTCTCGACCTCGCGCAGCGTCGCCGACCTGGAACTGCCGTCCCCGTCGTCGTCCAGCAGCCGTTCCATCTCGCGCTCGAACTCCGACTCGCCGATCTCGCCGGCGACGTATCGCTCCCTGAGTTGCTCCTTCCGATCCTCGGTCGTCGGCTCGACCTTCCCTGAGGCGTCGAACCGCCGGAGGGCCGGATACTCGCGTTCGAGCCGCTCGACGAGCGACGCCAGCCGATCGTCGCGGGGCAGCGACGCGCTCCGGAGCACGGAGACGACGGTCGCGACGAGAAACAGCGCCGCGATGGCGCCGAGCGCGAGTCCGGCCACGACCCACTCGGCGGCGGCGCCCAGCATCGCCAGCACGATGAACTCCTCGCTCGCGGGGACACCGCCGCTCAGCACCGACAGCGCGTCCAGCAATCCCAGAAGGCCGACGCCGACCAGCAGGACGGTGCTGACGACGAAGCCGCCGAAGTACAGCCAGCGTCGCGAGACCATGTCTCTACGTTGGGGCGGGATCACCGTTAATCGTGCGGACCGATCGCCCCACAGCGCACTCGTCCGCTCCTCCCTCGAACGCTGCGGCGCCGCGATCCCGCGTCACCTTCGCAACCGCTTTTGCCCCGAGCGCCGACCCTCCCACAATGACAGCGCCGCTCGTACTCGACATCGACGGGACGCTGACGAGAGCCGACGGGGAGCCGGGGATCGACCCGCGCGTGTTCGAACCGCTCCGCGAGTGGCCCGAACCGGTCGTCATCGCGACGGGGAAGGCGTTCCCGTTTCCCGTCGCGCTCTCCCAGTTCGTCGGGCTGCCCGAGCGCGTGATCGCCGAGAACGGCGGCATCGTCTACGCCGAGGGCGAGGTCAGCGTCGTCGGCGCACGCGACGCCGCCGAGGCCGCCGTGGCGTCGCTCCGCGACCGGGGGTACGATCTCGGATGGGGCGAGCCCGACCTCGTCAATCGCTGGCGCGAGACCGAAATCGCCGCCAACCTCGACGTTCCCGAGGAACCGCTGCGCGAGGTCGCCGCCGAGCACGGGCTGGAGGTCGTCGACACCGGCTACGCCTACCACATCAAGGATCCCGAGATCACGAAAGGCGACGGGCTCGAAGCCGTCGCCGAGCTGCTCGGACGCGACCCCTCCGCGTTCGTCGCGATCGGCGACTCGGAGAACGACGTCTCGACGTTCGGCGTCGCCGGCGAGAGCTACGCCGTCGCGAACGCGGACGACGCGGCGCTCGCGGCCGCCGACTACGTCACCGATGGCGTCCACGCCGCGGGGACGCTCGAAGTGCTCGATCGGCTGCGATAGCCAGACCCGGGGCGGCTTCGACGCCCGCCTCGCTTTTCGCCGGACGCCGCCGCTCAGTTCGCGGAGCGGCGGCCGGCGCCGCCGAGAAGCCGACGGACTCCCAGCACGATCTCGCGAAGCACCGGCGCGCCGTCGTAGAGCCACAGCAGCGCCGTCAGGCCGATGACGCCGGCCTGAACGAGCACGAGCGTCGGCGGGTCCTGCGCGGTGAGCACGTCGACGTACTCGAAGAACAGTTCGACGGTCACGTCGACGACCGGGCGATCCGCGCTCGGCGGCGCTTTTTCGACGGGCCAGAGAACGACCGACAGCGGGAGGTAACCGTGCTGAAGATACGTCGGGACGACGTCGCCCGGCAGGTGAAAGAGGTAGCCGACCGCGAACGCCGCGCCGACGCGGGCGCGGCCGTAGGCGCGGGCGAGCAGTCCGGCGGCGACGGCAAGCGGCACCGCGAGGAATATCGAGTGGCCCAGCGCGTACCCCGACTCGAACACGCCGTACTGCCACGACAGCGGCTTGTCGATCAGGTCCGGCCCCTGCGAGCCGACGACGGCGGCGACGGCTTCGAGCGCGCCAGGCGATCGTCGGGCGAGGAGGTGGCTCAGCAGCGAGTACGCGAGATACCCGACCGCCGCGTGTTCCCAGGGCAGCATGGGCGGTCGGAAAGCCCTCGCGGGATTAGTTATGCGGTCGCTGTAACTGTCGGCGAACGGTACGCGCCGCTTACCGGGGATTTCAGACCGTTTACCGCCGCGCGCTCACGGCAGCCTGACGCCGCGCTTCGTCAGAAACTCGCCGGCCGCCTTGATCTCGAACGGACTCCCGATGATCCGGAACTGCTCGCCCTCGGAGACGATCGTCACGACGAATCGCGACTCGATCTCCTCGCGCAACCCGTCCAGGTCCTCCGGCGGCAGCACGATCTGCGTGCTGTCGCGGAGCCGGGAGGGGTCGGGCATACACGTTTGCGATACGGAGGGTTCGGCATGAAAATGTCGAAACGTCGCGGAGGTCGCCGAGCAGCGATCATCGGGGGCGTGAGCGCCGGGCGGGTCGATCCGCCGACGCGCCCGGCGAGTGCGAGAATCCGCCGGTCGGGGCAGGTACGAAAGGAAGGGTTTTCGGGCGTCGTCACCCTAGCGACCGCTAATGGGGCTCGAAGAGGAGATCAGGGAACTCGAAGACGAAATTGCTGAGACGCCCTACAACAAGTCGACCGAGGGGCACATCGGGCGGCTGAAGTCGAAGCTCGCGGAGAAAAAGGAGAAGCTGGAACAGCAGTCCTCGGCCGGCGGCGGCGGCGGCTACCACGTCGAGAAGCACGGCGACGCGACCGTCGCGCTCGTCGGGTTCCCCAGCGTCGGCAAGTCGACGCTGCTCAACGCGATGACCAACGCCGACAGCGAGGTCGGCTCCTACGAGTTCACGACCCTCGACGTCAACCCCGGCATGCTGGATCTCAACGGCGCCCACATCCAGATGCTCGACGTCCCCGGACTGATCGAGGGCGCCGCCAGCGGTCGCGGCGGCGGTCAGGAGGTGCTCTCGGTCGTCAGGGCGGCCGATCTCGTGATATTCATGCTCTCGGCGTTCGAGATCGACCAGTACGAGCGGCTCAACGAGGAGCTGTACAAGAACAAGATCCGCGTCGACGAGGAGCCCCCGAGAGTGTCGATCCGTCGCAAGGGGAAAGACGGCATCCGAGTGACCTCGAGCGCCGATCTCGATCTCGACGATCACACGATCGGCGAGATCCTCCGCGAGCACGGCTACGTCAACGCCGACGTGACGATCAACGAGAAGGTCGACATCGACCGGCTGATCGACGGCATCATGGACAACCGGGTGTACATCCCCTCGATCACCGCGGTCAACAAGACCGACCTGATCGACCCGAGCTACGTCGACACCGTCAAGCAGAACCTCCGCGAGCACAACCTCGATCCCGAGGAGGTGACGTTCATCAGCGCCGAGAAGGAGAAGGGCCTCGACGCGCTGAAAGAGCGCATCTGGGAGGAACTGGATCTCATCCGCATCTACATGGACAAGCCCGGCCGCGGCATCGACTACGAGGAGCCCCTGATGATCGAAAAGGACAGCACCGTCGAGGACGCCGCGCACAAGCTCGGCGGCGAGTTCGAGGAGCGGTTCCGGTTCGCACGGGTGTCGGGCGACAGCGTCAAGCACGACGAACAGCAGGTCGGCCTCGACCACGAGCTCGCCGACGAGGACGTCCTGCGGATGATCACCCGGAAGTGAGCGCGACGCCGTGACCGACGCCGAAGCGCCCGACGCCGCTACCGAAGCCCGCGACACTAACGGCGACGCCGAAGCACGCCGTGCCGGCAGATTTCTGGCCCTGTTTCTAGCTGGACTGTCGCCGTGGGTCGTGCTCGCGTTTCCCGGACAGACCGACGTGTTCTTCGCGTGGGGGTGGATCAACCTCGAAGGGGTCCACGTCGTCACCCTCTACGAGTACCTGTTCGAGTTCACCCGCGGACCGCGCGCGCTGCCGCGGCGCATCCAGGCGTGGCCCGTCGCAACGGCGCTGTACGCCGGCGCGCTCGCCAGCGCGCTCGCGGGCGTCCTGTTCGGTCGCGAGGACCGGCGCGTCACCGCGGGGCTGGCCGTCTTCGCGATGCTCTCGCTGATCCAGTTCGCCGCCGGCTTCGCGCGCCCGGACGTCACGCCGCTACCGGTCGGCGTCGTCGCCGTGCTGGTCGTTCTGTGGTGGTTCGACGGCGACCTGCTCGGACTGTAGGCCGAGTCGCTCGGAAAAGCCGGCGCAGCCGCTCGACGTACGTGAAAACAAAAATCCAAAAACCGACCCGGACCGACGGTGGTTACCGTTCGGACCGCCGCCGGGACGCCGAACCGCGGCTCCCGACTGCGGTCTCAGGCGAACTGCGCCTGGCCGTCGGCCTCCAGTAGTTCCTTGTAGCGGTTGCGGATGGTGACTTCCGAGATGTCGGTAACCTCGGAGACCTGGGACTGGGTGATCTCCTCGTTGCACAGCAGCGGCGCCGCGTAGACGGCCGCGGCCGCCAGCCCGACGGGGCTCTTGCCGCTGTGGATCCCCTTGTCCGTGGCCGTCCGGAGCAGTTCTCGGGCGCGCTGTTCGGACTCGTCGGAGAGGTCGAGTTCCGAGGCGAAGCGCCCGACGTACTGCTCGGGGTTCGCCGGCTGGATTTCGAGGTTCAGCTCGCGGACGATGTAGCGGTAGGTGCGCTTGAACTCCATCTCGTCGATGCGGCTGACCTGGGCGACCTCGTCGATCGATCGGGGCGTCCCGGTTTGGCGCGCCGCGGCGTACAGCGCGGCGCTGGCGACGCCTTCGATCGAGCGGCCGGGGAGGAGGTCCTCGTTGAGCGCGCGGCGATAGATGACGCTGGCGGTCTCGCGAACGTCCTCGGGGAGACCGAGCGCGGACGCCATGCGGTCGATCTCGCCGA